>MDTB01139512.1_pt1 | contig 47137 bp, 46 predicted proteins | sample 811161 | NCBI WGS metagenome assembly MDTB01 (sample SAMN05326650, study PRJNA326480) | marine metagenome | isolation source: seawater | place: Mediterranean Sea | collected 2009 | reverse complement strand
TTTGAAGTACATCTAAATTTCATAAAATATTGATTATATTGACTTTTATTTACTCCCACTCTATCGTTGCTGGAGGTTTACTTGAAACATCATATACAACTCGATTTATACCAGGTACGTCATTAATAATTTTGTTTGAAATTTCTTGAATTAACCTGAAAGGTAGTTGGGACCATGAAGCAGTCATAAAATCTGTCGTTTTAACTGACCGGAGTGCAACAGTCCACTCATATGTTCTAGCATCCCCCATGACACCCACTGACTTAACTGGAAGAAAAACAACAAATGCTTGACTTGATACCTCGTACCATGATTTGCCAATTTCATTTTCTTCACACAAACCTGTTGTAAAATCATTTTTAGTAATTAATGAGGACTTCAATTTTTCTACAAAAATATTATCTGCTTTTTGAACAATATCTATATATTCAGAGGTAATTTGGCCAATTATCCTAACTGCTAAACCAGGTCCAGGGAACGGATGTCGATTAATTATTTCTTTATCTAAACCTAAGTTTTCGCCCAAAACCCTAACTTCATCTTTAAACAATTCTCGCAATGGTTCAAGTAGTGACAAATTTAATGTTTCAGGTAAACCTCCAACATTGTGATGACTTTTTATCTTAGACGCTTTTTTGCTTTTACCATCGGCTGATTCAATTACATCAGGATATATTGTTCCTTGTGCTAGCCATTTAATGTTTGGTAGTTTTTTTGCTTCGCGTTGAAAAACGTCTACAAACAACTTTCCAATAATTTTTCTTTTTTTTTCAGGATCTATTACACCTTGTAAATTACTAATAAACTCTTCTGAGGCATCAATTCTTTTAACATTTACGCCAATTTTATGGGCAATTATTTTCATAACATCATCGGATTCATTCATCCTTAACATTCCATGATCAACAAAAATACAAATTAGTTGATCTCCAATCGCTTTTTGTAATAAGGTAGCTGCAACTGATGAATCAACTCCACCAGATAATCCAAGCAAAACACTCTCAGAACCGACTTTTTGTCTAATATTTTCAATAACTTCTTTTACATAATTTTTCATAGTCCAATTAGGTGCACTGTTGCAAATTTTATGGACAAATCTTTTAATAATTTCAAACCCTTTTTTTGTATGGGTTACCTCGGGGTGAAACTGAACTCCGTAAAATTTTTTTTCCTCATTAGCTATTCCAGCAATAGGACAGTTTTCTGTTGAACACATCACTTTAAAGCCATTTGGTAACTCAGTCACAATATCACCATGACTCATCCATACATCCAATAGACCGTGGCCTTGTTCATTAAAATAGTCAACAATTTCATTAAGTAGAGTACTGTGCCCTCTGGCTCTTACTGTTGCATGACCAAATTCCCTTCGTCCTTTTGTTTGAACTTTCCCACCCAGAGCTTCAGCCATTATCTGCATTCCATAACAAATCCCCAAAATTGGAACATTTAAATCAAACAAATCAAGTGCAACTGAAGGGGCTGCATTTTCAGTAGCTGACATGGGTCCTCCAGACAGTATTATTCCCTTTAACTGTTTATTTGAATCAGTAATATTTATGTCTTTAACAATACTTTCTTGTTGGTCATGAGGATGTATTTCAGCATATACACCTGCTTCTCTGATTCTACGAGCAATTAATTGAGTAACTTGAGACCCATAGTCGATAATTAAAATAACTTGACGCAGTTTTGTATTTTCCTAATCTATCTGATAATTTGGAGCTTCTTTCGTTATCTGCACATCGTGAACATGTGACTCGCGAATACCAGCAGATGTCGCTTCAACAAATTTAGCTTTTTCGTGAAGTTCCTCAATTGAATTACTTCCAGTGTAGCCTAAACATGCTTTTATACCACCAGCTAATTGAAATAGAATTTGTTTTACAGAACCTTTGCAGGGTACCCTTCCCTCTATTCCCTCTGGAACATATTTATCAGAAGCAGGATTTTCCCCTTCCTGAAAATATCTATCAGCAGATCCATCTTGCATTGCACCAACAGAACCCATACCTCTGTAACTTTTATAAGATCTTCCTTGAAAAAAGATTATCTCACCCGGTGATTCATCTGCACCAGCAAACATACTTCCAACCATAACTGCATTTGCCCCAGCTGCTAAAGCTTTTCCAATATCCCCCGAATATCTTATGCCTCCATCAGCTATGACTGGGATTGAAAATTTAGCTAGTGCATTAGTAACTTCATCAATAGCAGTGATTTGAGGTACTCCAACTCCGGCAATAATTCTCGTAGTACAAATAGAACCAGGTCCAATACCAACTTTAATTCCATCTGCGCCTGCATCAGCTAAAGCTCTTGCTGCATCGGCAGTGGCTATATTTCCACCAATAACATTTACATTTGCAAAATCACGTTTAATCCATTGGATTTTTTCTATCACCCCTTTTGAATGACCATGAGCGGTATCAACAACAATTAAATCAACTCCTGCTGAAATAAGCTTTTCAACCCTCTCTTGCGTATCAAAAGATACTCCAACAGCAGCTCCCACTAATAATTTCCCTTGATCATCTCTTGCTGCAAGCGGGTGTTCTATACCTTTTAAGATATCTTTTACGGTAATCAACCCCTTAAGAAAAAAATTATCATCAACAACTAAAACTCTCTCAATTCTGTGTTTATGCATCAGTGCTTGAGCTATATCAATTGAAACTCCCTCAGTCACAGTCACCAATAATTCTTTAGGAGTCATAATATTTGATACTGGTTGATCTAGTTTCTTTTCAAATCTAAGATCCCTATTTGTGACTATTCCTACAACTTTTTTCTCATTATCTATCACTGGCAAACCAGAAATTTGTTCTTTGGCTTTTACCTGCATTACCTCTCTGACAGTCATTTCGGGAGATATTGTAATGGGCTCTTTTACAACTCCAGCTTCAAAACGTTTAACTTTAATTACCTCTCGAGCTTGTAAATCAGGACTCAGATTTTTATGAATTATTCCAATACCTCCCTCTTCAGCAATAGCAATAGCAAGTTTTGATTCGGTAACAGTGTCCATAGCTGCTGAAACTATTGGTAAATTTATTTTTAAGGATTTTGTAACAAATGTATTCAAATTTGTATCTTTAGGCAAAACCTCAGAATAACCAGGGGAAATCAGAACATCATCAAAAGTAAGTGCTTTTTTTTCTATTTTCATATTTATTAAGTTTGATTTTAATAATTAAATTATAGTTTATTGAGTCTTTTACGGCGCATTTCCTTTGGATCCAAAAATAAGGGTCTTAAAACGATTAGTCTCTCACTTTTAACTAACTCATAATCATTATTAATTTTTTCTCCATTTATTGCTAATCGATTTGTTTTTGAAAATGCTTCAAGAATTTTATCGTGTAAATTAGGGTTTTTTAATAATTCAGAAACTTTAGTGCCTTTATTAATAGTAATTTTCTGAGTAATTGTTCTTTTAGAAAATGCTAGAATTATTTCAATTAATACCTTATTTTCCATTCTTATCTGCTTGTTGTATAAAAGCATCCATTAAGCTTTCTGAGAGCTCATTAAAAACATACCCTGTAGTTTTTTCAATTAAGAAGTTTTTGAATGACCATTCTAAAAAAAAATTGATCTTACTATTTTTTTCGTCGATTTTGATGAACTCCCAGTAACCAGACATGGATTTGAATGGGCCTTTTTTAAGTTTCATAGAAATTTTTTTTTGTGGTTGATTAATATTTATTGTGGTAAAAGAAAATGGCAAACCCTTAAAAACAATATCAACGGTAGCAATGATACTGCCGTCATCTTGTTCTGAAGAATTACTATCTACACACATAGGTAAAAATTTAGAATAATCGTCAACATTTTTGACTAATTCATACATTGAACTGGATGAATGATTTACTAGTGATGTTTTATTGATTTTTGGCATATTATTATTTTATGAGCATAGTTCAAAATAAAAAGGCTTTTCACGAATTTTTTATTGAAGAAAGATTTGAGGCTGGCATCGTTTTACTTGGCTGGGAGGTTAAATCCATTCGTGAAGGCAGGGCCCAAATAAAAGAAGCATATGTTTTAATAAAAAAAGCTGAAATTTTTTTAATCGGTTCACACTTTTCACCTCTTACATCAACTTCTTCACACATAATTCCAAATCCTACCAGATCGAGGAAATTACTTTTAAAAAAATCTGAGATTGAAAAGCTAATAGGTAAAACAGAGAGAGCTGGCTATTCTATAGTTCCGCTGAATCTTCATTTTTCTAAAGGGAAAATAAAAATTGAAGTTGGTTTGGCAAAAGGAAAAAAATTACATGATAAAAGACAAGACATAAAAGATAGAGAATGGAAAAGGCAAGAACATAGAATATTGAAAGAGATTAACAATCCAAGAAAAAATTAAACTAAAATTAAGGTATATTTACTGGTAACTAAAATAAAAAAAAAAAGGTTCAAACATGTTCTGTAAAGTATTAAATTGTAGAAATTTTTTATTTTTTTCGTTTTTTTTTACTTTTCTATTTACTACTGGATGTTCAAAGATTGACGACGGTGCAATAAAGATTGGCCATGTTGCCCCACTAACTGGGAATCAAGCACACTTAGGTAAAGACAATGAAGCTGGAGCGAAGATAGCAATAAAGGATTTAAATCAATCTAACATTACTATTGATGGCAAAAAAGCTAAATTTATCCTAATCTCTGAGGATGATGCTGCTGACCCTAAACAAGGAACTTCAGCTGCACAAAAGCTAGTTGATTCTAATGTTGCAGGTGTTATAGGTCACCTCAACTCGGGAACAACTATGCCAGCTTCGACAGTTTATAACAGAGCAGGAATTCCTCAAATCTCACCATCGGCAACATTGCCAAAATATACTAAAAGAGGTTATAAAACAGCATTTCGAGTAGTTGCTAACGATGTCCAACTTGGTGGTAGTTTAGGTAGATATGCTTTCACTGATCTCAAAGCCAAGACTGCAGCGATTATTGACGATAGATCAGCTTATGGTGCCGGTGTTGCCGCTGAGTTTAAAATTGGATTTGAAAAGTCAGGAGGAAAAATAATTGAAAATCAGTATACTAATGATAAATCAACAGATTTTTTTGCGATCTTAACCTCTATAAAATCAAATAATCCTGACATTATCTTCTTTGGGGGTATGGATGCTGTTGCTGGCCCAATGATTAGACAGATCAAACAATTGAATATTAAAAAACCTTTTTTAGGTGGTGATGGAATATGTACCGCAGAATTACCTAAACTTGCCGGTAAGGCTATTGGGTCCAATAAAGTTTTTTGTGCTGAAGCTGGAGGACTAACAGATGAAGAAAGTATTAAGAAAAATAAAGACTTTAGGGAAAGATTTGAAAGAGAAACTGGATATGAAGTTAAACTTTATTCCCCCTACGTTTATGATGCAACCATGATTCTTGTAGAAGCTATGAAAATTGCAGATTCTTCTGATCCAAAATTATTCTTAAAAGAAATTTCAAATATTGAATATTTGGGAGTTACTGGACCCATTTCTTTTGATGAATATGGTGATGTTAAAAATGCAAGTCTAACTATTTACACATTTGATCTTACTAGTAAAAGTCCAGTGAAAGTTATTAGGTCATCCATTGAATAGTTTAATGGAAACATCTATTAAATATAAAAATTTTTTCTTCTCCTTTTCATTTCAAAAAGACAGATTGCTACTGCTGATGCCACATTTAATGATTCAATTTCTTCAATAATTGGTATCTTTACACGGTCCAATTTATTTTTATATATTTCAAGTTTTGACAAGCCTGCACCTTCATTTCCAAAAATCCAGGCACAATTTTTTTTTAGTTTTACATTTTTTCCATATAGATTTTGTGAATCATCACTAAGAAAAGTTGCTAAGATTTGTATCTTCCTAGCATTCAAATATTCTATGATTTGGGACAAACCTTCAAAGAAAGAAATTCTTATTAGGAAATGACCTCCACAACCCGACCTAATTACTTTTGGTGAAAAAGCATCAACACATCCTTTTGTTAAAAATATATCATTGATGCCTAAACTTGCTGTTGTTCTAATTATATTTCCCAGATTTCCGGGATCTTGTATACCATCCAATACAACCACATCATTGAATTTTTTATTTTTGAAAATTAAGTGGTTTGGATGACTAACTACTAAGCCCCAACCTGATCCATTCTCAACTTGAGAAACCTCACTAAAAAGGCTTGAGGACAAACATAAATAATTAAAATTAAGCTGGTTAGTTATTCCTAATATTTTACTAATAGTCGATATATTCAATTTCTCTCTATAAACTAAAATACTGTTTTCATTAAATCCAACATTCTGAGCAAAAGTAGAGCATAATTTTTCTCCCTCAAGCCAAAAAAGGTTTTCTTGATGTCTAAATTTAGAAGAAGAAAGAATTTTAATTATTCTTTTAAAATGTGAATTTTTTTTTGAAATTACCATTTTACATTGATGGTAATTTTTTAATTTTTTGTTACTCATAACTTATTGATTGGTGAAAATGTTTTTCTATGGCAAGAACAAGGGCCAAATTTTTTTAAAATCTTAATATGCTCCTCTGTACCATATCCCATATTTTTCTTGAATTTGTATAATGGATATTTTTTATCTAATTGAATCATATGTGTATCCCTTGTGACCTTTGCCAGAATTGAGGCTATCGATATTTCTTTTACAAGAGAATCACCATTTTTTACCGTTTCTGTTTCCAACGTCCAATTATCCCATGGACCTTTGACGTTTTTTGGTGAGTGAATTCCGTCAATTTTGACTAGAAATTTCATTCCATTAGTAGACAAATTATCAGTGAATTTTTTAAAAGCTCTTGTCATTGATAATATAGTCGCCCTGAGAATATTATATTTACTTATTTCCTCAATACTTGCCCAACCGACGCCAAATATTATTTTTTGATTTATCAATTCTTTGTAGATACCCTGTCTTTTATTAGCACTCAAAAGTTTAGAATCTTTAACATAAGATAGAGTTTCAACTTGAATTTTCTTAAAATCTGAGCAAATTAGTGAAGAGGCGACTGAACAAACTGGTCCAGCTAGAGATCCTCTTCCCACTTCGTCAATTCCAATAATTAATTTTTTTTTAGGATACACTTTCACTATTATGAAGCAATTTGGGAGATAAATTGTGTCTGTTGTTAGATGTGCTGTAATTGGTGTTGGGCATTTAGGTAGATTTCATGCCGAAAAATATTCAACTCTTGACTGCTGCGAACTAGTTGCTCTTGCTGATCCTAATCCTCAAAATGCGCTTAAACTTTCAAAAGAATACGAATGTGACTTTATCACAAACTATAAAGAAATTCTCGATAAAGTTGATGCTGTAAGTATAGTTGTCCCTACTTCATTACATTATGAAGTAGCAAATAAATGTTTAGAAGCCGGTATTCATGTTCTGCTTGAAAAGCCAATTACTGATAATGTTGATCAAGCTAAATTGTTAGATCATTTAGCTCAAAAAAAGAATGTAAAATTTCAAATTGGACATATTGAAAGATTTAACCCAGCAGTACTAAAATTCAAAGAAATTAATTATGATGAAGATAAAGATGAGAAATTTAGTATAAATCCTGTTTTTATAACATCAACTCGAATTGCGCCTTTTAAGCCAAGAGTAATAGACGTTGACGTAATTACTGATTTAATGGTGCATGACATAGACTTAATTTTACACATGGTAAATTCTCCGATAGCTAATATTTCAGCGAGAGGTAGGAAAGTTTTGTCAAATTCGACTGATATTGCATACGCATATTTAGAATTTGAAAATAATTGCGTAGCAAATATTACAGCTAGTAGAGTCAGTGAGAGAACTCAAAGAACAATGAATGTATTTACGGAAAATGCTTACTATGCAATTGACTTTCAAAATCGTACTCTTAAATCGTCAAAAGTTTTAACTGATGAAAATCCTAAACTTAATAGTAAATACTATAATGCTGATTCCAATGATGCTTTAAAAACCGAAATAGAAAGCTTTATCCAAAGCATTATTAGCTCAATACCTGTTTCAGTGAGTGCTCAAGATGGTATAAAAACTATCGAAACTGCAACTTTGATATCGGTATTAATTGACGAATATAATAGGCAACTATAATGATGATTCCAATGGTCGACTTGAAAGCTCAGCACAGCAAACTAAAACAAGAAATTAACGAAGAAATAAATAAAGTTTTAGAGTCTACTCAATTCATTAATGGACCAAACGTTAAAGAACTAGAAAATGAAATTAAAAATATTTTTGGAGTTAAATATGCCTTTAGTTGTGCGTCCGGAACGGACGCCTTACAACTTTCTGCAGAAGCACTGGATCTCGGTCCAGGAGACGAAATAATTACAACACCATTTACTTTTATTTCTACCGCATGGGCAATATCTTATTGTGGTGCGACTCCAGTATTTGTAGATATTGATCCAAAAACTTTAAATATTGATTTAAATTTAGTAGAAAAATCGATTTCTAACAAAACTAAAGCAATCATACCTGTTCATCTTTTTGGACAACCAGTTGATATGATTGCTCTTAAAAAAATCTGCGATTCTAAAAGTATCAAAATTATAGAGGACTGTGCACAATCATTTGGTGCAAAAATTGGTAATAAATTAACAGGTACATTTGGAGATTTTGGTTGTTTTAGTTTTTTTCCAAGTAAAAATTTAGGTGCTTATGGTGATGGTGGACTCATAACAACTAATAACGAAAATTTAGCAAATAAAATCTCTATGTTAAGGAATCATGGAAGTAAAGAACGTTATTATCACGACATTGTAGGTTATAACAGTCGTCTAGATGAAATTCAGGCATGCATTCTAAGAGTAAAGTTGAAACATATAAACTCATTTAATACTGACAGAAGAAGAGTAGCAAAAAAATATTCATCTCTTTTAGAAAATTCTGAAATAACACTACCTTTTGAGGATGGAATTGGTGAGCACGTCTATCATCAGTTCACTATATTACATAAAGGAAGAGAAAATATTCGAAAAAGACTTGCAAGTGATGGTATTTCTTCTGCTATTTACTATCCCGTGCCATTGCATAAACAAAAAGTTTATAAAACTGATCATGGTAAAAAATCATATCCTGTTACTGAATTTGTTTCAAAAAACTGTCTTTCTTTACCAATTTATCCGGAACTTGAAGACAATGAGATAGAAAAAATAACAAATTTAATTTTAAGTGAACTTAAGTAAGTATTTACTTTATCGATTAAATTAAAGCGTAAAAAATATGAAAAGAATAATGTTTTCCGTGGGCGAGCCTTCAGGAGAATTGCTTGCTTGTGAAATAATTAAAAAGATTAAAAAAAAATCTTTAGAAAATATTATTTTTACTGGTATGGGTTCAGAAAAAATGGACTCTCTAGGTGTTAATCTTGTTACTGATTCAACTGAAACAGCTGTAGTTGGTTTTACTGAAGTTTTTAAGAAATGGTTTATTTTAAAAAATGCTTTAAAAAAACTAAAAAATGAGCTCCTTAAAAATCCTCCTAACATATTAATTTTAGTAGATTATGTTGAATTTAATTTACGACTTGGACAATTTGCAAAAACTTTAGGGATCCCTGTTTTGTTTTATGTAAGTCCTCAAATATGGGCTTGGGGTTCAGATAGAGTTAAAAGAATTAGCAATGCAACCGATGCCATCGCTTTAATTTTTCCTTTTGAGATAGAACTCTATAAAAAAACTAAAATAAGAGCAAAATACGTTGGTCATCCTTTAACCGAAATTTTACCTACCTCTCTTAATACAGAAACTTCAAAAAATGAATTAAGTATAACTACTCATGATGAAATAATAGGTTTGCTTCCCGGCAGCAGAATTTCAGAACTCAAACAACACTTACCTGTTTTAAAATCAACGATTATAGAAATTAACAAAACTTGTAAAAATGTCATTTTCTTACTTGCTGTAATAAATAATAAAAAACATCATATTCTGATAAAGAACTTTATACTTGAGCTGCAATCAAAAAATATAAATATTAAAATATTTTCAGATAAAACCTACGAGGTCATTTCTGCTTCTAATGTTGTTGCCGTTGCATCAGGTACAGCTGTACTTGAAGTTGCTTTATTAAAAAAACCAATGATCGTATTTTATAAAACCTCTTTAATTTCATATTTAATTTTAAAAACAATTATCACTGTCGATTATATTTCACTAGTTAACATTTTATTAAAGAAAGGATCTGTTGAAGAATTTATTCAGCATGACTTTAATTATAAAAACTTATCTAAGGCCATTATAAAGTTATCAAAATCCAAGGAATTACAGACTAATCAAATACACGATTTTGAAACTATTAGAAATATTTTAGGAAATTGCTCAGCATCAGATGAGGTTACAAAAATGATTTTTGAAATGACTTCTAAACCCTAGCTTTTAAATGGGTCCGAATTGTTCCTCTCTTAGATGATTTAATGAAAGATACAAAGTTTTTAACTTCTGTATGCTCATCACTGAGCTTTGAAAGCTCAATCTCATTAGGTTCTAACCTTCTTTGCACTAACATTCTAAAAGCCCTTGACAAAGCATCAAGTGTTTTTGATTTCATTCCAAATCTTCTCAAACCAACTCTGTTTAGACCTATTGCTCTTGCATAATTACCAGATGCTAAGCAATAAGGCGGCAAATCAAGATTTACCGCTGAGCCCATACTTGTAAAAGAGTTTCGGCCTATTCTAACAAACTGGTGAATTAAACTAAATCCTCCAAGAGTTGCATAATCTTCGATAATAACGTGGCCTGCCAATTGAGCCCCATTTGCCATTAAAATATTATTTCCGATTTTGCAATCGTGGGCAATATGGCTGTATGCCATAATTAAATTATCATTCCCAATTAGAGTAATTCTGTTGCCTCTCACGGTACCAATACTAACAGTACAGTTCTCCCTAATAATGTTTCTATCTCCAATTATAAGTTTAGTAGGTTCGTCTGAATAACTTATGTCTTGAGGTGGAATACCGATTGCGCTGTAGGGGTGAACGACATTATCTTTCCCTAATTTTGTATTTCCAGTGATTGTTACATGGTTATGAATCTTACTACCTGCTCCAATCTGGACGTTTTCATCAATTATAGAAAATGCTCCAATACTAACACCACTCGATATTACTGCTTTTGGGTCAACTATGGCAGTTGAGTGAATATTTAACATTTTATACTTTTCTCAATGCACACAAAAGTGTAGCTTCCGCACAAGTGCAATCATTCGCACTTGCTTTGGCTTTGTATTTCCATACTCCTCCTTTTACTCGATCGATTTCAACATCTAATATAAGTGTGTCACCAGGCAAAACAGGATTTTTAAAACGACAGTTATCAATTCCAACAAAATAATATAATGAGTTTTTATCAGGCAAAACATCCATAGATTTAAAAGAAAGAATACCAGCTGTTTGCGCTAAGGCTTCAATTATTAAAACACCAGGCATTACAGGATGATGAGGGAAATGACCTGTGAAAAATTGTTCATTGATTGTGACATTTTTTAAAGCTTTTATATTTGAATGAGGGTGAACTGACAAAACTCGGTCAACCAAAATAAATGGATATCTATGAGGTAAAGTATCTAAAATTTCTTTAATGTTCATTTTTCTTTGCAATAAAAAGTTTATTTTTTATAGTTTTCAGTTTTTTAATAATAACCGACGTTCTTCTCCAATCAGTATGAGTTTGAAGAGGATAAATGCCTACATATTTGTCAGGTTTCTTTATGTCAGAGATAACTAAACTCATCGGGCCTATAACGGTGTCATCAGAAATCGTAAGATGTCCTAAAACACCTGAGGCTCCACCTATTTGACATCTTTCGCCAATCTTTGCACTTCCAGCAATCCCTACACAACCCGCAATGGCAGTATTACTTCCAATCAGAACATTATGAGCTATGTGAACTTGACTATCTAACTTGACACCTGAACCAATAACAGTGGAGTTAAATGTGCCTTTGTCAATAGTAGTATTGGATCCAATCTCAACATTATCTCCAATTTTTACATTACCACTTTGAGGTATTTTTTCCCATTCTTGGTTTTTATTTAATGCATAACCAAAACCATCTGACCCTATAACAGCCCCACTATGAACAATAACTTCTTTTCCAATAAATACATTTGACAAGATTGTTGTTCGCGGATGAAAAAAACAATTTGGACCAATTATGCTATTTTCTCCAATAAAAGTTGATGCACTTATGTACGAATTTCTTCCTATCGTGACATTTTTTTCAATAATACATTTTGGACCAATCTGTACTCCATCATTAATAATTACTGATTGATCTATAATAGAACTGGAATCGATTTTTTTTTTATTTTCAATTGTTTTCTTATTAAGCAACAATGAAGCTCTAGCAAAAAATAAATATGGATCGTAATATGAAATAGTTGTGAGATTACGAGAAATACGATTTTTTATAATTTCGTCTAAAAATTGATTTTTGTCACTGATGACTATAAGTGAAGCTTTTGATTCTATAATTTTATCTTTTGGAATTTTATTGTTTACAAATGAAGCATCTTCATAAGAAGAATTTTCAAGAGAGTTAAATTCCTTTATAACTAAACTTGAATCTCCATACAACTTACCACCAATTGAAGAAACAAGTTCATAAGCTTTCATTTCATTTTTTGGCATTCAACGCTTTAATAACTTTACCTGTAATATTAACCGAAGGAGCTGCATAAACAGCATTTTCAACTATTAAATCAAACTTTTCACTTTCAGCAAGATTCTTTATGACAGCCCTAGCTTTTTCAACAACAGCCGCCAATTCTTCATTTTTCCTTTGATTTAAATCCTCCCTCGCTTCTCTTTGTTTCCTCTGTAAATCTCTTTCCAAATCTGACATTTCTCTTTGAACCTTCTTTTTTTCTTCATTAGTTAAAATAGCCTGATCTCGGTCAAAAATTTCTACTTTCTTTTTTAACTCTGCTCCTAATTTTTTTAACTCTGCATCTCTTTTAGCAAACTCCTTCTGCAATTTTGTTTCAGCATTTTTAGCCATTGTTGCATTACGAATAACTTCTTCAACTTTTACATACCCAATCTTTATTTTTTCAGCAGAGACCGAGAAACTTAAAGTTAGAAAAACAACGAAGGGAGTTAAAAATTTTAATTTCTCTAAATACATTATTTGAGTCCTATCTTAAATTATTTGTTAAAAAGCTGTGCCTAATTGGAACTGGATTTTTTGAAGATCATCTGATTCTTTCTTTCTTATTGGAGCCCCAAAGCTTATTTTCAGTGGGCCAACAGGTGAAAACCAGCTAAAACCTATTCCTACAGAGGCTCTTACTTCATCAAAACTTATTTCTTGGGAATTGCCCCATATAGATCCAAAATCTAAATATCCAAAAATTCTTATGGTTCTATCTTTGGCCATACCTGGAAGTGGCATTAATACTTCATTGTTTATAACAATCTTCTTTGTACCTCCAATTGATGAGCCATCAGTTTCATCTTTTTCTCCGATTGAACGATTGGCGAAGCCACGTAATGAACCAATACCTCCTGCATAAAAATTTCTAAAAATTGGAAACTCACTTTCGCCCAAACTTAAACCGTATCCTGTATTGATGCTCGTAGCATATGTAATCTTTTTTGTAATTGGTTTATACCATTGTATTCGATAAGTTGCTCTTAAATACTCTACCTCCCCGAGGGGTGTAGCATAATCGATATTTGCTCTTTGCAATGCCCCTTCTGTGGGTGCTAGTCCATTATCTCTAGTGTCTCTTGACCATCCTAGGGATGCAATATAAGAATCAGTCGAACACTCTGGTAGATAGGGTTTACAATATGTAGTAAATCTACCAGGTGGAGAAATACCTAAGTCAATATCAGTGGATTCATATTTTAGTCCAAAAAATATCCTATCAAACTCGGTATAAGGAATTCCAAACCTTACTCCAAGTCCTTTGGAGTCACTTGTATAATCCCCTAGAGAGGTAATTTGACTAGCGTCAAATTTACGAGCGTAAATGTCAAAACTTCTACTAATTCCATCATCGGTCCAATAGGGGTCAGTGTAACTAAAAGCATAGGTTTGAGTTATATCACTAGTATTTATTTGGAATGACAAATCAGTTCCAGTACCAAGAAAATTTTGTTGTGATACTCCTGCATTCAAAACAATATCCTCTGAACTTGATAATCCAATTCCAGCAGTAATACTTCCGAGAGGTCTCTCCTCAACTTGCACACTGATATCAACCTGATCAAGTGAATCTATAATAGTATTCGTTTCCATTTCCACAGATTGAAAATATCCTAGTCTATCAATTCTATTTCTTGATAGTCTTATCTTGTCAGCATCATACCAAGAACTTTCAAACTGCCTAAGTTCTCGACGAATTACTTCATCTCTTGTTTTAGCGTTACCACTTATATTTATTCTTCTTACATATACCCTGCTTCCTGGATCGACTTTAATATCAAAATCCACGATTAAACTACTTTTACGTTTTTTTGGTATTGGGTTAACTCTTGCGAAAGCATGTCCCAATTCTCCCATTCTGGTTGTTATTTGTTCTACAGCAATTTGCAATTTTTTATTGGAAAATACCTGATTGGTTTTAAACACTAAACTTTCTTTGAAAAATGTTTCTTGTCCTAATAGTTGACCAGAAAACAGAATATCGCCAACAATAAATTTTTCCCCCTCATCAATTAATATTGTAATAAAAACTTCTGTCCTGTCAGGTGACAATGATACAAGAGTAGAGTTCACAGAGAAGTCAAGAAATCCTTGGTCAAGGTAAAAAGATTTTAAATCCTCAATATCACCATTAAGTTTTTCTCGTGAATATTGATCGGCTTTTGTATACCATGTCATCCAATTAGGAACAGATAATGCAAAAAGATCAAGCAAATCTTTTTCCTTAAAAGTTTTTGCTCCTATAATTTTTATTTCTTTAATACGAGCATCTTCTCCCTCATCTATCAAAATTGAAATTGCAACTCTATTTCTGACGAGAGGACTTTTAGTAGATTGAACTTTAACATCATACTTTCCTCTCGAAAGGTACTGGTTTTTTAACTCTTGTTCAGCTCTTTCAAGTAAGGATTTATCAAAAATTCTTGCTTCAGCCAGTCCAATATTTTTTAATGCAGACAAAAGTGTTTCTTGATCAAACTCTTTTGAACCACTTATTTCTATTGCTCCGATTGAAGGTCTTTCCTGAACCAAAATTATCAAAATATTTTTTTCAAGCTTAACTTCAACATTTTCAAAAAAACCAGTTGCAAAAAGATCTCTTATGGCTTTTGCAATATCATTACTAGTAATTTTATCTTTAACATCAATATTTATATTTGAAAATACAGTGCCAGGCTCAATCCTCTGCAATCCATCAACCCTAATATCCTCAACTAGAATTTGATTTTCATTGGATTCCAAGGTGGTTGAATCATTAACATTTGAATTTTGTGCTGTTATGTATTTTTGACCAGCAATAGAATTTTTTGGTGAAACGGATAAAATAAATCCTGAAAAAAAAATATACGATATTTTAACCAGTAGACTAGTCTTACTATATTTCATTTAGTTACTCATAAAAAACATTTATAATTTTAAAAACATCAGTAAATCGTTTGAAATGGCCAAAACGGTTATGCCAAAGATAAAAATTAATCCAAACCAAGTTCCAGCCAACTTAAAGTTGTCAGACAGAGGACTTCCTTTAATTAATTCAATAGTATAATAAAGTATATGTCCTCCATCTAAAACTGGTATAGGTAATAAGTTTATAACTCCAATACTAATACTTAAAACCGATAAAAATGCTAAAAAGGGTAATATCCCAGAATTTACAGAATTTTGAGCTGCATTTGCTATAGAAATAGGCCCACTAATTTGTTCAAACGGAGAAGAACCAGTAAATATTTTATAAATACCAGTCAAACACATGTCTATTATTTTAAATGTTTGAGACAAAGCATTTTGAAATGCTTTATCAATTGTTAACGAACTATTATTCTTTTCAGTATTCGCAGCTAAATATACTCCCAAAACCTGGTCAGACCTCTCAAATTTAATTACTAATTCCTCAGTATCACGTATATCTATTTTTTCAACTTCAGTTGAATTAATATTCTTGTAATAAGTTAATTTCAAACGGTTTTTTGAATTATTTTTAAGAATTTCAGTTATCTCGTTTGGGAAATTGACTTCTTTTCCATCAATGGAATAAATTATGTCACCTTTTTCAAGACCATAATTACTTGCAATCGAGTTGTGGATAGTACCTAAAATCATTACCCCAGAGGATTTAGGAAGAAATCCTAATTTTTTTGCAAAAAATTCTTCATTAATTAATTCATTCTCATCAATAAAAAAAGATCTTTTTTGAAGAAAATTATCTCTTAAAAAGGTTATTTCAATTTTTTTATTAAACTCTTGAAATCCTTTAAAAAAATTGTCAATATCTTCAAATGACTTGATCTCATTTGAATTTAAAGCCACGACTTTATCGTGTTTTTTTAGACCAATTTGGTGGGCTAGGCTAGATATAATTGGCTCATCAATTATTGATGATGTTTTCTTCTGATCAAATGAAAATATAAATGTGAAAGCCAAGATAGCAAAGAAAAAATTAGCTAATGGGCCACCAAAAACAATTAAAATTCTTTGGAGAAAATTTTTACTAGAAAATGAGTTTTTAATTTCGTTTTTATTTTTGTAATGATTTGGGTTTTGATGATCCCACATAGTTACGTAACCACCTAATGGTATGGCAGAAATAACCCATTCGGTCCCATTTGAATCATATTTGCTTATAAGGGGGGTGCCAAAACCAATTGAAAATCTTAGCACTTTTACACCACATAATCTAGCAAAAATGTAGTGGCCAAACTCATGAACAAAGACAATTATAGTAATAGCCAAAAGAAAAGAAATAGTCGCAGTCATTTTGATTCTTTTAAAATTAAATTTTTACAATGTGATCTTACAGAGTCGTCCAAAGACTCTAATTCTTCAAGTGAAGTTACAGTTTTTGAGGCGACACCTGAAAACTTTTCAAGTGTTTTTTTCACAATTTCAATAATCTTACCAAAACAAATTTTTCCAAATAAAAAACTATCAACAGCAATTTCATTTGCAGCATTCATTACTGCCCCATGACTACCTCCGTGGGACAATACATATCTTGCTAACTCAACAGCTGGGAACTTATTTAAATCTAGAGGTTCAAAATTTAATGATTTTATCTGTCTCCAATCAATTGATTCCAGATCCATTTCTAGCCTTTCTGGCCAATTGAGACCAAAAGCAATAGGAACTCTCATATCAGGTTGTCCAAGTTGAGCTAAAATAGCTTTGTCAGAAAATTCAATCATTGAGTGAACAACGCTTTCAGGATGAATTACAACATCAATTTCGTTACTTTTAAGATTGAAGAGCCAATGTGCCTCGATGATTTCTAAAGCTTTATTGATCATCGTAGCAGAGTCAACTGATATTTTTTTTCCCATTTTCCAATTTGGATGAGCAATTGCTTGTTCTACAGAAGCATTGAAAATAGCTTTTTTTTTCCAAGTTCTAAAAGGCCCACCTGATGCAGTTAAGATTATTTTAGTTATATTTTTGGGTTTTACAAAACACTTATAATTATTTCCCAAACATTGATATATAGCATTGTGCTCACTATCTATTGGAATGATATTTGCACCAGAATCCACACAAATTTTCACGATAATATTACCAGCACAAACCAATGCTTCCTTGTTTGCAAGAAGAATTCTTTTACCTGCTTTTGCAGCTGCCATAATTGGAAGCAAGCCTGCAAATCCAACAATTCCAACTACAACAATGTCACTCTCGGGATCAGAAGCAATTTCCTCTAAGCCTTCTTTCCCAGAAAGAAGTTTACAGTGCTCACTTGAAACACAATTTTTGTATGCCTCATAATTCGCTACAACAGTTTTTTTTGGTTTGAATTCAATATTTAACTTTTGTAGCTCTTCAATGTTTGTATTTGTTGAAAGTCCAATTATTCTAAATTTTTCAGGATGTTGCCTTACTATATCAACAGTACTTCTTCCAATTGACCCAGTGGCTCCTAATATAGTTATTTTTTTCATCATTGAATTATCTTAACGCTCAAAATTAAAAAAGGGCATACAGCTATTACTGCATCAAAACGATCATAAAACCCTCCATGACCTGGTAATATTTTCCCAGAATCTTTAACTTTTGCTTCTCTTTTTATAAGAGATTGGTAAAGGTCTCCAATAATGGAAATTACAGTTGCAAGAAAAACTATTAAAAAGACTATATATAAATTAGAAAGTCTTTCTATTTCATAATACCAACCAAAATCATTTATAACAGCAAACCAAGCAACTATTAACGCTATCGAAACTGCGCCATAAACACCTTCCCATGTCTTATTTGGGCTGATTTTTGCAGCTAACTTCCTTTTACCAAAAAAACGACCAAAAAAGTAACCCGCTGTATCAGCAACCCAAACAACTAAGAGTATGGAAAAAAAATAAGATATTCCAATCTGAACGGCCCAAACTGATGCATAAAAACTGGCCAATGTAATAACTAATGCAGATGAAGTAGCTATATTTCCTGAAAAATTCTTTGTTCTATAAAGAAGTATTGGAACAACAAGTATCCAAAAAATTACAGAGACTAGTAAAACAGATGTTATAAAATCGTTGAAAAAGTTGTTGTCTTTGATTGCTACAGAAAAGAGAAAAAAAATTGACACGGGCAGGAATTTAAAATAAAAATTTCTTTTTAGCAAACTTAACCATTCCCACAATATTATGAGATGTATAAAAAAAATAAAGCTTTTTAAAACAACTAGATCAGTCAAGAATACGACCAAAGTAGTTATTAATAGCATTACAGCAACAGTGACAACTCTGGTTATAAGCAAGAAGTCACCTTTAATTATTCATTATTTTTGAAACTGTCTAAAAGACTGAGTGTGTTCATGGTATTTGTCTTGTTTTTTTCAAAATTATTTTTCAAAAGACTCTTACATGAATTTTTTATATTGCTAATGGGTGCTCTTCCGAATCTTCTTTCTCTTTTTTGATAAGAATTAATAGCTAAGATAAGTTGATTGGCACCAAATTCTGGCCATAAAACATCTGTAAAATAGAGTTCAGTATATGCTAGTTGCCAAAGAAGAAAATTACTAACTCTTTTTTCTCCACCAGTTCTTATGAAAAGATCGGGTTCCGAAAGTTCGTTTATTTGTAGATGGGGTGAAAAATCCTCTTCCCTGATTTCTCTTTTTTTATCAATTAATTGTGGTGAATGGTCTATCATCTTTCTTATAGCCTGAAGGATATCCCAACGACCTCCGTAATTTATAGCAACATTTAAATTTAATTCTGTATTATTTTCTGTTGAGGATTGTGCATCAACTATCAGGTCCTGCAATTGATAAGATAAAGCTTCAATATCTCCTAAAATTTTCAATCTGATGCCATGTTTTTTTAGATTTTCAATCTCTTTTTTTATAGACTTTTTGAAAAGCAACATTAAAAAGCTTATTTCGTGCTCCGGTCTTCTCCAGTTTTCAGAACTAAAAGCAAATACAGTAAGACTTTTAACTCTTAATTTAAGACAAGCCTCTACCGTTCTTTTAAGAGAGGCAACACCTCTTTCATGACCAAAATTTCTAGGTAGTTTCTTTTTTTCTGCCCCCCTGCCATTCCCGTCCATAATAATTGCAATATGATTGGGAATTTTATCCACCTTAGGAACTAGTAATGTGGAGCTTATTGGTGGGTCTTTTATATGTCTCATGGACATTAAACTGTCAAGATATCAGTTTCTTTTTTAGTTAATAATTCATCAATAACTTTTACAAATTTGTCAGTCATTTTTTGAACTGAATCCTGAAATCTTTTTTCCTCATCAGATGAAATTTCTTTATCTTTAACCAACTTTTTAAAACCTTCATTAGCTTCACGTCTAATATTTCTAATAGCAACCTTACTATCTTCAGATTGGCTTTTTGCTACTCTAGTTAACTCTTTTCTTCTCTCTTCTGTCAAAGCAGGCATTGGAACTCTGATCAGTTCGCCGACTGAGTTTGGATTTAGACCTAAGTCAGATTCCATAATAGCTTTTTCGATTTGGGCAATCATTGGTTTTTCCCATGGGGTGACGCTTAAAGTTCTAGAATCAATCAAATTAACTTTTGCTAATTGAGTTATCGGAGTAGGAGAACCGTAATAATCGATCATCAAATGATCTAAAATTCCTGGGTGAGCTCTTCCGGTTCTAATTTTAGAAAATTCTACTTTTAAATTTTCAAGACTCTTTTCCATTTTTTTTTTGGTCAAGCTAACTATTGATTCTGGTGTATTCATTTTTTTTATTTTAAGTTAATTTGTAACAGTTGTTCCTTCGTTTCGTCCAAGTACAGCAGATAGCAATGCACCCGGTTTAGAAATATTCAAAACTTGTATAGGTAAGTTTTGGTCTCTGCAGAGGGCAAAAGCTGTAGCATCCATTACTCGAAGCTTTTTTGCAATAGCTTCATCAAAAGTAAGATTTGGTAGAAGCTTTGCGTTAGGGTTTTTTTCAGGATCCAAATCATAAATTCCATCAACTTTTGTGGCTTTTACAAAGACCTCTGCTCCTATTTCAGCACCACGAAGAGCACCTGCTGTATCTGTTGTAAAAAATGGATTACCAGTACCTGCCGCAAAGATTACAATCTTTTTTTCACCTAAATATCTAATAGCTTTTGACCTAATGTAAGGCTCAACAATTTGATCAATACGAATTGCTGATTGAACACGGGAATCAATCTGACAATGTTTAAGTGCATCTTGAAGAGCGAGAGCATTCATAACTGTTCCCATCATTCCCATGTAATCGGCTGTCGCCCTATCCATGCCACTTGAACCAAGTGCAACACCTCTAAATATATTTCCTCCGCCAATTACAATTGCAAGCTCAGTACCAATGTCAAAAACTTTGCCAACTTCATTTACAATTCCATCAATAGTTTGTTTGTGAATCCCATACTTCTCTTTACCCATTAAAGATTCACCTGACAGCTTCAGCAACACTCTTTTATATCTTTTTTCATTTTTATGAGGTGTTGTTGGGTCCACACTAAATTTTCAATTAGCTTTGGAAGCAGCTGTAGTAGCTGCTACTTCATCTGCAAAATTTTCATTTTTTTTCTCTAGTCCTTCTCCAACTACAAAAATGGCAAAATAATTAACTGAGGCGTTATGTTTTTCGAGTAAATTTTGAATTGTCATTTTATTATCATCCGACTTTACGAAAACCTGGCCATACAAAGATACTTCTTTCAAAAACTTGTTAATAGCCCCATCAACCATTTTTTCCATAATTTCAGGTGGCTTGCCTGACTCGGAGGCTTTTTCAGTTGCAACCCTTCTTTCAATATCTATCAACTTTGGATCTACATCCGATGTTTTTATAGCTTTTGGTTTCATAGCAGCAATATGCATTGCAATATCTTTTCCGAGCTCTTCATTTTCAATGGATAAATCTACTAAAACACCAATTTTCGATCCATGAGTATAAGAGTAGAAAGTGCCTTCAGATTTAACAAATGTTGCTCTTCGAATACTGATGTTTTCACCTATTTTGCCAATTAAGCCTTTCCTTAATGTTTCTACTTGAGTGCCGTTGATTTCTTTTTGATTTATTTCTTGAATCGAATCAGATTCAGACTCAACGACAATTCGACTAATATTTTTGGAAAAATTAATGAACTCTTCATTTTTTGCAACAAAATCTGTTTCGCAGTTAATTTCGACCATAGAAGCTTTTTTTTGAAAAACGCTGATTGAAATAACTCCCTCAGCAGTAATTCTGGAAGAAGTCTTTCCGGCTTTGCTCCCAAGTTTAACTCTCAGAATTTCTTCAGCTTTTGAAATTTCTCCATTGGCTTCTGTTAGTGCTTTTTTGCACTCCATCATTGGTGCATCTGTTTTATCTCTTAGAGCCTTAACCATGGTTGCGGTTATTTCACCCATCGTTACTAACCTCAACAAACTCTTCATTTTGCCCTTCAGCATCAACAATTTCATCTAGTGAAGAATTGTTTCCTTCTATTATTGAATTTGCAACTTCTCTGGCATAAAGTTTAACTGCTCGGCTGGAGTCATCATTACCGGGAATAACGTAGTCAACCCCGTCAGGACTATGATTTGTATCTACAACTCCAACTACTGGAATACCCAATTTATTAGCCTCTTTAACAGCTATTTTATGATAGCCAACATCTATTATAAAAACTGCATCAGGTAGCGAAGCCATTTCTTTAATACCACCGAGACCTTTGTTAAGTTTTTCTAATTCTCTTGTAAAGGATAAGGCTTCTTTTTTGGTCATACCTTCAACCCCACCTTCGGCGACAATTAATTCCATATCCTTTAATCTCTTAATGGAAGCCTTCACAGTTTTAAAGTTGGTTAACATGCCTCCAAGCCATCTTTGGTCAACATAGGGCATTCTTGCTCTTTGAGCTTCCTCAGAAATAATTTCACGCGAAGCTCTTTTAGTACTTATAAACATAATAGATCCTTTACGAGAAGCTAAATCTTTTGTAAATTTAAGTGCTTCTGAAAGCTTTCTAACCGTTGATTCTAGGTTTATTATATGTATTTTGTTTCGGTGACCAAAGATATGTGGAGCCATACCAGGATTCCAAAAACGAGTTTGATGGCCAAAGTGCACACCAGCTTCAAGCATTTCACGCATCGATATTGACATTATTACTCCAAAAAATTAGTAAAACAGTCTATTCTATCTTTTATGAGCATTTCTATCAAATCTTCAGATGAAATAAATTCGATGCGAGTCGCAGGGTTATTAGCATCTGAAGTTTTAGACTACATAACACCATTTGTAAAAGCTGGGGTTACCACGGGTTACCTTAATGAACTCTGCCACAGTTATATGGTTGATGTTCAAGAAACTGTTCCAGCTCCTTTAAATTACTGTCCTCCTGGTTATAAACCTTTTCCTAAATCTATTTGTACATCTGTTAATCATCAAATATGTCATGGGATTCCAGGGGAAAAGATACTCAGAACAGGAGATATCATTAATATTGATATCACAGTTATAAAAGATGGTTTTCATGGAGATACTAGTCGTATGTTCTTTGTTGGTCCACCATCAATTGCAGCGAGAAGGTTAGTTGAAACAACATATTTAGCTCTATGGGAAGGAATTAAACAAGTTGAACCAGGAAAGACATTAGGCGATATTGGCCATGCAATCCAAATTTTCACAGAGTCAAAAGGTTTTTCGATTGTCAAGGAGTTTTGTGGTCACGGTATAGGTACAAATTTTCACGAGGCTCCTCAAGTGCTTCATTATGGAAAACCAAAATCTGGTGAAATTCTAGTACCAGGTATGACTTTTACAATTGAACCCATGGTCAATGCAGGTAAACCTCATGTCAGAGAACTCTCAGATGGATGGACTATAGTAACAAAAGACAAGAGCCTTTCGGCTCAGTGGGAACATACAATATTAGTTACTGAAAATGGTTATGAAGTTTTAACAGTTTCAGAAGGAAGCCCAGACAAAAATAAAAACAAGAAAAGATAATATGCAAGTACTCGACGACAAAATTATTAAAAAGTTAAAAAATGAAGTTGTTAACATAAAAAATAAAGAAGAACTTTTGTGGACCAAGAATTCATCCCCAATACTCTTAATGAAAAATTTGTCAAAAAACTTAGATAGTATAATTGTACAAATATGGTCTCTTTCCAAAATCACAGATTTAGCTTGCTTGATAGCAGTTGGAGGTTTTGGGAGAGGTGAATTGTCACCTCACTCCGACATTGATTTACAAATCATAGTTCAAGAGAAAAACATCAATGATGAAATTCACAATTCTATCTCTAGTTTTGTTTCTACATTATGGGACGTTGGTCTTGAAGCTGGACACAGTGTAAGGACTGTTGATGAAACAATAGACTTAGCTAAAATTGACACCAGCGTAGCAACAGCAACTCTAGAATTAAGGTTTTTAACAGGAAAAAAGTCATTATTTAACAAACTTAAAGATGATAGAAAACTTAAAATCGATTCTATAAATTTTGCCAGGCACAAACTTTTTGAACTTCGTCAAAGACATACTCGCCATCAAAATACTCCTTACAGCCTTGAGCCCAATGTTAAAGAGTCCCCTGGTGGACTGAGAGATTTACATACTGTTCAATGGATTTGTATGGAGTTTGAATTTGGAAAAAGCTGGAGACAATTGGCTTTCAATAACCTTATAACCATTGAGGAAGCAAGGCATCTTTACAGACAACAAAGCATAATACAATCCATCCGAGGTCATTTGCATATTTCTGCAAAAAGAAGAGAGGATCGACTGGTTTTTGACTTGCAAACCGAGGTCGCAAAAAGATTGGGTATAACAGATTCGAATGGTAGAAGAGCAAGTGAAATTTTAATGCAAAAGTACTTTAGGGCTGCGAAATTGGTATTACAAATCAGCGAAATGATTTTGGCTAATCTCGAACCAAAACTTTTTCCTCAAGCAAAAGATTACAAAGCTGAAATTACAACCAAAATCACAGATACTATAAACATTAAGAATCAAGATGGTGCTTTAATCAAAAAAATCAGTATTGTTTTTCTCGAATGTAGAGGTTTTTTGAGTTTGCAAAATATTCAAGATATTAAAAAGTATCCAGAAACAATCTTAAAAATTTTCCATGTTTTTCAAACAAATTCCAACATTAGAGCACTAAGTCCTGAAACTACTCGTTTAATTTGGAATAATCGCAATATAGTTAATACTGAATTTAGAAAAAATCCTACTAATAAAGAAGTTTTTATTCAGATTTTCAAGGAATCAAAGAATATTACTAAGACTTTAAAGCTTATGAATAATTTAGGGATTATGAGCAGAATGCTTCCTGTTTTCAGGAAAATTGTAGGTCAAATGCAACATGACTTATTTCATGTTTATACAGTCGACCAGCATACATTGCAAGTAATAAAAAACATAGAAAGGTATACAAAAGAGGAACATGCTCACGAATTTCCCAAATGTTCAAGTCTCATGTCAAAATTTCAAGATAAATGGAGACTATACTTGGCAGCACTATTTCACGATATTGCTAAAGGCAGAGGTGGAGATCACTCAGAATTAGGTGCTAAAGATGTTAAAACTTTTTGTAAAAATTTCAAACTAAATGATGTAGATTCAAATTTGATTGAATTTTTAGTCAGAGAACATTTAACAATGTCACAATTTATTCAAAAATTTGACGTCGATGAAGAATCAACTATAAATATGTTTTCCCAGAAGGTAAAAAATAAAGAACAACTTGTTGCACTATACTTACTTACAGTAGCAGATATTAGAGGAACATCTCCAAAAGTTTGGAATAACTGGAAAGGAAGACTTTTAGAAAGACTATTTGATAATACTCTTATTAAATTAGATTCAAATTCCAATAGTAGTAAGGAATCCAGTAAATCAATAAAAATAAAGGAGTACAGTAAAAACTTTTTAAATAATAATGAAGCTATAGATTTTTTTTCTAAAATGAATGTTTCTTATTTTTTAAAACATGATGCATCAGATATAGAATGGCATTCCAGTGCTCTTTCGAAAAAAACTAATTCTAAAAATCCAATTGTCAAAGCGAAATTAGATGAAGAAATAGATAGTATAAAATTAATTGTATACGAGAAGATTAGTCAGGGCCTTTTTACAAAAATAGTTAGATATTTTGATTCAAATTCATTCGCAGTTCTTGACGCTAAGATTAATACTTTAAAAAATGGCTATGCTCTGAACACTTTTCTTTTAAACAAAAACATCAAAAGTGAATTGACAGTTGATACTATTTTCAGTTTAGAGGAAGGCTTAACAAGTCATTTAAAAAAACAAATTAAAAACGATTTAATCAAGAGTGGAAGAAAATCAAGACAATCTAAATATTTTCCAATAACTCCTACGGTTGAATTATCAGTAGATGAAAAAAAAGAATTTCACATACTTTCTCTTACTGCTGGAGACAGACCAGGGTTACTATACAACATTGCGATGGTTCTTCAGGAACATAATATTTCTGTTGAAACTGCAAGAATCTCTACGCTTGGTGAAAGGGTTGAAGATGTATTTGTTGTTAAAGGAGAAAATTTGGATGACAGTAAGAAATCAATTCAACTAGAGACGGATCTTATGTTAACACTAGAAGCGTAGATTTAGACAATTACTTATAATCATCACTAATTTTTATACCTCTCAAAGATAATTGTTTGTCAAACAATGACCTACCTGAAAAAGCTCTAGTAAATTGTTGTGAGCTAACTACACTTATCATTGCTAATACTGCCCAATCATAACTCCCGGTTAATTCAAAAACAATTACAACTGCAGCCAGAGGTGCTCCAATAACAGCACCAATACAACTTGCTGCTCCTAAAATTGCAAAACCGGAACCAGAGGTCGCATTTCCAAACAATATGACATCAGCAGTTGCTCCAACCATTGCACCTAGAAACAATGCAGGCGCAAAAACCCCTCCAAATAAACCAAAACCAATACATAAGCTTGTAAAAATTATCTTAAAAATAATTAAAGAAACTAAAAATAGCAAAGAAAATTGTCCAGCAAGTGCAATATCAACTGACCAAAGACCATGACCAAGTAGGTGGGGAAAAATTGGAGAAATTAGAAACAATAATGAGGCCGGAATAAATGGCCTCCAAATAAGAGGGATTTTTGTTGAATTTACAAATTTAGGCATTGCCGTTACTGAATTGATGTAGGTTATAACAACTACTGCACTTGCCAGACCAATTACAATTGCAATAAACATAGAATTTAAAGTTAATTCTGGCTCTGAGGAAATATCAAAAAGTCTTTCATCACCAGTAATTAGAATAGCAATCCAATGAGCTCCAAATGCTGCAGCAATTACCGGACCCGCACCAAAAGCTCCAAATCTTCTTATTATTGCCTCATGAGCAAAAATAGCGGCTCCAATTGGAGCAGAAAATACTGCTGCTATCGCTGCTGCAGCCCCACTTCCAAGAACGACATCTAGAGGAAGTTTTTTTGAGCCTTGCAAAACTTTCTCAATGTATGTGTCAACTTTATAGCTAAAACAACCACCAAAATGCATGAGTGGACCAAACATACCTACAGATGAACCCCCAGAGAGACTAACCATAGCTAAAAATGCTGAAAGAAAACCATTTTTCAATTCTGGTGGCTTACTTTTTTGAGCTGATAAAATTAAATCTGCGGGACCTCTTGGACGACCATCTTTAATTCTAGTCAGGATTTGTCCAGCAACTATTGCAGTAACTAAAAGCGACAAACCCAGAATAGGATTCCATGAAAAGGTAATGTCACTAAAACTTGTTCCTAATGGAAGTTTCCATAAATTATTAAAAAATTCAACTACAAACAATAAGGTCAAAGATACTAAACCAACAATTATTCCAACAATTAAAGATGCAATAATAGCAGTTATTCTCACAGGCAGACCCCAGTCTCTATCTACTTCAACCCGACCTCTCAGCTTATTAATACTTTCAGCATATTTAACCCCTTCCTGAAAAGCATCAGTTGAACTATTAGAAGACTCTATTATTTTTTTCTTTTCATCTTTGTTCATTTTTAAATCTTAACTCTAGATTAAACAAATAGGTCTTAAATAAATTAGAAATTTTGAGGGTTCTCTTTTAAAAACTTTGCTTTCTCCTCTTTTTCTTCGTTCTCAACTCTAACCTGTTCGGCAATCATTTCAACTTGTTCATCTGTCATACCAAACTTTTTCTTTAGTAAATCTAACTCAACTTGTTCCTCCTCATCAACAACTCCATCCTCTAAAACTTGTCTTACAAGAGTCTCGTATTGAGCTTCACGTCTAGTGACTTGAGCGTTATAGGCTGTGGCAACAACACCAGTAAGTATTGCGGCAAGCATGATGGCAATAAGTTGAGTGAACACTATTAATATAGATCCTAAGGTGGTAGTTGGATCAACTCCTCCCCACCCTGCAATTATAGTCATCAGAAACCATTTGATGGCTAAAGGAATTGAACCTAAAATTTCTGGTTGAGTTTCCCCTTCAACAATGTAAATTAGTGATGAAAACAATAAACATGCAATTACTAGTAAAAAAATTGCTGAGTAAAAAGATTCTCTCTCTGCAACCACAGCTTCACCTAAGTCTTGAAGAGCAGAATTGTACCTAGATAATTTAAATATTCTTAGTAGCCTAAAGACTCTTAAAAATCTCAAGTCTGAACCTGGAAATAATAACTGAAGATAAAAAGGAGCCGTTGCGAAAAAATCAATCAAACCGTAAAAACTGAATATATACTCCTTTCTTCCCTTCCACGAGTTATTTTCACTAGAGTATTTAGCGCCATAAGACCAAACACGAGCAATATATTCAATAGTAAATACGATAACGCTGAAAATTTCAAAATTATAAAAAAAATTAGAATATGCTTGGCTTAATTCACTTATAGACTCGAGTATTATCATAAGAACATTAAAAATAACAACAGTCACAATGAAATACTCTATAGATCTACTTAGAGGACTGTACGTTGATCCATCCAAAAGACTACAGATTTTTGATTGAATAGTTTCTTTTTTTGAATTCATAGCTGAGTCATTTTTCCGTTGGTAAAATTCACAACCATTTCATTAAGCTCTTCATCTGAAATTCGATACTTAACCTGTAGCCTCTTTAAGGTGGTTCTCTCTGATTCGGAAATTTCTCCATCTACCAGTGCTAATTTTAACTGAGCTTCAAATGCAGCCCTTTTCCTAGCAGACTGATTAGAAAATGATGACGCAACAATTCCTGTAAGTATTGCTGCCATACAAACACCAAGAAAACCAGTGAGTGAAGAAATCAACCAACCCATTTCAGTTACAGGCTCAATATTTCCGTATCCTGAAGTAATTGTTATAACTGCCCAATACATACTTTGAGGAATAGAAGAAAAAAATTCGGGTTGTAAATCCCCCTCGGCAAAATACATCAATGAGGAAGAAACTATAGTGGAAATTGCTAAGAGAAAAACTGCTGAACCAAATGCTCTTCTCTCGGCAATAACTGCTCCAAAAAGATCTTGAAGAGCAGAATTGTAATGAGTGAGTTTAAGAATTCGTAACATCCTTAATACTCTCAAAACTCTTAAGTCCATACCTGGAATAAAAAATTGTAAATAATATGGCATAGTTGCAACAAAATCTATAAACCCATAAAAGCTAAATATATATTCTTTTCTTCCTTTCCATGGACCACCAGGTTGACCTCTATATTTAGCACCATAAGACCAAACTCTGAGAACATACTCAGTTGTGAAAAATATTACGCTTGCTAATTCAAGATTGGCAAAAAAATCTTTGTATTCATAGTGTATTTCCGGGACAGAATCTAGGATGACAGCAAAAACATTTACAACAACAACTGAGATGATTGTAATCTCACATATTTTACTAGCTCTATCTCTAACAGCGCCGTCTAGTATTTCATATATTCTTTGCTTTGAAATCATTCTCAATAATCAATTTACACATAATTTTCAACATAACTTTTAAGGTGTTAAATTTAAAAAAACCCAAGTACTTTCTCATCGAGAATGAACTCGACGTCGAAAGCCACTTGGGCCATCAGGTTTGAATTAAAGCTTAAAGTTCTATAATCTTGTCAGCGACTCTTCTTTGATTAGCAGAAATCTTTTCCCTAACACCTACAATCTCTTGTCTAAGCTCAGCTACGGCTTCAGCAGTCTGTAATATTGTTGCTCTATTTTCTGAAGCTCTTTCATAAATAGATGTAATGCTTTCCCTATTCTTTTTTGCAGTTTCAGATACAGTATCAGCAGCAGCAGCATTACCAGCAATTCTTTCTTCATTTTCAGTGGCGCTAGCAGCTTTCATTGATGATTCTAACTCACCATCAAGCCACTTTGCGTTAATTGTTGATAACGAATCTAAATGATCCAATAGCCCCTCGTTTGTTTCTCTTGTTTTTGAATTAATCTGGATAAGAAGTTTATTAACGTCAACCATCATTTCATTAATTTCCAACATTGCCTTATTAAACTCAGCTTGTTTCTGTAATTCTTCAATCTTGACTTTGTTTGCCATTGAAGACTTGAAACGTTCTTCTTCCGGAGTAGCTGGTTGAAGCATGTCAACCATTACCTGCCTATTCCTCAAGACATCGGCAACAGTGCTTAACAAAAGTTCTCTATTTCCTTGAGCAGCAGTAGCGAAGTTTTTTAAAGCTAAAGATCTATTTTCTTCAATAACAGATCTTCCAACAAAAACCTGTGCTTGGTTAAACTGAACAAAAGTCTCAGCATCAAAAATGCGTCTTCTGTTTTTTTTAATTTTTACGTCAGCTGACTCTTCGTTCATTTATCTCTCCTCGATATTCATAAAACTAATTTTCAATAATTGAAAAAAAATAATTTAAAGCAATAAATTTAAATTAAGCTGCTTTGAGTTCCTCATCATCATCAGGTAGGTTTATTTCTGATGACCTAGAAAGTCTATTAACAGTGATAATGCCCATTTGTGGTTGATCAAGTTTTGCAAGAGTAAAAATTTCCTCATAAATATAGTCAGCTTGATCAGCAGAAACAATAACATTAAGTATTTCAGTTTTTGGTATTTCAGGAAGGCCCTCGACTTCAGAGGAGCGACCTATTGGACCACCACGAACTGAATAAAAACATGCTTCATTAATTCCTTTATTGTGCAAAATTTCTAAAATTTCTACAGAACCACCTTCGTACAAAATGCATGTGATTAATCTGGTGTAATCAATGTTTGGGATTTTAATATCGCTCATAATGCACCCACACTACTGATGGAATCACGTTCCTCTAAAAGATGAGCAGGAATGTAAGTAGCGGCTTGTACCAAGGGAGTTACATAAATATACCCCATACCTGGGGTGTCAAGACGACCAGCTAAATACATTCTCTCAAATATTCTATCTGTTTGATCCTTAGAAACTAAAACAGAAATTATTTCTCTCTCTACTTCGACAGCTACACCAAGAAAACCCATTCTTTCTCGAATACCTGTACCAACTCCAGAGTGTACAGTTGCACCTTGAATACCAGCGTCAAGCAGTGACTGATTAATAGTGTCAGCCATTCCCTTTTGGACGACGCAAGTTATTTGTGCCACGTCTGTGAGATTAGTTACTTTACGTTTTGCCATTACATGACTCCCTTAATGTAAATTATTTTTAAAAAATTTAGAAAATAATCAATTTAAATTTTAGCTAAGTCCTCTTGTGCCTCTTCCTTGGCTCTATCGTTTTCTCTTTTAACTTTCCATTGAACAAAAACTCCAAGTGCTAGAACTGAAACAATTGGACAAATTGAGGCTGAGGCTAAAATACCAAATCCCTCAACAGCGCCAAGAGCGTTACCAAAGCCTAATCCCATCGCCAGAACAAGAGGAACTGTAATGGGCCCTGTGGTAACTCCTGCACTGTCCCATCCTACATTAACAAACTCTTCGGTTGAAAGATAAGTCAAAACTACTCCAGCTATGTAACCAGGTACTAATATGTATAAAATACTAAATCCAAATATTAATTTGATTATTCCAAGTGTAATTCCAATGGCAACACCAAATGATACTGAGTACATCAACATTGATTTTTTGAAAGAACCATTAGTAAGATTTTGAACAGTTAAGCCAAGAGCATTAAGAGCAGGTTCAGCTAAGGTTGCTCCAAATCCCAAAATCCATGCAAATAAAGCAGTAATAAATATACCCACACCTGCTTGATATAAAGGGGCATTAGGCATGGCATCAAGCTCGACAAATAACCCAGGCACTAAACCTCCAGCACTACCCCCCAATTGTGATAAACCATATGTCAAGCCGATACTAAAAACACACATTCCGACGACTGAAAGTACAAGTCCATAAATTACAATAAAGGCATTTGGAAGTTTTTCACGAAGCACTGCAAACAAAACTATCATTAGAAAAATTACTAAAGGAACAATGGCTCTTACTCCGCCTACTACCTCTGCATAGGGAGACTGTTCATACCAAAGAGCTTGCCCAGCCGCAGAAGCTGCCTCAGCCTTAGCAGCGGCTTCCGCCAAGATAACATCAACTGGAACTGTAAATTTCAGAACTATTGCAAGACCCAATACAGCCATAATAGGAAAAATAGATGCAAGTGTGACAATACCAAAGCCTTGCAATTTACTATCACCTCCACCCCCTGCAGTTGCTACTCCAATCCCCAGTGCTAAAACTAATGGTACAGTTACTGGCCCAGTGGTAACTGCACCACAGTCCCAAGCTAAACCAACCATAGTTCTGAGGTCAGGATCGATAGCACAATAACCAGTCATTAATGTAACTGGGATCAAACCAATATAAATCAATGGTTTAAGACTCCAATCATATAAAAATCTCAAAGTGCCAATTACTGCAGCAATTCCAACAGCAACTCCAACTACTAAAACAGTAATGAAAACCCTATCATTAAGTAGGGTATATAGATAAGGCGCCTTTTCAGCGCTTACAATTTGTCCAGCAATTTGAAGTGCACCGATAGCAGGTTCTGCAAAAGTGACCCCAATACCCAACAAAAATGCAATAAACAGAACTCCAACGAGAGGAAGTTTTAAAGGAAGTTTACCTCCAATGATTTCTCCAAAGGGCATAAGACCAAGTTTGAGTCCTTCCATGAACAGCATTAAGCCTGCCATGACGGCTAACAGGCCAAGACTCAACAGACCGGCATCTACAACCGGAACTTGTAACACTAAAATTTGAAACAATGCGAGATAAGCAGCAAGAGGAACAACTGCGTTAACTTGGTCCATAAATCTTGTACTTACATAAGGTTGAAGAAGCCTGTATACATCAAGGTTTGTCATCCTCAGCTTTTCAGGTTTTGCAGGAATTTCTTTTCCTTCCTTATCCTTTTCCGGATCAGGTGGCATCATCTTGGAATAACTTATAGCATCTTGATCAACTGTAACTGCCTGAACGTAATCACCGTATCTAACTTGTCGCGGCATAGAACCTCCTAAAATTAAGCCACCTAAAAAAAAACATTTTTAGTAAGGATATAGAATATACCAGTATTCATAACTATGCTAGTAAGATTGTAACTTTAGTACGGAAAAAAAATTGTATGTTATTTACAAATAAATTTCAAAATTTCTTTTCTTTTAACCATGAATGAAACGATTTTCCTTCCTCACTATGTTTGATGCCAAATGATACATTAGCCCTTAAGTACCCTTGTTTTGAACCACAATCATATCTCTTGCCTTTAAATTTATATGAAAAAACTCTTTCATACTCAATTAATTTGCTAATAGCATCAGTTAGCTGTATTTCCCCTCCAAAACCTTTACCTTGTAACCTTAAAATAGAAAAAATTTTTGGAGTTAATATATATCTTCCTACAATCGCAATATTTGACGGAGCATTATCTTGACTGGGTTTTTCGATAATCGAATTTATTTGAGCTAAATCATTATTTTCTGAATGATTCTCTACAATTCCGTATTTCTTTGTATCCTCCCACAGTACCTCCTCAACAGCCACTACACTACTTTGACAAGTTTCGTATTTTTCTACCATTTGAGACATTACTCCTTTAGTATTTGATTCAACATCAATTAAATCATCAGCTAAAATAATTGCAAATGGTTGTGTACCTACTGCGGGAAATGCACATTGGACAGCATGACCAAGACCAAGGGCTTTTGGTTGTCTTATAAAAATGCAATTAACACCTTTTGGAGGAATGCTCTCTAAAATATCCGAAATATCATTGTCTTTATGCTCTAATTCCTGCTCTAATTCTGGTGATCTATCAAAATGATCTTCGATTGCTCTTTTCGATTTTCCAGTAACAAAAATCATATCTGTTATACCTGCTTGTGCTGCCTCCTCTAAGGCATATTGAATTAGTGGCTTGTCTACTACAGGTAGCATTTCTTTTGGACAGGCCTTAGTTGCAGGTAAAAATCTAGTGCCAAGCCCGGCTACAGGAAAAACTGCTTTTTTTAGTTTTTGGAATTTCATAAACTAACTATACAATTATGATTATTTTTTTAACAGTAGAAAAAAATCAGCATCTGAAATAATTTTTAGGTCAAGCTCAAGAGCTTTAGTGATTTTTGAGCCAGGAGATTTGCCAACTACTACTAAATCAACTTTTGAGGAAACTGATGAAGTAAGACTACCTCCATTTATTTCAATTAAACTTTTTGCTTCAAGTCTACTCATGTTTTCTAAACTACCAGTGATTAATATAGTTTTGTCATTTAGCAAAGTATTTTTTTTACTTTCATTATCTATACTAAGAATTATGTGACCTGATAGATCATCAATCATTTTTTTATTTTCTTTAGTACTAAAAAAACTGATTAATGATTTAGCAACTACAGGACCAATATCATCAATTTCAATAAACTCATCGAAAGTAGCATTTGAGAGCGATTTCAAAGTCTTAAATCTCTTTGACAATGCATTTGATGTTCTATCACCTACAAATCTAATACCCAGCCCGTTTATAATTTTGTGTAATGGACTTTTTTTGGCCTTTTCTATTTCAACTAGCAAATTATCAGCTGACTTCGCTCCCATTCTGTCAAGAGAAATAATTGAATCACGGTCTAAAGTAAAAAAATCTGAAAAAGTATTAAGAATTTTTCTCCGAATTAATTGATTGACAAGCTTTTCACCGAGCCCATCTACATTGAGGCAATTTTTACTGACAAAGTGCAACAATGCTTGAGACTTTTGAGCACTACATTTTAATCCTGCTATGCATCTTATTGTAGATTCTCCCTCTTCTCGGTAAATTTTAGAGCCACATACGGGACAATTACTTGGCATTTTAAAAAATCTTGTTCCATTGTCTCTAAGATCTATTACGGCACCCAAAACCTCAGGTATAACATCCCCCGCTCTTCTAACACGAACATAATCTCCAATTTTTATATTTTTTCGTAATAGTTCATCCTCATTGTGAAGGGTTGCATTTGAGATTACAACGCCACCTATTTTTACGGGGTTTAATTTTGCAACAGGAGTTATTGACCCTGTTCTACCTACTTGAACTTCAATATCAAGAAGTTTTGTTATAACTTCATCTGAGGGAAATTTGAATGCTATGGAATGTTTTGGGGCTCTAGCTGTGGAACCAAGTATTTGTTGGTATGACAAGTTCTCTAACTTTATTACAGCACCATCTATTTCGAAATCAAAATTATGTTTATTCTTTCCGATAAAATCTATAAAACTCCAAATATTGCTTGTTTTTAAAAAAGCCTTTCTTGTATCACAAACTGGAAAACCCAATGAGCTAAACCATTTAATAACTTCTGAATATTTAGAAAAATTTTCAGTTAACTTTGGTTTTGATTCACCAATACTATGTACAAAAAATCTAAGAGGTCTTTCAGAAACAATTTTTTGGTCAAGTTGTCTTACACTACCTGAGGCGGCATTTCTAGGATTAGAAAAAATTTTAAGCCCTTTCTTTTCCTGCTGAAAATTTAAAATCTCAAAATCTTTTTTTGTAATAAAGATTTCACCTCTCACCTCAAGTAGCTCTGGAGTTTTTATTTGCTTGAAAATTTCATTTTTTTTTATATTTAAATTTTTAGGAATTTCTTTTATGGTTAATATATTTTTAGTAACATCTTCACCTAAAATACCATTTCCACGTGTAGCAGCATAAATTAACTTACCATGTTCATACATTAAGCTAACTGCTAAGCCGTCTAATTTTAATTCAACTGAATAATCAAGTGCTTTTCCAATAAAATTTCTCTCATTGGATAATGCTTTAGATATTTTATTAAAAAAACTTTTAAGCTCTTCTGACTCGAAAATATTATCAAGTGAGAGCATTGGAATTTTGTGTGGTATCTCCCGGAATATTTTTTTAGGTTCATACCCAACATTTTCATAAGCTGACTTTTTTTTTCCATCTATTTTTTTCTCAAGAGTCAATAAACTTTTACACAAATCGTCATATTGTGCATCAGATATTATTGGATCATCGTCTTGATGATAAGCTTGCTGATGTTTTTTAACCTGACTTTTAAGGTATTCAAATTCTTTAATTAGTTTAACTTTATCTTTATTCATTTTTAGTTAAAAATTCTCATAGCCAGATTACTCCCAGGTGTTAGACCAAATTCACTTAGATTTTTAACCCTATTCATTATTTGGTTACTAATCATAAACTTTGAATTATTTTCTATTTTTACCCCCTTTTCATCAGTCAACCAACCATTAAAGTTTATGGATAACCACTCACCACAATCAATCATATGTTGGAAAACATATACGGGCTCATTGACTCTAGGTAAATCCATAATTAAATTAAGACCACATTTATAGTCAGCGGGGACAATACTAAATAAAATTTTCCCAAGTTTATCTTTTTTTACAAATCTACTCTCTGATAATGTAGATAATTTTAATGTTTCTGCTAGGCCATTCATTGCAATTTTAGATGGAAATTGGTGAAAACAAACAGTAAATATTAGCTTGCCATCTAATTTAAATATCTCTGATTCAAGATATTTTAGTTTTTTTATAATTTCTGAATAGTCTTCAATTTCACATTCTAAGTTATGTTTGTTAGCAATTTTTGATAATGATTGAGCAAAATCAGAGTGATCAACTAAATTGACAGGACCATATCGATTCACAAGTAGTAGTCCAACATAATGTTTGTCAAATTTGGCAAGTGAACCTAAAATTCTTGAGCTGATTCTTATTGATTTATTTCCAACCTTACTAATGTTTTCTAATTCATCAATTACATATTTAGGGAACTCAGAGTTGTCAAACGTTGATAGTTTTGCGATTAGTTCAAACCTAGGATTAAGATTATCTACAAATATATTTTTTATTTCTATCGAATTTTTATCCTTAATAAAATTAAAATCATTATCTGTAATAATCGATGCTTTTAATTTTTTAATTCTTTTTTTTCAATAAAATTCTTTATTAATACACAACAAATGGAGACGACCGAAAGAATCAGGGCCAGTTTTATAAAATCATTAAATAAAAATGTAAGATCTTGACCGGTATAGGCCATTATCTAAGCTGCCTCCTTTACAAACGCCTCTACCATATTGATATCAACTGAAACAGCACGAGAAACACCAGGCTCTTGCATAGTAATGCCAATTAGTTGATCGGCAATTTCCATAAGGGTTTTGTTGTGAGTAACAAATATTAGTTGAGTTATTTCAGACATATCAGTCAACATTTTATTTAGACCGTATGTATTAGCATCATCAAGTGCTGCATCTGCCTCATCTAAAATACAAAAGGGAGCTGGATTTAATTTAAAAAACGAAATTACAAGTGCAATTGCAGCCAATGATTTTTCACCTCCTGAAAGTTGTTGTATTCTTGTAATTTTTTTCCCAGGAGGCTGAGCCATTAAACTCATTCCTGAAGTTAAAATATCATCTTCTAGAAATATTAATTTTGAATTTCCACCGCCAAATAGCTCAACGAATAAAATATTAAGGTTTTTGTTAACACTGTCAAACGTGTTACGAAGTAACTCCTTAGTTTCTGAATCCATACGTATTATCGCTTGCAAAAGCTCTGCCTCTGCTTTTTCTAAGTCAGCAAGCTGCGTCTCAAAGGTATTCTTTCTTTTTTTTACCTCATCAAGCTCATCGATAGCTGCTAAATTAACAGAACCAAAAGCCTCTAGTTCTATGGTCAAGACGTCGATTTCTTTCTCTATGCGACTGGTTGTTAAATTTATGTAGGTAGGATTTTTTGAAATAACTTGTCTTTTGAAATCTGAAAAATCAAAGTTTGAGCTATTTAATTGATCATCAAGCTCTTGAATAACACCTTTTAATCTTGATTTCTCAAGTTCATATTTTTTAATTTTTTCATCTAATGGCATAACCTCTTTTTGAAATAATAATCTTTCTTCTTCATTTTGTCTAATTTCATGATTCTTTTGTTCAATGGAGTTTCTTGCTAACTTTAATTCAGTTTCAGTAAACTTTTGTTCATCTAGCAAATCATCCATAGAATTTAATACTAATTCATTTTTCAAATTCTCGACTTTTTCCAAAGAATTATTCTTATCTAAAATAGTTTTATCCTTCTCTACTTTCAATTCTTCAACTTTTCTACGCATACTGTTTATTAATTCAACTATTGATCTCTCCTCAAGTTTTAGTAAGTGCAAATCTTCACTATATTTTTTTTGTTGAATACTTAGCAACGATAATTCTTCTGTAGATACTGAGATGTCATGAGCTAATTTATCAAGTAGCTGTTGTGAATTATTAATATCAATTAGATTTTGATCTTGTTTTTTCTTTAATGTTAAAGTTTCATTCTGAATTTTGGTTAATTCAAGATTGAAAGAATACTTATTTCGAGTGAGACTGTCCCTTTTTTGATCAATGCTGTCGTACTTCTCCTTAAGAACAACTAATTTTAGCTCTGCATCATGTTCCTCTTGGATACAAGAAGAAGCATCATCTCTAGCCTTTTCTAATTCTAAGATTGCATTATTTAAATCTTTTTTTGCAGATTGATTTAATAAATTTAAATCACTTTTTTTTGATTCTAATTGGGATAATTCAATTTCGATAGTCTTAATTTTTTCAGCTCGGTTCAACAAACTTGTTGAAGATGATTCTGCATATAAAAAAAGATTGTTGTTGCCAATTAGGTGTCCTTCTTTAGTAACAAACCTACATGAATTATAAAGCTTAGAAATATTTTTTATTCCATCTTCAAAGCTATCAACGCAGTAGTAATTCTTTAATATATTGCGAGCAATATTAGATGCATTATTGTTAGATTCAATCGCAAAAGACAAGTTTTCAAAACCAATTATTTTTTCATTTAAATTTTCCGAAATTCTTTTGTCTATGACTGAGTAAAATGAAATACTAGCTGGAGGACTAAGAGTTTTAAGTTTTAACAAATCACTAATTGAATCAACCAGCAATGAGGATAGATGGTTTTTTAAAATATTTTCAACGGCAACTCGCCATTGATTATTAACTATTAGTTGTGAAACTAGAGAAGGAAGTTGTGAAATCTTGTTTTTTTTTAGCCATTCTTCCAAACTGTCTAAATCTAACATTTTTTTTTGGACAGCAACTAAACCAACATGTTCTGCAGTTAAAGATAAAACTTTTTTCTCGTGAAGTAAATAGTTTGAATTGGTAGTTTGAAATTGCTTTTCTAAAGTATCTTTTTGTGACTGTTTGTGGGCAACATATTTTTTGGCATCTAATGCACTGTGACTTTTGCTATCTCTTATACTTTTTAGATTTTTAATATCTATTGTTAATACTTCATCAATTGAATTTAGTTCATTATTAATTTCATTTATTCTTACAATAAATTTTTGTTCTGATTCACCATGCTCTTTTACTTGAAGATCATAATTTAATTTCTCAGACTCCAAAACTGCACGCTCAGCGCGAGCCTCAGTGTAAGAAATTTGCAAATCACTTGAATGAGATTTCAAAGGTGAAATTTTATCTGTCAAATCATTTTCTAAAACTAATTTATCAGAAATAGAAGATTCTATATCATTGAGTTTTATATTCTGTTTTACTATATTTGCTTTTTCAATTCTAATTAATGACTCAAGATTATTAATTAAAATAAGTGCATTGTTTGACGTCTCTTTTGCAAATTGAATTTTTTCATTAATTAATTTATTTTCGTTTTCCTTCGCAGTAATTTTACTATTTACATTAAAATATTTTTGAGTACATTCATCCAAATTATCTTGGAGTAAATTGGCTTTTTCTCTATTCGATGCTTGCTCAAGTTCAAGGGTTTTTACCACAGCTGCTTTTTTTTCATATTCAAAACTAAAATTTTTAAGTTTGTTTTCACAATTATTAATTGAGTCCTCAAAAAATTCCTTCTTTTTGCACAGCAACAAAGATTGAAATTCCTTCTTGCGATCAATTTTAATCTTGTACTTTGAAGCAACTTCAGCCTGATTTTCTAATTCTAAAACTCTGTCATTCAACTCTAAAATAATGTCCGCAACACGATTCATACTTTCCTTACCATCCCTTAGTCGTGTTTCGGTCTCTTTTCTTCGTAATCTATATTTTGAAACTCCTGATGCTTCCTCTAAAAAAATCCTCAACTCGTCAGGCTTGGCATCTGCAATTTTTCCAATTGTTCCTTGTCCCACAATTGCGTAAGATTTTGGACCAAGACCAGTGCCCAAAAACAAATCAATAATATCTTTTTTTCTAACGTTATGGTCATTTATGTAATTATTTGACTGTCCATCACTAGTTACTATTTTTTTTACTGAAATTTCTGAAAATTCAAACCAAGGACCTGAAATTTTTGACTCAGAGTTATCAAAAATTAACTCAACACTTGCTCTACCAGCTTTATGTCTTGACGATGAACCACTAAATATAACATCTTGATGTGATTCTCCACGAAGCTCTGTTGCTCTGGATTCACCGAGCACCCATCGAACAGCATCAACAATATTGGATTTACCACAACCATTGGGTCCTACAACTCCCGTTCTTTGATTTGAGAGATTAATTACAGTTTTTTCAACAAATGATTTAAAGCCTGAGAGTTTAATTTTGGTTAATCGCACGAATATAATTATTTATGTAAATAAATTGAAATTAATATTTATCTTTTACAATATGCTAACATCGAAACTTGTTGTTAGTGACTTATTAAATTCTAGTTATGTCAAATAACTTCAATATTAACTTATATTTAATTGCACCAAATGGCCTTAAAACCCTCATTTAAAATTGAAACGTTTGTTAATCCCTATAAGACCAGGGACTACATTGTTAAATTTGAAGTAAAAGAATTTACTTGTTTGTGCCCACTTACTGGTCAACCAGATTTTGCTCATATTTTTATCAACTATATTCCCGACAAGTTTAATGCTGAATTAAAATCACTAAAAACTTATCTATGGTCTTTCAGAGATGTTGGGGCTTTTCATGAAGATATCACAAATCAAATTTTAGATGAATTTGTGAAAACGGTAAAACCAAGGATAGTAAAAATTAATGCTCAGTGGTTTGTCAGAGGGGGTATTTATACAACTGTTGAAGTAAGGTACAAGAAAAAATCTTGGAAACCAAATGACTTTCAGTTTGTTTCATCAATTTAGTATTATTAAAACATAGGAAAAATGTAAAATTTATGAGTTATCATTTTGATCCAATAGATTATGAAAAAAAAATTAATGCTGCCTGGCAAAATAATACTTCAACTGAAGAAATTAAAAAAACTGTATCTGAAGTTGTTAAAGCACTTGATAATGGATTTATCCGTGTGGCTCAAAAAGAAAATGGAGTATGGGGTGTTAATCAATGGATTAAAAAAGCTGTTTTACTAAGCTTTAAATATACTAAGAATACTCCCATTAATTCCGGGGAAATACTTTATTACGATAAAGTCCCTTCGAAGTTTTCTGAATTTACCGAGGATGATTTTAAAAAACTGAAAATTAGAGTCGTTCCAGGTGCGATGGTTAGAAATGGAAGCTTCATTGGTGAAAATACAGTTTTAATGCCTTCATTTGTAAATATAGGTGCTTATGTTGACAGTGGAACTATGATTGATACTTGGGCTACTGTTGGCTCCTGTGCTCAAATCGGTAAAAATGTTCACTTATCTGGTGGAGTGGGAATTGGGGGTGTTCTCGAACCACTCCAGGCAAACCCCACTATAATCGAAGATAATTGTTTTATTGGAGCTCGGTCAGAGGTGGTCGAGGGCGTAATCGTTGAGAAAAACAGTGTAATATCCATGGGAGTATTTATTGGGAAATCAACAAAGATATATAATAGACATACTCAAAAGGTTACGTACGGAAGAGTGCCTGAGGGAAGTGTTGTTGTTGCAGGCAGTCTTCCATCCTCTGTTGGAAATGTAAACTTAACTTGTGCAGTTATAGTAAAACAGGTTGATGAACAGACCAGGAAAAAAACCGCTATCAACGAATTGTTACGAGAGGAAATAAATTGAGTAACTTTAAATCACAAATTAATATATTTGGAATAAAATCATGTGATAAGGTTCGTTCTGCTCTAAAGTGGTTAAACCAAAATATGATTGAGTATAATTTCATAGATTTAAAATCTTCAAAAATCAAATCTAGTACGTTAAATTTTTGGCTAAAAAATATGGGTTGGGTTCAATTAATAAATAAGTCTAGCAAAACTTGGAGATCGTTGGACGATAAAACAAGGGAAAACGTAATCAATAATGAAACTGCCAAGCAAATCATTATTAACAATCCTTTAATTTTAAATAGACCCATAATTGAAATTGAAGAAAAAATTATTATTGGATTTTCAGAGAAAAATTGCGCAACATTGTTCAAATAAAAATTCAATAAATCATTGTAAGCTCGTGGGTTTTTTTCTTGGCTGTTGTATAGGCAAAGTTAAAACATCAATTCCTTCCTCTCGTAATTCGTTTGACTCTTCAATAGTTGCAGTTCCGTGAATGGAACGCGATTCTGCTTCTTTTCTATGAATCCTTCTAGCTTCTTGAGCGAATTTACTTCCAACATCTTCAGAGTCTTTTAATATTTGTTTAGCAACCTCGAGTAATTTTTTCTTTACTTCTCTATTAATATTATAATCGTTACTTTTTCGAGTCTTATTTGATTGAATATGCGCCGCAGAAGGCAAACGACTAATAGAATTGTTGTCACAAATAGGGCAAACTAAAAGACCTTTGTCGTTTTGTGAGATAAAATCGTCTTCAGATTGAAACCAGCCTTCGAAAGAATGATTTTCTTCACATTGCAAATTAAATACTTTCATAATTTAAACACTTAAAATTGAAAAATTATCTAAAAATTGAAGATTTTTATAATAAAGAGCATAGCACATTAGAAATAATTGACGTTAGATCGCCATCTGAATTTTTAAAAGATCATATTCCTGGATCAGTAAACTACCCAGTTTTAAATGACGAGGAGCGTTCGCAGGTCGGAGAAATTTATAGTACAAATCCATTTGAGGCAAAAAAAATTGGATCAGCTTTAATTTGTAGAAATTTAGCAAAACTTATAGAAACTGTATGGTCAAAAAAAGATAAAAGTTGGACCCCAGTACTTTATTGTTGGCGTGGTGGTCAGAGAAGTAAATCAGTTGCTCATATCTTCGAAAAAATTGGGTGGAAATCGTGGATTATTGAAGGGGGTTACAAGTCATACAGAAGATATGTTCTAAAGAATACCATCAAAATTGTCAATAATCTTTCCCTAATAGTAATATGTGGACTTACAGGATCAGGTAAGACCAGACTTTTGAATTGTTTAGGTAAGAAAAAACAAATTCTTGACTTAGAAGAGATTGCTTCTCATCGAGGTTCCTTACTTGGGTCAATACCATCAAAACTACAACCCTCGCAGAAGATGTTTGAAAGTATGCTTTTACAAAAACTTAAAGCACTTGATTTAGAAAAAAAAATTTACGTTGAGTCTGAAAGTAAAAAAATTGGTAATATTCATATCCCTGAATCTCTTATAAATATCATGAGAAAATCTGAATGCATCTGGATAGAACTACCTGATAAAGAGAGAGTTAAGCTTCTTTGCGAGGAGTATCAACACTTTATTAATGATCAAGAAAAATTAAAGCCTTTGATTTCTAAACTCAAGGAAATAAACAAATTACCCGATCACTTTAAATGCGAAGGTTTAGAAAATAAGGAGAATTTGAACAAATTGGTTCTAAATCTTCTAAAATATCACTATGATCCTGCATATGAAAAGTCAATCCAAAAAAATTTCACGAAAGTTCAAAACGCAAGAAAGATGAACATCAAAAATCTAAAAAATTATTCGGATATTGCGGCAGAAGAATTTAAACGACTTGGATAGCGTTCAACATCCATATTCGCCTTAATGTCAGATAACCAATTTCTAAATGAAACCTGTGAATCTATATTATTGAGGTTCGAATAAACAACTGGTAACGAATCAACAACATCAGATGATGAAACCTGCGGAATAAAAGACGATTCTAACAATACAACCAATGCACCATTTTTTCCTAAATCGATTTTTTTTAAATCGTTTATTAAAAACTTATGATCAAAAATATCATCAAGATTTTCACTGAGAGCATTTTTAAACTTACCAAGCTTCATTTCTGAATTATTCAAGGAAACTTTCATAGATTTCGAGAGTTGTTTAAGTAGTTTGTTTTTGTTTTTTTCTTCAAATGCTGTATATTCTTTAATCCACTTTTCAGCAGCGTCATTTGCTGCTTTTGACATTTTGTCCAGTTTAAGTTCAGATTCTATTTGTGGTTTAACTACATCGTATTCGATTAGTTTTGAATCGTGCTTGTTAGTGATTCTTGCGGCAATCTGAAGTGTTGAATCGATTTCTATCAAATCTGTATTTTTTCCATCCCCAAGAACTTCACCACTTCTTAATGCATTTCTAAAATTTGGATTGTTAAGTGATTTCAAAGCATCTTCAGGTAATGATGGCTCAACAACAGGCTGGTTAAGAGAAATTCCTTTGACCTCATATATATCAAGGTCAAAAGACACTGCAGTTGGATTTAAACTATCACTTTCTTCATAAACAGAATTTGCAATTTCCTCAATCTGATCTGATTCTTTTATCAAAATGTATTCCAAGTCGTATCTAGCAGGTATTTGAAACATATCTTTATTTAGATTATAAAAATTTTGGACTTCTTCTTGTGAAACTGAAGTATTAGAATCAAAAATGAGTGAAGAAAAAAATTTAACTCTTATTTTTCTTTGCTCATTTTCAGCCTGAGCAATTTTTCTCGCCACAGATCTAGGAATAAAAGCTGTATCGGAAATTGCTGCAGGTATTGTTCTTAGAGCTAGATCATTTCTGACACTAGCTTCAAAAATCTCAGATTTAGTTCCGCTTTGTTTAAGGTATTTTTGTGCCTTTTCTAAATCAAATTTGCCGTTAGTTTGAAATTGCGGAATTGAACTTATGACCGACATAACTGCCTCTTTTGGGACAGAAATATTTTGATCTATTGTAACTATCTGTAATATCTCACGATTGATCATATCATCCAGTGTTACTTCCTTGGCTGATTGCGAGTTAAAAACCTCTGGCGGAATGTCTTGACCAATTCTTTCTTTAAATTGTTCAACTAATTCTTGATGAGCAACTTCCCATTGTCTTTGATAAATGTCATTACCGTTAATACTGGCTACAATAGTCCCTGTCGCAGGATTAATTCTATCCCACGCACCGACAACGACAAATGGAGGAATTACTAACAACAACAACAATACTAGTAATAATTTCTTACGCTCTCTGATGAATTCAAACATTTGAAGATTAGATAAAATTTAATTTTAGTTAAAAATTAATAATCAATTACTAATATTTTTTTATAAATACTATAAAAAGATTAATTATTAAAATTTAATTATAACATGCTGAAAATTTAGATATTTAAAATGCAATAGTTAATAGCTATTTAATAATTTATAATTAACTTTTTAGAATTACTTCAGCTCATCTGACTGAATTAATAACTTTATTTCTACAATAAATTTTTATTTAAATAATGAAAAATCTCCTAATAATAACTTTTATTTTGTTTCCACCTTATACCCATCCAATAAATTGGGTAAAAGTTGGAAAAAGTACTGATGGTCATTCATTTTACGTGGATATAGAGAATATAGAAAAAAAGAGTAATTTTATCTATTTTTGGCTTTTAACTGATTGGCTTTATCCTAGTCCATACGGAACTCTATCAGAAACAAGCAGGAAAAAATCAAATTGCGTAGATGACAAAACATTAGAAATTGAAACAAACTGGTATTCAAAAAACATGACTGAAGGTAAGTTAATGAATTCCTTTGTGTCAGATGACCTGCCCGATGGTTCTAATAAATGGTTATATAATACGGAAGGATCTATTGGTCAATTTATCTTAAAATTTGCCTGTAAACATGTGGATTAATTTCTATCAAATTTTAGTAAATTTATTTAAAACTTTAATGCAAGTAATATAAATCTTTAAACATGTAAATATCGGAAAGTTTTATCTATAAAAGTTCCATAAGTATTTTGTTTGAGGAAATCTTTCAAAGCAGAATCTGTAAGTATTTTGATATGTTTGACAAACTTCTTTTTTGACTGAAAAGTCAATTTCCTCGGTTTTTGTTGACTTGTTAACAACCCTATCTCTTAAAGTAGGATTGTAATCTATCCCAATAAATTCTGACAACTCTCTTATTTTTTCTTTACTAAACATTTCCTCATAAATCCCATAATAAATATCTTTTTGATCAAAAATACTATCAATTCGAAAAATTTGTGTGTGGTACAGAGAATCAAACCTCCATCTAGGGTCATTATGAAAAGTTCTAATTAAATCATTTTCTGTCATATTTTTACTAAAAGTTTGATCAAGTTTTTTTTCCATTCTGATATTGCTCCAAATTCTTTCAAAGGGATCTCTTAATAAAAATATTACCTTGACATTAAAGTCAACTTTTTCGAGTCTACTTTTAATTGTTTGAAGTTCTTCTTCATATAGTTTTGAATAATGGGGAGTAATGTCTCCAGTCACAGTAAAACCGTCATTAATCAAAGAGCAAAAAAAATTTTCATAAAAACCGTCTATAGTCAGCATTTGGTATTTTAACAGCTCACTGGAGTTTAAAAATTTAGGATCCTTTTTCAAAAAATCGGCTTTTTTACTTTTAGGCTTGAAATACATATTCCAATATTGATATTCTTTCAAAGGTCCCATGTTAGAAACTGAACTTTTTTGAATATACCAATAGAGCCATGAAGTGCCAGCTTTCTGGGCTCCAACTCCAAGAACGAATGTTTTATTTTTTTTCATTTTCCAACCTGTCTTTAAAAAAATTAAATTGTATATTTTTTAAGAATTACTTTAATCAATTTAGTCTATTTTTAAATAATAAAACACCTCTTAAATGGGATAACGTGTTAATTTACCTTCATCAAACTCCCAAGTAACATCATTCTCCCCCCAAACTATGTCCTTATCTTCTTTAAAAAAGTCTTTGGAGATTTGAATTGAGGCATGGTTTCTACA
>MDTB01007022.1_pt1 | contig 47172 bp, 45 predicted proteins | sample 811161 | NCBI WGS metagenome assembly MDTB01 (sample SAMN05326650, study PRJNA326480) | marine metagenome | isolation source: seawater | place: Mediterranean Sea | collected 2009 | reverse complement strand
CAGTTGAACTTGCGGTCTTTGTCTCTCGGTGTGCCGGCATCTGCGATGAAATGGGAATGGTCCTCAGGTCCGCTGCCTTTTCTCCCAATATTAAAGATCGACTCGATTTTTCCTGCGCGTTATTTGATGAGAAAGGTGGCATGTTTGCTCAGGCCGCCCATGTACCGGTTCATCTTGGCAGCATGGCCTTTGCGATGCGCGATATCGCCCAGTCTCGCGTTTGGCGTCCGGGAGACGAACTTATTTTTAACGATCCGTTTTTGGGCGGCACCCATCTGCCGGATGTGACCTTGGTGAGGCCTTTTTTTCTCGAGGGCCGGCTAATGGGCTTCGTGGTCAATCGAGCCCATCATGCTCAAATCGGATCCCAGACCCCAGGATCAATGCCCATTTCATCCTCCATAGAGGAAGAAGGATGTATCATTTCGCCGGCCTTAATGCGAGATGAGGGTCGGCCCGTTCAAGCCATGGTGACCTGGTTAAAAGCGGAACTAGGTGCGGGCACTGCCGCTGATCTCGCTGCCCAGTCGAGTGCCAACCGCGTGGGTATTGATCGTCTTGAACCTGTGATCAAAGAATTTTTAGGTGATGGGTTTTTGGTCGCAATCCAACAATTAAATGATTACGGCCGAACCATGGCGCAATCTGGGATCGCACGAATTCCCGAGGGGGTTTATGGTTTTGAAGATGTCATGGATAGCGATGGTTTAGGCGCAGCGGCCATTAAAATACGCGTTGAAATTACGGTGTCGAAGGGCAATGTCAGCGTTGATTTCACGGGTACCAGTGCAGCAGTGTCTGGCAATATTAATTGCCCAATTTCTGTCACTGCAGCCGGTGTTTATTATGCAATGCGGTGTTTGTTGCCAGAAAATACGCCGGCCTGCGCCGGGACTTTCAGCCCCATTTCCCTACACGCAGAGCCTGGCTGCCTTGTTAACGCCGAGCGGCCTGCGGCGACTGCCGCCGGCAACGTAGAGACCTCAATGCGGATTGTCGATTGTATGTTGGGTGCACTTGCCAGTGCCTTGCCCAATGAGATACCTGCGGCCAGTCAAGGCACGATGAATAATATAGCGATGGGGCGAGCGGGTCACTGGGACTATTATGAAACCCTCGGAGGTGGGGTTGGCGCGAGCAAGCTCGGGCCCGGGATTGACGCTGTGCAAAGTCACATGACCAATACGCTCAACACGCCAATTGAGGTGCTGGAATCAAATTATCCTGTCGAAATCGTCGACTATGCGATCCGCTCGGATTCGGGCGGTGAAGGTTTACACGCGGGAGGAGCCGGCCTGATTCGAAGTTATCGTTTTCTCGAGCGCGCGGAAGTCACACTGATTACCGAGCGCAGGCAGTCGCCGCCCTGGGGGCTAGCAGGTGGCGCTGCTGGCTCGACTGGACGCAATACGCTCAATGGTCGATTGCTGCCCGATAAAGTTCAGTTGAATGTCGAAGCGAGGGACGTCCTGACGGTGCGAACGCCGGGGGGCGGTGGCTGGGGTCGGTTGAGAAGCGATGCAGTCAGCCCCGCTAAAAAAAAGAACGGGTCCGATTAATCTTTGGCGCTTAATCGCATCGGCCTCTCCTCAGCCAGCGCGCAAAATATCAGCCATGTGTACTGATGCGTCGACTGATGGTGCAGGAAGACACTTTTTTGTGATCTAGATGCTGATCCAGGTGCTGGGTTGAACTCATAGCTTGTTGTACGGACAGGGGCAGGTTGTATGGATAGGTACTTGATGTACCTATAGGGGCTTGTTGTATGAATAGGGGCGTGGCGGGCAGATAGCCACGAGCTTTTGGATGGGCCCCAAGTTTTGAAATTAACACCTGGGTGGCTTGCAGGCTTTGCTTGGCCCATTACGAAAGGATAAAGCTGGCGCCAGAGACTCGGGAGAAGGGAGATGACTCAGGATAGAAATAACCTGCGGGGGTCATTTATCTTTGGCTGAAAATTGCTAAAATGCTCCGCTCAACGACAAGTGAGCGACGCCAACATGACTGACATATTAGAAAGTATTACGCAGCAGGTAGAGAATAACGCGATTCTGATTTACATGAAGGGGTCGCCAGATCAGCCGCAATGCGGGTTTTCATCACAAGCATCACAAATGTTGATGGCCTGCGGAAAGCCTTTCGCTTATATCGATATTCTTGCCAACCCTGAAATTCGCGCGAACCTTCCGCAATACTCTGATTGGCCGACATTTCCCCAGTTATTCGTCTCCGGAGAATTGGTTGGTGGGTGCGATATCATTACCGAGATGTATCAGAGCGGTGAGTTACAAAGCCTGATCGATGAAGTCCCCATGGAAGACAATCCAGCCTGACCTAGTGCGCCTCATCCTGCGCATCCTCTGAATCTAGCGCAGCAAGGTCAACGGGTTGCGGCCAGCGATTGACAACATCACAGAAGATTTCGGCCGTCTTTTCGCAATCGTAGATCGCGGAATGGGCCTCTTTATTGTTGAACGCTATGCCCGCAGCTGCGCAAGCCCTTGCCAGAACCGTTTGCCCATAGACTAGTCCGCAGAGCGTCGCGGTGTCGAAACTTGAAAACGGATGAAAGGGATTGCGCTTAATTTTCGTTCGGGTCACAGCTTGGTTTAAGAAACCAAGATCAAAAGATGCATTGTGCGCTACCACAATAGCGCGCTGGGAGCCGGTGCGTTTCACCTCTGCCCGAATACCACTGAATATTGCGGTTAACGCGTCTTTTTCGGGGACAGCGCCGCGCAAGGCACTGTCTGGATTAATGCCTGTAAATTCTAGGGCCGCGGGCTCAATATTGGCCCCCTCAAAAGGTTCTACGTTGAAGAAAAACTGCTCGCCGAGACATAATCGACCGCGTTCATCCATTTCGATCAGCACCGCTGCAATCTCTAAAAGCGCGTCCGTGTCGGCATTAAATCCCCCAGTTTCAACATCAATGACAACGGGCAGAAAACCCCGGAATCGATGCGCGATGGGGGCCTTGGGTTCAGGCACGCTTCTGGGCCTCGCTGCGTACCCGCCAATGGATCAGCTCTCCGCCCCGCAATGGCATGAGTTCGTCCGCTCCAAAGGGCAGCGTTTGGGGTAGCGTCCAGGGTGAAGCCTCTAAGGTGATGGTCTCGGGGTTTCTGGGTAAGCCATAAAAGTCGGGACCAAAATGACTGGCAAATCCCTCGAGCTTTTCAATCTGGCCGGCTCCCGAAAACGCCTCCGCATAGAGTTCAATGGCGGAAGCGGCGGTGTAGCAACCTGCTGCGCAGCCACATGCATTTTCCTTTTGATCCCGTGGATGCGGGGCTGAATCAGTACCGATAAAAAATTTGGGGTTTGCTGATGTTGCGGCTTCTAACAAAGCGGCTCGATGAACATCTCTTTTAAGAACAGGCAGGCAATAAAGAATGGGCTTGAGGCCGCCTTGAAACATAGCCGTTCGATCATAGAGTAAATGATGGGCTGTGATCGTCGCTCCAATCAACGGCCCGGCGTCGCGAACAAACTGCACAGCCTCTAGGGTCGTTATATGTTCGAAGACGATTTTGAGCGCAGGGAAGGCCTCGATCAGTGGGTGCAAGTATTGATCAATGAACAAGTGTTCCCGGTCAAAAATGTCGGTGCTGGGGTCGGTGACTTCTCCATGGAGTAGCAGCGGCAACTGATGTTGCTCCATCGCAGCAAAAATTGGATATAAGTTAGCGATGGAACTAATCCCGGCATCTGAGTTCGTTGTGGCACCAGCGGGGTAGAGCTTGCAACCGGCGATGTCAGGAGACTGCGCAGCGGCTATAACGTCTTCAACGCTTGTTTGCTCGGTTAGATACAGGGTCATCAGCGGTTCAAAAAGGTTTTCGGCGGGTCGGTGAGCCAAGATCTCATCACGGTACTTGAGGGCTTGAGCGACGGTTGTGACCGGAGGCGTTAGGTTGGGCATGACAATGGCGCGGGCAAAGTAACGTGCGACGTCTGGAACCGTGGCTGCCAGATAGTCGCCATCGCGTAAATGAATGTGCCAGTCATCGGGTTGAGTCAGTGTGATCGTCTGCATGCGGGGATTGTATCATCTCAAACGGTCAGTTGTTGCTGGAAGCGGGATCTTGCCCGAAGCATCAAGGCCGTTTTTTCAATCGCCCCCGGGGGCCGTAAAAATCGGATGGCCGAGTGCACATTGATGTTGACCTAAGACATCTGGCCTCAACTCGGGCAAAAGATTACCATACGCCCTCAGCTCTCAAGTGGTGATGTTATGTCGGAGATTACAAAGGTCGTACTCGCGTATTCGGGAGGGCTCGACACCTCGGTGATTTTGCGCTGGTTGCAGGAGACCTATCGCTGCGAGGTTGTGACCTACACGGCGGATCTGGGTCAGGGCGAAGAGCTGGAGCCGGCGCGAGCCAAGGCTGAGAGTATGGGCATCAAAGAAATCTATATTGATGATGTTCGAGAAGAGTTTGTTAGGGACTTCGTGTTCCCGATGTTTCGTTGCAATACCCTGTACGAAGGCGAGTATTTACTCGGAACCAGTATCGCGAGGCCGTTGATCGCAAAGCGTCTTGTCGAAGTTGCCGCTGAGACCGGGGCCGAAGCGATGGCGCACGGCGCCACAGGGAAAGGAAACGACCAAGTTCGATTTGAATTAGGCGCTTATGCGCTGGACCCGGCGATCAAAGTGATTGCGCCCTGGCGAGAGTGGGATTTGAATTCTCGCGAAGCGCTCATGGCCTTCTGTCAGAAGCACCAAATTCAGGTGGATCAGAAACATTCTGGTGAGAAATCGCCTTACTCAATGGATGCCAATCTTTTGCACATCTCGTATGAGGGAGGCGTGTTGGAGGATCCGAGTCAAGAGCCAGAATCTAGTATGTGGCTGTGGTCGGTTTCTCCGGAGGAAGCGCCAGAGACCCCAAGTTATGTTGAGTTGACGTATCGGCATGGGGATCCGGTTGCAGTGGATGGACAGCCTAAGTCGCCGGCGGAGATTTTGGCTGGACTTAACGATCTTGGAGGACGCAATGGTATTGGCCGGGTCGACATCATCGAGAATCGTTATGTGGGTATGAAAGCACGGGGTTGCTATGAGACGCCGGGTGGCACGATTTTATTGAAGGCGCATCGCGCGATGGAATCCCTCACCTTAGATCGAGAATTGGGTCATCTCAAAGACGAACTCATGCCGCGTTATGCCAAGCTCATTTACAACGGCTACTGGTGGAGTCCCGAGCGCCATGCATTACAAGCATTGATAGATGCGTCTCAAACTCAGGTTAACGGGGTTGTTCGCCTAAAATTGTACAAAGGCAATGTGACAGTGGTCGGCCGCTGGTCAGAAGCAGACAGCCTTTACGACGGCAATATTGTGACGTTTGAAGATGATGCAGGGGCCTATGATCAGAAGGATGCAGAGGGTTTTATCAAGCTCAATGCGCTCCGTCTAAAAATGGAGAGTCGGCGCCGAGAGTCCCCATAGGCGGTGACTAAGGCGCCGCTTTCTGAGCTTGTTTCTCTCTTTGAGGATACTCACACTCGTTAAAGACAACGCAAGCAGCGCATCGAGGGCTTCGAGCGGTACAGATATACCGCCCATGAAGAATCAGCCAATGGTGTGCATCCCGGATAAATTCGTCGGGGATGACTTTCAGCAATTTTTTCTCGACCTGTAGAACTGTCTTGCCCGGTGCAAAACGCGTTCGGTTTGAGACGCGGTAAATATGGGTATCAACGGCCATTGTGGGAGCACCAAATGCAGTGTTGAGCACCACATTGGCGGTTTTTCGCCCGACTCCGGGCAACGCTTCGAGTGCCTCACGCGTCGCGGGCACGTCACCGTTATGTTCAGAGAGCAAGATCTTACAAGTCTTGATGATGTTTTCGGCTTTGGTGTTAAACAGACCGATGGTCTTGATGTAACCCTTAAGTTTTGGCACCCCAAGTTTCGCAATGGCCTCGGGCGTGCCGGCAACCGGAAAAAGCTTATCGGTGGCTTTGTTGACGCCAACGTCCGTCGATTGCGCTGAAAGCATGACGGCGATCAACAGTTGAAAGTTTGAGTCGTACCGTAGCTCGGTTGTGGGCGCTGGGTTCTCAGCGCGCAGTTTGCTGAGAAAGGCGATTCTTTTTGTTTGATTCATGTCGTTGGTCCAGCCAGTTCTTGCCCGCAATCAAGCACCCTAAGGCTAAAAATGCGCCGGGTGCCATGCCAGCGATGATGATGGGCGATGAGGAAAATTCTATCACCCAAGATTGAGCGGAGGGCCCCAAAATGAGCTCGAACCCGCCGAACAAAGTTCCGCGTCCAATGATTTCTCGAATGCCCCCGAGGAGTGTGATGACCCAAAAAAAACCCAGCCCCATCCAAAATCCGTCCGCGATGGATGCTGCAATGGCGTTGCGGCGTGCGAATAACTCCGCACGGCCTAGAATCGTGCAATTGGTGACAATCAGCGCAACAAACAAACCAATCCTTTGGTGTAGTTCGAAAAAAAAGGCTTGCAGAAGTAAATCAGCGGCCGAGACCAAGGTTGCAATTACTAAAATCTGAAGCGGAAGCCGTATGTCGCTGATCAGGAAGCGCCGAAACAAACTGATGGATAAGTTTGAGATGGTCAATACAATCAGAGTAACCAGGCCGAGTGCCAGGGCAGTGACCAATTGTTGGCTGACAGCGAGTAGCGGACACAGCCCCAGCAATTGCACTAAAGCGGGATTGTTGCGCCAAAGTCCGTCGTCTCGCAGATGTGAGTCAGTCACTGTCTTTTCCTTGGGCCAGTTCTGTTATTGCAGGATGATCGATTCCGGTCTGTATCATTCGAGTATAAGCGCGGCTCGTGACCGTGGCGCCAGTAACGCCATCGAAATCCCCACCCTCCTGCCGCAGCTCGAAGCGGGCTGTTTTGAGGCGCTTGTCAAAAAACTGATGGCACCACTGTTTCCCAGGGTTGATAAAGTCGCCCAGCCCCGGAGTTTCTTGATGAAATGTGGTCTGAACCCCGAGCACTTCATGATCAAGTCCGACCGCGAGCCAGGCCTCGATGCGGCCGTTGTAACCTTGTTTGGTTGAAACACCAAACAGCACGCCAATCAAGTGTCCGGCTTCATGAACCGTATAATAGGGGAGGCGGGCTTGTTGTAGGGAGAGTTCGATGTCGTCGCGAGGGATTACCGTTTTTAAAATTTGAGTGGCGTAAGCCTGCTGATTGTCTTCAACCCGGGATTTTGTGAGCAAGTGGATGCCTCCAATGACCAATGCGGATAAAGCCGCTGCAATCATCAATGTCCAGAACGCTGACTTCATACCGGGGCTCGCGTGCGATTAGACGGGCTAAAGATCAGATCGAGGAGCGGGCCGAGGGCATTAGCGAGTAAGACGGCAAAGGCTAGACCATCAGGAAAGCTACCGAAGGCTCGTATGAGAAACGTCAAGGCGCCAATGGTCAGGCCGTATAGGATCAAACCATTGCGTGTATTGGGCGAACTCACAGGGTCCGTGATGATAAAAAAAGCGCCGATGAGGGTCGCGCCGCTGAGCAGGTGCAGCAGGGGTGAGCCGAAGCTATCAGAACTCCCGCCATCGAAAAGCAAGGCCGCAGGGATGAGTAGACCAATGAGCATTGCAACAGGAAGCTGCCATCGTATGATGTTGCACTTTAATAGATAGAGCCCGCCCAATAAGTATCCGGCACTGATCAGTGCTTGGGGCTCGAATCGATGCTCTGCAATACCCCAGTATTCCGCCATGGTCATGCCTTGGCGGTTGCGCAAGAGATCAAGAGCAGTGGCCCCAGAATAGCCATCGATTTCCAGAATCCCAGCCTTGACCGCCAGCAAGTCCATCGGACTTAAGCCGAGGGGTTGATCCAAGTACCATTGGCTCATCAGCAGCGGCGCCGAGACGATCAGTGCTGCATAGCCGACCATAGCGGGGTTGAAGAGATTTTGACCAAGCCCTCCGTAAACATATTTACCAAAAATCAGGCCAAAGCTGACGCCTAGAACGACGTAAGCGAACGGCAAATAAGGAGGTAGGCACAGAGCGAGCAGCGCGCCGGCTAACAACCCTGCCGAGATTTCAGTGCTCGAAGGCGGCTTGTTTTGAAGTCGATAAAACCCGAGCTCAAGCACCAGGGCTGTGAGCAGGGCGACGAGCACATTGAGGCCGATGCCTGGGCCGAACACGAAACAAGCTGTGAGGAAACCCGGCACCAGCGCAAAACCGGTATGCAGCATCTGAGCCTGCGCTTTCATTCGGTGAAGTCGCGCTTGATTTGATTGATGAGGCTCATCGCGGCATCGGCTTTGGGTCGATTGATCACTGTTTGCTCGACGGTTTTAAGTCTGTCCTCACGTGCTCTGTACCGCCGCTCGGTGACTTCCGCAAAGTCTTTCTGCTCAGAACGGAGTCGGCTGTTGTGTTTCATCGATTGAAACGTTTGGGTGAGCGGGATCTCGCTGGGACAGACCTGATCACAGAGTGTGCACTCAATGCAGTTCGAGAGCTGGGCAGTGCGTTGGGCTTCAGGCTGATGAAAGGCGAGCAGTAAGACGTGGGGTGCTAAGTCTTTAGGACAGACGGGTTCACAGGCTCCGCAGAAGATACACGGCGTTGGGAAGGCGGGCTTTGGTTTTTCTCGGGCAATGTCGATTTGGGCGACAAGATCGATACAGTCCACCGGACAGGGGGGCAGACACAGTTCGCACCCTGTGCAGTTGGAATTGATGACACTGTGCATTAGGTTTTGGCTGCCAACGATCGCGTCCACGGGACAAGCTTTGATGCACAAGGTGCAGCCAATGCAGTCTTCCTCACGGATCCGAGCTTTTAACGGGGTTGGCACGGCTTTAAGTCCTTCTGCCAAAGGCTCGATGTCTCTGTTTAATAACTCTGCGAGGGTTTCGATAAGCGCGTCCCCTCCCGGTGGACAGCGATTAATTGCCTCGCCCGCAGCAATGGCCTGAGCGTAGGGGCGGCACCCAGGATACCCGCATTGTGCGCATTGAGTTTGAGGCAGCGTTTGCAAAATCACGTGCTCAAGGGCATCCGGATCCTCTTTGAACCGTTTTTTTGCGAAGAAAATAAGCGCGAAGACGATCATTGCAGTGCCTAGCATCAAGGCAAGGGGACCAATCATGAGAAGCTCATCGCTGTTAAGCCAGAAAACGCCAGGGCGATCAAGCCGGCTGTGATCATATTAATGGCAGCACCTTGAAAAGGTTTTGGCACGGATAAGCCTGATTGGCGTTCACGCAGTGCTGCAAAAATCACCAGCAAGAGCCCAAAGCCCAAACCAGCACCGAGTCCGAGCAAGACGGCACCAAAAAAACTGTCGCTGGTGCGAACATTGATCAGTGCAACGCCAAGAACCATACAGTTGGTTGTGATTAAGGGGATGTAGACGCCAAGGAATTCATGGAGTAGAGGTTGGGTCGCTCGAATGACAATCTCCATAAATTGGACGAGTCCAGCTATAAGGATAATGAAAGTTAAAATTCGTAGCGCCGTCAACTCAAAGGGTAGCAGGATGTAATGCTCGATGAGGTAGGAGATCCCAGCGCTGAGGGTGAGTACAAACAAAGTCGCGCTGGCCATCCCGACCGCGCTGCTGATCCGTTGGCTGGCACCCATAAATGGACAGAGACCCAGGAACTGGACCACGACAAAATTATTCACGAAGATTGCAGTGAACAGAACGATCATTGCCTCGGTGAGCATCCGATAACTCAGCTCACGGTCATGCCGGGCTTGGCGCCCGAATCCGGGCTCAAGAGAAAAATTTCTTCCCCGCCCGGGCCCGCCGCTAAAACCATGCCCTCGGAGACACCGAACTTCATGGTCCTAGGCTTGAGGTTTGCGACCAGCACAGTCAGTTTTCCCACTAGGTCCTCAGGCGTGTAAGCAGCTTTGATTCCAGAGAAGACGGTGCGCTCGTGGTCACCGACATCGAGCCTGAGAGATAATAGTTTATCCGCGCCTTCTACAGCGGAGGCCTCGATGATTCGCGCGACCTTGAGCTCAACAGCATTGAATGCATCAATATCGATCAGTGGGTCGATCTCCATGGTCGCTGGACCGGGACTCGGAGCCGGTTGCGCGCTGAGCGCAGCGTAGGCTTGTTGCTCTGCTTCAACGATCGCATTGACCTGATCAATTTCAATGCGCTGCATCAAAGGTTTGAACGTTGTAATCTGATGCTCTGTCAGAAAATAGGTGTGATCATCCCAGCGCAGTGGCTGGATATTCAGAAATGATTCCGAGCGCTCGGCGAGTCCCGGTAAAACGGGTTTGAGATAAATGATCAACAGCCGGAATAAATTTAACCCATCGGCACAGACAGCCTCGGCTTGATCTCGTGTTGCGGGGTCCTTAATCAACTGCCAAGGTGCTTGCTCGGCGATAAATTGATTGGCCTGATCGGCGAGGCCCATGATCAGACGCATGGCCTTACTGAATTCATTAGCCTCAAACAGAGATGCCAGCTCCGCCGATGCGGCCTGGGTCTTGGCGAGCAGCGGCGTGCCTGTGGTTGCTTTAATTTGTCCACCGAATTGTTTGTTAATGAACCCGGCACATCGGCTGGCAATATTGGCGACCTTGCCCACTAGGTCTGAATTAGACTTTTGGACGAAATCCTCAAGATTGATATCGAGATCGCCGACCCCGGGATTGAGTTTTGAGGCGTAGTAGTACCTGAGGTATTCGGGTGATAGCTGGCTGAGATACGTCGAGGCGTTGATAAACGTACCTTTGGATTTTGACATTTTCTCACCGTTGATGGTGGCGAAACCGTGGACATGAACGTGGGTTGGGGTCCGGTACTGGGCAGCTTCGAGCATTGCGGGCCAAAACAGGGCGTGGAAATTTACAATGTCTTTACCGATGAAGTGGTGTACCTCGCAGTCAGAATCCGCTCGCCAGTAATCATCGAAGTCAAGGTCATGCGCTTTGCAATACTGAGCAAAGGTCGCCATATAACCAATGGGAGCATCGACCCAAACGTAGAAATATTTTCCAGGCTCATCGGGAATTTCAAATCCAAAATAGGGAGCGTCTCTAGAAATGTCCCAGTCCTGCAGCCCCTCATCAAGCCACTCCGCCAGTTTGTTGGTGACCGCTGGGTGGAGTGTCCCGCTGTTCGTCCATTGTTTTAAATAGTCGGTGAAGTCAGACAAGGTAAAGAAAATATGCTCTGAGGCGCGCAGTTCAGGTTGGGTATTGGATAGCTTCGAAATTGGATCAAGGAGTTCTGTTGCCGCATAGGTTGCGCCGCAGGCATCACAGTTGTCGCCGTACTGATTGGGGGCCTTGCAATTGGGACACCCGCCGATGACAAACCGGTCTGCGAGGAATAGCTGCTTCTGGGTATCAAAAAGCTGCTCAACCGATGCTTTCTTAATATGACCGGCCTGCTTTAGACGGTGATAGATTTCCTCGGAGCGCTTTTTATTCTCTTCATGATGCGTGCTGCTATACCAATCGTGGCTGATTAAAAAGGCATCAAAATCTTTGATGTGATCGGCAGTGATTTCTGCGGTGTAGGCCTCGGGCGTCAGACCGGCTGATTCGGCGTTCAACATCACGGCGGTGCCATGGACGTCATCGGCGCAAACGTAAATGCATTCGTGACCGCGAAGCCTCTGAAACCGAACAAAAATGTCGGTCTGAATGTGTTCGAGTAAATGTCCCAGATGAATGGCGCCGTTGGCATAGGGAAGCGCGCTGGTCACTAGGATGCGTCGACGATCTGCCATTGTGAGACTCCAATCATGAAGGCGCAAGTTTAGGGGATCTAGCGATTCGGCGCTATATTTTCCTCGCATTTGGGTCTCCGGGGCCGGGTTCAACTGATTTTGTGGACGAGCCTCGGTACAATGCTGCTTTACAATTTCCAGTGAGGGCCGAGTCGTGTCAGAAAATAAACAGGTTGATCAGCTTCATCTCCCTGGGGTCAATACCATCCTTGCGGTCGCCTCTGGAAAAGGCGGAGTGGGCAAGTCGACGGTCGCAACGAATCTAGCGGTCGCCCTGTCAGCACTTGGACAAAAAGTGGGTCTGCTGGATGCCGACATCTATGGGCCGAGTCAGGGCACGTTATTGGGCTTGCCTCCAGAAACTCGGCCTGATGTTCAAAATGAGCAACTGATCCCAATTCAAGCGCATGGCATTTTTTGTATGTCGATGAGCTTTCTAGGGTCGAGCAAGACGCCCGCGATTTGGCGAGGGCCCATGGCCAGTGGCGCGCTCCAACAAATGTTGACCCAAACAGCTTGGCCGGATCTTGAAGTCCTAGTGATCGACATGCCCCCGGGAACCGGCGATATCCAATTGACCCTCGCTCAAAGGGTACCGGTGACCGGGGCTTTAATTGTGACGACTCCCCAGGACATTGCACTGCTTGATGCAAGAAAAGGGATTGAAATGTTCAATAAGGTAGAAGTGCCTGTGTTAGGTGTCATCGAGAATATGAGCACCTTCACCTGCGGTGAATGTGGGCACCAGACAGCTATTTTTGGTACCGGTGGTGGTGATCAAATTGCTCAAGAGTATCAGGTGCCGGTGCTCTCGAGGTTGCCTTTATCCCTCGAAACACGTTTGGCCTCGGATGCGGGCCGGCCCATTGTCGTCGATCAGCCTGAGAGCGCATCGGCACAGGAATTTAGGGCTTTGGGCGATATGGTGGCGTCCAAATTATTGAATCAGGCGCCTGCTACTGCGCCGATGATTTCGATTGTGGATGAATAACAAGGCGCTGGATTCGATTTTGGATTAATCAAGACCCCAAAGGGTTTTGATTCCCAGCGGGTTTTGATGAAAAGAATGTTGACGAGGAGAGAGCAGTAATGGCCATTAAATCAGATGGATGGATACGTAAAATGGCGGCGGAGTCAGAAATGATCACGCCCTTTGAGAGTGGTCAAGTGCGTTCAATGAACGGCGAACGGGTCATCTCATTTGGTACGTCAAGCTACGGCTATGATGTTCGGTGTGCCGATGAGTTTAAAGTCTTTACGAATATTCATTCAGCGACGGTCGATCCCAAGGCATTTGATGAACGCAGTTTTGTGGACATAAAAAGCGACGTTTGCATTATTCCGCCGAACTCATTCGCACTAGCCCGCACGGTTGAGTACTTCAAAATTCCCCGAAGTGTGCTCACGGTTTGCCTGGGCAAGTCGACTTATGCCCGGTGCGGGATTATTGTCAATGTCACGCCCCTTGAGCCAGAGTGGGAAGGACATGTCACCCTGGAGTTCTCGAATACAACGACGTTGCCAGCGAAAATTTATGCCAACGAAGGCGTCGCGCAAATGCTGTTTTTTGAGAGCGATGAAATCTGTGAAATGAGTTATCGAGACCGCGGGGGTAAGTATCAGGGCCAAACCGGAGTGACGTTACCCAAGACCTGATGGGTGAGGGTGCGCGTTAGGTGCTCAAGCCCTCGGTTTTGGTCTGATCGGGTTTTTTAGCTGTGATCTTTAGACCTTCACTGATGCGGGAGTCGATCGTATTGCGCGGTTGATCTCAGTGGATTTGGTCTGCTCAAACTAGAATTCAAGGCTTATGGATTCGGTTCTGTTTCGAAGCTCAGCAGCGGTTGATCGTTGATAAACGCTTTCTCGATCGCAAGGGAAAAGTTCTCGCCGTCATTTGCCCGTTGTTCAAACCGAATCAACATGAATTCGTAGTCTGGTGCTAGCCAGAGCGTTGTGTCTCTGCGCTCAGCATTAGAACGAATAATTTCAAAGGTGGCCACGGGTCCCAGCGGAGTTTGCAGCTGGATGCGACGTTTGACTGAGAAGTGATAATCCTTGATCTGGTCCTTGTCTTGGATTCGATATTTTAATTCATGGCCCAAAGCAATCTCGGGTCCTAAATTGAGAAGATCGGTTTGAAGTTGAAATTGATAGAGCAAACGGTCAGAGAGGGTTTGGTCGGGAAGGTTCCAAGTTTTTCCCGTGTCCAAGTTCGTCACCTGATGCTTCGGCCAGTCGAAATTGAGCCGCAAGCTTTTGTTTTTTCCAAGTCCCGTTCGGTCGTAGCGGTAAAATAGGGGTTGGGCCGTCCCAGCGGTCACCGTAAAATCGGACTGTTCGGTGAGCTTTGCAAAGATGCTCAACGCCGAAGACGCCAAAGTATAAAGGGTTTGTTCTGCTTGAGCGGTCACCGAAAACTCGCGTATTCCTGTGGCACTGATCGGTAACCCTTTGTAGTCCGCTTTATAGATCACCCTGAAAGGTTGGGGGATGACAGTTGCGGTTGATGCCTCCAAGGCATTGGAGCTGCCTTTTACCGGCGATGCGACCGCTTTGCCCAATAGCTCCAGATTGAAGGGCCCTGACAAAAAGAGCTCGGAAACCAAAAGTGCTAAAGCAAAACAACCAGAAACCAACACGGCCGAAACAAATCGCCTCGAACCGATGCGCCTCGAGATTTTCAGCGCATTCGAAGACTGCCTAATCATAGAATGCCCATTGAGCAGAGCGTGGACCATCCTGGTGAAGCGGGTCGGTTCGGGAATGATCGAGCAGACCACGCTCAGGATGAGGAGGCCACTGGTTTAAAGTGGGCAATCCTGCGACGGATCGAGGAAACGTGTAGACTGAAAGGGTAGCGGGCGTCAAAATAAGTCCATTGATTAGGGTCTATAAGATCAGAATGCAATTTGTGCGAAAAAGTTCCCGAAGTTTACTGATTTTCCTTGCCCTCGTCGCCCAATCGGCAAGCGCAGTGGTGGTCGAAGACTTGTATTTGGCATCTGTGATCACCCAGGGTCAGAGTGATTCCCAACGGCGCAAAGATGCGGCCGAGGGCCTACTTCAGGTGCTGGTTCGAGTCTCGGGTCGCGGCGATATTGCGTCGAATCCTATGATTTCCAGTGCCCTGCAAAAACCTGAATCCTACTATTCAGAATTCAGCTATGTTGATCAGCCACAGGATTTACCGTTTTTGGGTCAAACTGAGCTCGTAACTCAACCCGTTGACCCATTAGAAACACAGCGACCCTCCCAGGTGATGCGAATCCGATTCGAACCGAGTTTGGTTTCGAAGGTATTGCGATCCGCGCAACTGCCGGTCTGGGGCAGCAATCGTCCCGCCGTATTGAGCTGGATGGCGATTCGCGAAGCCGATGGTAGGACGGTCATCGGAGCGGAAAGTCGTGTGCCCTTCGCCGAAAACGTCATACAGGCAGCCACCCAGCGCGGCGTGCCGTTACTCCTGCCGCTTTGGGATCTTGAAGATAGCCAAATGATCTCTTCCTCTGAAATCTGGGGTCGGTTCATGGATCGAATCGAATCCGCCTCCGAGCGATATTCCCCGGATAAAATTTTAGTGTTTCGCGCTGAAATTCCCTATAACAATGAGTGGCAGGGCGAGTGGTCTCTTGGCGAGGCTGGGCGCTGGCGGGGGGGGACGGTGTATGGATCAGATCAAAGCGAACTCGCGAAAGCACTGGTTGATGCGATCGCAACCGCCTTGAGTGAACAGTACGGCGTTGGATCGATGCGTTCTGAGGTGATGCTAACGGTTGAAGGAATTACGAGTGCCGACCACTATGCGGCGGTTAGCCAGTATCTTGGGGGGTTGACCCAGATTGTCAGTGTTCAGCCTGTCCGAGTTTACTCCGATATTGTTGCGTTTAAGCTCCGCTCTGAGGGGGAGGTTCAGCAAATTGTGGACGTCATCGAATTGGATCGAAAATTGTCCCTTTTGCGTCAGGATGAGGGTACAGCAATGCTTTGGTATCGCTGGATACCTTAAAGGGTTGCGGCGCTAAAATTATCAACGCAGAAACGCTAGAATCACTAGACGACACGAAAAGCAATCAAGGAATCTCTGATTTGAGTATGCCATTTAAGATGTTTGTGATCGCGTGTTTGCTGCTCCTGGTTGGAGTTGCGGTGAACGCCTTGGCGCCGATCTTGACGCCGTTTCTGCTGGGCGCATTGCTGGCCTACTTAGGGGACCCCTGGGTCGACCGGCTGGAGTCTTGGCGGCTGAGTCGAACTGTCAGCGCAACATTGGTCTTTGGGTGCATTGCACTGATTTTGATTCTGGGGTTAATGCTGGTTGTGCCTTTGGTATCGAAGGAGCTGGGCGAGCTGATGCTCAACCTTCCCGCGGCCCTGATCTGGCTACAAGCAACCGTTGCGCCCCTGATTTCAGATTGGACCGGTCTCGACCCGCTGACCCTTGATTTCAAATTGTTAGCCCAGAATTTTCTGGGTGAGTGGCAGCAATCGAGTGATCTGCTGGGCTATCTGTTGGGTCACATCAGTGCTTCTGGAATGGCATTTTTCGGTAGCTTGATGACCATTGCATTGACGCCGGTGGTGGCCTTTTATCTCATGCGTGATTGGGATGTGTTGGTTGCTCAAATTGACCGGCTGATTCCAACGGCCTCCCTCAATGTTGTGCGCAGTCTTTGCAAGGACGGTGATGAAATGCTTGCTGCGTTTATTCGTGGTCAGTTTTTAGTCATGATCCTGCTTGGTGTGTTTTATGCAATTGGATTAACGTTTGTCGGTATTGAGATGGCGATTGTCATTGGTCTGGTTGCCGGGCTTGCGAGTATCGTGCCCTACTTAGGGTTTGTGATTGGGCTTTTGCTGGCCGCTATTGCAGCGGCTTATCAGTTTCAGGATTGGATCCACCCAGCCTATGTTCTGGTTGTGTTTATTATTGGACAGGTGTTGGAGGGCTCGTTTTTGACCCCTTGGTTGGTCGGTGATCGCATTGGGCTTCATCCGGTGGCGGTCATTTTCGCGGTACTGGCCGGTGGTCAATTGTTTGGCTTTATCGGCATTTTGCTTGCTTTACCTGTGGCGGCGGTATTGATGGTGCTGGTTCGCTATGGCGTTGCCGTTTATTTGCAAAGCAGTTTCTTCGAAGCTTCCAACCTTGAGGCCGAGGGGGTTGATCATTTGTTGGATGCAACGGTCGGTTCAGAGCCGCAGTGGAGCGCCGAGGAGGCGCAAGGCCAAAGCGGGGATGCAAAGATTATCCAAGATCAAGACGCGGTAACTTCTGCAGCGCCAGAAGAGAAACCAGTTTGACAGCACAACTGATCTTTGATTTTCCTCGGTTAGGGCACTATTCCCTGGACCGCTTTGTTGGAGACTTGGGAGAACAAGCACTAGCGGTGCGGGGCGAACCGCTTTGGATTTCCGGCGCTGCTGAATCAGGAAAATCCCATCTTCTACAAGGGCTCTGCCAGACCGTCGAGGCGGAACAGGCGCGTGTGGTGTATTTGAACCTAGAGCCGACGCTCGATCCGGCGATTCTTAGGGATTTAGCAGCGTTTGACTTGGTTGCCCTTGATCAGCTCGATGCTGTGATCGGCCAGCCGGATTGGGAGTTGGCGCTTTTCGATTTGGATAATTCAGTTCGAGATCTTGGCGATTCTTGGTTGGTCCTTGCCTCGGAGACGCCCCTACCCATGATCGCTTTTCAGCTGGCTGATTTTGCCTCCCGAGCGCGGGCGATGCACTGGATGCAAACCGGCCAGTTGACCGATGATGAAAAGGTGGTGGTGCTCAAGCGAGTGGCTCAGGAAACCGGTTTTCAGCTGCCCGATGAGGTCCTGAAGTTTCTTTTGGACCGCTCGCCCAGAGAGATCGGTACCCTGATAGGTCTTCTGAATCGATTGGCTAAGGAAAGTCTCCGTGCCCAGAGGCGATTAACGGTACCGTTTCTCAAGCAAATATTGGAGTTGTAGCGGTGAGGGTTGCCTTTACCGGAGGAGGAACCGCTGGACATGTGACGCCCAACCTTGCTTTGATCGAACGATTACTTGAAGACAATGTAGACTGTTTCTATTTGGGTTCGAGCGTTGGGATTGAGTCACGGTTGCTAGAGGGGAGAAGTGTCACCTTTTGCGGCATCGCCTCAGGAAAACTTCGACGTTATTTCTCTTGGCAAAATTTTATCGATCCCTTCAAAGTGATTTGGGGGTTTTTCCAAGCCCTCGCCTATTTGTACCGAATCCAACCCGAGGTGCTGTTTTCTAAGGGTGGATTTATAGCAGTCCCGGTCGTCTTTGCCGCGGGACTGCTGCGGATTCCCGTTATCATCCATGAATCTGATTTGACCCCAGGACTTGCCAACCGCCTGAGCGCGCCCCTGTCTGCCTGCGTTTGTCTGAACTTTGAAGCCTCGGTTCAGTATTTTCCGTCGCGAAAGTGCCAAGTCACAGGAACACCCTTGCGCGAAGGGCTTTTGCTGGCCGATGGGGTACGCGGTCGTGCCTGGCTACAGACGTTCCGCAATGTTGATTCCAACACCCCGATCTTACTGGTCGCTGGAGGGAGTATGGGGTCGCAATCATTGAATCATTTGGTTCGACAGGATCTAGAGTCACTTTGCAGACGATTTTTTGTCGTGCACCTTGTCGGCCATGGAGGGATTGATGCTTCGCTTTCGGCGGATCAGAACTATCTACAGTTTGAATTTCTTGATCAGGAATTCGGTGATGTTTTGGCCGCTGCTGACCTTGTGGTTTCAAGAGCGGGTGCAAATGCGATCTATGAGCATGTGTCTTTCGGTAAGCCGCAGGTCTTGGTCCCCTTACCCGCCACTGCCAGTCGAGGTGATCAACTCGAAAACGCGGCTTTTTTTGAGCAACAGGGATATGCCCTGGTCGCGCTTCAGGACTCGCTGAAACCGGGAGATTTGGCGGGCAGGGTCGAGGGTGCTTGGTCTGCTCGCGAATCAATAATGAAGGCGATGGAGCACTTTAAAAACTTCGACAGTGTTCAGTTGATCATTGATTTGATCCAGGGCTATGCCAAGGAGCGTTAGCGGCGTCTGTCATGGGCTGTGGCCGCGGTGGTGACGCTCCCTGAAGCTGATTGGATTAACCCTACCAGCGGGCTTCTTGCATGCTCATAAATTCCGTGTCAGGTTGGGATGTCATGCTGTGAACTTCGAGCAGGGGAAAGCGATGAGAAAGACGGATGTGACGGAAGGTAAAAAGCGGCAATGGAGCCTGCTGTGGCGGCACTGCTTGCTAGCGACCGTTGTCATGACGTGCACCAATTCTGGAGCCAACTCGCTGTCTGAGATGCAGTTACAGCTTTTGGCAGATTTAAGCGCTGAGCAGGCTCAATTCGCAGATATTGCGCTGCGGATTTGGGATTATGCTGAAGTGGGCTATCAGGAGCATCAAAGTAGCCAGCTGCTGCAAGAAACGCTGAAATCAGCAGGGTTTGAAGTTGAAGCTGGACTCGCCGGGATGCCAACGGCCTTTGTTGCCAGCTATGGCCAGGGTGAACCTGTCATCGGGATCCTAGCAGAGTTTGACGCCCTGCCTGGCTTGTCTCAGGCAGCTGTGCCTCAGCGAGAAATCGTCGAACATCAACAGGCCGGTCATGCCTGCGGCCACCATTTGTTTGGCGCTGGGTCAACCGCGGCTGGGATCGCGGTCAGCCGCTGGCTAGCCAAACACGACCGGCCTGGGACCATTCGCGTTTATGGCACGCCCGCGGAAGAGGGTGGGTCAGGCAAAGTGTATCTTGTCCGCGAAGGGTATTTTGATGACGTCGATACAGTCCTGCATTGGCACGCATCTGACCGAAATGCTGCAAATGCAGGGACTACCTTGGCCAATAAATCTGCGAGGGTCAGATTTTACGGTCAGTCCTCTCATGCTGCCGCGGCACCCGAGCGAGGGCGTTCTGCGCTCGACGGGGTTGAGGCTATGAACTATATGGTCAATTTGCTGCGCGAGCATGTGCCCGAGAGCACTCGAATTCACTACGTGATCACCCACGGTGGGCTAGCGCCCAATGTTGTGCCCGATTTTGCAGAAGTTTATTACTATGTGCGCCATCCCCAGGCGAGCGAGCTTGCTGAAATTTGGGCGCGGGTGATGAGCGCCGCGGAAGCTGCTGCACTCGGTACATCGACCGAGGTTCGTGTCGAAACCATGCATGGCAATCACTCCATGTTGCCGAATGAAACCTTGGCGAAGGTAATGCATCGCAATCTCTCTTTGGTTGGCGGGTACACCATGACGAGTGATGAACTTCTGTTTGCACAGGAACTTGAACAATCCTTTGGCCGGAAAGAGAGCTTACTGGGTCTGGAGTCAAAAATTTTACCCTTTGGCTTTGATCGTGGGAAAGGCTCCACCGACGTCGGTGATGTGAGTTGGATGGTGCCGACAGCAGGGCTCAATACGGCGACCTGGGTTCCGGGTACATCAGCGCACAGTTGGCAGGCGATTGCGGCAGGGGGAATGAGCATCGGAATCAAAGGCATGATGATTGCGGCAAAGACCCTAGCGCTAACGACCCAGACGCTGATGATGAATCCTGATCTTAGCCAGCAGGCTGAGGACGAGATGATTCAGCGTCGTGGGCGAGACTTTGTTTATCGGCCGCTGCTCGGTGATCGCGACCCGCCCCTAAATTACCGGAACTCTCAAAAACCCTAGTAAAAAGCAAATGTATCGTCTCAAGGATTGATTTTCTTACCTATAGTGTTATAGTTATGTACAGCACTATAGTTAAACACAGACTTAAAGCTCAGCATGAACAGATCGCCGCCGGCGTCAACAAACAGCCGGTTGAGGTCTGCCGGTCAGCAATCTGAGTCTTCAGAAAGGCGCGGCGCCGGTTGGCTGGGTGCAAAAGCCATGGGCGCAACCATATCGAGGTCAGCAGTGAATGAAAATCATCTGGAACGATCGGGAACCCATCTATGTTCAGTTGTATCAGTATCTGGCTCGGCTGATTGTGGAACAGGTCATCGACGAGGGTGAAGCGCTTCCATCCGTGCGTGACATTGCGAGTGAGCAGCGGGTTAATCCCATAACAGTCTCACGAGCAATCCAGTTACTGGTGGATGACAACATTGTTGAGAAGCGACGCGGCCTGGGCATGTTTGTGATCGAGGGTGCGTCGGCGACCTTGAAGGCTCAATTACGACAAAACTTTTTGAGTGACGAATGGCCGAATATTCGCCGCCGAATTGACCTTCTTGGTCTTTCCGTTGAACAACTATTAAAGGATGCAGACCTATGAACTATGTCTCGGTGAAAGGATTGTCGAAACGCTTTTCGGATCAGTTAGTACTTGATCAGATTGATTTCGAAATCCCAAGGGGCTCGGTCGTGGGATTGATTGGACCAAATGGTGCAGGTAAGACCACAACCCTCAAGGCACTGCTCGGGCTGACGGATCATGAGGGCTCGATCGACGTTCTTGGCTTTTCGCCGCGATCAGAGCGTCACAAAATGATGCAACATCTTGGGTTCATCTCAGATGTCGGAGTCTTGCCCCGCTGGATGAAAGTTTCGGAGGTGCTCGACTTCACCGCAGGCGTGCATTTGAATTTCGATCGTGGGAAGGTCGATGCGATTCTTGCAACGACCCAGATACGCAGCAACGCGACGATAAAAACACTGTCTAAAGGTATGGTGACTCAGTTGCATTTGGCGCTGGTTTTGGCAATGGATGCGAAATTGTTGATTCTGGATGAACCGACCTTAGGGCTTGATATTGTCTATCGGAGCGAGTTTTACCAGAGAATCTTGGATGATTTTCTGCGCCAGGATCAAAGCCTTCTGATCAGTACCCATCAGGTTGAGGAAATAGAACATTTACTGACCCATCTGTTGTTCATTGATCACGGAAGAATTTGTCTCAACGCCTCAATGGATGACGTGTTTGACCGATTCTTGGCAGTTGAGGTGCCCTCAGAGCAGGTTGATGCGGCCATGAAACTTGAACCCATTTCTGAGCAATCGGGCTTGGGCGGTTCGGTGATGATTTTTGATGATGTTTCCAGGGAACACCTTGAAGCGATTGGACCTGTGCGAGCGGTGCGAGTGGCAGAGCTGTTTGTGGCCATGGTCCAGCGCGATGAGAAGTCTAAGATGTAATTTTGAATGCGCAGGGTCTGGAGGCAGCGTCTGGCCCTAGCCCAGTGATGACGGCCTGGCCATTATCCGTGGCCCCAGAGTCATTCATTGGATGCTTTTGAAGTCAATGTGTGAGCGTAACGGAGCAACAAATGACAACCATTAAGACCTTAAAACACCTGCTTCAAAGGGAGCTCTGGGAGCATACGCTGATTTGGAAGATTCCCCTTGGCCTCAGCCTGATGAATGGCTTGCTCGCCTTGGCCTCTGTCGTCCTTGGGCTCAACTATCTCGGTGTGGCTGATTTCAATGACTTTTCAATCAAATTTGAGGGAGGGGGGGAGTTAAGCCTTGGGGAAAACGACAGTGCGAAAGCTTTCTTTAAGTTTTTCTTATTGGGATTTTTTTTGGTTGGCCAGCTGATCGCGCTCAGCTATGTCCTGAGCGCTCTCTATCGTGAGCGAGAAGACCGGAGTGTCTTGTTCTGGAAATCTCTGCCCATCTCCGATCTGGAGGTGGTGTTGAGTAAGGCGATCGTAGGGCTCGTCATCATCCCCATCAGCTTTTGGCTTGCAAGTGTTTTCACGGCTCTGCTGGTGACGTGCTTCGTATGGATGGGTATCGTTTTTGGGACGCCTTTCGAATTTTCTCTAACAACGTTCTTCGCTGTTGGGATTAAGTCATCGATGGGTTGGGCTGTGATGATGTTGGGCCAACTGATTTGGAGTGGACCGTTTTTTTTATGGGTTCTGTTAGTGTCGGGCACAGCGAGAAATGCGCCGTTTATTTGGGCCTTTGGGGTTCCTGGCGTAGGCTATCTGGTTGAGGCCACCGTTTTTGGTGGGGCGCCGGTGTTTGGATGGTTTTGGGCACGAGCAACTCCCTTGCCCTTCAGCTCGGGGAATTGGGGGCCTGCCACCTCAAGTTTGGGGTTAGAGCCGATGGGGGTTTTGATCACTCTGGTGGTTGCCTCGGGGCTGTTTGTTGCGGCTGTTTTTGCGCGTCGCCACTTTAGAGAAATCTGATGCCATCGATTGATGGCGCACCCGCGCATTGAAGGAGTTTGGGCCGCAGGAGGCTTCCTGGTTGAGCAGTGCTGCTGAGCACTCCAAAAGGTGTCCCAGCGCTTAGTTCTCACCGGTAAAAAATTGCGCTCACGGCCAGTGGTCTGCTTGGGCGAGGGCGTTCATTCCCTGCTCTGGTTTGACTGTAGAGCGGGAGATTTGTCTTCAGAAAACGATCCTGTTGAGGTTCCGAGTCTGGTTTCAGTCGGCAATAGTTTCTGCGCTGATTCTTTAGGATTTGAGCGCTGGACAGGCCTCCTAAAGTTGAAACCCCCGAATTAACGGTGAATAAATGATCCGAACCTGTGTACAATACGCGGCTGTTGGAAAGGCGCCGAGTTATGCACAAAGTTCTAACCCTCAATAATATTGCTAAAAAAGGCTTGGATCGTTTTGATGGGCAACAATTCTCTGTGGGCGATGAGGTCGAATCCCCTGATGCGATTCTGTTGCGAAGTTTTAAACTGGCAGAAGCCCAAGCCACCGATGGCATCTTGGCCGTTGGGAGGGCTGGTGCGGGTGTTAATAATATACCCGTTGCGGCATGCACTGACCGCGGTATCGTTGTGTTTAATACGCCTGGGGCTAACGCCAATGCTGTCAAAGAGCTTGTGGTTGCCGGCATGTTGTTGTCTCGCAGAGGGATCGTCCAGGGCATTGATTATGTCGATGGCCTTTCGAGCGAGCAGGATAAAGGGTCCCTCAATGGTTTGGTTGAATCCAGCAAAAAGCAATTCAAAGGCTCTGAGCTAAAAGGCCGCACCCTGGGTGTATTGGGCTTGGGCGCGATCGGCTCGATGGTCGCGGACATCGCGCTCGAGTTTGACATGAAAGTGATTGGTTATGATCCAGCGCTCTCAGTGGATGCGGCCTGGCGCTTATCCAGCCGTGTTGAAAAAATGGAAAGCATCGAGGCATTGTTTGCTCGATCAGATTTGGTCAGTTTGCACGTGCCTGCGATCCCCGAGACCCTCGGTCTTGTTAACGGCGCACTCCTGGCCTTGACTCAGCCCCACTGTGTATTGCTGAACTTTGCGCGTGGCGAAATCGTTGATCCTAGCGCGATTCGGGAAGCGCTTTCAGCTGGTCGCCTGGCCCAATACATCTCAGATTTTCCTGAGCCTGAATTAATGGGCCTTGAGGGCGTCATGGCAACGCCCCATCTCGGCGCCAGTACCGATGAGGCTGAAGAGAACTGTGCGGTGATGGTCGCAGACCAACTGATTGATTTTCTCAAGAATGGCAACATCAAGAATTCGGTCAATTTTCCCAGTGTTTTCCTCGAGCGGAGTCCTTTGGGTTCTCGGATCGCATTCTCGAATAGGAATGTGCCGAGAATTTTAGGGTCTGTCTTATCGCTGCTCGCTGATCGAAACATTAACGTGATCGATATGCTCAACAAGAGTCGTGATGATATCGCCTACAACCTGATCGATATCGAATCCAAGCCGGATGCTGGCTTGGTGGAGGCCATCGAAGCGATTGAAGACGTGATCAACGTTCGTCTGCTGCCTTAATTACCTGGCTGTATTCATTCCCTCGATGTTTTGAAAGGGTTGATTTGTTCCGGGTTTGGCACTTGGCGTTGCTTCAGGGTTGTCTTTGCGCTCGGTCAGGTTTAAATGTCTGTAGATGACGCCGCGGGTTGATACTGGGTGCGCCAACAATGCTTGAAATGATGGCTTCTGCAGCCAGGGGAGCATGGGTAAGGCCGTGAGACCCCAAGCCAGTCAGAGCATAAAGGCGTGGGTAGGGCACTTCAAAGGGGGCTCCGTGCTTTGGGGGTTGAGCCAAGTTCGAAGGCCGGATCGATCCAAAGCCAATTTTTCGATCCGGGTAGGCCACCCGTACCCCAGCATGTTCAGACATCACCTCAAAGCGGGTGTGACCGAGGAATTCAGACAGCCGCTCGCTCAAGCGTTGGGTGTTTGCCGGTGAAGGCTTTGGGTTTGAGTCATCGAGCCGGTAAGTGCTGCCCACCAAGAAACGGTTGTCCCCCAGCGCTGTAATGTTTAGATCGCCCGTTAATGCTTCCGGAAGGCCCTGCTTCGCGCGGATGACGACGGATTGGCCTTGGACGCAGCGAAGATCGAGACCCGTCAGTTCAAGCGTTCCCATGCCGGCGGCGACAATGGTGATATCAGCCTCTGAAACGATCGCGCCTGTTTTACCTATAAGTTGGGTTGCGTCATTGCCGAACGCGATTCGGTGGATGGACTGGGTCTGCGTGGGACGAAGTAGATTCATCCCGCGCCAGATGCCCGCCAAATGGAACGTGAAAATTTCCTCTGATTGCGCTAGAACGGTATCGGGTAACAGCGCACTCAGGCGAGACATTCTGTGTCGTTTATCGATGCTGTTGCTGCGCCATTGTATCGGGCCCGGCTCGATGTGGGGGTTGTGTTGGAGCGCGAAATAGCTGGCGGCCAGAGAGAAATCAGATGCAGAATCGCGCTGTAGAGCGACCTGGGGATAGAGCTTCATACAGGGTTGATTCGACGATCCAAGGTGCCGGGGATCAGAAAATACATTGGCTTCCAGACCGAATCGCAGCAGACTCTGCTCAAGGGCCTGGCCCGCGAGTCCGGAGCCAACGATTTGAATGCTGGGTTTTCTGAGGGTTTGGCCCTCCCAATGGCCGGCTTTTTGAGCATAGAGCAGCGCTCTTTTTTGACCAAAGCCGGTGCGTTTCTCGACTATAAAGCCTGCAGCTGAGAGCCCTTGTTTAACAACCCCAGCCACCGAATAGGTGCTGAGCGAAGCGCCGGGCTGGGAGAGACGATGGATGCTTTGAAAAATATAAGCGTTGAAAAGTTCTGGATTGTGACTTGGCTTAAATCCGTCAAGATAAAAGGCGTCGACACGCGCATCGAGCTCGGGCAGCGCAGTTTGCGCGTCTTCAAAGATCAATGTCAGCCGGATATTGGGGGTTAACCATTTCGTGAACCAGCCTTCAACGCAGGGTGGGTAGGCCTCGATTAATTTTTGAGCGAGGTGGGAGGGGTCCTGGGTCAAGACGTTCTTCAGAGATTCTAAGCTAGGCGGGGCCCGCTCGATAGCGATGTAGTGCAGAATGGTCGATGGACAATCCTGGGACCAAAGTTCGATGGTCTGCAGAAAGTTATGACCAAACCCAAACCCAAGCTCCAGTAGGACGAATTGCTCCGCCTGTCCTGCTCGAACTGCGAGATTGTGTTGATCGGCATAAACTGCGCGCTTCTCGAGACGCGGATCCCCTTCGGACCAATAATAATCTGAGAATTCAGTCGACCGAGGACGCTCACCGTCCCAAATTATTTGTGGCTTCTGAGTCCGATAATCACTTTGTGCCATGATCCCCTCGAGCAACGGAATTTTGAGGATCGGTAATCCACTCGCTCCAAGAACCAGGATAGAGCCTGGGCTCGGCGAAGCCCGCCTCGAGCAGTGCTAACAAGGTATGCGTCGCGGTAACGCCAGATCCGCAGTAACAGATCACCGATTCTTCGAGTCCGATCCCTGCGGCCTTGAATTCAGCACGAAGGTGCTCCGGTGCTTTAAACCGTCCGTCTTGAAGGTTGTTTTGAAAAGGCAGATTAATAGCACCAGGAATATGACCGGCAATCGGATCGATCGGTTCATGGATGCCCTGAAAGCGCGCTTCGCTCCGCACATCGATGAGATGCGCATTTTCGGCAGACACCTCCTGCATTGGGCATGTCCGAGTCAAGGCGTCGCCTCGAACAAATTGGCCGGTTTTGGGGTCCGGCGACGATTGGCTGAGGAGCCCGCCTTCGGAAAGCCACGCCGTAAGGCCGCCGTCGAGCACTTGAACACGGTCGTGCCCGAGCCATCTGAGCAACCACCAGAGTCTTGCCGCAAAAGCCCCGTGAGCATCATCATAAACGACCACAGATTGGGAATTTGAAATGCCCAGTGACTCGAATTTTGCGCAAAGCGCATCAGGATTTGGGAGTGGGTGTCGGCCAGTTTCACCCGGGACCACTGGGCCGCTGAGATCCTGGTTGAGATCAGCGTAAACGGCACCGGGAATATGCCCCTCGGTGAACTGCTGACGCCCTAAATCCGGGTCTCCTAGATCAAAACGGCAATCGACAATGACCAGAGGTGCATCTTGATGCAACTGGTGCTTGAGTGCTTGGGCATCGATGAGATGAGACACTATCCGCCACCCAGTTTCGCCGCGATGCCCTGTTGCTCGAGCAACGACACTATTTTAGTGCGCTGGTCACCTTGAATGACAAGCTCTGCGCCGCTGATGCTGCCGCCAACGCCGCAGTGTTTTTTAATTTGCTGGCATAAACGTTTAAGTTCACTCGGGCCAAGATTGAGTCCGCGAATAATCGATACCGGTTTGCCCCCTCGACCTTTAATCTCTCGATGGACGCGAACGATGCCAGAGGACTCCGCCCGCTGATTTTTCGGATGTCCCTGGCACAGGGTGATGGGCCGATTGCACTGCGGACATAAGCGTCCTTGGTCTGTTGAGTAGACAGCCATCATTAACCCTCGTGGTAGAGGTACAATTCAAGGTCACTATTTTGGTCGCGGATTTTGCAGAGGTGGGTCAATTCAAAAAGGAATTTAAGCAGATCATCTTGATCGATTTGTAATCCTTCAATCGCAGCGCAGGCTCTCCAATTGAGCAGTAAGGTCTCGACGGCCTCATCTTCGAAGCGCGCGAGCTTGTCACAGACTTTCTCGTCGACTCGAAAGAGATAAGGACCATCCGCATCAATGGCCTGCACGAGGCTCTCAAGCCCCCCTGCCTCCTCGATCAGCAGTCCTTCGAGCAGTGCGTACAGCGGAAGTCGTGCCTCGCGATCAAGCGGACCAGTATTTAAACAGAGCGCAATTTCATCGGGTGCATCATCCGGTGCAAGTGCCTCGATCTCATCGGGTTTGCCCAGAAGGTAAACGTCAGGCATGGAAGTTGATCAGGCTGGACTAACTTGATCAGCTTGCAGCCCTTTATCGCCATGGGTCACGACGAAAGAAACGCGTTCTCCATCGCTCAGGCTACGACGGCCCTGGCCTTTAATGTTTCTAAAGTGAACGAAGATGTCCTCACCCTGGTCTCGTGTAATAAAACCGTATCCTTTTTTGGTGTTAAACCATTTGACGGTGCCGACCTCAAAGTCTTCTGGGGCAAAAACGTCTTCTTCTTCCTCATCGTCCTCATCGTAGTCTTGTAATTCGCTTTGGCTGGTCAGCAAAACAGCGATCATAATGCCTGAAAACAAGATCGCGAATTGACCCCAATCGGCTGGGTTAGCAGGGAAAGACAGTGACTGATGGGCGAGGTAGCCGTTGGCGAGGGTGACCAGTGAGGCCATGACGGCAGAGATCAAAAATTTGGTGAACATAAAAACCTTAAATCATTTTGTGGAGGGCGAGATGATACTGGTTCCGAGCCTAGCGTTAAAGGACTTTGGTGGGCTCGAGTACTTCAAGGTAACGTTTGACCGTCTCTGGCAGTCCAAGCCAGAGGGCATCGGCGATGAGCGCATGACCAATAGAGACCTCCAGCAGGTTCGGTAGGGCGTCGACAAACAGGGGCAGGTTGTCGAGATTTAGATCGTGACCCGCGTTCATGCCAATGCCGCTGTCCCTGGCGCGCTCCGCAGTTTTTGTGAAGGCTTGGAGCTTGGGATTAGGCCCGAGGGCCTGGAAATGATCTGCGTAAGGGCCGGTGTACAATTCGACGCGGTCGATGCCAAGGCCTTGGGCGTAGCTTATTTCATCAGGCAGCGCATCAAGAAAAACGCTAGATCGGATTTGCCAGTCCTGCAGCTTTTCTAAAAAGGGCGCAAGTAGTCTGCTTTGTTCGCTAAGGCTCCAGCCATGATCGCTGGTTAACTGAGTTGGGTCATCAGGTACGAGGGTGCATTGAGCGGGTTTGACAGCATCAATCAATGCCATAAACCCTGGGTATCCATTCTCCTCGGGCCCCGCCAGCGGATTGCCCTCAATATTCAGTTCAACACCGGGATAGTCGTCGAGCAGGGTCTTGAGGTCGTAGACGTCCGAGACCCGAATGTGACGTTGATCAGGTCTTGGGTGCACCGTGATCCCCTTCGCACCGCAGTCAATACAGGTTTTGGCAGCATCAACAATACTGGGGATCGTGGTCACCCGGGAATTACGAAGCAGGGCAACTTTGTTCAGGTTAACACTGAGCATGACCATTAGGACCATCCTCCGGCGAAGCGGCGATGGTAGACCCGGCGACTGATCCAAAACCCGACCAACGCGCCAATCAACACCACGCCGCTCCCAATCAAGAACCATTGCTGGTCTCGGGTTTCGCTGAGCAATGCGATTTTTTCGTCGGTCTGGGCGAGTTCGGCCTCGAGGCGCTGATTCCTCGTTTTCGCTGACTTGAGCGCATCGGTCAGGCCGATCGAATCACTGGCAAGCGCTGTAATGCGCGCAGTTTCGCTTTGCGCGTCGGTTAATTCGGCGCGCAGCGCGTCGATTTGTCGGTTGGCCGAGGCGAGGGACTCGGTCAGCGAGTCGGTGGATGCTTGATGGTTTGATTGGCGTTCATTTAAGTTTCTGAGCACAGCTCGGAGCTGATCTCTCTCGATTTGCACATCCTCAAGTTGCATTCGGGTGGTGGGCTGATCATCGAGATATTGCGAAGCAATGAAGCCTTCCAGGCGGTTACCGTTGGTTTCCCGATATTCCACATGACTAAACCCATTTTCTGAATCAACCGATAGCAGGGTTAGCGGTGTGCCGCTTTTCAGGCTGTTTCTAACAAAGCGAGCGTCCTCACTGGGTGCCGCCCGAAGCGGAACGTACAATGTGTCTCTGACATAGACCGTTTCAGCAACGAGTGCTGGAGACAATAATGCCGCAATTAAAGCGACCGTAATTGCAGACCTTCGGGTCATGGCAGCACCTGTTTAAAGGGACGTACCGTCAGGGTCTCAAAGATGCCTTCGAGCTGGTAGGGATCCGCAAACGCCCAAGTCTCAGCCTCTTCGAGAGATGTGAACTCGGCAATGATGATCGATCCCTTAAAGCCATGCTCTCCGGGATTCTCACTGTCAATGGCAGGCATAGGGCCGCCAATAATCAACCGACCTTGATCGACCAGAGCTTGGATGCGCTCAAGGTGAGCGGGTCTGGCGTCCATTCGCGCGGACAAACTATCGGTTCGGTCTTCTCCAATAATCACGTAGAGCATGGTGTTGTTTTCCTTGATCTGAGTGGGCAGAAATATTCAATCATGGCTCGATGCTTGACGAAGACAGTCCCATGAATGGCTCATTGTCTTCAAACGGTCTGTGCTGCTGGCTGGTGCATCGTCTGAATCGCTAATCTCCCGAATTCTGGACCGGTTGTTCGATAGAAACACCCGAGCGACTGAGATATACCATGGTGATAATGATGTAAACAAACGTCAGCGCGGGGCCACCGATTAATTTATAGGTCATCCAGAAATCGAGACTGAATTGAAAAGCAACGACCAAATTCACACATCCAGCGATGAAAAATCCGATAGCCCAGCCGTAACCTAATTTGAACCAAACGGGGTCGGGTAATTGAATCTGTGTCCCCATAAGGCTTCCGAGTACGGGCCGCCTCAATAAAAACTGGCTGCCTGCGAGCAGCAAACCAAGCGCCCAGTTGACAATGGTCGGTTTCCATAAGATGAACGTCTCGTCCCGAAAAGCGATGGTGAGCCCCCCAAAAATGAGTACGCTGACCAGCAACAATTTAGTCATGGGTTTGAGCGTTTTTGTGCTCGCATACTCAATGATTGCTTGAAAGGAGATCATGACCATGAGGACTTGCGTGCTTAAAAAAATATCATCCGTCATCACCCAGCAGGTAAAGAAGGCGATGGGCGCTGCAAGCTCAATGAGTTTTGACATGGTCTGAACGTCGTTTGAAAAAGTGGATGATACCCCACTATTGAGGGCTGCCGAAGGGGTGATGTAATTAAGCGTCGAAACCCCTGACTGAGTCTGTTTAAATGAGGTGGGGCGGAAGTCCTTTGTCATCGGGTCTCTTTGAGGTGGAAATTAAGTCTCTCTTAAAATTAAGTCTCTCTTAAAAGGAAAGCAGTGCGAGAATGGGTCAAATCCTTAATATTCATGCCGAGAATCCTCAAATGCGATTGGTGGCTCAAGTCTCCGAAGCACTGGCAGCCGGCGGCGTTGTGGTTTATCCCACGGATGCCTGTTACGGGGTAGGGTGTAGTCTAGACAACAAACGTGGGATGGATCGTATTCGCCGGATACGGCAGCTGCGCGAAGATCATGAATTCACCCTGCTGTGTCGAGATCTTTCTGATCTGGGACTCTATGCCCAAGTCCCTAATCCGGTTTATCGAATGCTGAAGCTCGCAACCCCCGGGCCTTATACGTTCATTCTGGAAGCCAGTAAACTGGTGCCCAAACGCCTAGTGCAGCCCAAGCGGAAAACCATCGGATTACGAGTGCCGGAACATCCCATTTTAAGGGCAATTCTCGAAACCTACGGATCTCCCATTGTCAGTACAACACTGGCGATGCCGGGTGATGAATATCCGCTCAACGATCCTTTTGATATCAGAGTATCTCTTGAAAGAGAGGTCGAGATCATTGTGGACGGGGGCTACGGTGGGCTAGACCCGACAACGGTTGTTGACTTAACGGATGGAATTCCCGAGGTGCTGCGCAAAGGATGCGGTGATCCGTCAGTATTCGGTATCTAGAGCGGCAATTTGTGAACAGAGAGTGATATAATCGCTCGTCAGATGCTTTCGATGAGATGTCGCGCCGTAAAGGGCGCGCCTATCGGCTAATCCGCCGTCAGGACTCGATAGGCTAAATTGATTTAAACAGAGTCAGAAAAGAAGGTGTGTCCTTGAGCCTGAGTGATCCCCAATCGAGAGTTTTATCGGGAATGCGTCCCACAGGACGACTGCATTTGGGGCACTATCATGGTGTCTTAAAAAACTGGGTCAAACTTCAACTCGAGTACGAAAGTTTCTTTTTTGTAGCGGATTGGCATGCGCTGACCAGTCACTACGAAGAGACCCGGCGGATCGAAGAAAATACTTGGCAAATGATTGTGGACTGGCTAGCGGCAGGTGTTAATCCGAGCTCGACGACGCTTTTTATTCAGTCAAAGGTGCCCGAGCACGCGGAGCTCCATCTGTTGTTATCGATGATAACCCCCCTGAGCTGGGTCGAACGTGTTCCTACCTTTAAAGATCAAGTCAGCAAGCAAAAAGATCGTGATTTGTCGACCTATGGCTTTTTAGGCTATCCAGTCCTGCAAGGTGCGGACATTCTCATTTACAGAGCAGGGCAGGTTCCCGTGGGCGCGGATCAGGTGCCGCATGTTGAAATGACCCGAGAGCTGGCTCGCCGGTTTAATCATATTTTCGGCCGTGATGAGGGGTTTGAGAATGCGGCTGAGGAAGCCATCAAAAAGCTCGGGAGAAAGAACGGCAAGCTCTACCGTGAGCTCAGACGCAGTTACATGGAGCAAGGTCAAGAAGAAGCGCTAACCCGGGCCCAGTCGATGGTGTCTGGTCAGGGTAATTTATCGATGGGTGATCGCGATCGGTTGCTGGGTTACGCGGAGGGCTCCGGCAAAATCATTTTACCTGAGCCTCAAGCGTTGCTAACCGACAATCCGGTGATGCCAGGCCTGGACGGACAAAAAATGTCCAAGAGTTACAACAACACCATTTCGTTGCGAGAGGACCCTGAGTCAGTGACCAAGAAAGTTCGCACGATGACCACGGACCCGGCGCGGGTGAAGAGGACGGATCGAGGTGACCCTAAAAAGTGCCCAGTGTTTGACTTGCATAAAATTTATTCTGATGAGGCAACGCGATCTTGGATTACCGAGGGTTGCACCTCAGCAGGGATTGGTTGTTTAGACTGTAAGGGCCCGCTGGTCGAAGCGATCCTACAAGAGCAACAACCGATGCGGGAACGCGCACTGCAGTTTGAAGAAAGTCCGGATCTTGTGCGCAATATTATTGCCGAGGGCTGCGACAAAGCGCGTACCCAGGCTAAAGAAACCCTTGAAGAAGTCCGGTCCGCAATGGGCTTGGACTACAGGATGCTTTGATTGTGTCTCAGGATCTTGATCCTCGAAGCGATGACGCGCCGCCGCCGATGGAGATGCTGAAGAAACAAGGGGAATTGGCGCTCGTGGCGGGTGTACCCTTCAACGAATTGCCCGACGATCTTTACATTCCTCCCGATGCCCTCGAAGTTTTCTTAGAAGCTTTTGAGGGGCCGTTAGATTTATTGCTATACCTCATCAAGCGTCAAAACCTCGATATTTTAGATATTCGAGTCGCCGATATTACTCAGCAGTACATGCAGTACATTGACCTTATGAAGGAGTTGCAGTTTGAGCTCGCGGCTGAATATTTAGTGATGGCGGCGATGCTCGCCGAAATTAAATCTCGAATGCTGCTGCCCAGGCAAACCGAAGCGGATGATGAGGAAAGTGACCCCCGAGCCGAGCTGATCAGACGGCTCCAAGAATACGAACAATTTAAATCCGCAGCGCTGAATCTCGATGCCCTGCCACGAGAGAATCGTGATTTTTGGGTTGCCCATGCAGAGGCCCCGGTCTCCACTCGGCCCAGACCCTTGCCCGAGGTTGATCTTCAGGAATTGCTCATCTCTCTGGCGGGGGTGCTGCGTCGGGCGGATCAAAATGCGAGCCACCAAATTCAGTTAGAGCCCCTGTCCACTCGTGAGCGCATGTCGAATATTTTGGTGCGTATTCAACAGCGAGGAGATCAGTATTTGTCCTTCGTCGAAATGTTTAATGTCACTGAGGGGCGTGCTGGGGTTGTTGTCACCTTCATCGCGATGCTGGAGCTCATCAAAGAATCCTTGATTGAAATGATTCAGACCGAACCTTTTGCGCCGATCCACGTTCGAGCGCGAGCCACCGCAATCGAAACCGATAACTCAGAGCCTAATCTATGAACTGGGAAAACAACCTCAAGCAAATTGTTGAAGGTGCGATTTTAGCCTCCGAAAGCCCCTTGTCACTCGACAACTTGATGTCTCTATTTGACCTCGACTCGCCTTCAAGGGATGCGGTGAGGGCAGTAATCAAAGAGATCGAGGATGATTGTGCGACCCGCGGATTTGAGTTGAAGCGGTTGGCCAGTGGTTATCGATTTCAGGTAAAAGCCGATTATGGTGAATGGGTGAGCCGGCTTTGGGAAGAACGGCCGCAACGCTATACCCGTGCACTGCTAGAAACCTTGGCGTTGGTCGCTTACAAACAGCCCATTACTCGCGGCGATATAGAGGCGGTCAGGGGGGTCACGGTATCGACCAATATCATCAGGAGCCTCTTAGAAAGGGAATGGATTCGCATCGTGGGTCATCGCGATGTTCCAGGTCGACCCGCAATGTATGCAACGACGAAAAGTTTTTTAGACTATTTTAATCTTGTGAGCTTGGACGAATTGCCTACTTTGTCTGAAATTAAAGACCTTGATGCCATGACAGATCGGTTGGCGCTTGATGAGCCGCTCATCGAAATGAAGACGATTGAGCTTGATGTGGAAGAGGCTGAGTTGGAGGGGATGGAAGAGACGGATTTGGATGAAGTGTCGACGACGGTTGATACGATCAAGGAAAACATTCGGCGTGTCATGGCGCCCGCTGAAGTTATAGGCGCCGAGGAAGACGATGAAGCGCAAGAAGATGAGGCAGCGCTGGAAGATGGCAGAGCGGAACTCTCTCCGTCTTTGGAGGCGGGTGTCGCGGAGACTGATGGAGAAAAGACAGATCACCCAGAGCGCTTTGGTGAACCGTTTGAGTCGATGAAGGACGACCAAGAGGATATTTTGCGCGCTGCTTTTGCGGACGATGCGCAGGACCCGGCGGATTCAAATGAAACGACGGATCAAAGGTCATGAGTCGCGTCGATTGGAGCGGGCGTTAAATGACCGAAAAGCGCCGAATTGAAAAGCCGAAAACGGATCGGCCTCGAAATGAATCGTCTCGTGCCACAAAGCTTAAGACCGAGAATCCCAAGACCGAGAATCCTAAGACCGAAAAGCTTCAAAAAGTTTTGGCGACGTCTGGTCTGGGCAGTCGCCGGGTCATGGAGACTTGGATTGCGGAAGGCCGAGTGCTGGTCAACGGTCTGGTTGCGACCGTTGGAGACCGGGTGGGGCCAGAAGATAAGCTCACCGTCGACGGCAAGGCACTCCGCCAAACGCGCTTAAAACATCGACACTTGCTCTACAACAAGCCGACCGGAGAAATCTGTAGTCGGGATGATCCGGAGGGTCGAAAAACTGTCTTTCAGCGTCTTCCAAAACTCAAAAACCAGCGTTGGATCTCCGTCGGCCGTTTGGACTTTAATACCAGCGGTCTACTGCTCTTGACCACTGATGGAGACCTAGCCAACCGACTGATGCACCCGCGGTCAGGGATTGATCGAGAATACGCGGTCAGAATACTGGGTGAGGTACAAGACAGTCAGATAGAAGCCCTAAAAGCCGGTGTGTTGCTTGAAGATGGGATCGCAAAGTTTTCTGATGTGCGCAAAGGCCGCGATGAATCCGGGGCGAATCAATGGTATTACGTCGTCATTGCCGAGGGTCGCAATCGAGAAGTCCGGCGGCTATTCGAATCCCAGGGTTTGGTGGTCAGTCGGCTCAAGCGGGTGCGTTATGGCAGTTTTTTTATACCGTCTGCGGTCAAATCAGGGCGGTATATTGATATCGAAGGAAAAGACGAACAGGACTTGTATCAGTTGGCTGGTGGCGGGTCTGAAAAAGAAGCCAAGCCAGATCGAAGTGGGCGCTCCAAGTTCCGTAGTTAGACGACGGTGAGGGGCTCGCAGCTGCCATCGAATTGATACCGCTGGCCTTTTCGAGCGCCAGATTCTGGCGCGATCAAAAAAGCAAAAAGGTCGGTTAAGGTCTCCGGTGTTCTAAGGCCAGAGGGGTCTTCAGCGGGGTAAGCGGCTCGCCGCATTCCGGTTCGGGTTGCGCCAGGATTGACGACATTGATCCGGATGTTTGACGTGTTCTCGAGTTCTTCGCTGAGCAAGATCGCAAGGCCTTCAAGGGCATATTTAGAGGCGGCATAGGCACCCCAATACGCTCGCGGCTGCACACCCACACTGGAACTTAAATAAACCAAAGCGCTCATGTCGGGTATTCTGAGCAGTGGCAGCAGCGCCCGGGTCAATGCCGTGGGTGCCTCAAAGTTGGTTTTCATGACATTGTCCCAAAGCGCCGCCTGGTAGTGCTCAAAGGGTACTCTATCCCCAAGAATGGCGGCATTATGAATCAGCCCGTGCAGTTCCCCGTACTGCTCTGCAATCACCGCTTTGAGTTCGTCGAGTCGCTGCGCGTTATAGGCGGCTAGATCAAAGGGGATGAGTCCTGGTTCGGGATAGCCCAGCTCGATAATCGTGTCGTAGAGTGCTTCAAGGGCCTTGACATCCCGGCCGAGCAAGAGGGTCGTTGCGCCAAGCTGGGCCATGCCCAAAGCAATCGATCGCCCTATCCCGGCAGTTGCACCGGTAATTAAGATAACCCGCCCGGCAAGAGATTGGGGTTGCGGGTTAGGCAGGGGTGGGTTCATGGCGCGCGTGCATTAGGTAATTAACGTCTGTGTCGTTGTTCAGCGAGTAGGTCTGGTTTATCACGTTGTAGGTCATGCCTGTGACATCTTTGAGTTCAAAGTCGGTCTCCCTCAGGCTTTTAGCAAGCTCCGAGGGTCGTATGAACTTCTCGAAATCATGTGTGCCGCGCGGCAAAAGGTTTAAGAGATACTCGGCACCAACAATCGCGAAGAGATAGGCCTTGGGATTGCGATTGATGGTAGAGATAAAGAGATCGCCCCCGGGTTTGAGTAATTGCTTGCAGGCGCGAATGACGGAGCCTGGATCTGGCACATGCTCGAGCATTTCTAGACAAGTGACGACATCAAAGCGCCCAGGGTGTTCGATTGCGAAATCTTCTGCGGTGCTTTGGAAGTAGTCGATCTCAAGGTCAGATTCGTGTCGATGTAGCTTCGCCACTTGTAGCGGGAGGGCGCCCATATCAATGCCAGTGCTATGCGCGCCGGCCCGGGCGAATGCTTCGGTTAACAATCCGCCACCGCAGCCAATATCAAGCGTCTGTTTGCCTTTGAGTCCGGCGCGCTCTGAGATATAGCGCATTCTCAATGGGTTAATCTGATGAAGCGGCTTGAACTCACTGTTCTCGTCCCACCATCGGCGGGCGATGTCTTCAAATTTCTGGATTTCGGCCGGATCTACGTTGTCGGAAGAAGTCATGCAAGGCCTTGTATTGTCTGCTGCCATTGATCGATCTGGGCGCCCAGCGCAGGGATGTCAGACGTGCGGTGCTGTCGGTTTTCAAAGACCAGTTGGCCCGCGATCCAAGTGTGGGTGACATCTTGTCCGGTTGCCGTGTAAGCAAGATGCGAAACCGGATGATACACCGGCTGGTGTCGAATGTCGCTCAAGTCCACCGCGATCAAATCGGCTGACTTGCCGATTTCGAGGCTACCAATCTCCTGATCAAGTCCCAGAAACTGGGCGCCTTTGAGTGTTGCCATTTCTAGGGCGCTGAAGGCGTCCATCAAGGTCGGATCCTGGCTCGACCCTTTCGCGAGTAAAGCAGCGGTGCGGAGTTCTTGAAACAAGTCTAGATCGTTATTGCTGGCGGCCCCATCGGACCCAAGGGCAACATTAATGCCTGCAGCCTGCACCTGTTCCATCGGAAAGATGCCGCTCGAGAGTTTCAAATTAGACTCAGGGCAGTGCGCAATATTGACATTATTGCGGGCGCTCTGGGTTATTTCGTCGGCAGTAAGGTCCGTCATGTGGACGGCCTGGAGACGATGGTTGAAGAGTCCCATGTCTACCAGTCGAGCGATCGGGCGGTACCCCCATTCTGCTTGGTGGTTGGTGACTTCTTCCTTGGTTTCATGGAGATGAAGATGAATCGGCTTTTCAAGGTCATTGCTGTAACGAAGTACTTGTTCAAAACCGTTGTTAGAAACCGAATAACAGGCATGGGGCGCGAATCCAGTGGTCAACCGGGGCTGGGCGTCCGCCCATTCAAAGAAGTCGATACTTTGGCGGATGTAGTCGTCTTCTTTTTCTGCCCAGGCGGTGGGAAACGCAAGAATCGGGGTAGTGATTTGACTGCGTAGGCCAACGCGAGCAAAAGCCGCAGCGGTCGATTCCGGAAAAAAGTAACTGTCGGCTGCGCAGGTGGTGCCGGACTGAACCATTTCAGTCGCGGCGAGCCAAGCGCCCGTTTCGACGAAGCTCGGGCAAACCACTTTGGCTTCAACAGGCCAGATGTAGTCGCTCAACCAAGTAAGCAACTTATGGTCATCGGCATACCCTCGCAAGAGGGTCATGGCTGCATGACCATGGACGTTGATCAGCCCAGGCATTAAAACGTGACCGGGCAGTTTTTTGATCGGCGCCTCTGGGTAGCGAATCTCGGCATCCGCTGATGTCAGTATTTGCTCAATGCGCCCCTCGCAGAGTACGAGTTCATGGCCTGTCAGCACGATGCCTTCTGGCTTTATGGGTACGATCCACTGCGGTTGAAGGCGTTCTTGATTGGGCATATTTGAGATCCTCAGAGGCCTGTTGGTTCGGCTTTTTGGCGCCGGTGCGCGTCATAATTCAAGCCCCAAGAGGCTTCCACCGAGTTAGAGTTCTAAGCAATCTATGTTAATCGGATTGGGGGGAAATAAAAATGATAAAAAACAATCATTTATAAGGCGACCCCGACGTCCCCGGCGGTAGGTTTTTGAGCCTTGCTGTGCTATTATTGAATAGGTCTCGAGGTATTAAAAATAGGCCCAAAAAACCGCATTTTAACCCAGTAAATTGCTCGATATAGTCCGCAGTTTTCAAAGCAGTGATGCCAGTTGGTACGGCGTCGCCGGGCCATCGATTAGGGTTTGAGCCTGATCGCATCTCAATCGAAAAATAAGACAGTGAAAGCATGACAGATTTCGAAAACGACGATATCCGAACCATTAATATCGAAGATGAGATGCGGCAGTCGTACGTCGACTACGCCATGAGTGTCATCGTAGGGCGTGCTTTGCCCGATGTTCGAGATGGGCTAAAGCCTGTGCATCGCCGAGTACTTTTCGCAATGAGCGAGCAAAATAACGCGTATAACCGGCCATACATGAAGTCTGCCCGGATCGTCGGGGACGTGATTGGTAAGTATCATCCCCACGGCGATACCGCCTCTTACTACACCATCGTTCGAATGGCGCAAGACTGGCAAATGCGGTACCCCCTTGTGGATGGCCAGGGTAATTTTGGTTCCCTCGATGGAGATATGGCTGCGGCGATGCGATACACGGAAGTGCGCATGGCAAAAATTGCCCATGAGCTACTAACGGATATTGATAAAGAGACGGTCAACTTTGTTGACAATTATGATGGCACTTTGCAGATGCCAGAGGTCTTGCCGGCCCGTATCCCGAATCTTTTGGTTAACGGTTCAAGCGGTATTGCAGTAGGCTTTGCGACGAATATACCGCCGCATAATCTCACAGAAGTGATTGATGCGACCATCGCATTGATCGATGATTCGGCGCTCGGTATTGACGATTTGATGATACACATCAAGGGTCCAGATTTCCCAACCGCCGCGATCATTAATGGCCGAGCGGGCATTGTCCAGGCCTACAGAACAGGGCATGGGCGAGTGCAAATGCGGGCTCGTTGCGAGGTGACGACCGATGAAAAAAGCGGCAAGTCGACCATTATCGTTCATGAAATTCCCTATCAGGTTAATCGTTCGAAACTCATCGAAAAAATTGCTGAGCTGCACAAAGACAAAAAAATCACAGGCATCACTGACCTAAGGGATGAGTCCGCAAAAGAGACCCGGATTGTCATTGAGCTCAGGCGGGATGTGGTTCCGGAAGTGGTGCTGAATAATCTGTATGCACAAACCCAGCTGCAAAGTGTGTTCGGAATCAATATCGTCGCCCTTGTTGATAACCAACCTAAGGTGCTCAATTTAAAGCAAGTACTTGAATATTTTATTGTTCATAGAAGGGAAGTGGTTACCCGCCGAACGGTTTATTTGCTGCGACGAGCGCGCGCCCGTGGCCATGTGCTCGAAGGTCTCGCCGTCGCATTGTCGAATATTGATCCAATGATCGAATTGATCAAAACCAGTGTTGATGCCCAGGAAGCGAGAGAAAAAATGCTCGCCCGGGCTTGGTCCTCAGAGACCGTCACCACCATGCTAGAGCGGGCCGGGCCTGATGCTGCGAAACCGGATGATTTAGACGAAAAATATGGCCTGAAAGCAGACGAACAATATTATCTGTCGGCTGAGCAGGCGCAGGCGATCTTAGAAATGCGACTCAATCGGCTCACCGGCCTCGAGCAGGAAAAACTGCTGGATGAATATCGCGAAATTATCGACACCATCGCTGATCTCTTGGAAATTTTGACCCTGCCTGAGCGATTAATGAGTTTGATTAAAGAGGAATTGATCGCAATCCGTGAAGAATACGGTGATGAGCGGCGGTCCGAAATCGTTGAATCCCAGGAAGATTTGACCATGGAGGATTTGATCACGCCCCAGGATATGGTGGTGACCCTCTCGAACGGCGGGTATGCAAAAACCCAGCCGTTGTCGGCCTATCAGGCCCAAAGACGAGGGGGGCGCGGACGCTCGGCCAGCGCAGTCAAAGAAGAAGACTTTATCGAAAAGCTCCTCGTGACTAACAGCCACGATACGCTGCTTTGTTTTAGCAATATGGGTAAGGTCTATTGGTTAAGAACCTTCCAAATCCCGATCGCAAGCAGGGCAGCGCGTGGGCGACCTATCGTCAATATATTGCCCCTGGACGAAAACGAGCGCATAACCGCGATGTTGCCGGTTGAAGGCTATAACGATCACCAATTTGTTTTTATGGCGACGGCCAACGGGACTGTCAAGAAGACGCCGTTGATGGACTTTTCTCGTCCGAGAAGCTCGGGACTCATCGCCATCGAGCTTGAGGAAGACAATACCTTGATTGGGGCCTCAGTTACGTCTGGCGACTCTAATGTCATGCTGTTCAGTTCCGGCGGGCGGGCGATTCGATTCCGTGAACAAGATGTCCGCGCCATGGGAAGAAGCGCTCGGGGAGTTAGGGGCATTAAACTGAGGGATTCCGAGCAGGTGATTTCTTTGATCATTCCTGATGCGGAAGGCGTTTTATTGATGGCCAGCGAAAATGGGTATGGCAAGCGGACCCCTGTTGACCAATTTTCAGTGATTGGTCGGGGTGGTCAGGGTGTTATTTGCATGAAACGCTCCGAACGTAACGGTGCGCTCGTTGGAGTAACCGATGTCGGAGAGGGCTTTGAGGTGATTTTGATCAGTGATCAAGGCACGCTGGTCAGAACCCGGGTTGACGAAGTATCTTCCCAGGGGCGCAATACCCAAGGTGTGCGTCTTATCAATCTTGGAGAGGGTGAAGCGCTGGTTGGATTGGCATCTTTTGAAGAGCCTGACCTTGATGAAGCGCTGCTGAGTGAATCAGGGGATGAGCCAGACGAGGAAGGCAATCAATCGGGTGTCAACAAATCCGGCGCCAATGATGCCGAGACTGAAGAGGCAGAGTTTTTGAGTGAGGGTGAGGGGCCTCGCCCGGATGATGATCTAACCGAGGACGATCATGACGGAGCATGAGGACACTGAGCTGTCTTTGGGCGCGCTGCGCAAGAGAATCGATGAAATTGACCAAGAGCTCCTAGCCCTGCTCAATGCCCGTGCCGCTTGTGCGCAATCGGTCGCGGCGGTTAAGCAAGCCGAGGCGCCGGACACAGCGCCAATCTTTTATCGGCCGGAGCGAGAAGCACAAGTCTTGCGGCACTTAATTGAGCGCAATGAGGGTCCCCTCAGCGATGACCGTGTGACGCAAATTTTCCGTCAAGTGATGTCAGCTTGCTTGGCCCTTGAGGAGCCCATGGAAGTCGCTTACCTGGGTCCGGAAGGCACCTTCACGCAGCAAGCGGCGCTGAAGCACTTTGGTGAGGCAGTCAATTGTCGATCTTTTGTGACCGTGGACGATGTTTTTCGGGAAGTGGCAGCGGAAAACTGTCACTACGGTGTGGTTCCAGTAGAAAATTCGACGGAAGGCGTGGTCAACCACACGTTAGATAATTTTCTGACCTCTTCGCTCCGAATTTGTGGTGAATGCGAGCTGAAAGTCCACCATCACTTCATGACCTTAGATGACTCGGCAGAAATTCAAAAAATCTATGCCCATCAGCAGACTTTTGGGCAGTGTCGTCGCTGGCTGGACACGCATTTCCCCAATGTCGCTCGGGTCGTGGTCTCAAGTAATGCCGAAGCCGCAAAATTATGTTTGTCTGAGCCCAATGCGGGTGCGATAGCCTCTGAAGTTGCTGCGAGCATTTACGGGTTGATGATCCGAGCTCGAAAAATCGAGGACCTTTCCGATAATACGACGCGTTTTCTCATTGTCGGTCGAGAGTCAGTCGGGCCAAGCGGTAATGATAAGACATCGATTATCGTATCCACCCACAATCACTCAGGTGCGCTGTTTAAAGTACTCGAACCCTTTCATCGGCATGGGATCTCCCTGACAGCGATTGAAACCCGGCCATCAAAGCATGGCATGTGGTCTTATGTGTTTTTTATCGATTTCGATGGCCATGGGTCGGATTCGAATATCGAAACGGTACTGTCTGAGATTGATCAGGATGTACTGGAAGTGAAAATTTTGGGCAGCTATCCCCGCGCCCTGAGGGCGTAATGATGGATTTTTTTAAAGCTGCAAACCCAGGCATTCTGGATCTCGCACCTTATCAACCGGGTAAGCCGGTCGAAGAGCTCGAACGAGAGCTTGGGATCAGTAATATCGTCAAACTGGCCAGCAATGAAAATCCACTGGGACCGACGCCTAAGTTGCGCACCGATCTGGCCGCGACCCTCAAAGAGAGTGCGAGATACCCAGACGGTAGCGCCTTTGAGTTAAAGCGGCGCCTATCCGAAATGCTCAATTGCGCAACTCACCAGTTGACCGTCGGCAACGGATCGAATGACGTCCTCGAGCTACTTGGGCGAGTATTTCTTGGCCCTGGTTTAAATGCGGTTGTCTCTGAACATGCGTTTGTGGTCTATGGACTGGTGACTCGATCTCTCGGAGCGTCGTTGAGAGAGATCCCCTGCCAGAATTTTTGCCAAGATTTGGAAGCGACTCTGCAAGCCATTGACGAACAGACTCGACTGGTCTTCATCGCCAACCCCAATAACCCAACGGGCACATGGGTTGGCAAGACTGCGCTAGAAACCTTTCTGAGAGCGGTGCCTGATTCTGTCATTGTCGTCTTAGACGAAGCCTATGTTGAATATGTTGATGATCCGGATTACCCCAATGGGCTTGCGCTGATGGACAGCTATCCGAATTTAGTGGTTACGCGAACATTCTCTAAGGCTTATGGCCTTGCGGCCTTGCGCTTAGGATATTCTGTGAGCCATCCTGATATTGCAGATTTGATGAACCGAATTCGTCAGCCCTTCAACGTCAACAGTGTGGCGCTGGCAGCGGGCTTGCTGGCCCTTGATGATCCAGACCATGTTGCAGAGGGCGTGCGAATCAATCAAGAGGGCTTAAAATCACTCAACGCTGCCTTCGAATCATTATCGCTTTCAACCATCCCCTCAGTGGGTAATTTTGTTTGCGTTGATGTTCAGGGTGATGCGCTACCGATCTATCAAGGACTGCTTGAGCATGGGGTGATCGTGAGACCGGTGGGGGTTTACGGATTACCTAACCATTTGAGGGTCTCTGTGGGTACCCCGGAAGAAAATCAGGCTTTCACGACCGCGCTCAAACGCGTTTTGGGTTAAGTCTGTGAATTCAATACGCGTTGTTGGTGTCGTGGGCCTGGGGCTGATTGGCGGCTCGATCGCCAAGGGTATCAAAGTACGTTTGCCGGAAATTCGGGCCATCGCGTTTGATCGAGATCAAGAATCCCTGAATATTGGATTGCAATCCGGTCTGATTGATGAAGCCGCAGTCTCGCTTGAAGCCCTGATGGAATCCTGTGACCTGATCTGTCTGTGTGTCCCGGTTCAACAGCTCGAAGTTTGTATGCCTGCGTTCAAGGCATTTAACGGTTATGTGACAGATGTGGGCAGCGTCAAAGCGCCACTTGTGCAAAATGCTGAGCGACTTTGGGGCGGACTGCCCTCTAACTGGGTACCCGGTCATCCGATCGCGGGCTCCGAACAGCATTCGGTCCATGCCGCGAATGCGGATCTCTTCGTCAAACACAAGGTGATTTTAACGCCCTTGGAGGGGACAGCACCCGCCGCGGTTGAACAGATTCGTCAGTTTTGGGTTGCCCTCGAGGCGGACGTGATTGTCATGACTGTTGAACACCATGACGATATTCTCGCTCAAACCAGCCATTTACCCCATCTATTGGCTTACACCCTGGTTGATGTTTTGGCTGGGTTTGGTGACGAAAGAGAGGTTTTTGACTATGCCGCCGGAGGCTTTAGAGACTTTTCTCGGATCGCAGCGAGCGACCCCCAAATGTGGCACGACATCTTTATCACGAATCAAGGTGCGCTGCTCAACCGCCTTCAAACCTTCATAAAAGCACTTCAAGAGACGGCTGATTTGATCGAACAAGGCAAGTCTGAGGCACTTCTTGAGCGTCTTGAGCGCGCTAAGCAGGCGCGGGACTACTTTAGCCAACTACAGTCAGATGAGTCATCTGGCCCTTAAAAGGAGCGCTGTGTTCGGGTGGGATGTGGCATCAGCGACCTGTAAATTTGAACAAGGACCATTGATCTGAGAATCTGATTTAGCCCTTGCTAAAAGGTCGAGGAAGGCCAAAAAAAATCCGCAGAAACGCAACAGAAAGGCAAACGCAACAGAAAAGCAAAAAAAAATAGAGCCAGGAAAATCCCTAGAAGCAGTCTCGGTTTAGGGTGTTGGCAATCGAAACGCTCGATAGTCGGAGATTGCTGAGTTGCTCTTGTAGGTTTACGGCTAAAGCCGCTCTAGAGGAGACGGTGGTCAGTACAAAGGTTGGGAATAGATAGAAAATAGAGAGATTACAGAGAACGTGCTGAAAACTGAGAGGAATTAGTCGAAAGCCGGTTTCAAGGGCGAAAGTCGAGCAGACAAATGAGCGCCTAGGTGAACAGCAGGGGGTTGATGTGTCAGAGATCAAAGTGATTACGATCGATGGTCCCAGCGGGGCTGGGAAAGGAGCGGTGACCCAAACCTTAGCCGCCAGAACTGGATTTCATGTGCTGGACAGTGGCGCGCTTTATCGACTGGTCGGGTTAGCGGCCCGCCAATCTGGGCTGGATCTTCTGTCCGAGGACGCGGTTGCCAGCCTAGCGAGTGGTCTCGATATCGCCTTTGAGCCAGCGAAAGCGGGGCCGGAGCCCCTGACGATCTGGTTAAGCGGTCGTGAAGTGACGCATCAAATTCGAACAGACGAAGCTGGAGTTGATGCGTCAACCGTTGCCGCGTTGCCCAAGGTTCGCGATGCTTTGGGAGACTTGCAACTGAGTTTTAGAAAGCCCCCTGGACTGATTGCCGATGGTAGAGACATGGGCACCGTTGTTTTCAAGGATGCACAGGTGAAAATTTTTCTCACTGCGAGTGCCTCAGTGAGGGCGGATCGCAGGTATAACCAGTTGAAAACTAAGGGTATGGATGTTAGCCTTGCCGACCTTCTGGACAGTATCAGGGCGCGAGATGCGCGGGATTCAAACCGCTCGACGTCGCCTCTGGTGCCTGCAGAAGATGCAACCATCATCGATAGCTCCGATCTGAGTCTTGCACAGGTGCACGCAAGGGTTTGGAGTGTTATCGAAAACAGTGACCTAATCGGTGCCAACGTAAACGCCGATGAGGTTGAAACAACAGACGGGCCTTAAGTTGGAGGGTGCGGTGAGGGTAACCTCAAGGATGAATGAATGAGCGAGAGTTTTGCAGAGTTATTTGAAGAAAGTCTAAAAACCGTTGAACTGAAATCAGGGTCCATCATTACGGGTGTCGTGGTTGATATCGATTCCGAATGGGTCACTGTTCATGCGGGTTTGAAGTCTGAAGGGGTGATTCCACGAGCGCAGTTCCTGAACGAAAAAGGGGAGCTGGAAATTGAAATTGGCGATACGGTTAAGGTCGCTATGGACGCGGTGGATGACGGTTTCGGTGAGACGAAACTTTCGCGTGAAAAAGCCAAGCGAAATGAATCTTGGGAAGTGTTAGAAAAAGTTTATCAGGACTCTGAAGTCATTCAGGGTTACATCAGCGGCCGGGTCAAGGGCGGCTTTACGGTTGAAATCAGAGACATTCGAGCCTTTTTGCCGGGATCCTTAGTCGATGTTCGGCCCCTGCGGGATAATGAGCAGCTCGAAGGCCAAACCCTCGACTTTAAAGTCATCAAGCTCGATCAAAAGCGCAACAACGTTGTGGTATCCAGACGATCGGTGCTGGAAGCCGAGAACAGCGTAGAGCGCGAGGAACTCCTTAAAAATCTGCAAGAGGGTCATGAACTCAAGGGTATCGTTAAGAACCTCACTGATTACGGCGCATTCGTCGACCTGGGTGGTATCGATGGATTGCTGCACATCACCGATATGTCCTGGAAGCGCATTAAGCACCCCAGTGAAATCGTCGCTGTGGGTGATGAGATCGACGTCAAAGTGCTTAAATTTGATCGAGAACGTAATCGCGTTTCCCTCGGGCTCAAACAACTCGGGGAAGACCCATGGGTTGCCATCACGCGTCGTTACCCAGAGGGTGCGCGCACGGTGGCTAAAGTCACGAATTTAACAGACTACGGTTGCTTCGCAGAACTTGAAGAAGGGGTGGAAGGTTTGGTCCACGTGTCTGAAATGGATTGGACTAATCGCAATATTCATCCATCTAAGGTGGTTCAAGTCGGTGATGAAGTCGAAGTGATGGTGCTCGACATTGATGAGGAACGTCGTCGAATCTCACTTGGGATTAAGCAGTGTAAAGGTAATCCTTGGGAGGACTTCTCAGCGCTACATGCGAAGGGCGATCACATTAAGGGCTATATCAAGTCAATCACTGACTTTGGGATCTTTATTGGTCTTGAGGGCGAGATCGATGGTTTGGTGCATCTTTCTGATATCTCTTGGAACGAACCGGGTGAGCAAGCGGTGCGAAGGTTCACTAAGGGCGATGAGATCGAGACGGTGATATTGGCCATTGATCCAGAGCGCGAGCGCATTT
>MDTB01032825.1_pt1 | contig 47193 bp, 49 predicted proteins | sample 811161 | NCBI WGS metagenome assembly MDTB01 (sample SAMN05326650, study PRJNA326480) | marine metagenome | isolation source: seawater | place: Mediterranean Sea | collected 2009 | reverse complement strand
GAGCCAAAAACCAGCTAAACTTGTAAATGAATCCCTACAATTAAAGGTTGCGGACGCGGGTTCGATTCCCGCCGGCTCCACCATTGTTTAACAAAATAAATGCGAAGAAAGATAGTTATTTAGGAAGGGAAGTTTTTAGTTTGCCTAGTATGCTTTTTTCTATTTGGCATATTCTCATTCGAGTTAGATCAAATATTTCTCCAATTTCTTGCAGAGTCTTTGGTCCATCTTTAGCTGCAACTAAGACACAATTTAATCCTGATTCACAATTTATCCAGTTTTTACACTCTTTTTTGCGGCATGGCATGTTCTTTTCAGAGTGTGCATCGAAACATGTTTGCTTTAAAGAAATATTCATAAATTTAACTCGAGAGGCGAAGACATTGTGAAAAAGACATTTATTCTTGATACTAACGTTCTTCTCTATGATGCAGAGTGCCTGCTGTCCTTTGATGATAATAATATAATCATTCCTCTAATTGTTTTAGAAGAACTAGACGATCATAAGCGCAGACCTGACGAAGTAGGAAAAAATGCACGAAAATCAGTTAGGCTTCTCGATAAGTTTAGAGAGGAAGGATCCTTAAGCGAAGGGATTGAGCTGGATGGAGGAGGAACGCTTACTATCTTAGGAAGCGACCAGATTACATGTCCTTTCCCGGCTGACTTAGATAAAAGCTCTGTAGACAACGTGATTCTTGCAATGACAAAATGTCTTCAAGATACTAGAGAAGAAAAAGTAATTCTAGTGACGAAGGACATAAATGTAAGAGTGAAATGTGATGCCCTGGGAATCACGTGCGAAGATTTCAACAAGCATAAGATAATCGACAAGTCAGAAGGCCTTTACACAGGTGTAAGAAGATTTGATGCTCCTCAATCTTTAATTGACCAGGTTTATAGTGAGAGAGAAATACCTGTACCTGACGACATCGTAAGCGAAGAGCTGTACGCAAATGAATTTATAGTAATGAAGGACGAAACATCAGGTCAAGGATCAGCTATAGTCAGATATATCAAAAAGTCTAATACACTTAAGCTTATCCCAGAAATTAAAAGCTCTTGGGGTCTAATTCCGCGCAACAAAGAGCAGAAATTTTCATTCGACATACTCTTCGATGATAATATTAAGCTTATTACGCTGGTTGGAAAAGCAGGAACAGGAAAAACTCTGTTAGCTGCATCAGCAGCTCTAGAGCAAGCGTTCTCCAAGGATGGGAAATATAAAAAAGTTGTTATATCTCGGCCAGTTCAGGCAGTAGGTAAAGATATCGGATATCTCCCGGGTGACATCTATGATAAAATGGCGCCCTGGATTGCGCCCATTAGAGATAATCTTCGCTATCTTTTTGGAGATGATAAAGATACTCTTGACATGTACGTTGAAAGCGGAAAGATAGAGATCGAAGCTATAACTTACATCAGAGGCAGATCCATATCAGATGCAATTATAATCATTGATGAGGCACAAAATCTAACCACGCACGAACTCAAGACAATTATTACTCGAGTAGGTGAAAATACTAAGATAATTCTGACGGGTGATGTTGATCAAATTGACAATACTTACTTAGATTCTACCTCTAATGGCTTGAGCTACACAGTAGAAAAATTTAAAGATTATGATATTGCTGCTCATGTAACCCTTCTAAAAGGCGAAAGATCTGAGCTCGCGAGCTTAGGCGCTCAAATACTTTAAAAATATTCTAAATCATATTACAATAGAAACTGGAGGCATTTATGGACTTCTCAAGCCCTTTTGTAATCAATAATATTTCTAATAAAATTCCTGATAATTGTGATGTAGTTTTTGTCGCTGACATGTTCGCAGATCAATACGCAGGTGGTGCAGAACTGACTACCCAGGCTCTCTTGGATGCTTGCCCACTGAATCTTCATAAAATACAGTCTAAGAACGTAACAATGGAGATTCTGGAAAGCGGCAAAGAAAAGTTTTGGGTATTTGGTAATTTTTCAGGCATGGACATGAATTTAATTCCTAGTATTGTTGCAAATCTTTCTTACGCTGTCGTGGAGTATGACTACAAGTTCTGTCGATATAGATCCCCGGAAAAGCACGAGACTGCAGAGAATCAAAAATGTGATTGCCATAATGAGATACACGGAAAAATGGTATCTGCTTTTTACTATGGGGCAAAGTCTTTGTGGTGGATGAGTGAAGTTCAAATGAACTTATACCATGAAAGATTTCCTTTCTTGAGAGAAAGAGAAAATACTGTTCTCTCTTCTGTCTTTGATGACCAGTTTTTCATCAATGCAAAAATACTCAGAGAAAAATATTCCGAAAAAAATGAAAAATGGGCAATCTTAGGATCCAATTCCTGGATAAAAGGAGTTGAAGAAGCAAAGCAGTGGTGCGAGGAAAATGGTCATGAATATGAAGTTTTTTGGGGCCTTCCTTACGATAAGCTTTTAGAAAGTCTAGCCCAGTGCAAGGGTTTAGTATTTTTACCTTTAGGGGGTGATACTTGCCCTAGAATGGTCATTGAAGCAAAACTACTTGGCCTGGAAATGCATTTGAATGAAAATGTCCAGCACAAAGACGAGCTTTGGTTCGACACTGATGATTTAGAAGATACTGAATCCTACTTGTATTCAGCTAGAAATAGATTTTGGGATGGAATCAAAAGCAATATGATTTTTCAATCTTCCCTGAGCGGCTATACAACAACAAAAGATTGTATTAGCCAAAACTACCCATGGGAGCAGTGCATTGAGTCTTTGTTAGGATTCTGTGATGAAGTTGTGGTTGTAGACGGGGGATCTACTGATGGAACATGGGAAAAATTATCAGAGTGGTCAGAGAAAGAAGATAAGCTTCTCGTTCATCAGGAGACTAGAGACTGGGATCATGAAAGATTTGCAGTTTTTGACGGATTACAAAAGGCATTAGCCCGATCTTTGTGTACTTCTAATTTTTGCTGGCAGCAAGATTGTGATGAAGTAGTTCACGAAGACGATTATGAAAAAATAAAAGAAATTTGCAAGAGTTTTCCTAATGAGCTTGACCTCATCGCGATGCCCGTAATAGAGTATTGGGGCGGTCCGGAAAAAATTAGGGCGGATGTTTACCCGTGGAAATGGAGAATAAGCAGAAATAAGCCCTACATAACTCACGGAATACCCGGCCATCTTAGAAAATTTGATGAGGAAGGTTTCGTGTATTCTTCCCCGGGCTCAGATGGATGCGATTACATTAGGTCTGATAATTTTGAAGTAGTTCCTTGTGGAAATTTTTACACACAAGATGTAGAAAATGCTCGACAAAACTGCAATATTAATGAGCAGGCTAAGTTAGCATATCAAGGATGGTTCAATCAAGTTGTAAATTCTTTTCCTCCTGTTTATCACTTCTCCTGGTGGGATCTAGAAAGAAAGATAAAAACTTATCGGGACTATTGGGGAAAACACTGGAAGTCTCTTTATAATGAAAGCAAAGAGGATACATCTGAAAATAATATGATGTTTGATATGCCCTGGTCTGAAGTAACAGATAAAATGGTGGCAGACAGAGCAAAATTAATGAAAGAAAAGCTAGGTGGATGGATATGGCACACAAAATGGGATGGAAAAGAAGAGACTACCCACATTACATGCAATAGAAACCTGCCGGAAATTATGAAAAAGTGGATCCAGAAACAAAAGTAGTATTTATTTGCCCTTCTTATAACATAGAGCCTAATGTTCAAAATCTTCTGAGCAGCCTTAGAATCCAAACTGACGATAGGTGGCACTGTTTTATTATTGACGACATGTCTAGCGATGAAACTTTTAAGACATTAAGTCAACAGTCTTTAAATGACAATAGATTCACGATCATAAAAAACACTGAGAAGAAATATGCGCTTAGAAATATTATAGAATGTGTAAGAAGCCTCACTGAAGAAGTGATTGTAGCAGTCGTAGACGGTGACGATTCTTTGTGCAATTCTCGAACTGTTGAAATACTGATAGATGCTTATAAAGATGGAGCAGAAGTAGTGTGGACAGCCCATAAGTGGGACACTAACGGCATGAACATCTCAGGCCCAATTCCAAACGAAGTTAACCCTTATTTTTGGCCCTGGAGATCTTCTCACTTGAGGACCTTTAAGTCTGTTTTATTGGACAGGGTTAGCGATCAAAACTTTAAAAATATTAAAGGCGAGTGGTTTAAGAGAGGATACGACCAAGCTCTAATGCTACCCTTAATGCATGTGGCTGCAAGTTATAAGTACGTTCCTGAGGTATGCTACCTCTATAATATTGATTCTTCTTCAATACCCTCGGAGAAAAGAAACTGGTGTGAAAGAGAGCAGATATCTACCATAAACTTCGTAAGGTCCAGGGGCTTTAAATATTGAAGATATACTTCGACAATGTAAATTTAAATTCAACTTCAGGCCCAAATAGCTTTGCACAAAAGCTTTCTGGAGAGTTTGTAAGAAGTGGTCATCACATTTCTGACCCAAGAGATTGTGACATACACCTGTCTTTTATTTTAAGCACGCTACCACACCGCCAAAAACTAGTACAGAGACTAGACGGAATCTACTTTAATAGTGCGCAAGATTGGAAAAGCTTAAATGAGCCGATTAGAAGGACTTTCAATCTTTCTGACGGCGTTATTTATCAATCAAATTTCAATAAAGACCTTACTGAGACCTTCTTTGGAAAGCATGAAAAAAATGCAGTGATTCACAATGGTGCTGACGAAGAATTTATTGAAAGCTGTCCTGTAATTGATCACAAAATTTTTGATAATTTTGAAACAGTGTGGTCTTGCGCGTCTTCTTGGCGCCCTCACAAGAGACTGCAGGAAAATATTAGATATTTTTTAGAACACTCTTCTGATAAAGATTGTCTCGTAGTTGCAGGAAATAATCCTGACTTTATTTCTGAGAGCGATCGAGTTTTTTATACAGGAAACTTAGATAAGCATTCTTTAATAGGGCTTTATAAAAGATCTAAAAAATTCATACATTTATCTCTGATGGATCACTGTCCTAACGTTGTGGTTGATGCTCGATCTGCAGGATGTGAAATTATTTGTGCGTCTTCTGGTGGGACCAGAGAAATTGCAGGTCCAGATGCAACTGTAATTACGGATATGGATTGGGAATTTATCCCTTTCAAGCTTTACGAGCCACCTGACTTAGACTTTTCTCAAAAACAGAAAAATCTGGAATGGAACACACCTGTTGGAATCAAACAGAGCGCTCAAAAATATTTAGATTTTTTTAACGAGGTTTTAAAATGAAAATTTATGTTCTTGCTCCCAGAGAAAACTGGATCTGCGATAGGATAGCACAAGAGTGGAAGGACAATAACTCTGACTACAATACTGAAAACATACAGGATGCAGACGTAATTTGGCTATTAGCAGGTTGGTGCTGGAATCATGTACCTGCTGATCTTTTAAGGTCGAAAAAAGTTGTTCTCACAGTACACCACATAGTTCCAGAAAAATTTGATGATTCAAAAATAAATGAATTCAGGATGAGAGATCAATTTGTTGATGCTTACCACGTCCCAAATGAAAAGACTGCCAGTATTGTAACTCAGCTCACTGAAAAACCTATTTACGTTTGCTCATACTGGTACGATTCGCAGCTATGGTCGCCCATTGATAAAAATGAAGCACAGAAATCGCTAGGCCTTCCAGATAACAAATTTATAATCGGATCTTTTCAGCGGGACACAGAGGGCGGGTCTCTTAAACCAAAGCTGGAAAAAGGACCTGACTTATTCTGCAAGTTTATTGAAAAAATATCTCGAGAAAAGGATGTTCATGTTCTCTTGGGCGGCTGGCGAAGAGGCTTTGTAATCAACGAATTAGAGAAGAACCATATTCCATTTACTTTTTTCGAACAAGCACCTATTGAAAAACTCAAGATAATGTACGGAGCATGTGATCTTTACGTCGTTGCTTCTCGATATGAAGGAGGCCCGCAAGCTATACTTGAAGCTTCAGCAATGAAAGTTCCTATCGTTTCAACTGACGTGGGGATAGCAAGTAAAGTTCTCTCTCCTTACTGCATAATTGATATTCCCGCGCAAGTTTATATTCCTGGAAGCTACTTGATAGAAAAAAATTATCAAAATGTCCAGCGTTATGGTATAGTTTCACATAAGTCCAACTATCTAAAAATATTTGAGAGTGTTTTAGTATGAAAAAAAGAGCCCTCATAACAGGTGTGAACGGAATGGACGGAAGCCATCTTTCTGAATTTTTACTTGAAAAAGACTATGAGGTCTTTGGAATGGAAAGAAGGTCATCTGTAAAAAATAGAACCAATACAAAGCATCTTGTGGGAAAGATAAATTTTTTAATGGGCGACTTAACAGATCAAAACTCTTTAGCTCGAGTTATTAAAGAATGTGAGCCTCATGAAGTTTACAACCTAGGTTCCCAGTCTTTTGTAGGAGAAAGCTGGAATACTCCTGAGCAAACTTCTAATGTTACAGGATTGGGGGTTCTGAGAATGCTTGAAGCAATCAGAGAGTCAGGCCTTGAAACTAAGTTTTATCAGGCTTCAACCTCTGAAATGTTTGGAAGAATGGTTGAGAATCCTGCTAAAGAGAATACTCCGTTTTATCCGCGCAGTCCTTATGGAGTTGCAAAGCTTTACGGTCACTGGATAACTAAGAATTATCGAGAATCTTATGATATGTTTGCAGTCTCCGGAATATTGTTTAATCACGAATCTGAGCGCAGAGGGCTAGAGTTTGTAACGCGAAAAATCTCAGATGGCGTGGCTAAAATTCACCTGGGTATTTCCGATCATATTGCACTCGGAAATCTTGATGCAAAAAGAGACTGGGGATATGCTCCTGACTATGTAGAAGCAATGTGGCTTATGCTGCAGCAAGAAACACCAGATGACTATGTGATCGCTACTAATGAGACGTACTCTATAAGACAGTTTCTAGACATTGCGTTTAAGCATGTAGGAATAGAAGACTGGACCAGTTATGTGAGGCAAGATCCTCGATTTATGAGACCTGCAGAAGTAGCAGTACTTAAAGGTGACTATTCCAAAGCAGAGAAGATGCTAGGATGGAAACCTAAGACTAGCTTCGAAGATTTAGTAAAAATAATGGTTGATAGCGATGTGAAAAATCTCAAGTCATGAACCCGCTATCAAAAAACACTAATCTGATGAAAAAAGTAGAGAAAGGGTGGGGTTATGAACTCTGGATCCATAATGATGAAGAGTATTGTGGAAAACTTCTCTACTTTAATAAGGGAAAAAAGTGTAGCTTGCACTATCATGACTTAAAAAAAGAGACATTCTATATCCAGGGCGGAAAGCTAGAATGTACTTTTTATCACCTTGATAATCCTGATCAAAAAACAACCGTGATCTTGGAAGAGGGTGATTCTAAAGAAATTCCAAGAAGACTAGTTCATCAAATGAAAGCTTTGGAAGATACAGTAATGTTTGAATTTTCAACACAGCATTTTGATGAAGACTCCATTAGAATAGAAAAGGGCGACTAAAATGGCACATGTACTAGATTTTTCCGGACTAGGTGTTTCCGAAAAAGTAGAAGAAAAGATTCAAATACCGCAACCAACAGGCGATATTAAGAAAATTATGATTCAAGAAAAGTTAAAACATCTTGGTTTTCAAATGTCCGACCTCTCTTTAGGTGCATTCGACCATATTGGAGAGGCTGCAGCCCGTAAGTCCAGAGATCCTAACTCAGAGCTATACAAAACCAAGGGATGCTTTTTTAGGCCAAACTATGAACGAGGAATTTTAATTTATGCGCTTATCAAGAAGTATAAAATTCAATCTTTCTTGGAGGTAGGCTTTGGCAGGGGATATGGCACCCTTTGTGCTGCAATGGCGATGCGCGAAAACGGCTCTGGAAGAATTGTAACTGTCGATCCTAATTTCAATGAAGATCACATCAACTACTTAGGTCAAATATTTCCAGAGGAGTGGTTTCAAATGATCCAGTTCATGGGAGGAACTTCTGATGACTACTTTACAAAATTCGATGAAAAATTTGACATGATCTATCTTGACGGAGACCACACCTATCAGGCAGTTCTCAATGACTGGAATCATAGCAAGGATCGATATAATAAGGTTCTTCTTTTTGATGACTATCATTTGCCGACAAAAAGAGATGCTAATATTGAATGTGCTTCTGTTATCGATCAAATCGAAGATGATTCTAAAGAGCTTGTTATTATGGACAGAAGAATTTTTCTCGACGACCGCGGATATACAGATGATCAGATTGACTACGGCCAGGTTCTTTTAACACGCTGATTAAAAATGAAAATTTTAATTAACAGAAAGCCTATTGAGGGTCCGTGGGGTGGAGGCAATCTATTTGTTAAAGCAATTTGCAGCGCTGCAAAAAAGAGAGAACATGAGATTGTTTTCCAGTTTGAAGAAGGCCTTAGCGCAATTTTTATTCAAGACCCTAGGTATAGCGATCTTGGAATATCAATAAATGAAATAGCGCTTTATAAGCAAAATAACCCTGGCGTGAAGTTAATTCACAGAGTCAACGAGTGCGATGCAAGAAAAAATACCGCTGATGTTGATGACTTGCTCAGAACTACAAGCAGCGTAACAGACTTAACAGTTTTTGTTTCCAGGTGGATGAAAGACTATCACCTTGAAAAAGACTGGCTATGCAAAAATACTGCAGTTATTTACAACGGCGTAGACAAGCATCATTTTCAAAAAAGGGAAAAGATAAAAAACGGAAAAATAAACATCGTAGCCCACCATTGGTCAGATAACAGGATGAAAGGTGCGGATGTTTATGAGTTTCTTGATTCACTTGCTGGGAAAGATGAAAGATTTACTTTTACTTACATTGGTAGAACTAGCTCAAATTTTAAAAATACAAAGGTAGTAAGTCCACTTCATGGGCTTGCGCTTGGAAAAGAGCTTTCTAAGTATGATGTTTATGTGAGCGGATCTAGATTTGATCCTGGCCCTAATCACATATTAGAGAGCTTAGCATGTGAGATTCCGACTTTAGTTCATATTGAAGGCGGAGGAGCTGTGGAATTTGCAGGTCAAGAATTTGCTTTTCAAGATAAAAACGAACTTACTCAACTTTTGCTCTCGGCTCCTAGAGCTTCTAATGAGTTTATTCCGAGTACATGGGAATTCTGTGCGGGACAGTACTTAGACCTCATTGAAAGCATGATAGAAAATTGAACATTGCTTTCGATCTAGATGGCGTAATTTGTCACAGAAAGACTGAGCTAGGCGGTTCAGAAAAATATCTAACCTGCTATCCTGATCAAGATGTGATCGATGTAGTTAATGCGCTTTTTGATGAAGGAAACTATGTCATAATCTATACTGCAAGAGGCATGAACACTTTTAATAATGATGTTCGAAAAGTTTATGACAGCTTGTATGATCTAACCAAGAAGCAGCTAACTGCCTGGGGTGTAAGGCATCATATTCTGATTATGGGAAAAGCTTCTTATGATGTTCTTATTGATGATAAAGCCCTTAATTCTACTAGAGCTAAATCTCTAGAAGACATAAAGTACTTCTTGAGCAATAATGTCTAATAAGATTGTTTTCACTAACGGCTGTTTTGATGTTTTGCATGTAGGCCACGTGAGTCTTTTAGGATTTTGCAAGAGCCTGGGGGCAAAAGTAATTGTAGGTCTCAATAGTGACCTGAGCGTAAAGAAGCTAAAGGGTTTGGATCGACCTTACAATACCTGCGAGGACAGAAAAAAGATACTTGAATCCTTGCGTTTTGTGGATGAAGTGAGAGTCTTTGAAGAAGAAACTCCTTACGAACTTCTAAAAGAAATACAGCCTGACATTATTGTTAAAGGCGGAGACTACCGCCCTGAAGACGTAGTCGGTAATGATCTTGCGAAAGTTGTAATTTTCAACTATGTCCCCGGAAAATCAACAAGTCTTATACTTGATAAAATCAAAGAGTAGACCTTAAATCTTTTTTATCAAAAAGCGCTTCTTAAAGTATGATAAAATAAGTTGCTGAAGTGCAACAGCTTCAGGAGGAAAGATGAAAGTAGCTATTTGTGTTACTGGTGGATATTATTACAATTGGCCAATGGGCTCTCATTTTTACGACTGGCTCCACGATTTCTGTAATAAAAACACTCAGTTTGTACCCCAGATCATGTCTTGGCAGCCTCCTCAAAACGTTCCAGAAAAAGTAAAAAATCAGTTTGGTGCCAATATTCATTATCGAGACAATAATGGCTGTGACTGGGGATGTTATAATCATTTTGTAAATTATCTTAAAGGTAACAATCTTCAAGAAGAGTATGACTACATAATTTTTTGTCATGACGATATTGTTTCTAACTATTTTGATTGGCCGCTAGAGATGTCAAGATATGCGCAGGAAAATAACCAGTTTATTCTATCCAGCTTTGGAAGTCAGGCGGGGTATCATGAGCTACCTGAGCCCGAACACGTAGATTCGTCAGGAAATACTTTAGGCTTTTATAAGAGTTTTGATTCTATGTGCTTCATAGCAAGAGCAGATGAAAACCTTTTCGAAAATAATCCTTTTGTTACTATTCCTGGATTTGATCAAGATGAATGCGGCGACTCAGGTTGCACAATTGTTATGTATAACATTTTAAACACCTGGGGTGCTGAATCCGTAGGTTTAGCAGCTTGGGAGGGAAATGCTCTTGGTTACGAATGCTTGGACTATGTAGGCTGCTTTAAAAGAGGGCACACAGTGCGAGCTGCAACTATAACTCCTCCGAGCCCTGAAAAATTATACACGAGCAATATTCCTCGACACATGATAGAGACCCATCAAGTAATAAGGCAGGGCTGGAAGTTTATTCCAGGTCGCCGAGCTAAAAATGAGCTTCTAGGAATAGAGTAGTAAATGAAATACCCGCTTTTTAAAGTAAAAATTAATCTAGAAGATACGATCGATAGAATAAGAAGTGTTTTAAGTTCAGGATATCTCAATGAAGGTGTTCAAGTACACGAGTTTAGAGATGCTCTGTGCGATATATTAGCTCACAAAAATATAACCCCTACAAATAGCTGTACCAGCGCAATTTCTATGGCACTTAGGCTTTCTAATGTTCAGCCTGGTGATGAAGTTATAACGACATCTATGACTTGCGTTGCAACAAATACTCCGATACAGTTTATGGGCGCCAAGGTGGTGTGGGCAGATATTAATTCTGAAACTGGCAACATTGATCCTGAGCAAGTTCGATCTTGCATAACCGCTAAGACTAAAGCAGTTATATGTGTAAACTGGGCGGGAAATCCTTGTGAGCTTGAAAAACTTTGGAGCATATGCAAGGAGAATAACATAAAACTTATTCAAGATGCAGCTCATGCCCTGGGTTCAATGTACAAGGAAAAGCATGTTTGTCATTTTGCTGACTATACGTGCTATAGCTTTCAAGCAATTAAGCACATTACATGCGGCGACGGAGGAGCTATAGTTTGCCACTCTGAAGAAGATCATTTGCGCGCTCGAGCAATGAAGTGGTTTGGAATTGATAGAGACAAGGCCAAAGATCTAAAGGGAGAATGGAAAGGTCAGCGCTGGGAGGTTGACGTAGAGGAAGCAGGTCACAAGTTTCATATGAACAACATTTCTGCGACAATCGGAATCAGTAATCTTGCTTCCTATGAAGAAGTGGTAGGTACGCACAAAAGAAACGGAAAAATATACGACAATCTTTTCAAGGAAAGCTTAAGCATAACCCCTATAAAAATAGAAAGCTTCTCAAAATCTGCTCACTGGGTGTATACTGTGATTCTAAAAGATGGAATCAATAGAGATAAAATAGCTGAGTGCCTTAATGCCTTAGGTATAAATGCAGGATTAGTACATGTCCCTAATCATCCCTATACTTGCTTCAAAGAAAGCCTCAAGGCTCTACCTGAAACTGATAAATTTTCCAGGCAGCAAGTATCTCTACCGTGCGGCTGGTGGCTTACAGAGTCAGACATCGAAGATATTGCCAAGACATTAATTGAAGAATGCGAGAGGATTAGTGGCTAGTGTAAAGTGCGGAATACTTTTCAATGGTAAGCAGAATTCATTTCTAGAGTATCTCGATTGGATAATAAACTCTCAAGATTCCTATGACTTTGAAATAAGCTTTGTTCACACAAACGCAGAAGATAAGGTGTCAAGTCGAGATGTCAGGATAGGTGATTACAAAAGCGTAATAGAAAACTCAGATGTTGTTTTCTCCCTTGGCTATTGGAAAAAAATTCCCAAAGAAGATATTGAAAAAGTCTCTCTAGGAATAGTAAATTTTCACCACTCTTACAGGTTGAAGTTCCAGGGAAGGCACTGTGCAACTTGGGCCCTAGTTCATGGTGAAAAAATACACGGAAGCACCATGCACTTTATTGATGAGAAAATAGATGAGGGTGATATAATAGACACTGATTATTTTCATATAGGAGAAGAAGATGTTGCAGAAGACGTTTTTCTAAAAGCCAATAGTATTGGCCTTGATCTTCTTGCTAAAAACTTTTTAAAAGTAATTAAAGGAAATTTCGAAAAATCGACGGAATATTCAGATCAACAGTATTCTTATCGTGCTAGAGATTTAAGGCATGAAGTCCATCTTAGCCTAGATGAAAATCTTTTTCTAAGAAATATTCGAGCACTTACATTTAGCAATATGCCCTCTCCTTTTGTTGTTCTCGATGGCCAAAAAGTTTTTTTAAAGATGGAGAAATATGATGACGGAATCCTTAGAAAACAATAATAAATTTACGATAAAGTACTACAAAGAATTTCTCACTCTTGCAAAAGACCAGGGTTACTTTTTCGTCACTTTAAGAGACTTTCTTAAAAAGGGATGTCCGAGCGAAGGTCATGTTGTTTTAAGGCATGATCTAGACCTAAAGCCTCAAACCATGCAAAAAATGCTCGACGTAGAAAATGAACTAGGTATAAACTCTTCCATATTCGTCAGAATAACAGGAAACGCTTATAACTTCTTATCATACCCAGTACTTCATATGATAAGAAAAGCTGAGCTTGATGGGCACGAGATTGGACTTCACACTTCTTGCGTAGAATTTGGACAAATAAATAATGTAGATCCTTTGAAAATTCTTTCATTGGAATGCGATCTACTTAGTAAGTTTGTAAATCTTGAAGGAATCGCTCCTCACAGAGATTTAAACTATGCCTACAATTCCCTCCCCTACATAGAGAAAAATTGGCCCGAAATAGAAAAGTTGGGCGTGAGCTATCATGCTTATCAAAAACAAATAGAAGAAGCTTGCGTTTACGTCAATGAGGGTTTTAATCCTCACCTATGCTGGAGAAAATATGCTCCGGAAGATATTATTCCTACAGGAAAGTCTATGTGCATATTGACTCATAATCACTGGTGGTATGACGTACATCCATTTGAGGAGTGGCGATGAACGTAGTATTTGCAGGATATCGCAAGTGGGCTCTTGATGCTTTTGTTGAGGTAATATCTAGGACGAAAAATCAAATAGGTAAGCCGAGGATTGTTTCCACACCAGAGGAACTAAATAAAGTTAAAGATAGCGTAATTTTAGGAGCAGGTTGGAGCTGGATTCTTCCTGAAAGTGTAATAGAGAAAAATGATGTCATAGCCCTAATACACCCATCAGATCTTCCTGAATATGCCGGAGGAAGTCCAATCCAGCATCAGATAATAGACGGAATCGTCGATACAAAAGCTTCCTTGTTTAAAGCGACTAAAGATCTTGATGCTGGCCCCGTCTTCTTAAAGGAAGAAATGTCTCTGGCAGGAAACATGGGTGAAATTTTTAAAAGCTTGACAGATGCTTCTGTGCTTCTAATGACAAAGTTTATACTGTCATATCCTGACTTAGACCAAGTTCCGCAAAGCCTATCTGAAAGAGTTGTAAAAAAAAGGCTTCAGCCAAAAGATAGCAAAATTGAAAGAAAAGAATTTGAGAGCTATGATACTAAAAAGCTTTATAATTTGATTAGATGCAGAGAAGAGCCTTACCCTAACGTCTACATTGAAGATGAAAAAGGAAGGTTGTATTTTTCTAAAGTAAGGTTTGATTCCCATGAGTAGTGCAAAAAGCCCTGTAAATATAGCTATCTTAGTATCCTGGAGATTTGAGTGCATAAATGTTTTGTTAGATATTTTAAAGTCAAACTTTAAAGAAAAGTATATTACGCACGTTTTTTGCAACTTAAATAAAGAAGAATATGAAATATATGAAGGTGAGCTAGATCATTCTAATATAGACTTTTTGCATCTAATACACGATGAACAATGTAGATCAGGTGTTCACTCTTATGGTGGGTTCAAGCAAGAGAGTAAAAGGCGACAGCCTTTAGATGCATTTATCAATACAATGTCGATAATGTCCCGGAAGGAAATACCGTTTATTTATACAGAGGGTGACCTTTTTCCTATTGATGAAAAGAGCTATCTATCTAATTTTAAAAAATTAAATAAAGATAAAAACGAGGCATTAGCGCGACAGATACCAGTTTTTAATTCTAAAATGCCTTACGGGTATGGTTGTCCTAGCCCAGTTTATGTAACTAGCGAAGCAGCAAAGACCATCGCCCACACTTTGCATGATCACCGCAATGCTTACCTTGGAGGTGGCTCTATTTCATTTGAGGGAATGCTAGGACATGCTTTTAAATACGCCTCAGAGTCCTCAGATTGCTCTATAGTCAGCTTTAGTGAATTTCATACCGGTAACAAAACATATGACCACAATATGTGTCCTGAAACAATGTCCACGCACCAGCACAATGTGTTTAATTTGGCAAACTCTTTTAAGCGTCACAATATATTCGAGGGCAAGTGGATAAAAAGAGTTCTTGATGATAGTGAAATGAAGATGGCGTGGCCGGACCAGTGCGATATCCCAGATAACGTAATGATCAAAGATTCAGAATTTGAAATTAAAATGATGAAAAAATGGGATGAGCAATGAGTGAGAATCCTGCCAATAATCATCGAATACTTTTGATAGGTGATAGCTGTATTGATAAGTATGTGTTTGGAAGCTGTGAAAGATTAAGCCCAGAAGATCCTGTGCCTATATTTGTACCTAATGAAAAAATTGATGAGCGTCCCGGGATGTCGAGTAACGTTTTTTCCAATATGAAAAGCTTGGGAGATGAAGTTGTTCACATTACACACGATGAGAAGATAATAAAAACAAGATATGTTGCCGAAGGATATGCAAACCTGAGAAATGTTTTACGCGTTGATCAGGAGCCTCAAATATCTACTATCTCTATAGAAAGCCTCCCACGAAATATTTCCAGCTTTGATGCAATTGTAATATCTGATTATGACAAGGGATTTTTGACACATGATTCGTGCAAGAAGATATGCGAGATAGCTAATGATAATGAAGTTAAGGTTTTTGTAGATTCTAAGAAGCCAGATCTGTCATGCTTTGAAAACTCAATTCTAAAAATTAATCAATTTGAGCAAATTCGAATGAAGAAATTACCCCAGCGATATCAGCTCATCATTACCAGGGGTTCAAGTGGTGCAGAATATATGGGAGAAATTATACCCCCATTTATACACCGAATAGTTGATGAATTTGGAAATAGAGATGTTTGCGGTGCAGGAGATACTTTTTTATCCGGCTTAGTGCATGAGTACCTTCGCACAGAAGGTGACATTAGAAAATCAATAGAATTTGCCAATAAGTGCGCTGCGATTGTAGTAAGCAAGTTCGGAACGTCTCAAATTACTCGGGATGATTTAGATGCTTTGGAGGAGAGATAATTGACACATCCGACATTTTCACTAGCAATACATTCTGGAAAGATTGACTACGTTCCTTTGTTAGAGAATCTACTTAAGTCTTTTTTGATTTGCAATGATTATCCTAGTATTGAAATAATTCTTATTGAAAGTGCGCAAAATCATCCTGTAAGAGAGTGGTTTACATCTATAGACTTTGAGTCAAACTTTCAAAATTTTGATGGAAAAACAACTGATATTCGTTCCAACGAAGGAATAAAGATCAAAAAGACTTTGCTTTTTTTGGACTATGAAGAGACACTGCCCTGGTTTACTTGCTATATGGACTCCATGAATCAAGCAAGGATGAAAGCATCTGGAAGTTATTTTGCATTTTTAGCAGAAGACAACCAGTTCGTGTGTAAAGGAGATGTCATAGGTGACTATGTAAATCTAATACAAGAGCTAGGTCAAGATAGTCACATGATTAACCTCGCTGGAATGCAATGCTACAAATACGCTAAAGATAACAATCGATATCTTCCTATGTCCTCCCTGAATTACTCTTCTTATTTTGAATGCGTTACATCAAAGTGGGATCCGACTTACTTTTGTGACATGTCGCTTTTTAAAAAATTAGGACCTCCTGCGCTTAGCGTAGAAGAAGATCCTCATCGCACTATAAACCACTATACTTTTCGCTCAAGAGATCTTGGGATTAAAAGATCTTACAAGCTTGTCCCGGCTGCAATTTGGTTCCATAACGAAAAAAGAGATGAGATCATCGAAATAATTCAGACAAAGACTCGAGAAAATCCTGACTATGTTTTATTCAACATCCAGGATTATGATAAAGTAAAACGTAGCTTGTCAGAGCTAAAAGATCCGCCCGCTCGTCCCCTCGGGACAGACGACTGGTTTAATGCTATAAACTAAAGGGACAAAGATGAAAAAAGCAATCATTACAGGAATCGCAGGAATGGTAGGTTCTCACCTTTCAGACTACCTCTTGGACAATACTGACTGGGAAATAGTTGGATTTTTGAGATGGAATGATCCGATGGAAAACCTGGAACACCTCTTTGATAGAATTAATCGACAAGATCGAATACGATTGTTTTTCGGAGATTTAAACGATCAATCTTCAATCGAAGAGTGCCTTAGGCAGAACTCTCCCGACTACATCTTTCATCTTGCGGCGCAGTCGTATCCTCAAACCAGCTTTATAGCTCCTGTCGATACTTTAAATACCAATATTATTGGGACCACCAAGTTAATGGAAGCGATAAAGACATGCTCGCCAAACGCGATAACACATGTTTGTGCATCATCAGAAGTTTTCGGTAAAGTGCCTGCTAAATATCTTCCTATTCACGAAGATGTTCCTTTTCATCCCGCTTCCCCCTATGCCATTTCTAAAGTAGGAACAGACTTGATTGGAAGATATTATGCCGAAGCATACGGTATGTGCGTAATGACCACCCGGATGTTTACCCACACAGGACCTAGGCGAGGCGATGTCTTCGCGGAATCAACATTTGCAAAGCAAATCGCGATGATAGAAAAGGGCCTCATAGATCCAGTTATAAAAGTAGGAAATTTAGATTCTCTTAGAACCTGGGCAGACGTACGTGATGCAGTCAGAGCTTATCACATGCTTGTCACAATTAATCCGATATCAGGAGAGTACTATAATATCGGAGGAAATTACACCTGCACTATAAATCAGATGCTTGACTTTCTCCTAGAAAATTCTGATAGAAAAGATATAGCTGTAGAAGTAGACCCTGAAAGACTAAGACCTATTGATGCAAATTTACAAGTTCCAGATACTAATAAGTTCATGAACCACACTGGCTGGGAGCCTCAAATAAATTTTGAAACTACTATGTTAGACTTGCTTAATTACTGGAGAGAAAGAGTGGGTTCCGGAAGAACCTTCCTAACGAGGTAGTAAAATGTCCCAAAAATTAGACGTATTGTTTGTGCACCCAAACGCCGCAGGAAAAGTTTATCAAGATCTTAGTAAAGATCTGTCCGCAATAGAGCCTCCAATATGGGCCGCAATGCTTGCCCAGCACGCTCGGATGAAAAATTTTACTGTAGATATCCTGGACTGTGAAGCAGAACGATTTACTCATGACCAAAGCGCTGAAGAAATAATAAATCTTAGTCCTCGACTTGTCGCTCTTGTAGTATATGGGCAGCAGCCTTCTGCTTCCACGCAGAATATGCAGGGAGCAAGTGCGCTCTTGTCGCTCCTTAAAAAGAAAGGATCGAAAGCCAAGACAATCCTTGTAGGGCTTCACCCTTCGGCATTGGCTCGACAGACTTTAGAAATGGAAGATACTGACTTTGTGTGCCAGGGAGAAGGACTTTATACAGTGACAGGACTTCTTTCTTCTAGCAGCATGTCTGAAAAAGATGATCTGGAAAAAGTACCAGGATTGTGGTACTGGTCTGAAGACAAGGTTTGCTACACTAAGCCTGCACCTATTGTTAGTCAAAAAGATCTTTCCTCTGAGCTCCCGGGAATGGCATGGGACTTGCTTCCGATGGATAAGTACCGAACATCTAACTGGCATGCCATGAGCAACGGAAATTCTAGAGAGCCTTTTGCATCAATATACACTAGTCTAGGCTGTCCTTTCAAGTGCAGCTTTTGCTGTATCAATGCTCCTTTTGGCAATAACAACTTAGAAAACTGGGACTACAAGAGAAATAAATTCAGATTCTGGGAACCCGACTTCATCATTGAAGAGTTTGAAAAAATTCACCAAATGGGCATCAAGAATGTCAAGATAGCTGACGAAATGTTCGTAATGAACAAGTCACACTTCCTTAGGCTTTGTGAAAAAATTCATGAAAGAGGGTATGACTTCAACATTTGGGCATATGCTAGAATTGATACGGTAAAGGAAGAATACTTAGAGGCTCTGAAAAAAGCAGGAGTCAACTGGCTAGCCCTGGGAATAGAATCTGGAAATGCTGTTGTCAGAAAAGACGTAATAAAGGGGAAGTTTACTGAGGTAAACATCAAAGACTTAGTCCAAAAAATAAAGGATGCAGGAATTAATGTGATTGGAAACTATATCTTTGGCCTTCCAGAAGATGACCTCCAGTCTATGCGTGAAACTCTTGATTTGGCAAAAGACCTCCAGTGTGAATTTGCAAATTTTTATTGTGCGATGGCGTATCCTGGTTCTTCCCTTTACCTAGATGCTTTAAGGCACAGTAGGGTGCTCCCTGACTCTTATACGGGATACTCTCAGCACTCCTATGATATGAGGCCGCTCGATACCACAAAAATTTCGGCTGAAGAAGTTGTAAGATTTAGAGATGCTGCATTTCACGAATATTATGAAGATCCAAGCTATCTTGAATTCATTGAGAAAAAATTTGGTATTTCTACTCGGCAAGAAATTGAAAAAATGACTAAGCATCGTCTTAAGAGAAAGATTCTAGGTGACTAATTGCTAACTGATATTGAAGGTGTTAAGATATTTCATCCTGATATTTACACAGATTATCGAGGAGACCTCTGGACACTCTGGAAGAAGGATGAATTTGAACCTCCGCTTCAATTCAATCACGATAAAGTTTCAACTTCAAGGAAGAATGTTCTTCGGGGCATTCACGGTGATAATAAGTCGTACAAATTTATTACATGCTTGTCCGGAGAGCTTTACTTTGTCATAGTAGATAACAGGCCTAATTCTCCGACTTACTTACAGTGGAGATCTGGGATACTAGATGATCGAAAAAGATCTCAAGTTCTTTTACCTCCAGGCGTAGGAAACGGATTCCTAGTCTTAAGCGAAAATTCAGTTTTTCATTATAAGTGGTCGTACACAGGAGATTATCCAGATGTGGACTCACAGTTTACAATAAAATGGAACGATTCTAGGTTTAACATAGACTGGCCTATAATCGATCCTATTTTACAACCAAGAGATAGATAATGAATTTAAACATACCCAAGCACCTCAAACCCGTCAGAGATGTTAAAATAACACCTCAAGAGCTTATTGACTTTGAGGCCAAAGTAAGAGACACTTACGAAGCAGGAAAGATAAAAGGCCCAGTTCATCTTGCAAAAAATAACGAAGATTATCTCATAGAAATATTCAAATATGTGAGCCCTGATGATTGGGTTTTTGTCCCCTGGAGAAATCATTATCACGCTCTTTTACACGGAGTCGATGCAGAAAAACTATTTCAGTACATTTTAGAGGGCCGAAGCATGGGTACTAATAATTTATCTCCTAATTTTTATGCTTCTTCTATTGTAGGGGGCATCTTACCTCTTGCAGTTGGTACGGCTCTTGCACTTAAAACTAAGGGCTCTAAAAATAGGGTCTGGTGCTTTGTAGGAGATATGACAATGGAAACCGGTGTTTTTCACGAGTGCTACAAGTATTCTAAGAATTTTGATTTACCACTCCAGTGGGTAGTAGAAGACAACAACATGAGTGTCCACACACCCACAGATATGGCGTGGGGTGTAAAGCAAAAAGTTCCTGATGACATCATTTATTACAGATATGATATGGGATATCCTCACCACGGAACAGGAAAGTGGGTAAATTTTTAACATGAAATACAAAGATGAACTTATAAGAGCGATGGAGTGGCTTTCCCAGAAAGATGACACAATCTTCCTCGGGCAGGCATGCAAAGTAAGCGGACACTCTATCTCAGGTACGTTAGAAAAAGTACCCCTGGAAAAAAGAGTAGAGCTTCCTGTTTTTGAAGAAACTCAGTTGGGAATTTCAACAGGAATGGCTCTTGAGGGATTTGTTCCTATTACCATGTACCCACGTTTTGATTTCTTTATTTTAGCTTGCAATCAGCTTATAAACCACTTGGATAAAATGAGAGACATGTCTAAGGGCGAAATGACCCCTAGGGTGATTATGAGAGTCGCCGTAGGATCAAAAAACCCTATAGATGCAGGACCTCAGCATACACAAGATCACACAGAAGCGATGAAGAAAATGCTTACTGATGTAGAAGTAGTGTCCCTGATAGAACCCGAAGACATATTTCCTGCTTTTAAAAATGCATACGAACGAGAAGATAGAAAATCCACCCTTTTAGTAGAGTACGGTGAATATTATGGAACAAAATGAATTTGAATGGCCGCTTATAAACGATAATATCTCTGAGTCTGACAAGGATGCACTTGTAGAATTTATAAGGACTCCTGGAGCTCGATTCACGCAGCACGAAAACGTAAGGGGTTTCGAAAGAGAGTGGTCAGACTGGCTCGGCGTAAAGCATACAACTTATGTAAACTCAGGAGCTTCTGCTAACTGGATCATGGCCTCCATTCTTAAAGAGATGGTCGGAGAAGGTGAAGTTATTATGAGTCCCTTTGGTTGGGTCTCTGATGTTGTGCCTTTTCTTTCGCTTGGCCTTAATCCTGTTTTTGTTGATGTAGATATGCACAACATGTCTTCTAGCACTGATGCTATTCTCAATGCTATCACAGATAAGACTAGAGCAGTTTTGATGGTTCATATCCTGGGATTCAATGGTTTAACCGAGAAGCTGCTTGATGTCTTAGATGAAAAAGGTATCATATTAATTGAGGATTGCTGTGAATCACACGGTGCGACATTCCTAGATAAAAAAATCGGATCTTTTGGCGAGATGTCTAATTTCTCTTTTTACTTTGGTCATCACATGACCACTATCGAAGGAGGCGTGGTTTGCACTAATGACTTCGATGTTCACGATCTTGCTCGAATGTTTAGGTCGCACGGAATGACGCGAGAAGCTTCAGAGCAGACTCAAGAAAGATATAGAAAGAAATATCCTGACCTTAATCCTCTTTTCACTTTTGCAGTCCCAGGATTTAATGTTCGATCTCATGAGCTGTGTGCAGTTATGGGAAGAAACCAGCTTAAGCGCCTTGATAGCAATATTGAAAAAAGATGTGAAAATTTTAATATCTGGCTCGATGCTCTGGACAAAGAAAAATTCATAACGCAGTTTGCTGTAGAGGGATCAAGTAATTTTGCGCTACCTTTAATTCTGAAAGAAAAGAATTCAGGTCTTTTTAACTCTGTGCAACAAGTTCTTCGAGATCAAAAGATAGAGTTTAGAAAGGGAACTGCTGGAGGCGGAAACCAGTATCGCCAGCCTTACTTTGAAAAATTTAAAGGACAGTATCGATTGTCCGGTGATCTTACGACGTTGAACCATATTCACGATTTTGGTCTCTATATTGGAAATCATACTGATCTAGAAGAAGATCAGATAATCAGGGCTTGCACAGCCCTGAATGAATTGAGATGACAATGAATAGAAAGTGGCTCCCTAGCTTTGTAGACCTAATAGATCGCCAGAGTATTTTTCAATTAAAAGAAGTCATGATTCCACAGAATAAAGATGTCTACGCGCAAGAAATGAAAAATATCTCACATGATCTAACTCAGATTATCGAAGAAAAGCAACTTAAATGGTCTGGTGAGGTAGTCAGCGCGATCATAGCACTTGCACAAGTGAACGCCCATATTTGGTATAATGAGTCAAAGGTAAGATCCGGAGAAGAGCAAGATCTTTCCTTGCTTAAGCTTACACACGGCCTTAATGGAATTAGAAACAGGCTCATGAACTTCATCAAGTTCAAAACAGGAGAGTCTGATCGAATAGATCTTAAGACTGACTGTTTAGCGGCAGAGTTTAAAGACTGGGAATACAGTGTATTAAATCCAGATCAAGAAGAATCATGAAGCTTGTATACTTCTTAGCTGACATTCAAGATATCTGGCTTTTTAGTTGGTTTATTGATCATGTCGATATCGAAGAAGTAAATGTATTTTATGACAAGACTGGAAAAGTCTCTTCACCTAGAAATTTTCTAGAAACTATCGAGGCTGCATTTTTTACAAAAAACGTGATAAGATTTGAAGGAGTTGATCACCCAATTTTTAGGAAAAAAGTAAAAGAATCAGACTACCTCATTACAAAAGATTGCCTTCCTTTCACAGATGAAAACGACAGTCTTTTACCGAAGGTAATTAGCTGCTCATGGGTAGGAGAAAATGTTTCTTCTGATGCAAATCAGGGTCCCAAACCTAAAAAAATGTTTCACCAGATTAAGGCTCAATTTGTAGAAGAACAGCTTGTACCTGTATATGAGAAGTTGGGATTTAAAAATGTTTATTCTACTTCACCAAAATATTATTTCCTTAACAATTTTGCAGACAGAGATCACCTGTGTCGATACGCCGACCTAGATCCATCTAAAAAATACATTACCATCTTTCCTACTCCTGGTTTCCAAAGCGCTGACACTAGAAAGCCGCCTAGGTGGGAAAAACCTCTTCCAAGCGTGATGGAAATAAGAGACTTTATTCTTGAATACGCTCACAAAAAAGGATTTGAGGTCATCATTAAAAATAAGATGAAGTATGGTGATGAAATGGCGAACTCTATAAAATTCTCACATTTCTTCCAGGGTTTGCCCTCGCTTTATCACCAGGGAGTAATATTGCAAGCCATTTCCGAATTTTCAGTAGGGTTTGGTACATGCGCGGCTCTAGAGTCTGAGAGTATCGGTGGAAGATTTATTTCTTTTTCTCGCCACTCAGACCTTAAAAAAGATGAATTGTACGAAAGCTGTTCTGAAATTGGAAATAATTACAGGCTTGCGTTGTCGGACAATACTTTTACAGTCAGAAAAGACGATAGCCTTCCATACATTCGAAAAGATTTGGATTATTTTATAAGGACGTCTACTTCTAGAAACTTTGATAAGAAAATAGAAGTAAACAAATATCTGGTAAGCTTACTAGGAGTTAAATTGTGAATACTGTTTTGATCACAGGAGGTACCGGTACTTTTGGTACTTGTTATCTTTTAAAAGCGCTGGAAAACAACTGGCATAAAAAAATCATAGTTTATAGCAGAGATGAATTTAAGCAAGTTAGATTAGTGCGCTATCTAAGAAGTAAATTTTCTGATAGAATAACAAAGTATTCCGACTACAGTATAGAGTTTAATAATGGCCAGAGCGTACGTTTATTTGTAGGTGATATCAGGAACTATGATCGCCTTTTAATTGCACTTCAAGGCGTGGACCTGGTCTTGCACTCTGCAGCCTTAAAGCATGTACCTATTTGCGAATATAACCCGGACCAGGCAGTTGATGTTAATGTTGTAGGAACAATAAATTTGTGCAGAGCAGCCTCCACTGCAGGAGTAAAAAAGCTTGTGGCGCTTTCTACGGACAAGGCTGCAGATCCTATTAATTTGTATGGAGCTACTAAGCTCTGCCTCGAAAAAGTTGTATTAGGATCTACTTTTCAGCACCACCAAAATACTTCTTATCACTTAGTAAGATACGGAAACGTAATCGGGTCAAGAGGATCAATAATTCAGCTTTTGCAGGATCAAGAAAATAAAGACTTTTTCCTCACAGAAGGAGAAATGACTCGATTTTGGATCTCTATCGAAGATGCTATTGATTTAACTCGATACGCTGTTTTGCACGGAGAAAATGCTGAGATTTTTGTTCCTAAGATGAAGTCTTTAGAAATGAACAAGGTTTTTTCTTCTCTTCGACCTGAGGTTTCACCTAAGGAAATAGGCGCTCGACCGGGAGAGAAGTTCCATGAAACTATGATTTCTAAGCATGACCTTCATAGGACATATGATCTTGGTGAAGTGTACGGGATAAAACATGAAGTAAGAGATTCTTCTCTGTTTGAAAATTTAAGTCCTGTTGACTTTAAAGCATATACTAGCTACACATGCCCTAGATTTTCTTCGGAAGAATTTGTAGAAAAAGTCAAAAACACAATGATTAATCAGGTAAACTCTGAGATTCTTAAATAAGATGTCGTACAATAATGAGATTATTGGTCTGCTCGCTACAGTCGACGCACCTTTTTCTTCTCACATGATCAAAGAAATTTTAAATTCAGGCATAGAAGTTGACTTCATAATTTTTGATGGAAAGAAGATGTCTGAAAAAGATGGAAGAATTTGGAATGAAAGAACGCAGGGAAAAATTCCCTACATAAGTCTAGCAGAGTTTCAAGACAGAGCCGTTCCCTTCTACTACTTCAAAAGCCACAATTCACCTGAGGTTGCTAGATTCGTCCGAGATAAAAAAACTTCTTTGCTTATAAATGCCGGGACTCCGAGAATATTAGGCCAAAAAGTTCTATCCTCCCCGGAAAGAGGTGTTCTAAATATCCACCCTGGAGAGCTTCCTTATTATAGGGGCTGCACTGTTTTAGAGTGGGCAATCTACAATGATGACAGGGCAGGAAACACAGTTCACTTCATGTCAGAAGGGATCGATGAAGGGCCAATAGTTTCTTCTGAAATTTACGAATTTAGTAAGAGTGATACCTATGCGGACGTTAGAATTAAAAACTACTTAAACGCCTTCCAGTTAATGAGCAGATCAATAAAAAAAGTAGTAGACAATAACATGACTTCAAAATCTCTTCCCCCGCAAGGTGAGGGAAATTATTACAAAGTCATGCCTCCAGAGCTTCTAGAAGAAGTTAAAAAAAAGTTAAAGCTTGGGCAATACAAGTACCAGTACTAGACCATATAATATCTTTGGTGAAAAGAAAAAATGAGTACTTTTATTGTAGCCGAAGCCGGTGCTAATCATAATCGTGATTGGGATCTAGCGATACAACTAATCGATGCTGCAGTGGCTGCTAAATGCAATGCTGTAAAATTTCAAACATATAGTTCCGAAACACTTTATTCTAAGAATACTCCTGACTTCGCAAATTATAAAAATCTCCCAGAGCTTATCAAAAGCATTGAACTTCCAAGAGATTGGCAAAGCGAGCTTAAGTCTTACTGCGATGATTCTGGAATTGAATTTATGTCATCTCCCTTTGATGAGAAAGCTGTTGATGATCTTTATAATCTGGGAGTAAAAAGGCTTAAGATTGCTGGCTTTGAGGCCACAGATCCGAGGTTTGTTCGTTATGCAGCATCGACAAAACTCCCCTTAATAATAACAGCAGGCATCGGTGCCGATATTTCTGTCATGCGAAAAATAGTAAGCTGGGTGCTCGATGAAAATTCTGATGCTGACTTAACTTTTTTGCACGGAAACAACGCATACCCTACGCCATTTCAAGATATAAACTTAGGTCAAATATCAGAAATAAAAAACACAATTTTTGACTGCAAAGTAAAAGTAGGAATCTCAGACCACACACTAGGAATTTTAACCCCTCCGGTTGCAGTTGCTTTAGGCGCTGAGGTGGTTGAAAAGCACTATACTTTGAGCAGGTCCCTAAAAGGTCCTGACCACCCTTTTGCTATAGAGCCAAATGAGCTTACTGAGATGGTAGCAAATATCAGGACTATTGAGTCTGCGCTTGGGAAAAAAGATCGTTTCACAGAGAGTGAAAAAAGCTTCAAAAGTGCGTGCAGGTCTGTTGTAACCAAAAGAAAAATTATTGAAGGTGATGTCTTTAGCAAAGATAATCTAACTACTAAGCGCCCAATGATAGAGGGTGCTATCCCTGCAATTAACTTTTTTGATGTTTTAGGATCAGTGGCTTCATCTAGCCTTGATGAAGATCACATACTCATGAATAAGGACGTTAAAAAATGAAAAAAGTTCTATTTTTAGGGTATGAAGATTGCAGAATTCTTAGATTTTTAAAAAAGCAAAAAAGGTGGAAATCTTTTTTCAGAAGTGAAAAAATATCATCTGAAGAGATATCAGAGATAAACCCAGATCTTGTAGTAAGTTACGGCTATCGTCACATCCTTAAAAGCGATGCAATAGCCCAGTGCAGAGACAGAATTATTAATCTCCATATTTCTTACCTTCCTTGGAATAGAGGCGCTGATCCTAATCTTTGGAGTATTTTAGAAGGTACTCCTAAGGGTGTTAGTATACACATGCTTGATGAAGGAATCGACACCGGAGATATACTTTTCCAGAAAAAAGTTACATTTAAAGATTCGGAGTCTCTCTCTTCTTCTTACGATATTTTGCAAGAAGAAATTCAAGATCTTTTTATTAAAAATTGGCCAAGCATCTCTCAGGCTAACTTTAGAAAAATTAGAAAAAAGCAAGACTTATCTCTAGGTAGCTTTCACCTTAAAAAAGAAGGACAAAAGATCCTAAGAGACCTATCAATCAAGAGTTGGGATTTAACAGTGTCAGAAGTAAAATCAAGGCAAGATGAACAAATAATCAATGAAATTCAAAAAATCAGAGCTAAAAATAATACCCACTGGATGGACGTTGTCAAGCTAGCTTTTAAAATAGCACCTGATGAAGCTCGAGCTATCTTCAAGAAGATAAAATATTGCGATGAAAGAGTTAACGAATTATTAAAAGAACTGGCTGACAATGACTAAAAATTTAAAAATATGCGCTACTATTGAGGCTCGAATGTCTTCTACTAGGCTCCCGGGAAAAGTTATGATGGATCATGAGGGAGTTCCTCTTATCAAAATAATGGTAGACAGGATTAGAAAGTCGTCTGTCATTGATGATGTTATTATTGCAACAACTGTCAATCCTAGAGATGATGATTTATGCACATTCTTAGAGAAGGAAGGAATTAATTTTTATCGAGGCAGTGAAGATAATGTCCTTCAAAGAGTTTTAGATGCTGCGAAAAGTAATGACTGCGACCTGATAGTTGAGCTTACAGGAGATTGTCCTTTAATCGACTCGAACGTGATCGATCAGGCTGTAGAGATGTTTACAAGCCAGGAGGATATCGATTATGTTGCAAACACTACTATTACTAGGGCATATCCGAGAGGTGCAGACGTTCAAGTTTTTACTACTAAAACTCTTGAAAAAGTTTCTCATGAGACAGATGACTTAGACGATCTTGAAAATGTGTCTCTCTATATTTACCGAACTCCAGGAAGATTTAAGCTCTTTCCGATGCCTGAACCTGAATTTAATATACCGGAAGACGCAAGGCTCACACTTGACTACCCAGAAGACTTTGCTTTCATTAAAGAAATTTTAAGTGAGCTCGGACACCAGTGCACACTAAAAGAAATATGTCAGCTCCTGGAAATTAAGCCAGAATTAATGAGAATAAATTCAGGCCTCGCCGCGACTTACATCAATGATAAAAACAGGAATTCTTAATGTTTAAAGCTGCAATAGTAGGATGTGGTAGAATCGCAGGAGAATTTGAAGACCTCCTAGAAACGCAGAAGCCTTGTACTCATGCCGGATCTTATCACATATCAAAAAAAATTAGCCTTGAATGGATAAATGATTTTGATTTACAGAAGGTTCAAAGCTTTGCTAATCGCTGGAGCATTCCTGAAAATAATTGCTTTACCAGCACAGTCGACATGTTTTCATCTTGCGACATAGATGTTTTGAGTATTTGCACTCCGTGCAATACACATTTTGAAATTATTAAACTAGCTGTTGACACGATCCCAAGCCTAAAGGTAATTTGGTGTGAAAAACCGCTCGCTGACTCTCCTGAAAAATGTAGAGAGATAAATCGCATTTGCAAAGAAAAAGGAGTCAAGGTTGTTGTAAATTACTGGAGGAGGTATGACGACTTTCACAGATACGTTGCAGACTTGATTAGAAGTCAAGAAGTTGGTGAAGTTTACGCTTATGACTGCGAGTCTCATGTAGGGCTTATGAATTGCGGTACTCATCTTTTAGACTTGCTTCTTATGTACTCCTCTGAAAATTTAAAGTCTGTAAAAGGAGAAATAAGACCAGATGGATCAAACGACCCAGGTGCTCTAGGATATTTTGAGCTTAGCGATGGTAAAAAAGTGCTATTTGATTGTGTCTGGAAAGAAAATCCTAAAATAGGAGTAACTGTGAGAGGAGAAAAAGGTAAGATCGTTGCCCTCACCAATAAAGTGCTGATAGATGAGGTATTCGTGCATAAGAAAGATGAATCAAAGACAATTACTCGAAGTGAGATGGGCTTCGAGTCACCTTACAAGAACTTAATTAGAGATATCGAAGATGCCCTGGAGAAAGACAGCGATCTTTATACGGATAGTCACGATGCCGCGGAATCCATCGAAGCTGTAGCTGCAATTTACATGTCAGATAAGACAGATCAAATTGAATCAATTCCTGTAAATGATGTAGAATTCAAAGACAAGAATTATGACTGCAGGATTACTTCAATGACAAAAGACGGTACAATTCCTGATGCCTGGAGAAAGCCATGAAGCTAGCAATAAAAGGAGGAGTCCCAGTGTGTGAGTCTAGTTCTCACCAGTGGGCACAAGTAAGTGAAGCAGAAAAGAGGTCGGTCGAAAGGTGCTTCGAAAGAAATCATTTTTCAGGATTTAGGGCTGGAAATTATGACGGAGGACCTGAAGTAATTAAGTTTGAAGACGTAGTTCGAAAGTCGACCGAAAGCGAATATGCCGTAGGATTTGATACGTGGTCTAACGGAATCGTCGGAGCAATGATGTCTTTTGGCTTAGGCCCCGGAGATGAAGTGATCATTACTCCCTATACTATGACATCCTGTGCAACTTCTATTCTTTCATGCGGTGCCCTTCCAGTCTTTGCAGATGTATGTGAAGATAGCGGGTGTATCGATCCAAAAGACATTGAGAGAAAAATTACTAATCGAACCAAGGCTATATTTGTTGTTCATCTTTTTGGAATTCCTGCGGATATGGATCCAATAATGAAGCTTGCTCAAAAGCATAAATTGTTTGTTTTTGAAGACTGCGCTCAATCCCCCCTGTCCCAGTACAAGGGCAAATTTACAGGAACTATAGGTCACGCAGGAGGATTTAGTTTTACAGAATCCAAGCATATTACGTGCGGTGAAGGCGGGATGGCCATCACGAATGATCCTAAAATTAACAACGGGCTCAGATACGTAAGAAATCACGGTGAGGTGTGCTCTACCGCAAAAAAAGCTTCAGGCTCTGATGCTTTTGACTATTGCTTCGATGTGTACGGAGAGTCAGGAATGATCGGATATAATTTTAGAATTACAGAAATGGCTGCAGCATTTGGGGTAGCACAATGGGAAAAGCTCCCGAGCATCCTTCAAGAAAAAAAGAAGATGGCACAAGTTCTGATTGATGGCCTGGGTCCTCTAGGAGAAAAAACAGGACTTTTTTCTCTCATGATACCTGAATATGACCACAACCCTTCTTGGTACAACTTTCCAATGAGGTACCTAGGAAGTGAGACAGGAGTATCAAGAGAAGAGTTTGTAGGAGCTCTGAATGCGGAAGGGGCTAATTTCGCATGTGGGTACGTTCCTCCCTTGTACGGGCAAGACATTTACACTACCAATAAGAACTGGGTTATTAAGCACTTCGGAGAGCATATTGATTATGAAAATCCAGAATGTCCTACTGTTGAACGACTTTGGTCTAAAGAGCTTTTCGCAACTCTTGATGTTCGAAAACCTTACACCCTAGATGACATGCACACCATCGTGAAAATTTTTGAGAAAGTTTGTGAGAATTTTGAGGAGCTAAAAAAATGACGTCAGATCTTGGAATTGTAGGTCAGGGTTTTGTAGGTACGGCAGTTCGAGAAGGACTCAAAGGATTTTTTAAAATCTGCACTTACGATAAATACAAACCTGCAGAATTTGCCGTAAATTCCCTTGAGGAACTAGTTCAAAAATCAGAAATAATATTTGTTTGTCTTCCTACACCTATGAGAAAGTCAGGAGAGTGTGATACTAGAATAGTTCGAGATACTGTGCTTCAGATTAATGAAATGTCAGGAACTCATAATTTAGAAAATCGTGTAGTAGTGATAAAGTCAACTATTCCACCGGGCACTACCGAAAGATTAAACTCATCATGTCAAAATGTCCAGGTTGTTTTTAATCCTGAGTTTCTCACTGAGGCAAATGCCATAAATGACTATAAGAACCAAAACAGAATTATTTTAGGCGGTCCTCGACCCGGAACCACAGTTCTTAAAACTATGTTTAGCAAGGCTTTCCCTAATGCCTCTATTATTAAGACAGGCTCAAAGACTGCAGAGATGGTAAAGTATTTTATTAATTGCTTTTTGTCTACTAAGGTAAGTTTTTCTAATGAAATGAAACAGCTTTGCGACGCCGTCGGAATCGATTATGATAAAGTCGTTGAATACGCTCTTTACGACCAAAGAATAGGAAAATCTCACTTCTCCTCACCAGGACCTGACGGATCATATGGTTTTGGAGGCCACTGCTTTCCTAAAGACATTAATGCTTTAATTTATGTTGCTAAGTCTTTCGGAATTTCTCCTACTGTTCTAGAAGCAGCCTGGAAAAAGAACCTAGAAGTTAGAGCTCCTGAGAATCGCGACTGGGAAGCAATGTCTGGTCGAGCGGTATCGGAGGATTGATGAAAGCTCTGGTTACAGGCGGTTGCGGATTTATCGGTTCTCACATAGTCGAAGAACTCCTGCAGAGGGGTGACCAGGTTGTCGTGATTGACGACGAATCTGCAAATGAGAACCACGAGTTTTATAAGTTTAGCGGAGCTGATTATTTCAAGCTAGATATCTGTGATGATAGAACTGCAGATCTCTACAAGGGTGTTGACGTCGTGTTTCACCTTGCAGCAAGATCGAGAATCCAGCCCACCATCGACGATCCATCTGGGGCATTTGAATCGAACGTTCTAGGAACCTCAAAGGTTCTTAACAATGCTAAAAATGCCGGCGTCAAAAAGGTCATCTACTCTAGCAGTTCTTCCTGTTACGGCCACAAGAACAAGCCTCCCCATCACGAGGAGATGATACCTGATTGCCTCACTCCCTACTCGCTATCAAAGAAGCAGGGTGAAGAACTCTGTAAGATGTTCTCAGACCTATACGGTTTAAGCACAATCACATTGCGCTACTTTAATGTGTATGGTCCAAGGGAGCCTCTTAAAGGTCAATACGCGCCAGTTGTGGGCCTCTTTAAGCGCATGAAGGAAGCAGGGGAGAAGTTAACCATAGTAGGAGATGGTGATCAACGCCGCGACTTCACTTACATTAAAGATGTAGTTTGTGCAAATCTAATGGCTGCAGATTCAAAAGTGTACCAGGGTCTTTTTAATATTGGAACAGGCAGAAATTACACCATAAATCAGGTTGCTGATCTTGTGGGCGGCGAAAAGTCTTATATTCCCTCTCGATCCGGCGAAGCACGTGAGACGATGGCTGATATCTCCAAGGCCACACAAATCCTAGGGTGGTCACCTAACCATCGCTTGGAAGATACTGTACTTTCTTATTAGTTGTTATACTATTAGAATATGTTATTCCCTACCGGCAAACCCCACATCTCATTTTCTGAGCTTTTTTCTTGGAAAGAATGCCCATATCGGCATAAACTTACTCACATTGACAAGATAGGAACTTTTGATCCCTCTCCATATCTCGGTTTTGGCACAGGTGTTCACGCAACTTGTGAGCACTATATCGAGACAGGAGAGATAGATAAAGAGCTCGCTTTCAAAGAGATCGATGACTACTGGGATGAGAACCAAGAAGGCATTAACGAGTATGTTGCTGCCAATGGTTTCTGCAAGTACTCACCTGAGCGCGAGCAGTGGAAGCAGATAGCCTCTGACATCATCGACGATGTACCAGGATTCTTAGATGACACCTTCCCTGAGTGGAAAGGTGTAGAGGGAGAGGAACAGCTCTACGAAGTCATCCAGAACGATGAGATGCAGTTTAAGGGCTTCATCGATGCAGTCATTCTTAGCAAAGATAAGCGAGGAAAAAACAAGATATGGCTTCTTGACTGGAAAACTGCAGGCTGGGGCTGGAGACCTCAAAAGAAGCAAGACTTCAATTACCAGATGCAGCTAATACTTTATAAGCATTTCTGGTCGCAAAAGCATAACATCGACCCTAAAGACATTAAGATAGGGTTTATTCTTCTGAAGCGAGATGGCAAGAACGGAAAGCGCTGTGAGCTTGTTGAAGTCTCAGGCTCAGAAGCGAAGATGCAAAAAGCAACAAAGACCGTTCGGTCTATGCTAGCAGCAGTTCGCAAAGGCTTCTTTCCAAAGAACTACAGTGCATGCCGCTGGTGCGAGTTTAAAGGTACTGAGCACTGCACAGGCTCCTGACTTTTTATAAAGTCTAATATCGTGATATGATGCATATTATGTGCGTGTATTTTAATTGAGGCAAAAATGAAAAAAAGAAAAATACTCTTGCTTAGTGACCATCTTTTAAGCACTTCTGGTGTCGGATGCCAGTCTAGATTTTTAATGCAAGGGCTTGTCGAAAAAGGTTGTTGGACCGTTCGTCAACTCGGGGCAGCCATAAAGCACGAAAACTATGATGTAGCTCAACCACACCCGGAAATAATTGTCAAGCCTATTGATGGTTTCGGGAATCGAGACATGATTAGGCAGTTGTTAGTGACTGAAAAACCTGATGTTTTGATGCTCTTTACTGACCCTAGATTTTTTGTCTGGGTATGGCAAATGGAAGATGAGATTCATCAAGTATGCCCTATTGCGTATTGGCATGTTTGGGATAATGATCCTTACCCGGCTTATAATGGTGCTTTTTATCACGGAACTGACCTTATTAATTGTCATAGCTACCTCACGTACAAGCTTGTTTCTGATAAATTTCCGAATAAAACAAATTTTATCCCTCATGCTCTTCCTGAAGAGCTTTTTTTCGAACTCCCGGATTCAAAAAAAGAGCAAGCTAAAATCCAGCTTTTAGGCGAGGAAAGAAAAGATCATTACGTCGGTCTTTGGATTAACAGAAATGCAAAGAGAAAAAGGCCAAATGATGTTCTCCTCTCTTGGAAGATGTTTTTGGAAGAGTTGGAGAAAAAAGAAGGGCATAAAAAAGCTACGCTGATTATGCATACCGACCCCTACGATCAAGAAGGCCCGAACCTTTACGAGGCTGCCAATATGCTAGGAATAGGTGACAACATATTCTTTTCACCTCAGCGCATTGAATTTGAAAACATGAATATTCTTCACAATATTTCTGACTTTTGCATTAACATTGCTTTAAATGAAGGATTTGGATTGCCGACTTTAGAATCGATGCAGTGCGGCAACCCCATCATCGCTCAGAAGACAGGCGGCCTTTATAGGCAAGTTGTGGATCACAGAGACGGAAGTGAAAACGGAGTTGCTCTCGATCCAGACGTTAGATCTCTTGTAGGAAGTCAAATGGTACCTTACATCTATGAGGACTACTGTGCCAACGAAAAGGTAGCTGGTGCTATGATGCACCTGTATGAGATAGGGCCAGAGGCCAGAAAAGAGCTCGGTCAAAAAGCTAAGAATTATGTGGAATCAGAATTTGCAATGCAAACTACCATTGATAGGTGGAATGAAACGCTCACAAGTCTTTGTGAGACCTGGGAAAATGATCGAGAGAAAATTTATCAACCCTGGAGACTAAAGGAGTTGTCAAGGTTATGAAAAATGTTGTCTTAAGAGCCCCTGTATTAACACAGAGTGGATATGGTGTTCACAGTCGTCAAATAGCTAAATGGTTGCTTTCCAAGCATGATAGGGGCGAAATAAGCCTGACAATACAGTGCGTCCCTTGGGGGGATACTTCTTGGTATGTAAACGGAGATGAATGCGATGGCCTTATTGGAAAAATGATGAAGATAGCAGGCCCCGCTAAAGCCCGGCCTGACGTATCATTCCAGGTTCAACTACCTAATGAGTGGGACCCTAATCTTGCAAAATTTAATATTGGTGTTACTGCGGGCGTTGAAACCACGGTATGCTCTCCTGGATGGGTTGACGCAGTTGATTCAATGAACAGTGTAATAGTACCTACTTCTTTTACAAAGTCGGTATTTCTCAAGACCAGAAATCCAAAGACTGATATTCATGTAGTTCAGGAAACTTTTCCAAACGCACTGCTAGATTCTTCACCAGATACCAGTATTTTTGAATTTGACACCAAAAGAAACTTTCTTGTGTTCGGTCAGCTTACTTCTATGCGCCCAGAAGAAGATAGAAAAAACATTGTACAGACTCTCACGAGCCTTATGAATTCTTTTAAAGATAACGAAGATGTTGGAGTTGTATTAAAGACTAATGTTGGAAGAAACACTATACTGGACTGGAAGCATTGTCAGGGATTTGTATCTGATGTTGTTAACAAGCTAAGAAAAGGCAAAGGTCCCCGCCTTTATCTTCTTCATGGTGCTATGCCTGAGAAAGATTTAAATGCTCTTTATAGGCACCCGACAATGTCAGGCCTTGTTTCTTTAACTAGAGGAGAGGGTTTTGGTTTGCCTTTACTAGAAGCTGCAGCATGCGGACTTCCTGTTATTGCAACAGGATGGTCTGGTCACACCGACTTTCTAAAGGGTGATGGCTATATGAAAGTAGGATACGATTTAGTTAACGTCCCGCCGACCAAGATTGACAACAATATTTTTGTAAATGGTGCTTGCTGGGCAGACCCTAAGACAAAGTCAGCAGAGAAACATTTGCTAGCTCTTTATAGGCACGAAAAGATTTTCAAGAAAAGAGCAAGAGATCACCAGAAGTTTATCGTTGAAAACTTTAGTGAAGAGGCAGCATTTAAAAAGTATGAACAGGTATGTGAGGGAATTTTGTGATTTATGCTTCTTTCACAGTATTGGGAATTGTGATATTGGCTCAAGCTTATTTTTTAGTAAAGTTTGCTAGAGTCATATTTAATTTTGAAGAGAAGATAGAGTCCTCTCTTGATTCCATCGATCAATCCTATAAAGCTATAAGCGAAATACTTGAAAGACCCCTGTTTTTTGACAGCCCGGAGGTAAGATCAGTCTTGAATGAAATTAAAAATGTTGAAACAGCGTTGCTGGAAGTAGCCCAAGATATTGCAAGAGTGTCTAATGAAGAAGAATAAAGAGAAGCCAGAGAAGCCTAAGAAAAAAAGAAAAAGAAGAGCAGCACCACCTGAAGTAGCTGCAAAAAGAAAAGAAACTAAGCTTTATTTTAACTCAGGAACTCAAGACTCAATTGTAAAGTTTCAAGAAACAGAAGATCCTGAAGAACAAGATATAATTTATACTACTGAGATTTTACCTGCTTTTGAAAAGCTCACAGAGAATCTAATATTTATTCATCGATTTACAAGCCTGCATGATTCTTATGAAGATTTAAAAACTGATTGCATCACTTTTCTTTATGAAACTTTGAAAAAATTCGATGCTTCTAGAGGTACCAAAGCATTTTCTTACTTTAACGTGGTTGCAAAAAACTTTTTGATCATTAAGTCTAAGCAAAAGACTAAGGCAGTTAGAAAAAATATCAGCTTAGAAAATAAAACTTATTTTTCTGCAGATGAAACTCGAGCTTTTCAAGAGTTTAATTACATTGAAAGTCAAGAAGAAAGCTTAATTAAAGAAGTTGAAAAAGGAATGATATTTGATATCATTGATCATCTTACCGGTGAGGCCAGAACAGACAATGAAAAAATGTGCATCTTCGCAATAAAGAAGCTTTTTGAAAGCGCACATGAGCTTGAGTTTCTTAATAAGCGCGCCGTCTTTGTGTATCTTAGAGAAATATCTGGATTAACACCTAAGCAGCTAACTACCACTATCTCAAGCTTAAAGAAGAAATACAGAGGTTTAAAAGGAAGCGATGAGTTCAGAATCTTCTTCGAATGACAATAAGTCTAAAGAGCAAATCTGGAACGAGATTTACCAGAACGCTTTCCAAGATAGAGAAAAGGCAAGTATGCTTGTCACTAATCTGTGGAAAGAGATAACTGCAGATCCAGAAAAGCATGTCCTCTACGGAACAACGATGACAAAATACTTAGAACGAATGTCAAAGTCTAATGACCAGCTTGTTAAACTTGCTGAGCTTATGCAAAGATCCGATACAGAAGTTGTAGAAGAAGAAGTAGACCTAGATGATGTTTATAAGAAAATAGAAATTAAGGCTGACGAGAACTAAAATGTCAATAGAGTTTTCAGGAACTGCATTCAACCACAACTCTACAGGAGCCACGCGCGCACGAACAGTCTTAAAAAAAATCTTTGTAAGAGAAGTAATTACCAACCCAGTTATTTACAGAGATAAAGAGACTTTTAAAAAACTGTTCCGAAAAATTAAAGATGAGCCCCGGGGAATTCTCTCAGATGCCGATGAAACATTCAAAAGATTGCTTCGAATGGCACCTCGAAATGCAGTCATTGGTGTAGAGCTGTACCCTGCAGGTACATCAGATTTACGCATCTATTATCCTCTCTTATCAGGACACTTAGGCATGCCAGCAAAACCGGGAGAGTGTGTATGGGCAATTAGCAATTCCCTAGAAGGAGAGTTCTCAGCCTCGGGTGACACTAAGTCTAGCGACAACGTTGCTTCCACAACAGAGCTTTTTTGTCACGGGTACTGGATAAGCAGAATTACAGAGCCCGTTTATGCGGACGATCTTAATTTCTCTCATAGTGATCGTGCTAGGTTTGTAGGATATTCTGCTCAACAAGTGGCGAAGAATGATGGCGCACCTACAGGAGGAACACAGCTTGATATCAAGAATTTACCCAAGCCTCCGTTTCCAAATGGGCCGCTAGATTCAGGCCCAGAAGGATCTGCTAACAAGCCCGGCCTTATATCTAAACAACCTATTTCGAGTGATGATTTTAACAGTGAATCAATTTACAAATTTTCACTTTCTAACGCACAGACAACCCGAGAGCCTGTCCCCGACTTTAATAAAAGACCGGGAGACTTAGTCCTTCAAGGAAGTAATAATGCGACGATTGTCTTGGGAGAAGATCGAAGTGTTTCAAGTAACGGTACAAGCATAAACTACGAAGAAGAAGAAGAAGCAGGAGCTCAACCTGCACCTGCAAATCAAAGCTTTACTAAGCCGAGAACAGGAAACCAGAAGAAGGGATCAATCGATATCGTCGCCGGCAGGTCTATTTTGAGAGACGCTAATAATGTTGTTTTCAATACTGACCAGATAACAGAAGTTACTAACTCAAGGAATGAGCCTGAGAAAGAAAAGAGAACTTGGGCAACCAAGGAAAACCAGCCTGCTACTAAAGTGTCAGAAGGTGATCCAGATTTTATCAACGATCTTTCCCGGGTCTACGCTTCGATGAAAACAGACGGTGATAGAAATCTGGGATATGATCCTGACCAAACATTTCCGTATAAATCTCTTCCCAATATATCACAAGATGCTCAAACTCAACCTGTTAATCAAAAACCCTACGTGATAATGAAGTCGGATGAACTTAGAATAATTGCACGAAAAGTAGATGACAGCAACCGGGGAAGCATTAGGATAATAAAAGAGGGTACAAGAGTTTCTGACACCGACCCCGGAGATCAGGCTGTCATATTGATGCAACCAAGTGGAGACACTATTATTGACGCGCCTAGAATTGTTATAGGTTCAGGAAATCAGAAGGCCAACGGCCAGGGTGACCAGGTTTTTATCGGTGGATCTTCCGCAACGGAGCCCTTGGTATTAGGTAACGCGCTTAAAGGAATCATTGGAGAGCTCATAGATGCAATCACGGCGCTTACAGTCCCAACAGGTGTAGGTCCGTCAGGACCACCGGTAAATTCTGCACAATTTACGTCTATAAAATCAAGGTTAAACAATATTCTTAGTCAAGTCGGAAAAACTAAGTAATGCCGCTTTCTTCAAATATTCTAGCGCAAGAACTTAGTAAATTTATGGATGATAAGTCTTCTACTTTTGAGGGTTCTCCAGAAACAGGTGCAGAGTTTGCTCAAAAATTTAGTAGTGCGATCAATACATACGTGTCTTCCATCAGCCCGCCTTCTACGACACTCAACGCTGCTCAGACAACACTGCAAGGAAGTCTGATGACAGTCGGCCCTCCACCAGGAATGCTATTCCCAGTTGCAATCACAGCAGGTATGACTGCATATGCAACAGCTGTTGCCCTAGGAATGCAGCCTGCATTTACGGCGACACCACCTCCTGCCCCTATTGGACCGCTTATTTTGGCATCTGTAATGCCCTTAGGTATGGGGGGAGCTCCTGCGTCAACATGTGTAACTACTCTGGCATCAATTATTGACGGATGGTTTAGAACGGGCCTGGCTGTAAACAACACTTCCGGAGCTACTATTCCCTGGTCATAAAAGGCCAACTAGTTAGTACTCACACGTAGAACATATTTAACTGTTGAGCACAAATACTGATTAATAAAGATGCAACTTTAACTCTACAAGTGTGTAGAAATCAGGATTATGGTTATTTATTACAAGAGGTCATTGTAAATGCCACCTACTCCGAATGGAAAAAACGACCCAAACTCAGGATTCAGGTCTTCGGGAGAAAGACTGTTTGGAGATCTGTCTACTAACGTGGAACTTACGGGAGCGGGGACACTTGTAGCCGCAAATGTTTCATCTACCCCCATTGGAATTCAGACTCCACTGAGACTGAGCGCTGATGTTGGACCCGGAACTGTTGTGACAGGACCTCAAGAAGTTTTTTCTATGCATTTTGATGCGGGAGATCAGGTATCAGATAACCTTAGAAATCTTATTAAGACGAATCACGGTGAAAGACTAGGGCAGCCAGACTTCGGAGCAAATATTCGACCGATGCTCTTCGAACTGACTCCAGAGATTGATTTTGAGGCTGAGGTCATGCAGAGAATAAAAACAGCGACTGCTAAACATATGCCCTTCGTCAACCTAGTTAGTTTTGAAGTAGCTATTGATAATAGACAGACTTCACCTGGCTTGGCCACATTAGGATTTACGATCGGTTTTGATGTACCTGATCTTGATATTATCAACAGAAAAATAAATGTTCTAGTTACAACAGGAGGTTAGATTGGTAAAGAACACAAAGAAAAATCTAAATCCTGCAAGAAATAGATCTTTTCTCAATAAAGACTTTAATGATTTTAGAAGTCAATTATTAGACTATGCACGCACGTATTTTCCAGATAAAATACAGGACTTTTCTGAAGCCTCACTTGGTGGGCTTCTTCTGGACTTCGCTGCTTACGTTGGTGATTCGACTTCTTTCTACTTAGATCACCAGTTTAGAGAGCTAGATCCCCAGACTGCAGTCGAAAGAGAGAATATCGAGGCTTTAGCAAGGTCTGCAGGTGTTAAAATACAGGGAGCTTCTCCCGCAGTAGCAGGAGTAGAATTTTTAATGAAGGTTCCTGCTGAGCCCGTAGGATCAGTTTACAAGCCAAAAAATTCTACGCTTCCAGTGATTAAAGCAGGAACAGTAATAACTGCCGATAACGATGTTACCTTTAATCTTACTGAGGACCTAGACTTTTCTGAAGTAGATGAATTTGGAAATCTTAAAGCAGGGCTGAAAGTCTTCGAGTTCAATTCAGATGGAACTCCCAATACTTACATTCTTTCTCGAGAAGGGCAGTGCGTCTCAGGTGTAAGAGTTTCTGAGACGTTTAGCATACCCGATGATTCAGTACCTTTTCGAACTATAACTCTAGGAAGCCCTAATGTCACTGGCATTCTCGATGTTAGAGACAGCGAAGGTAACATTTACTATGAAGTTGACTTTTTAAGCCAGGATACTGTATTTGCTTCAACGCTCAATATTCAAGATGATAACTCAATTGTAAATAACAACATTGAGGTTATTCCTGCACCTTACCGCTATGTTACTGAAACTGAAAGTAGAAGCTTTGTTACTACTATACGTTTTGGATCTGGTAATGCCGGGGTTCTCGATGGTGATATCGTACCAGATCCCTCTGAGTTGGCTTTACCCTTGTTTGGAAAGAAGACTTTTTCTAAGTTTTCTTTAGATCCTAATAATCTTCTTAAGACAAAGACTCTCGGTATCTCACCTCGAAATACAACAATTACAGTCCAGTATCGTGCCGGAGGCGGCCTAAGCCACAACGTAACGTCAGAAACAATTTCCAACATTTCTGGATTAATTGTGGACTTTCCTAACTCTCCGACGGTTGCAGAAGCCACAAATGTGAGATCATCTATCTCCGCCGCCAATAATCAGCCAGCTGCAGGAGGTGATCAAGGTGTTACGATTGATCAGCTAAGAGGTCTAATTGCCTCCGCAAGAAATAGCCAAAATAGAATTGTAACAGTTCAGGACTTGATGGCAAGAATTTACACAATGCCGTCAAGCTTTGGTAGCGTGTTCCGGGCTGGAGTTTCAAAGAATGTTCGAAATCCTCTTTCGACAAATCTTTATATTGTCAATAGAGATGCTGAGGGTAGATTAATGATGTCACCCGACAGCCTCAAGAAGAATCTAGTGACATTCTTAAATGAGTTTCGCCTAGTTTCAGATGCTATAGACATCTTAGACACTCGAATTGTTAACGTTGGAATTGAATTTAAAATAGCAGTTGACCCTAACTTTAATTCAGAATCAGTATTGTCATCAGCGATCTCTAAACTTATTAATTACATGAGTGTAGAAAACTTCCAGATAGGACAGCCGATCAGGCTTTCTGACTTAACTAACCTTGTTTACAACACTGCCGGAGTTGTATCAGTAATCGAGCTAAAAGTAGTTCCTAAAAACGCACCTGTAGGTGAGCGATCTTATTCCAGTGTCATACACAATATTCCTAATCACACAACCAAAGGCTTGGTTTTACCACCTGAAGGAGGAATATTTGAAGTTAAATTTCCGGAGTCAGACATTAGAGGGGCAGTAGCCTAGGAGTAAAATATGTTTCGTAGACTCAAAGCCACTAAAGATTGTTATATCACTAATAAGATTATAAGAAATAAGTTTAGAGCCACAGATGCCAATACTGGAGAAGCTGCAACTCTTGACTTCTTTAAGCTTTATAACGAGAATTCTATAGACGGAGAGGACGAGTCTATTGAATTGACTCGAACATTAATAAAGTTTGACCTTAATCCGCTTCGTTCTTTAACAGGCAGTATTCTGGACTATACTAGCAACACTTTTAAGTGCACAGTAAATCTATACGATGTCTATGGGGGCCAAACTCTTCCATCCAACTTTAACCTTATCCTCTTTCCCTTATCACAGTCCTTTGATGAGGGGGTGGGCAGAGATGTTATTACGTTTCAAGATATTGATTCTGCAAATTTCATCACCGCAAGTACATTAGGTGAGACTGCAACAGCCTGGTTTCATACTGGAGCTAACAAGCAGGGATTACTGGGGTCTGATGACATCGACATAATCAGCTCCGGAAACTTAGGAGACGGCAGAGGCGTAAAAATAATTGCCGTATCTCAGTCTTTTTCTAATGGAACTGAAAATCTCTCGATGGACGTTACAAAAATTGTGTCTGCTACTCTCGCAGGACAAATACCTGATTATGGTTTCAGGCTGTCTTTTTCTGGAACTCAAGAGACTGATGCGAAAACTAGGTTTGTTAAGCGTTTTTCTTCAAGGCATAACTCTAATACGAGAAAGCACCCACGACTAGAGGTCAAATTTAACGACGCAGTCCAAGATCACCATGAGGCATTTTTCTTTAACCTTACGGGATCAATTTTTATTAATAATTTTGCTCGAGGTGAACCTTCCTACCTAGTCTCAGGGTCAAGACTCATACAAGTCTCAGGATCAGATTGCTTGCTTGTCAAGCTTCAGAGCGGCTCTTTTGAGAAAACAGTGTCTGGTTCTTCGCTTAGCTTTGGAACATCTTTTGTAACAGGGGTGTACTCGGCTACTTTTGCCATCGACTCTTTTAACACGAGCGTAGTCTCAGGAACTACTACTATATCTGATTTTGTCCGTGATAGCGGCAGTATGAATTTTGATGTTTTTTGGAAGTCGATCGACCATAGCGTTGGATACCATACAGGTAATCTTAAAATTAAAAAGCAGGAAACTACAGGATTTAAAAATTCTCCTCAAAGATTTGAAGTTAATATTACTAACATGAAGCCTATCTACGGACCTGACGAAGCAGTTCGCTTGAGATGTGTAGCTTATGATGCTGATGAAAAAGTCAAGGCATCTAAGCTTCCGCTATATCGGGTGAGTGAAATAGTGACGCAGGCTCATTACAGGATAAGAGATGCGTACTCTGATGAAATCATTATTCCTTTCGATACAGTGGACAATTCTACACTTATGTCAACTGATTCAGAAGGAATGTATTTTGATATTTACACTAACGACTTCTCCATGGGAAGAGTCTACGCGATAGACGTTTTGTTTAATAGAACTAACAGAGATCAAATATTTTTAGATGCAGGTGGAACTTTTAGGATCGATCCCTAATGTCGAATAGCAAGAATAGGCTTCAAGCACAAAGGCCAGGACCATTTTCAGCAAAGGCTTCAGAGGTAGCCAGAGACCAGAATGCATCTCTAAAACTTTTGTCTAAAGAAGACCTTTCTTCTGACGGTGTTTCATTTTCTGAATACTTTCTATACGATTCTCCCACAGAAGGCATAAGATCATCTCAGCAAGTTCCTCTAGACTATGCCCTGTTTAAAAATCATACTTTTTTCAATTCTGCTCAAGCGAATGTTAACGTAGCTTTTGATAACATCATCAACCGCTATCCTTTTGATGGCAGTCGTGAAGAGCTTGAAGAATATCTGGATAATTTAACGGGTTTCGAAAAATACGTTTTAGACAGATTTCCAAGGCACATGGGATTTATCGTTTTGTCCGGATCTTCCTCGCCGCGACCAATAGAAGGAAATTTCATAGAAGTTAAAGACTATGCGGGCGCAGAATTCCCAGACTTCTCAAAAAATGTTACAGGAGAAAGTGTTCTTAGTCCGGGCAAAAAGAGCCTTAGCTTAGAAACACATATTTTTATTACTCCCAAGGCTAACGGAAACGAAGTCATATTCCAAAAGATTTCAGGAAGCAATCAAGGATTTACGCTGGCACTTTCTGAGTCTAGTTCAACTACTAGCACTGAAGTTCTTTTTGCGATATCATCAGGGTCGAACTCTCTAGTCGTCTCTCGCTCTATTAGTAAAAATGAATTTAATCACGTATGCGCTGTGTATGACAAAGCTCCTCCAGGAAAACTTAAGCTGTTCGTAAACCAGGATCTTGTTGCTACTTCATCTCAGAGCAATATACTGGGGGAAATTGGATTTAACCTTTCACCCTTCTATATCGGATCAGGATCTACCCACACTAAAGTGCTAGATGGCAATCTTGACTTCGTTCCTAATACTACACTAACAGGTGCACTCGATGAGGTGAAAGTTTTTCACAGCACTAGAGACGAACAGCAGTTAAGAGAAAGCTCTAGGACTTCGATATTTGCATCTCCTGACCTAAAGCTATACTTTAAGTTTAATGAGCCCTCGGGTAGTTTTGGAGACAACTCAATTGTTCTCGACAGTAGCGGAAACTCTCTTCACAGCAAGATAACTAATTACGCCCTTTATAACAGAACAACTTCGTCTTTCCCGTCAGCGCTATCTTCAGAAAACTCAGATTTTAACCCAGTCCTGTTTCCTCGATTTAACCCAGTTATAGATTTAAACTTAGATCTTTTGTCGTCAGCCAGCCAGTACGATGATGCAAATCCCAACTTAGTGACACGATTAGTTCCAGATCATTACTTAGTCGACGGTCAGGATTACTTCGGTTTCGAAAAACTTGAAGGAAATTTAGATCAACCGCTTACAGGGACATCAATACCCGGGTCAGCAAAGCTAGGCAGCACCCAGGTATTTTCCTCTCTTCTCTTCACGTATGGAAAGTTTTTTGACGAATTAAAAATCGCTCTTGACCAGTTCTCATCTTTGCTGCAACCTAGCTACGATTCTAATGAAGGTGTTTCGTACATGTTCTTGCCTTTTCTGGCAGATCACTATGGGATTGAACTGCCACCAATTTTGACAGATGCAACTGCTGGCCAGTATTACCACGGAGAGAATACTCAAAACGAGTATGTTGATATCGAGCAAAGCCTTCAAAAAATTAGAAGCCAGCTCCTAAAGAGAATGTTAGTAAACATCAGAGATGTTGTCAACGCTAAGGGGACTGTAGGAAGCGTGAAAGCGGTCCTGAGAAACTTAGGGCTAGATCCAGATATTTTGGTGAGAATCCGTGAGTACGGCGGACCTAGAAGATTTGAGCTTTCCGAAAACAGGGTAAAAAGAGCTATAATATTCCCAAGACTAAGCTTTTCAGGTGCGGCAAGCAATCTTATTAAAACTCCTGTAGATGCACAGGGTTTTGCTGCAGGATCTCCTAGGATAATATCGGGATACCTCAGCGGCTCAAGGCTTGAGGTAGGATTCCCCCGACAGCAAGGTCCGATGGTTGAAGTCGGAACATCAATCGGAGGAGTTCACGGTATTTCTTCTAGAAAAGCAGACGGTCTTTTTACTTCTGGGTCATGGACTTACGAAGGTATCTACAAGTTCGCTGAGCCCTTGACAGGATCAAAGATCGCATCTCAGAGCCTAGCAAGAATTCAAGTCACAGGAAGTGCGGCACCCTCTCTTAAACATGGCCTTGTTGCTAATGTTGTTGCTTTTTCTGGCAGCGATTCTCACTTAAAGTTATTTGTGCGCCCAACTACAGGAAGCTATTCAGCCGCACTTCAACCGCCGCTAGAATTAGCTTTAACTGGCGTGAACATCATGGATCACGATTACTGGAATATTTCCTTTGGTCGCTATCGAAGTGATGATCCGCAAATTGAAAGCTTTAACTCATCTTCTTACTTCTTAAGATGTGCCAAGCAAGTAAACGGTAGGGTGACACAGCTTTACACCACCAGCGCTTTTTATCTTGACGATCGAAAAAATAGCTTAGGTGCAATCGTCCTCCAGCAGACAGGATCTTATAACAAGTCTGGATCTTTTGTTCTCGTTGGTTCGCAGTCATTTGATACAACTGCCCGATTCTTAAACGATCCTAGTATTACAGATCAGGCACGCCAATCGACCTTTGAAGGACAAGTATCTCAAGTAAGGTTTTGGTCAAAAGGCCTCCTAAAAGATGAATGGCTTGAGCACGTAAAGAATCCAACTTCTGTGGGTACAAAAGATCCCCTCACCAACTTTAATTTTGTCACTACACCTACAGGATCATTCCAAAGGCTAAGGCTGGACTTATCAATGGATCAACCTATCTCAGCCTCTGATAGCTCTGGTGACATAAGCATAGTTGATTTTTCCCAGACAGGATTGAATGCTGCTGGGCAAGGCTTTGAGCCTACAAAGACTCTGCTAAAATATGATAAGTTATTTTTTAGCTCTATTGCACCAGCCTTTGATGAGATGCAGTCAGATGTGAAGGTACGCCCAAGAAGTTTTGTTAGCGGCTCAAACCTCGATGAGTTTAGAGAGTCTCAAAAAGCTCCGCTGTATGAAATACCTTCAAACGAGGAACCGGAAGACGATCCTAGATTTACCATTGACTTCTCGGTTGCCAATGCGCTAAACGAAGACATTGTTAATATGTTTGCAACTCTTGACGAGATCGACAATGCTATCGGTAGCCCTGAGCTAGCATTTGCTATTGATTATCCTCGCTTTCAAAATCTTAGAGATATGTATTTCAATAAGCTCACTGAAAAGGTTAACTTTAAGCACTTCCTTGAATTCTTTAGGTGGTTTGACGAATCAGTAGGATCAACTCTTGAGCAGCTGGTTCCGAAGAAGACTGACTTCTTGGGAGTGAATTTTGTGATTGAGCCTCACAGCTTAGAGCGAGGAAAAGTCCAGTACCACTTCAATGATCAATATATTGGAGAAGATTTTAGATCCGACTTAAAGGGAACGTATTTGTTGCAACAAATTGTTGGAAGGATTAAGAAGTTCTAATGAAATTTACGCCTTTTGTTGACAAATCTGCTAGCCTGGCTCTTCTGCCCTCTGGGTCTATCATCGCTCAGTTTGAGAGAAGGAGAACTCTAGAGGGTAGGTTTAACTTCCACGCCGCCGACTATGTTCTAGGATCAGCCTCTGGTAGCTTTACAGCACAGATAGATCCTTTTCGTCAAGGTGTGTCGGTGATCAATGAAAAAATGAGGGCAACACGAGTTTTACCCACCATTGATAGCGGTGAAAATGACTTTACTGTAATAAAGCTAAATTACGGTAGTGACAAGCTTTACGATGACTATACGCCGTTTGTAGATAAGTTTAATTTACAAACGATAAATGCTACTGAGGGACTTCTTGCCCTCATCGAGGGAAAGATAACAGCTGCATCTTTTTCGTCTCCAGACAGTGATCACCCTGTAATCCAGGCCGATAAAAACTACATTGTTACTGATATCAAAGACGGAGCTATCGAAGTATTTCCCATAAGGTTCAAGGCATTTGATAACAAGATATTTAGCAGATCTTTAGACCCGATTGGACATGATGCAAAAAAGGGAATCAAAGCTCACATCATGGCAGGAAATGAAACTCTTGATCAGGGATCTGATCGAGTCGCTAACCTGATAGAGTGGAAACCTGTTAAAAATCCCTACTCACCGTTTGTTGATAGGGGAGGCTATTTTGTTAGTTCTAGCCTTTCGATTGACATTGTTATGCCGGGCAATAGCTATGAGCTTCTAAGCGGTTCAATTTTAGTACCTAACTCAAAGCACGCAAGAGGG
>MDTB01009039.1_pt1 | contig 47203 bp, 46 predicted proteins | sample 811161 | NCBI WGS metagenome assembly MDTB01 (sample SAMN05326650, study PRJNA326480) | marine metagenome | isolation source: seawater | place: Mediterranean Sea | collected 2009 | reverse complement strand
TTGAATGCTGTAGGAAACAATGTATTTCACGGAGCTATTGATGCTACAATTATTTCATCAATTGAACAGGTAATATTTGGTGGTTTAATGATTATATTTATGATTTACGAACCACTTGGGATGGCAAGACTGTGGGAAACTACAAAAGTCAAAATTTCTAGTCTGTTCAAAAAAAATAAATGAATAAAAGAATAAGATTAATTTTAGCTCTTATATTAGGTATCGGAATTGGTTTAATGGTAAAAAATAACTTTATTATTGGATAGTCTTAATTTTTAAAGCTTGAGAAATCGCTCTTACTGGTAAATATATACAATTTTTACGTTTAAAATTTTTTTTGTTAAAGATTTTAAATAATTTACCATTTATTATGATTTCATCGTTTTTATAATAATTATCTATCAATTTAATTATTTTTACAATCTTATTTAAATTATTGTTAATTATAAATTTACATACTAAACTCGCAGAGGCTTGACAATAAATACAAGATTTAGTTTCGTATCCGATATCTTTAACTATATTTTTTTTAATATTAATTTTAAGTTCTATAAAATCACCACATAATGGATTTTTTTTTAAAGCACTATGTGTGTAATTATGTAATTTTTTCTCATATTTTGTGTCTGAAGCTATTTTTAAAATATCTAATTCCATAATATCTTAATTTATACTAGAATTTATTTAATTTTAATATTTATTTTCTTGTATGGAAAAAAAATAAGTATTAGATATTGTTAATGTCGGAGCTTAAAAATCATAAAGCTGCAGTACCAATAGTATTACTTGCTGGTTTATTTTGGTCTTTAGGTCCATATGTTGTAAGAAACATTGACGGTGCAAGTTCAGTCCCATGGCAATATTTATTTACTAGAGGAGTTGTAATCTTTTTACTATTAAATATTTTTCTTTATTTTGAGGAGGGTATCAAATTTTATAAAAATTACTTTAAGGTCGGTATGTCTGGTATTTTGGGAGGGTTTGGACTCGCCATGGCCATGATCTCTTTTATATGGTCAATAACAAATACATCAGCAGCTATAACTTTGCTTTGTCTTGCTGGTATGCCATTTGTTACTGCATTGTTAAGTTTTCTTTTTTTAAAAGAAAAAATAACACTAAGCGTTGGGTCATCAATAATTCTTGCAGCAATTGGTATAGTGATAATGGCTATCGGAAACAAAAATTCTGGATCAATTAGTGGACTAATTTTTGGCTTAACTTCAGCGTTAGGTTTTGCGATATTTTCCGTTTCCCTTAGATGGAGAAAACAAACTCCAAAGTTTACCACAGTTTCACTCGCTGGATTAATCTGTGCAATTATTTCAGGACTCGTAATCTTTAACCTAGATTTAAATTTTTTGTCCTCAAGTAAAAATCAAGCTTTATTTGCAACACATGGTTCCTTAGTATGCATAGGTCTTATTTTGTATTCAATTGGTTCAAAACATATTCCTGCAGCTGAATTAACTCTTCTATCCTTGACCGAAGTAATTGGAGGTATATTTTGGGTGTGGTTACCATGGTTAGGAATTAATGAAATACCCTCTAATAACACTATTATTGGAGGTTTTTTAATATTTGTTTCTTTATTTTATTATAGTTTAGTAATTCAACATAATAAAAGGTTCATTGGACTGAATTAAGTGAGTAAAATTATAGTTAATAGCTGGAATGAGTGGGATCCCTTAAAACATGTAATTTTAGGAAGAGCAGATGGAACTTGCATACCTGCCCCAGAGCCAGCATTGGACGCAAAAGTACCGGAAGACTCAGACATGAGAGGAAAATATGGTCCAAGGACACAAGAAACCATTGATAGGGCAAATGAACTTTTAGACAATTTTGCAAATGTTTTATTAAAAAGAGGTATTAAAGTAGATAGGCCTATTCCAGTAAAGCATAATCAGAAAATTCAAACACCTGATTGGGAAGCTGAAACCATGTTTGGTTGCATGCCTGCGAGGGATATTATTTTGACAGTTGGAAATGAAATGTTAGAGGCTACAATGAGTTATAGATGTAGGTGGTTTGAATATTTAAATTATAGGCCGTTAATACAAAAATATTTTAATGAGGACTCAAATATGAAACACGAGACAGCACCTAAACCACGACTGACAGAATTAGATTATAGGAAAGATTATTTATCAGATAAAATTGGAATTCAAAAACGTCTTGAATGGACTAAAAAAAAATTTTTTGTAACAACAGAGGAAGAGCCATTATTCGATGCAGCTGATATTTTAAGGTTTGGAAAAGATTTAATAGTGCAACATGGTTTTACAACAAACTTGAAAGGTATTGAATGGCTCAGACGACATTTTAAAGATCATAGAGTTCATGCGGTTAATTTTCCTGGCGATCCATACCCAATTCATATTGATGCAACATTTACTCCTATTACTGAAGGTTTAATTATTAATAACCCTCAAAGAAGATTACCTGAAGAGCAAAGAAAATTTTTCGAAAGAAATGGATGGAAGATAATTGATGCGGCACAACCTGCGCATAATTCTCCACCACCTTTGTGTTACTCTTCGGTGTGGTTATCAATGAATGTATTAATTTTAGATCCTAAAACTGTATGTGTAGAAAAAAGTGAAATATATCAAGCTGAACAAATAGACAAACTTGGTTTAGAAGTTATTCCAATAGATTTAAGAGATGCATATGCTTTTGGTGGAGGTTTACACTGTAGTACAGCAGACGTTTATAGAGAAGGAGTGCTAAAAGATTATTTCCCTAAACAATAACATTAAATTAATATTAGTTTTTTTTTAATTTATTAGTATCTAATTCATTTAGTTGCATAGTAAGATCTTTTTTAATATCTATTTCATTACGGTTTAATTCTTTTTCTTGTAAATCTTTCAATCTCAATTTTTCAATCTTTTCCTCTTGTTCTTTTTCTTCTAAAATTTTCTGTCTATCAAACTTTTCTTCCCACTCTTTTAACTTTATATCTTCCTCTTGTAACTTTTTTAATTCTTGTAATTCTTTCTCTAAACGTATTCTATTCATTTCCCTATCATGATATTCATCCCTAGATTTCTGCTCATATTGCTTTGATTTTATTTCAAATTGGAGAGAGTTCAATTCTTTTTCTTTAATATTAAGATTGTTTTCTTTTTTTTTTAAATCTGATTGATTGATCTTTAATTCTTGTTCTCTAGATTTCAACTTTTCATAGTCATTATAAAAATCACTTAATTTTATTTTTAGACTTTCTGATTGAATATTTAATTCTTTCTCTCTAAAATTAATTTCATCCTCTTTGATTTGATTAATTTTTTTTATACTTAATACTTTATTATTTTTTAAATCAATCTCTTGCTCTCTCAATTCAAATGCTTTTTCTTTTCTTATAAGATCTTTTCCTTTTAATTTTAGCTCCCTTTCCAAAAGGTCAATTTTTTCAAGATCTTTTTTTATTAAATCTTGTTTAATTTTAATCTCTTTTTTTTCTTTCTCTCTTTGTTTTACTTTGTAGTCTTTATATGCTCTGTTTATGCTGGAGGAAGTAATGTTTTTTATTTGATAAAAAAAACCGTCATTACTTTTTTTATAATTTTTTTTTGTTCTTTTTTTTCTTAAAGTCATATTTTATATTTCTTTTATTTCAGCAAAATTATTAATTTTTACAAGTAATTCTTAAAATGATTATTAAATCTACAACCCATGGTAGATTTTAATAGTTTAGTAATTTATTGAATTTATAGGTTTTTTGAAACGGCAGATTGAGAATCTCCAAGTGTTTCTGGTGCACCTGGATCTAGCTCTAATCCTGCTGGTGTTATTGTAGCTGGTATGGGAGTAAATAAGGAGTCTGGGTTATTTGTAGTTGATCTTACTTTCATTCTGTAAAGACCGAAGAATCCAATTATCATATGAAAACATATTAAAAACATAAAAAAACCGTTCAAATCAAGAATTTGCATATATAACGAGCACAATATCGGACCAGATATTGCCCCAAATCCAAAAATCAATTGCAGGCCTCCACCTGCAGCTACAAATTGATTTTTTTCAACAAAGTCATTTGTGTGTGCTAAATTTAAAGAAAATAAAGGTAAACACAAGCTGGTATATATTCCTACAAAAATAAAAAACAAAATTTTTTTATAATGTAATTCTGATAACCAATATATATTTTCTATAGGGTCATTTGATGTCAATATTGAAAAAAATGCTAATATTGCTGCTAAAAAAGTAGTAATCACGATTATAATTCTCCTGTCATACTTATCTGAAATATATCCAATTGGCCATTGACCAAGTACTCCAGAAATTGTTGAAATAAAAAGAAGAATAGAGGTTTCTAATAAAGTAAAATTTGCCTTAGTGGCATAAAAAGCTATTAAAGAAAAAAAACCACCATGAATAGCACCAGTGCAAAAGGAACTTATACTACCTAATGGTGAAATATTGTATAACTGGGTTACGCTCATTGTGCCTATTTTTTTAAATTTAGGTGCGGATCTTTTAGTTAAAAGTATTGGCACCAAGGCTAAAGAAAGTAAAATAGAAACTAAAATAAAAGGTTCGTACTCAATAGGATCACTTACATTTAGCAGAAGCATACCTATTGAAAGACCTAAATAAATAACAATCATATAAGTTGATAGAAGTTGACCTCTGTTTTTATTAGTAGCTCTATCATTCAACCAACTTTCACTTACAATATAACAACTGACTAAACTAATACCTGTGATAAATCTACTAACCGTCCACATGAAAGGATCAACATATGTCACAGCAAGCAAAGCACTTAGAGAAGCTAAAGATGCAAAGGCCGCAAAAACTCTGATGTGTCCTACTTTAGATACTAATCTGGGTGTAGTCTTTGATCCCACGAAATATCCAATATAATAACCTGACATAAATATACCCGTCGTCATAACACTAAAATCTTCAATTACAGATCTTATACCCATTACTTGTAATTGTAGTCCGTGGGCAATCATCATAGTTCCTATTCCAATGAATAGAGCCCAAGATTTAGTAACTTCTTTTTGCATTTTATTTAATTCTAAGTTGATATGAGGCTAAGTAGATTTGATTTGTGTTTTTTTTAAGGCTAAAAAAGAATGAATTGCAATTGTAAAAAGTATTATCAATCCTCCAATTATTGTCTGCGAACTAGGCTCTTCCTTAATTACAAGCCAGACCCAAATTGGTCCCAAAATTACTTCAAGCAAAAAGAATAGATTAACTTCTGGAGCAGGAATATATCTTGGAGCTATTGTTACTAAAACAAAAGGTATTGCTACGCACATTACACACATTATTGGTACTATTATTTGATCAAAACCAATCAATTTAAAGTCGTCTACAAAAAAATAAGCAAAAAAAGCAACAACAAATTTTCCAATTACTGCTGAGGGAACTAAGTCTTTATCTTTAGCGTACCTAGCAATATTTGCATTTATTGCTAGGCCTAATGCAGTTATAAATCCAAATATATCTCCTACAATATTTCCTAATTGAATAGAGTCATAAAAAATAAACGTCACTGAAAAAAAAGTAATAAAAATTGCTATCCATGTTTCTCTATTTGTTGGTTCTTTTAAAAATATCGATGATAATATTGCGGACAACATTGGAGCCATAGCAACCATTATAAGAGTATTTGCAACATTAGTATTTTGAACTGATATAATGAATGTAATATTACAAATTGAAAAACTAATTATATAAAATATTCCTGCATATCCAATTTTAAATAAAGCTTTTAAAAAATGACCCTTGTAGAAAAAAATAAGTCCTAATAATACAATAACAAAAGGAATTAAACCCCTATAAAACAAAAGACTCCATGTATCAACATTTGATAATCTAATAAATAAAGTATCTGGTGTTATAAACATAACACCAATAAAAGCTAAAAGTGATCCTTTTTGGTAACTAGAGAGATTTTTAAACATTTTATAAATTATTTATAAAATTTGTTATTTCTTTTTCATTTTTAAGTTTATTTGAACAAGTTTGATTTTGACATATAACTACAAAAAATTCTTCTGTATTTTGCTTGTGTACTATTGTTGAACTATTCAAAAAATTTATATTAATTTTTTTTAGTAAATTTTCATAATTTTTATACTCTCCGTGAAAAGTAATAGTTATATTTTTTTCACAAATAGTCAGAGTTTTTATAAAACTAAACATTTGAGAAAAGTTATAATTGATATAAGCGTGAAATGTTTTACTTAAAATTTTAATTTTATTATCCCAATTACCATCGCTAGTAATATTTTTGAGTTTATTACAAACAGTTAAATATACACTATTACCATTAGGTAAGTTGCTATCAGAAATATCAATAGGATTGACAAATAAATCATTTTTCTTAACAACATTTTTTTGTAGAAGTTCGTATTGACTATTATAAAATAAATCCCATGCCTTTTCCATTAATTCAATACAAAGATTTAATGAATTTTGGTCATTTTCAATTTCATAGAGACTTATAAGTAACAGGCATAAATACGAATAATCTTCTAAAAATACATCTATCTCATCATTATCTTTTTCGTAGCAATGATAAATATTATTATCTAATTTTTGAATGATATCATTTGATAATTTTAGTGTGTCATTATAAAGTTTCGTATTTCTTAATGCCAATGAAGCATGAAGATTAGAATATAACCAAAAACAATTAAGATCAGTCTGAACCTTATCATCAAAAAATGGTTTAGTTCTTTTTCTTCTCTCCAGCTCTAAAGTTTTTTTTGCCATTTCTAAAACTTCTATTTCACTATCATCAAGTATCACGTTATCTCTCTCAGAGAGTATATTTAAACCCTCAAAATTACCTTTTTCTGAAATATCGTAATATTTATTTATTATAAAAAACTTATCTTCAAGAACATCCCTTAAGTCATCGTACTTCCATGTATAGTACTTTCCCTCAATACCTTCGGTGTCCGCATCTAATGCTGTGCCGAGTTGATTATTTTTACATTTAAATTCAACATTTATAAAATCTAGAGTTTGTTGAAGTTTTTTTTTAAGGTAATTCGATTCAAAATAACAAATATAATGACTCAAAAGTAGAACATATTGTATATTATCGTATAGCATTTTCTCAAAATGAGGTATTATCCATTTTTCATCAACAGTGTATCTTGAGATGCCACCTTTTAAATGGTCATAAATACCTTTGGATGAAATTTTATTTAGTAATAATTCAACTGGCTTTAAAAATTTCTTATTTTTATTTATATTATAGAAAAAAAACAAAGTTTGAAAAATATAAAATTGTGGAAATTTTGGCGAACCTTTGAATCCTCCATTAACTTCATCTAAATATTCAATAATTTTATTTGCATAAGGTTCCAGATCTTGTTTTAAAACTGCATTTTTTCTATTCAGATCTTTAAAAACAGTTTTCAACTGTGAAACTTGAGAAATAATTTTTTCTCTATTATCATTATAAACTTTTGATACATTAATTAATACTTGATTAAAACTTGGCCTACCATTCATTTCATTAGGTGGAAAATAAGTTCCTCCGCTAAATGGCACAGCATTTTCATCCAAAAACATTGAAAGGGGCCAACCTCCTTGGGCTCCAGTCAATATACTAAGGCTTTTTTGAAATATAGCATCTAAATCAGGTCTCTCTTCTCTATCAACTTTGATATTTATAAATTTATTATTTAAAATTTCTGCTGTTTGTAAGTTTTCAAAGCTTTCATGTGCCATAACATGACACCAATGGCAACTAGCATATCCAACACTTAAGAAAATTGGTTTTTTTTCTTTTTTAGCTTTTTCTAATGATTTTTTATTCCAAGGAAACCATTTAACTGGATTACTCGCATGCTGTTTTAGATAAGGACTATTTTCATTTTTAAGTTGATTAGACAAATTAAATACAACTGTATGGTTTTCTAGAAAATATTTTTTTTACAATCGGAGCAAAATACTCTAGCGGCAAACTTTTGTAATTTGGATCAAATGATGATTGATCATATTTTTCACAAAAATCTATAGTTGCTTGATAATATTTATGGTCTTTGTATTTTTCTCTAATATTTCTATTTTTTCCTAAATGATGAGCATAATAATATGCTTGAAACTCTCCATGTTTTTCTATTATCCAATGAGTTTTTTCAGAAACATATGGTTTTAAAATTGTTGCTGCATATTCTGAATGATTCATTGGGGCAAGCTCATCGCCAATATCGTGAAGCAAAGTAGCCACTATCATTTCTTCACTCTCGCCAGCTCTCAAAGCTCTAGTCGCACTTTGTAAGGAGTGTTCTAACCTACTTATTTGGTAACCTTCTAATGTTTTAGTCAAACTTGACATAAACTTAATAATTCTTTCAGCTGTTTGATTTACATAAGCTTTTTCGTGCTCATCTAAAAAAACGTAATCTTCTTTTGTGCCTTTTTTCATCTCTGTAAAACTAACTTTTTTCATTTTAATTATTTGAACCTGCGCTTAGTAGTGAGAGTTGTGTTATTTTTTCTTCACCTAGCTCATCAATTATTTTAATAGGATAATCACCAGTGAAATAATGATCAGTCAATTGTGGAAACTGGTTATTTCTTTCATCAAATCCTATTGCCTTATACAAACCACCAATCGATAAAAATTTCAGTGATTTTGCTTTAACATATTTGCAAATTTCATCTACAGACATGTTAGCTGCAAGTAATTCTTTTTTCGACGGCATATCTATTCCGTAAAAGTCTGGATGCTTAATTTCTGGGCTCGCAATTCTCAAGTGAACTTCCTTTGCACCTGCCTCGTAAATCATATTAACTATCTTATGTGATGTAGTTCCTCTTACTAAAGAGTCGTCCACTAATATAACTATTTTATTTTTAATAGAAGACTTATTAGCATTTAATTTTAGTTTTACACCAAGGCTTCTTATTTTTTGTCCAGGTTCTATAAAAGTTCTACCTACATAATGGTTTCTAATTAAACCAAGATCGAATTTTATATTTTTACTTTGACTATAACCGATGGCAGCAGCATTTCCAGAATCGGGAACAGGTACAACTAAATCGGCTTTAACATCATCTTCTTTTGAAAGTTCAGCACCGAGTTTTTTTCTATATTCATATGCTGTCGATCCGTTTAATATGCTATCGGGTCTTGAAAAATAAATATATTCAAATATACATGGTCTTTTTTTTTGCAAAGGAAATGGTTTTAAACTTTTTAATTCATCGTTTTCAATATATACAATTTCTCCATTCTCAACCTCTCTAACAAATTTTGCTCCTATTATATCAAGTGCGCATGTTTCTGAGGTAAATACATATGAGTTTTTTAATTTTCCTATAACTAATGGCCTAATTCCAATTGGATCCCTTACACCAATTAGTGTATTTTGCGCGATCATTACTAAAGCATATCCACCTTGAATTTGAAATAAAGCATCAATAATTTTATCTATAGTCTTTGTTCTTTTTGATTTCGCAATTAATTTTACAATAGTTTCTGTATCAGATGTGGTGTAAAAAATAGATCCATTTTCAACCATTTTATTTCTTAGAGTAATTGCATTTGTCAAGTTTCCATTGTGCGAAACTGCCACTCCTCCAGTATTAGTATCTGCGTAGAATGGTTGTATATTTCTTAAAGTTGTTCCTCCCGTTGTACTGTATCTATTATGGCCTATAGCGTAACTTCCAGACAATTTTTTAAGAACCTCCTCATTGTTAAAATTATCTCCAACTAAACCAAATCTTTTTTCAGAGTGATATTTCTCACCATCAAATGAAACTATACCACAACCTTCTTGACCTCTATGTTGCAAAGCATGTAATCCAAGAGCGGTCAATGTAGATGCATCCTTAGTATTGCTTATTCCAAATACTCCACACTCTTCCTTTATCTTTGGATTATATATCTTTAATTTTTTCTTTTGCATTTTCATGTTCTTTTTGGTTTGGAAATTCTTTTATAAGATAGTTACTACCTTTTTCAACCCATTGAAATGATATTGATTTTTCTAGATTAATTCCCCACCTTTCGTGATTATATATAATATTTATGGTTGAAAAAACACAAACTGCGACCGCATAACCTCTAAAGAATCCAAAAAATAATCCAAATAACTTATCTATTGAACCTAAGCCAGTAAAACTTATCGCTTTTTTTAGTCCTCGATTTATTAACAATATTGTAAATATTATCATGCTGAAAACGCTGATAATTAAAACAATGTCTAAAACAAAATCGTTATCAATCAAATCTAAAAAATAAGGCTTTATCTTTGGATATAAAAACAATGTAAGTATATATGCAAGTAACCACTTACTAGCAGACAATAAGCTTAATATAAATCCATCTTTTATACACTTAAATAAAGATATTATTGTTATTACAAAATAAAGAAAATCAAAGATAGTAACAATTTGAAAAAAATTATTTATAATCTCCATTTATATATTTTTATCAAAAGGTTTTACCCATAAGAGTAAACTAGGTAACAATGTTAATACCAACAACATTGCTACTAACATTGCTATCCCTGTAAATACACCAAAATAAATAGTAGGTATAAAATTTGATAAAACGAGTATTGAAAAACCAAACACTATGGTTATTGAAGTATTCAATATAGCAATACCCACAGTTGAATGACAAATTTTCAAAGTTTTTTGATAGTCTTTTAATTTAAAAAATTCTTCTTTAAATCTATAAATGTAATGAATACTATTATCTACAGCAATACCAATAGTTATTGCTGCAATTGTAATGGTCATCATGTCTAGCGGTATATTAAAAACCCCAATTATGCCCAATATAAAAAATGCAGCAATAAAATTTGGAATAACACCAATTAACGATAATTTAATATTTTTAAATAGAATTAAAAACATTAAAAGTATTCCCATCATAACGAATCCCAATGTAAGTATTTGAGATTTAAATAGACTTTGAAGTAAATTGTTAAATATTATAAGAACACCTGCTAATTTAAATTCATCTTTCTTTAATTTTAATTTATTTTCTAGTTCATAATTTATTTTATTAATAAGATCGTTTCTTCTTAATCCATCATTTGAGTCTTTAACTCTTAGATTTATTCGTGCCTCTGAAGATTCTATTGAAATATAAGGACTCACAATTTCTTTTTTAATGTTATCAGGTAGTTTTGTATATAAAACGCCCATTTCAAGACTTCCTAAAGGTTTATCGTTATTTAGTTTTTCAGCAACCTTTAGAATTGACGAAAAAGATAAAACTTTACCAACATGCTCTAATTCCTCTAGATAATTATGCACTTTATTAATTTTATCAACTTTGTCTTTAGTAAACCAATACTTATCATTATTCTCCTCTTCAATTTCACCCCAATCTTCATCTTCAGTTTCTGTTTCTTCATTTGATTTAGGAAATTTTAATATTATTTCCAAAGGTGTAGTGCCGCCTAATTGATCGTCAATTAATTTCATACCTTTGTATATTTCAGTATCCTTACTAAAATAATTAATAAAACTATTTTCCACTCTCAGTTTCGATATTCCAAAAAAACTAAAAAAAATTACTGTTATAGAAATAACAAAAACAGTTTTTTTATAGCTTATTGAAATATGTGAAAGTATTTTAGTAAACTTTGAGTCTGAACTAGATTTTAAATTAAATACATATTTATCGCTTAAAATTGAGAGCAAGGATGGCAAAAGAGTAAAAGTAGTAATTAATGAAGTCAATAAACCCAACGTCATCATCCAACCAAAATCTATAACTGGTTTAATTCCACTAAATATTAAAGACAAAAAAGCACATATGGTAGTCAGTGCTGTATACATTATTGGTAAAAACATTTTTTTTGTAGTCATTTCTAAAATTTTTGTTTTCTTCATGTCAGGAAAGTCATTTTTAAGTTGTAAAAATCTTGTACTCATATGTATATTCATGGCCATAGTTAATATAAGCATTAATGCTATGAAGTTTGAAGAGATTACTGTTACTTTCCAACCTATAAGTCCCAACATACCTGTCATTACAACTACAGAAAAAATACAACTTGATAAAGGTATGATTATCCAAATTATTTTTTTGAAAACAAACCATAGTGTAAAAATAATAAATACTAAAACCCCAATACCAAAAATAAAAATATCATTTTTAATAAATGACATCATGTCATCAGCTATCATTGGAATTCCACCTAGGTGAATTTTTGCTGATAAATCATAGTCTTTTATTACACTTCTGATTTCTAATATATTTTTATGATTTTTTTCTTTTCTTAATTTTTTTAATTGCTCTAAATCATTCTTATTTTTGAAATTTTTTATTTTATCGTCTTCCTTTATGTAAACTATGATACCTGAAGTTTTTCCATCCTCGCTAATCACAAAGTTTTTAAAAACTGGGCTTTCTAATATTTCTTCAAACCCTCTTTGACGATCTACTCCGTCACTCTTTAAAGTACTAAAATTTTTTAGTTTTTCTGTAAGGGTTTCGTCAGTACTACTTAGTAAGGGTACATCAAGTAAAGTAATAACACTATGAACCCAATCAAAACTTTGTATTTTATACTTTAGACTTAAAAGGTTATTTATAGATTGATCAGAAATCATACTCTGATTAGGTGAGTAAGTTAAAACCAAAAACTCTCTTGAATTGTACCTTTTATTTATCTCATTCAAATATTTTAAATCAGGGTCACCTTCAATCAAAAGTGTATCCGAGGAGGCGTCTAATTGAAATTCTTTTGAAAAATTTATTGCAGAAACAAGAAATATTGCGAGTATAAATAAAATTATTTTTGGTCGTTTTAAAAAAAATTTTTCGTAGAATTTAGCTAACATCTTATTAGCTTATAATTAATATTAATTATTTTGAATATCTTTAAATTTAGTAAACATTGCCTCAAATTCGAGAAAAACGTTACCTGTTGGACCATGTCTTTGTTTTCCTACAATAATTTCTGCCATATTCGACACTTCTCCCATCTTTGCTTGCCATTCAGCATATTCAACCGTGCCTGGTCGAGGTTCTTTTCTTTCTAAGTAATATGCTTCTCTAAACACAAACATCACAACATCAGCGTCTTGCTCAATTGATCCACTTTCTCTTAAATCAGCTAACTGGGGCTTGTTGTTATCCCTCTGTTCTACAGCTCTTGATAATTGGGATAATGCAAGAACCGGCACTGATAATTCTTTAGCTAAAGCTTTTAATCCTTGAGTTATTTCTGATATTTCTTGAACTCTACCGTCTTTTCTAGAGTTTACTGCCGTCATAAGCTGTATATAGTCAACGACTATCATTTCTAATCCATGTATTCTTTTAATTCTTCTAGCTCTGTTGCTAAGTGCAGCAATACTTATAGCTGGAGTTTCGTCAATGAATAATGGTAATTCAGAAATATTTTTTGATGTTTCTATAAATTTATCAAATTGATCCTCCGAAATTCTTCCTCTTCTGATATCATTTGATTTGATCCTTGACTGCTCAGCAAGAATTCTAGTTGACAATTGTTCAGACGACATTTCTAAAGAAAAAAATGCTATACAAGTTTTTTTATTATCTACTTGGACTTTCTTAGCAGCATTAAATGCAATATTTGTGGCTAGGGCAGTTTTACCCATGGAGGGTCTGCCAGCAATTATTACAAGGTCAGACTTATGAAGTCCACCTAACTTTTCATCTAAATCTCTCAATCCAGTTGGAACACCAACGATTCCTTCTTCGTTTTTATAAGCATTAGAAGCCATATCTAGTGTCATTTTTAAGGCTTCATCGAATTTTATTATAGACGAATTAAAAGAACCTCTCTCTGCTAAATCAAAAAGTTTTTTTTCGGAGTTTTGAATTATGATTTGTCCATTTTGATCTATATCATTTAATTTAGCTGAGTCTTTAATTTCATCGGATATCTTTATCAATTCTCTTTTAACATATAAATCATAAATTATCTTTGAATACTCTAAAGCCTGTCTATTTGAAGTTGAAAATTTAGTTATTTTTACTAAATATTCTGGAATATTGATTTTATCCTCCTCATTCTCAAAGTAATTTTTTAACGTTATAGGATTAGCAAGCATTCCAGTAAATATTAGTTTTTCCACAGCTTTAAATATCTTTTGATGCATAGGGTCATAAAAGTTATTTGAGCTTAAAATAATATTAATTTCATCAAATATTTCATTAGATATTAATATTGAACCTATTACTGATTGTTCAGCTTCTATATTATTAGGAAGTAAATCAACTTTATCTTTAATCAGATTTAAATTATTCATTGGTATAAGAATAACTTAGTTATTTAGTAAATAACAAGCCAATAATTTAATTGGGGAAAAGTTTGTATAAATTAATTTTTTTCTTCTGCTTGCAATACATCTATATAAACACTAGTCTGAATTTCAGAATGTAAATTTATTAAAATTTTGAATTTACCAAGTGATTTAATTTCTTTAATAGGTTGTATTATAGAGGAATTTAAAGTTATACTTTCTTTCTCTAAGATAATTTTTGATATTTCAGTTGGCTTAACAGATCCATATAGTTCTTTATTTTCTGTACTAAGTTTGTAAATTTGATAGGTTTTATTCTTTATTTTTTCTGAAATTTCCTTTGCGTTCTTTTTCTTTTCAAGGTCTTTTTTATTTAAATCTTTTTTTATTTTTTCAACATCTGAAATATTTTTCTTTGAAGCAAATAATGCTTTTTTATGTGAGATTAAGTAGTTTCTAGCAAAACCTCTTTTTACATCTATCACATCTCCTATGGAACCAATTTTTCTAATATTTTCTAATAGTATAACTTTCATTAGATTAACCCTAAATTTCTTGCTCTCTTGATCGACATAGAAAGCTCCCTTTGCTTTTTTTGCGAAATAGATGTTATTCTTGAAGGTAATATTTTTCCATTTTCTGAGACATATTTTTTTAATAATTTTATATTTTTATAGTCAATAGTCGGAGCACCTTTGCCAGATAATGGACATTTCTTTTTAAATTTAAATTTATTTGGTTGAAAAATACTTAATTTCGAAAAATTACTTTGCCCAGTCCTTTTTTTATTTTTTTTCATAAAACTATTTTTCTAAATTTTCAGATTTTTTAAAATAATTACTATCAAGATCAAATTTTTTAACTTTTACTGTCAAATATCTTAAAAGGTTTTTATCGATTTTTTCACTTTTTTCCAACTCATTGATTAGGTTACCATTACCCTTGATTTTGAAATGGATGAAATTACCTTTCTTATTTTTTTTTATTATATATGAAAGATTTATTAAGCCCCAGTTTTCAGTTTTTACAATATCGCCATCAAATTTTTTTACTAATTTTGAATATTTTTCCTCTATTTGTTTCAATTGACTAGAGGTGATATCTTGTCTAGCTACGATTGTATGTTCATATAAATTCATAATTTTATTTTTAAAAAATAGAGGATATACTATTATAAATTTTTAATTACAATATAAATTTATAAATATAGTTTCAATGTTTTCAGTAACTTTTCCAGGTCAAGGTTCTCAAAAAGTTGGTATGGGAAGTCAATTTTATGAAAAATTCGATTTATTTAAACATCATTTTAATGAAGCTGATAAAATATTACAATTTCCGATTTCTAAAATTATTTTAGAGGGACCTCAAGAAAAGTTAAATTTAACGCAAAATACCCAACCAGCAATTTTTTTAGTTTCATATTGTATATACAAATTATTAGAGGACGAATTTAAATTTGATTTATCAAGTTCAAGCTATTTTGCAGGACACTCCCTTGGTGAATACTCAGCATTATCTTGTTCGAAGTCTATAAACTTTGAAGATGCAATTAAATTACTTCACTTAAGGGGTAAGGCTATGCAATCATCTGTTCCAGATGGTGAAGGAGGCATGTTAGCAGTTTTAGGAATTGATATTAATATTTTAGAAAAAATAATATTCGAAAGTAAATTACCTTGTTACATTGCTAATGATAATTCACACAATCAACTTGTAATTAGTGGACTAATAAAAGACATTAAACAATTAATTGAAATATTAAATGAAAAAAAAATTAAAAGTTTAAACTTACCAGTTAGCGCACCATTTCATTGCAGGTTGATGAAATATGCTACAAATATAATGAGATCAGAAATCAACAAAATAGAATTAAAAGATCCAGTCAAACCTCTTATATCAAATGTAACAGGAAAACCAATTCAAAATCCAATTGAATTGAAAGAGGCCTTAATTAATCAAATTGAAAGTAGAGTTAGATGGAGGGAGTGTGTTCAATATATGTTAAAAAATAATATAAATCATTTTATAGAAATTGGACCAGGAAAAGTCTTAACAAATTTAATTAAACGAATTGATAAAAATGTAAAAGTCAGTGCAATAAATTCAGAAGATGATATAAATAATTTACTTATTAATGATTGATCTAAAAAATAAAAAAATTTTAATAACAGGGGCCACAGGTGGAATCGGAAATGCATTAGTTGAAAAATTATCTTCTTTAAATGCTGACATACTTGCAACTGGAACAAATGAGGAAAAACTCAAATCGTTAAAGAAAGAATACCCAAAATTAAATATAAAAAAATTTGATATATCTATGCATCAAGAAATAGAAAATTTTATCGACGAAGCCTATAACATTTTGGGAAATTTAGACGTTTTAGTAAATAATGCAGGCGTAAATCAAGATAATTTGATAATTAGAATGAAAAATAACGAATGGCAAAATGTAATTGATATAAATTTAACATCTACATTTCATATGTGCAGGTCATCAATAAAAAAAATGTTAAAAAATAAATTTGGCAGGATAATAAACATTACATCAGTTGTTGGGCATGTAGGTAACATTGGTCAGTCTAATTATTCTGCTTCAAAAGGAGGATTAGTTGCTATGTCTAAAAGTTTGGCCCTTGAGTATGCAAGAAAAAATATTACAATTAATTGTGTTTCACCTGGTTTCATACAATCTAAAATGACAGAGAACATTTCAGATAAAATGAAAGAAATTCTAAAATCTAAAATCCCAATGGGTCGCTTGGGTTCCGGTGAGGATGTTTCTAATACAGTGGCTTTTTTATCTTCTGAAAATTCATCTTATATAACAGGAGAAACTATACATGTAAACGGAGGCATGTATATGGCTTGACAAAGTCAATTAATAATTTATTAACGATATTAATTATTATGACTTCAGAAGTATCAAATAAAGTAAAAAAAATAGTTGCTGATCACCTTGGTATTGATGAAGCAAAGGTAACTGATGAGTCAAGTTTCATAGATGATTTGGGAGCAGATAGCCTAGATACCGTTGAGTTAGTAATGGCATTTGAGGAGGAGTTCGGTTCAGAAATTTCAGATAGTGAAGCAGAGAAGATTCTTACAGTTGGCGATGCTATCAAATTTATAGAGAATAAGGCTAACTAACTTTTTAAAATAGATGTCCACAGCGCAAGACGGAGCAATGGTCATACTATCTTCGCCTTCAGGCGCAGGAAAAACAACTTTAGTTAAAAAAATTTCTTCACAAAGAAAAAATTTCGAAATATCTATTTCGTATACTACTAGAATTCCTAGGTTAAGTGAAAAAAATGGAAAAGATTACTTTTTTATTAATCAAAAAGAGTTTGAAAAACTTATTTTAAAAGATGAATTGTTAGAACACGCTGAAGTTTTTGATAACCTTTACGGCACTTCAAAAATCAAAGTAATTGAAACTCTCAAAAAAGGAAATAATGTTATTTTTGATATAGATTGGCAAGGAGCTAACCAAATAAAAGAGAAAAAACTAAATTATAAATTAATAAGTATTTTTATATTACCACCCTCAAAAAAAACTTTATTAGGTAGACTTTCTGAAAGAGAAAACAATAATAAACAATTTATAGAAGGTAGAATGAAACAATTTGAAAAAGATGTACTCCATTGGAGAAACTATGACTATGTTGTCATTAATGATAATTTAGAAATTTGTTTAAATGAAATATTGAAAGTTATTGATATGTTTACAGAGGACAAATCTATTGGTTTTGATAATCATAAAATTGAAAATCACGTAAATAAATTAATTATTTAAGATGTTTTTCATATTCCTCACAAATCTTATAATACATTTGCGGGCTCAATTTCTGAGGTCTATCAGTCAATTTTAAATTTAATTTGTCTGATATATAATTAGCATCTTTAAATAAAATCTTTAATGGTTTTTTTATCATTTTTCTCCTTAAATTAAAAAAAATATTAGTTACATGTTCAAGGTTTTTCAAATTTTTTAATTTAAAAAAATTATTTTTATTAGAAAAAACTAAAACAGAGCTTGTTACTTTTGGAACAGGATAAAAACATTTAGGATTAATATCTAATAATTTTTTAATATTAAATTTTAGTTGCGAAATTATTGAAATTCTTCCAAATTCCTTTGTATCTTTATTAGCTATAATGCGATCTGCTACTTCCTTTTGAAACATTAATATTAGCTTGTTGAATTCATATTTATAGCTTAACTTAATTAATCTAATTAGAATTTTAGTTGAAATATTATAAGGAAGGTTGCCAAATATAACTAAATTTTTTGAATCAAAAAATTGCTCATTTAACTTAAGAATATCATCATTTATTATTCGTAATTGTTTCCCAAATTTTACTTTTAAAATTTTCGTTAAATTTTTGTCTTTCTCAACTACTATAATTTTTTTTGGATTTTTCAATAAAATTTTTTCTGTCAAGCTACCTTTCCCAGGACCAATTTCTAAAATATTATTTTTATTGTTAATTTCTACAGAATTTATAATTATATTTAATATGTTATGATCAATAAGAAAATTTTGCCCTAAACTTTTTTTAGGAATTATTTTCATAATATTTTTTAAAAAAAATCAGTGATTTAATTAATGACAGGGGATTAGATAAATTTTTTTTTACCATACTTTCATTAGGTCCATGATCGGGTGTAATTCTTAAAAATGGTAATCCAACTGTAATATTTATAGCATCAAAATTAAACAATGTTTTAATTGGTGTTAGAACTTGATCATGGTACATACCTAAGACTAAATTAAAGTTTTTATAATTTTCTCTCAAAAAAAAAGTATCAGAAGAAAAGGGACCATTAATATTTATTTTCATACTTTTTAATTTCATAATAGCAGGAGAAATTATTTTATTTTCTTCACTAAATTTATCTGTAGTTTCACAGTGGGGGTTCAAACCCATCACAGCAATTTTAGCTTTTTTTTTTATTACTTTTTCGTAAAAATCATTAAGTAATATTACTTTTTTTATAATTTTTTCTTTTGTAATCTTTCTTGTAACTTTTTTAAGGGGCACATGGGTTGTTAATGGTGAGACAGATAATTTTTCATTAAATATTAACATTGATGTGTTTTTACATCTTGTTTTATGACTTATGTACTCTGTTATACCAGCAAATCTTTTTTTTAAAAATTTTGCTTTTGATACAGGACCATTTATTATTCCACCAGCTTTTTTTTGTGTTAATAAATTAATTGCAGTAACAAAACATTTTTCAATATATAAATTAGAATGTTTATGATTTTTTACGAAGGTCTTATTTGATTTCAAATCTACATTTATTACATTTATCTCGTTATTATTCAAATTATGTAAATTAAAATTTAAATCCAGCAATTTTACTTTAAATTTATATTTAAAGAAATTCATTTGCTTCATTAATTGATTTTTTGAGCCAATTAATATTACTGGCACTTTCATTTTAGTTTTAATAAATATTTTATATGATTTTAAGAAAATCTCCAAAAAAATACTATATGGCTCACCCATAACTATTATTAATGGTTTATAGTTCATTTATTAATATATTTTTTTTTATTTGATTAAAAAAAATATTTGAAAATTTATTTAATTGTCTATCTGTTTCTTTCTGAACATAGTTTTTTAATTCTACATCTATATCAACATTAGCATTAGTAAGTTTTTTTTCCTCTAACTTTAATATCAAATAACCATTTCCAATAAATATTGGTGTTGATATACTTCCAACTTCAAGTTTTTTGACTACTTCTGAGACTTTTTGGGATAATTGAGTTTGCTTTATCCATCCAATTTTTCCACCAAGTTTTGATGTACCAGATATACTTTTTAAATTTGCTGTTTTTTCAAATCCATTATCTTTAATACTGTTTATTAACTCAAGATAGGCATTTTCAACACTCTGATCTGCTTTTAACTCAAAAACAATCTCACTTAAAAAATACTCTTCTAAATTTTTCTTATTTTTTATTTCTTTAGAAATTTGTTTTCTTAATTTATTTTTATCAATAGCTACTTTAGTAAAATACTTATCATAAATAAATTTGTTCCAATAGAATTCTATTCTAAATTTATCTTTTACATCATAAAAGTTTAAATTATGGGATTCAAAATATTTATTTAATTCCTCAACACTATTAACTTGCAACTTCGCCATCAAACTTTTATTTACTAATTTATCTATTTCTAAATTTGGTTTTTCTATCTCAAAATACTTAATTAATTCTGTATATTTGATCTTTTCTTGTATAATTGAATTTAAGGCTACTTTATTAAGATCTATTTTTGATAAATTAACAAGATTATTATTTAATGATACTAAATATTTTCCCTCATTTATAATATCAAAATTTGTTATTATTTCATTTTCAATTTTATATTTAATTTTTATATTGCTAAGTGCATGATCAGCGAAGTTTAACAAAAAAAATATGAGTAAAAAAGTCAAACTGTTAAATCTCATAACTTATTTTAATGTTGGTGAACTTAGGTTGCCAAAAGGAACGATAGTTAATGTAAAAAATATGTTTTCATCTGGTGAGATACCTATGTCCTCATAATATGTTTTTTTGTATTCTAAAGCAGCTTTTAAACAATCATTTTGGTATTCATATATAATATCGTAATATTCGGTAAGATTAATGTTTAAATTTTTATTAGTACTAAATCCTAGAGAGTTATTCTCGTCAAATGAAATTTTGGTTTGATTACTAATATATTTATTATTATCGCCTATTACATTATTTGTTTCTAAAAAATTAAATGAAGTAAAAAAATTGTTAACAGATAATCCTGTTTCAATATAATTGTATTTTAACTCATTTAGCCCGTTATCTATCGAAAAATCATAATTAATGTTAAAATGTTCATTTGGAGTATAATCCAAACTCCCGATAATGTTTGAGCTTTTTTGACCAATAGAACTATTTATTGGTAAGTCATTATTTTCATTTAACCTAAACACCTGCCCAGCGGAAAGTCCCAATACCTTATTTCCCTCACTTTCAAAAGAATACTCACCCCCAAAAGTGATAGATTCACCACCCTCAATCATGTCTTCTTCATTTAATCTATCAATATTAAACAAATTTATATAATCAACTCTTATTTCTTTTTGTTCAATATTTTTTGTTTGAGTAGGGCTAAACCTTGCAGAAACTGTTGGAGTAAAATAATTACTCCCTTTATCAGTATTTTTTACCAATGGAAGGCTTAAATTATACAATAAGGTTCCTAATATTTTATTTTCCATTTCATTATTATAATTATCTGAATTATCACCATTCGAATTGACATTTTTTAAGTTTAATGAGAAATCTCTTAAAATACCAGTTTGTGTGACTTTATAATCCGACGAAAATATTAAATCATTTACAATTAGACCATCATATTTATTGGTATCATATTTTTTCTGAAAACCTGAAGAAGATAAAGTTAAATTACCATTTTTTTCAGTTTCTAAATTTTTACTTAATACGTAATTTGGATAGATGTATTCAAAACTATCCGAATCCTCTTTTGTTAGATCTTCAAAGGTTTCAAACGAACTATAAAAAAATGTATCATTTGAATATGTTTCGTAACTTACGAAACTATTAAGTGTTGTAATATCATTTATTAAAGCTGAATTAACATCGTATTTTTTTAAATATTTCCTGTTAGATACTGTTTCTAAATTTAATTCTATATTAGCACTTTTGTAATCTCCAGTTAGATTTGCGAACAAGTGTGAGTTAAAAGAATCTCCAGAATTATTTAAACCATGATCTATTATAAAATCACTGTTCTTACCAGCTTGCCGGTACTCAGTCTGAAATAAGTATTTATCGTCAAAAAAAAGTCTTGGCGAAAATGTTAGATCTTTACTCTCTGAGATTACGTTATAATAAGGAAGCTGCATTGATGAACCCAGAAAGCTAGAATTACTAATTTTTGGCATTAAAAATCCAGATTGTCTTTTAACGGTCGGATCAGGATGGTAAAAAAATGGAAAATAAAATACTGGTTTGTCGTAAATATTTAGCCAAGCATTTTTATACTCTATAATTTTCTTTTTTTTATTATGTGTAACTTTTTCAGCTTTCATTAACCATGGTGGGCATTTTTCATTCGGGTTTAATTTACACGATGTAAACTCTGCATCCTCTATTGTTGTATTTTGCTCATTATCAAATAGCTTTTTTCCTGAAATTCTTGGATCATTTTCCTCATTACCAAAAATTGATTTATTAAAAATTACATTTGCATTATTTCCCGTCATACTTCTATTATTTAAATCTATAACTGCATCGTCTAATAAAAAGTTATTTTTTTTATTATCCTTTAAGTCTAAATTGGAGACTATAGCCGAACCATCATTTACACTATACTTAAATTTGCTAAACTTTAAAATATTTCCATTTTCATCTTTAAGTATAGAATTATTATTTGAATAAATCGTTTGTTTATTTTTATCAAAATATATATCTTCACCCACTAAAATATAAATATCTTTTAAATATGCCGTAGATTGACCCTTTGCCGATATCAAATTATCTTTTTTATTATAAATAATAATTTCTGAGTCGATTTTAGTTTTATTTTTTCTATCGATTAGCCTTACATTGCCCATAGCCTTGAGCAAAGACTTTTTCTTATTTAAAACTGATTCGTTGCTTGTAATAATTATATCGTTATCAGTTTTGATCTCCACATCACCTTTAGCCTCTATTACATCTCCACTGTCTAAAATATTAATATTTTCAGATTTAAGCTCAAATTCCTCAGATGTAGAATTATTAATATTTAAAAATATAAATATTATTACAATTATTTTTGATATATTATTTTTCATTAATCCTTATTAGTCCAATTGAAGTTAAAAGAATTAAAATTAAAAGTGGAAACCATACTGATAATAAAATTGGAACTCTCTCATTTGTTCCCATTATATTGAAAAAGTAATTTACATAATAAATTAAAACTGAGATTAATATACCAACTACTATACTAAAAATCTTAGAATGATTGTGCTTTGTATTAAGCATAAGTATTGAACCTATCAATATCATTATTACTAAGTAAACTGGAATTGCAATTAATTTATTTATATAGCTTTCTATATCCAATGTTGAGTATCCTAGTGATTTATAGTCATTTAATTGAGAATTTAATTGAAAAATATTTAATGATGATAGATTTGAAAATAGGTTATTAATTTTTTCAAGATCAAAGTTACTATCGAGTATCATAACTGATTTATCGTATTTATTTCCATCCACATCAAATATTTTAACATTTTTCAAAAGCCATACTTTATTACTAATATTAATATTTTCAGCAATTATAGTTTTTTTAAAGTTATAATTTTTATCCATCTGACTTATCGAGATATTTTTAAGGTTATAACCATCTATACCTTCAGCATTAATAATATTTATATTTTCATTAATTTCATCTTTTATCCAAAGACCATTTTCGTTTATTACTGCTAAATATTTGTTGTCATCTGTAAATTGATTTTTAAAGCTTAAATAATTTAATTTTAGACTTGATGAAAAAGTATGAAATCCAAATACTAAAAAAATACCAAAAATAAATGTTATTGAGATTAAAATTTTAATAATATCAATATTCTTTACCCCGTAGTTTTTAAAAATTATTACCTCATCTTTGTTGTATAGATGTAAAAAAAACATTTGAGTTGAAATTAAAATTATAAATGGAAAAATTTCAAATAATATTGAGGGTAAATTGAGCAAGGTAAAGAAAAATGGATAATACATACTTTTGCTTAGTTCACTAAAAAATTTTATTTCCTCTAAAATATTTAGGATAAAAACTATCGCAGCAAAAATAGATGTTATAACTAATATATTTTTTAAAAATAATTTAATTAGATAGCCTTGATATGTTTTAATATTATACATAGTTAATCACTAAATTTAAATTTAAGATAAATATAAAAAAATAAACTTGATAAAAAAGGAATACTAATAAAGAAAATATTCTTATAGTTTATTGCAGTTGAAAACTGCGAAAGTACTTGAGAAAGCACAATTGATAAAATTCCTAATATAAAAATTGCAACCTTAAATAATTTAAATTTATCGTCACTTTCTGACTTCAATGCCAGACACGATCCAATAATCGAAACTATAATTATATAGAATGGAATAATAAGTCTTTTATATAACTCCTCAAGCACAGCACCAACTTGCTTTTTACTACAATCCAAGTTCTGTGATTTGAAATTTCTATTAAATTTATATATAGAAATTACACATTCGATTAAAAGCTTACTACTTTGTTCTTGAATCTTTGGATCGATAGTACTTTTTGTTGAATATTTCGATAAATTTATTTGCGTTTTATCGTAGGAGATAATATTAGAACCATTTTTATCTGTATCGATTATATTTCCACTAAATAATACAAGATAAAACTTGCCATTATCTTTTTGGAGTATTCCTTTTCTTGCAGATATAATTTGTGAATTTGGTTTATTTTTTGTATCTTTTAAAAAAATATTAATTAATTCACCATTTTTATTTTTTTTCTCGATAAAAATTGTAAGATCTTCAACTGTACTTACAAATTTTTTGGATTTAATCAAAGATGGAAAATAATCAATATTTGAAGATCTAATATGTGATCTTGCAATGTCCTGAGTTTTCGGCACTATAAATAAATTTAATATCAACTGTAATATTACTAAAATAAAAGAAAATTTAATTATAAAATTTAGTAACTCCCTCTTTTTAATTCCATTAGTCCAAAATATTATCAATTCATTTTTTTCTTCATACCTTGATATCGTATAAAAAATAGATAAAAAAAACATAAATATCAACAATCTCGAAAAAATTTTAGGAAAATTTAAAAGAGTATAATAAAAATAGACTTTAAAACTATGACCATCCTCTGAAACAAAGTCCAAAAAATTTACAGCTTGTATTACCCAAACAATTAAACTTAAACTTATTGTTCCTACTAAAAAAAAACTAATTGTATCAAAAAAAAATTTTCTAAATATTAATTTTTCCATTGAAATGTAAGGTTTTTAATCATATATATCTTCAACTTTAAGTTTATATTTTAAAAATTATGAGTGTTCAAGTTGTCTATAAAAATTTAATTAAATTAACAAATTCTGGAGTTTTTGCATTATTTGTCGACGAAAAATACAAAATAGACTCTTTAACTAAATTCTTTTCATCAAAAGAGTTATTTTTTATTAAAAATTATCTTAAAAGCAAAAATTTTAGTAACTCTAAATTTTCTCATTTTAATATTAATGAGAGGAAAACTATAATTCTTATATCCACTAAAAAAAATACGGAGCCAGGATATCAAGAAAATCTTGGAGCCGAGTTTTATAATTTTATAAAAAAAAATAATCTACAGAACTTATCTATTTGCTCAAACTACATTCAAGAAAAACTTTTTTGCCATTTTATCCATGGAATTAAGTTAAAGTCTTATACTTTCGATTTATATAAAACAAAAAAAAATAAAAGTGCAACTAAAATAAATGTTTATCTAAAACGTACTAATTTTTCAAACAAGTATATAAATAAGTTATTTTCAATAGAAAGTGGTACAAACTTTGCAAGGGATTTGGTTTCTGAACCTCCAAATGTATTGTATCCAGAAGAATATGTGAAAAGACTTTTAAAGCTAAAAAAAATAGGAATAAAAGTAACTGTTTACAATGAGCTTAAAATGAAAAAACTTGGAATGAATTCTTTATTAGGTGTCGGTCAAGGAAGCTCTAAAAAATCATATTTAGTAACTCTTGAGTGGTATGGCGACAAATTAGATAAAACAAAACCAATTTCATTTGTAGGGAAGGGAGTTTGTTTTGATACAGGTGGTATATCACTTAAACCAGCAAAGTTTATGGAAGAGATGAAATATGATATGGCTGGGTCTGCAGTAGTATCTGGATTGATGCAAAGTTTAGCTATGAGAAAAGCCAAAATAAACGCAGTTGGAGTAGTTGGACTTGTAGAAAATATGCCTGGTAGTAATGCACAAAGACCCGGGGATATTGTAAAATCATACTCAGGAAAAACTATAGAAGTACTAAACACCGATGCAGAGGGAAGACTTGTTTTAGCCGATGCTCTAACATTTACTGAAAAAAAATTCAGACCTAAATTCATAATTGACTTGGCTACATTAACTGGAGCAATAATTGTATCATTAGGAGAAGAATATGCGGGGTTATTTTCAAATAATGATGAACTATCAAATAAAATATTTAAGTCTGGATTAGAAGTGAACGAAAAAGTCTGGAGACTCCCTTTAGACAAAAACTATGATAAGTTAATTAATTCACCGGTCGCAGATATGCAAAATATTAATTATGTTGGAGGAGCCGGATCAATAACAGCTGCACAATTTTTACAAAGATTTATTTTAAATAAAACACCTTGGGCTCATCTAGACATAGCAGGTATGGCTTTTTCAAAAAAAGCAGCAAACTTAAATCCAAGCGGGGCAACAGGATTTGGAGTAAGATTGTTAAATAACCTTATAGAAAAATATTATGAGTAAATATGAACAAACATTGTCAATAATTAAACCAGATGCTGTAGAAAGAAACTTGTCTGACGAAATTAAACAAATTTTTATATTAAAAGGTTTTAAAATTGCCGAAGAAAAAAAATTAAAAATTACTAAAAATGAAGCTGAGAAATTTTATCAAGTTCACCAAACCAAGCCATTTTACAACGATTTATGCAATTATTTGTCGTCAGGTCCAATAGTTGCAATGATATTGGAAAAAGAAAATGCTATTATAGATAATAGAAATATTATGGGTGCCACTAATCCGAAAGATGCCGCAGAAGGAACAATAAGAAAAAAATTTGGCCTATCTATCGATAAAAATTCTGTGCATGGATCTGACAGCGCAGAAAATGCTAAAATTGAAATAGATTTTTTTTTTAAAAATTAATTATAAATCTTTAAAATGGCTTTTGGATAAAGAATATGCTCAATTCTTTTAACCTTTTTTGATAAACTTTTTTCATTATCATACTTATAGATTTTAACTTTCTGTTGTAGAATTATTTTACCAGAGTCTAGTTTCTTTGACACATAATGTACAGTAGAACCAGTATATTTTTCTTTATTTTTGATTGCTCTTTTAAAAGTATTGAGTCCCTTAAATTTAGGTAATAAGGATGGATGTATATTAATAACTTTACCCCTAAATTTAGTTATGAAATTTTTAGATAAAATCTTCATAAATCCAGCCAAACAAATTAAAGTTATTTTATTTTTTTGTAAGAGATCTAATAATTTTTCTTCATTTTTATTATTTTCAAAATTAATAAAATTAAATTTTATATTGTTAATAATGGCATATTTTTTTCCCTCAGCATTTATTTTGTCTGAGATAACTAACTTAATAGTTATCGGGGAATATTTTTTTTTTGAAAAATTTATAAGATTTTTTAAATTTGTTCCCTTGCCGGATATAAAAACTGCAGTATTATTTTTTATATCCCCAATTAATTTTGCCATTTAGAATAATTTTCTTTTTTCCATTTTCTATTTCACCAATTAAATAAGGCTGGTAATTTTTACTAAAAAACTTTTTTATTTTAAATATATTTTTTTTACTAACAATAATACAAAAACCTACTCCACAATTGAAAGTTTTTATCATTTCATTGTCTGAAATATTTTTATTTTTGATCCAATTAAATATTTTTTTTGGTTTAATTTTATTAATATCAATTTTTGCTGATAGTCCGTCTGGAATAACTCTTTTTAAATTATCCTCTAAACCTCCACCTGTTATGTTTGCACACGCTTTTATTAATCCCCTCTGGTTTAAATTCATAATTTCATCTACATAAATTTTTGTAGGTCTAATTAATTCTTTTTTTAAAAAATTATTTTTTTTAATATTTATTTTCTCAATTTTAATTATTTTTCTCACAAGGGAGTATCCATTTGAATGAAGTCCGCTCGAAGGTATTGCAAATATTAGATCGTTTTTTTTTACTAAATTTTTTCTTAAAATTTTACTTTTTTCTACTAATCCTACAGCGAAACCAGCTAAATCAAATTTATTACCTAAATATGTGCCTGGCATCTCAGCTGTTTCACCTCCTGCCAGTTCACATTTAGAAATTTTACATCCTTTTATAATGCCTCTAACAATTGATTTAAGTTTTTTTATATTTAGTTTGCCAATAGATATATAATCTAGAAAAATAATTGGTTGAGCCCCTTGAACAATGAGATCATTTACTGACATTGCGACTAAGTCTATTCCGATTGTGTCGAATTTTTTTAAATCATTTGCAATTTCAAGCTTTGTACCAACACCATCAGTGCTCGTGACCAAATATGGTTCTTTTATTTGCCGCGGAATTCTTGATACCGAGCCAAACCCTCCTATATTCTTAAAATTACCACCTTTTTTTGTTTTTTTTAGTTGATATGAAATATATTTTACAAAATTGTCAGCTGCGTTTATGTTAACTCCACTATTTCTATATGTTAAATTATTTTTCCTCATGAATATAAAATTTTTTTATAAAAAAAAAATATTGTTTATTTTATACATTTTTTTCTCAATTTTGTTTATTAATTTTTTTTTTATATCTTATACACCTGCTAATTCGAAAATTTATAGTATTGATAATATTAAAATAACTGAGCCATATAATATAGAGTTTAAAAAAGAAAAAGTTATTGATAAAGCGTTCAAAGAAGCTTTTAATTTATTAATTGCGAAAATATTATCTTCCGAGGAGATGAATAAAGTAAATGAAAACAATCTTAGGTCGATTAAACAAATGATTGATTCATTTTCTATAATAAACGAACAATTTATTAATAACAATTATTCAGCAGATTTTGAAGTTTTATTCAGTAAAAAAGAAGTTTTAAAATATTTAGATTATAAAAATGTTGTATCTTCTTCTCCTAAAAAAAAAAATATACTTTTTATTCCAATATTATTAGATTTAGATAGAAATGAATTTGTTATCTACGATAAAAATTTCTTTTATACTAATTGGAATTTAAAAAAAAAAAAATCTGATTTATTAACATATATGTTACCTGAAGAGGATATAGATGATTTAAATTTAATAAAAAAAAATATAGATAATATAGAAAACTATGATTTTAAAGATTTATTAGTTAAGTATGGTCAACAGGATTTTATTATTTCGATTTTTTTTTATAGCAAAAATAATTTCTCAGTATTATCTAAGATAAAACTTAATAACAAAATATCTATAATAAAGTCTGAATATATTAAAAAAAACTCAAATAATATAATGAGTGAACTAAAAACTTTATTTGAAAATAAATGGAAAAAATTAAATCAAATTAATACATCCATAAGATTGTCACTTGATTTATCACTTAACTCAAAAAATATAAAATTAATCCAAAGGTTTGAAAATGAATTGAATAATTCCGATCTTATTTATAATTTTAATATTGAAAAGATCACAAGTGACAAGACAACATACAATATTATTTACAACAGTACACCTGATAATTTTATTAATGAATTTTCAAGTAAGGAATTCCAGATAAACATTTCTAAGAATATTTGGGAAATTTATGAGTGAATTAAACCAATTATTATTAAATTTAAATCAAAAGCAAAATTTTAATTACAATGACTTTTATGTGAGTGAAAGTAATTATTATGCATTTCAACTTATAGACACATGGCCAAAATGGGAAAAAAATATAATAAATATATTTGGTGAAAATGGTTGTGGAAAATCACATCTTTCAGAGATTTTCAAAAATAAATATAAAGCAACAATTTTAGATGAAAAAGAATTAAAAAATGAAACATTAAAAACATTGAAAATACCCCAAAATATAATTTTAGAGAATTTTAAAAATAAAACAGATGAGAAATTATTATATTCTTTATTTAATTTAGTTGATCAAGATAATAAATTTTTAATTATAAATTCCAATTTAGGTTTAATGAAAATGAATTTTGAATTAATAGACTTAAAATCCAGGATAAATAATTGTATCCCTGCAGAAATAAAAATACCAGATGATGACTTAATATTTGCTCTTATTTTAAAAAATCTATCTGATAAGCAAATTAAAATAGAAAAAAAACTTATTGAGTATATTGTAAAAAGAATAGATAGATCTTATAGAAAAATATTAGAATTTATATATAAGATCGATACAATAAGTTTAAAAAAAAAAAAACCAATTAATTTAAAGACCATAAAAGAAATTATATAGGTATAAATTGAGCAAATATAGAACGCACACATGTGGTGAATTAAGTGTGATTAATAATGATCAAAAGGTTATTTTATCTGGTTGGATAAATAAAAAAAGAGACCATGGAAATTTACTATTTTTAGATTTAAGAGATAATTATGGCCTCACACAATGTGTAATAGATAAAGAAAATAATTACTTTAAAAAACTTGAAAAAAAACAATTAGAAACTGTAATTAAAATCGAGGGTAAAGTTGTTAAAAGATCTAAGGACACAATCAATGCTGATATTAGAACTGGAGAAATAGAAATACTTATTGACAGTTTTGAAGTATTAGGTGAATGCGACGAACTTCCAATGCCAATATTTAGTGATCAAGATTATTCCGAAGAAATAAGATTAAAATATAGATACTTAGATCTAAGACGTAAAAAAATACATGATAATATTATTTTAAGATCCAAAATTATATCATTTATTAGATCACAGATGACTAGCAAGGGTTTCTTAGAGTTTCAAACCCCAATTTTAACATCTTCAAGTCCCGAGGGTGCAAGAGATTTTTTAGTACCGAGTAGACTAAATCCAGGAAAATTTTATGCTTTACCACAGGCACCCCAACAATTTAAACAATTAGCAATGGTATCGGGTTTTGACAAATATTTTCAAATAGCTCCATGTTTTAGAGACGAAGATGCTAGAGCTGATAGAAGTCCTGGTGAATTTTATCAATTAGATATTGAGATGTCATTTGTCGAGCAAGAAAATGTATTTGAAGTCGTTGAAGAATTGATGCTCAACCTTTTTAAAAAATTTTCAAATAAAAAAATTATGTATGAAAAATTTCCAAGAATTAAATATGAGGACGCAATGTTAAAATATGGTACAGACAAGCCAGATCTAAGAAATCCTCTTGTAATACAAAACGTGACAGAAATTTTTAAAAGAAATGATGTGAGCCTAGATATATTTAAAAATCTTATAAGCAAAGGCTCAGAAGTAAGATGTATTGTAACAAAAAATACCTTTAATAAACCAAGGAGTTTTTTTGACAATATTGATAAGTGGGCTAAAAACGAGGGATCGTCTGGTCTCGCTTATTTTTCTTTAGAAAATGAAGATAAATTAAATGCAAAAGGTCCTATCGGAAAATTCTTTACAACCGAATCATTAATAGATCTGTCTAAGTTGACACACGCAGAACCTGGGGATAGTATTTTTTTTTCTTGTGGAAAGAAAAATGACGTAGAAAAACTTCTTTCTGCTGCAAGAGATAAAATTGCAAATGATTTAAAATTGATCAAAGAAAGTTCATTTGCATTTTGCTGGATAACTGATTACCCAATGTTTGAGTTAGACGAAATAACAAATAAAATTAAATTTAGCCATAATCCATTTTCTATGCCGCAAGGTGATTTAGATAATCTAAATTTTGAAAAACCATTAGATATTAAAGCATTTCAATATGATATTGTGTGTAATGGCATAGAGCTTTCCTCAGGAGCAATTAGAAATCATATACCAAAGTTAATGTATAAGCTTTTTTCTATTGCTGGTTACAACGAAAAGGAAGTTAACGAAAAATTTAGTGGAATGATTAATGCCTTAAAATTTGGTGCTCCCCCACACGGTGGTATAGCACCTGGTATTGATAGACTAGTAATGCTTTTAGCAAATGAAAAAAATATTAGAGAAGTTACGATGTTTCCGATGAACCAAAATGCCCAGGATTTGATGATGAACGCACCTTCTGATATTTCAGAGAAACAGCTTAAGGAACTAGGTATAAAAATAAAAAAATGACTATTTTTTACCTTTAAGATTTATCCGAATATCTGACAAATCTACTAATTTTTTCTTATAATTATTCCTTACAAACCCCTTGCTTGTAATATCTTTCACGATTTTTAATATTTGTTTTTGATCCTCAGTATCTACTTCATCTGGATTTGTTTCGGAGCTCTTATCAGTTCCACCAATAGATGGTGTGTGTGCTAAATCTTCTCTACTTAAATATGAAATCGCTAATTCTCTAAAAATATAATCAAGTATAGAAGTAGCGCTTAATATTCTATCATTACCGAATACCTTTCCAGAAGGTTCAAATTTAGTGTCAACATAAGCGTTCACGTACTCATCTAATGGCACACCATACTGAAGGCCTAAGGAAATTGCTATAGCAAAGTTGTTCATCAAAGCCTTAACAAGCTCTCCCTCTTTACTAGTATCTATAAAAATTTCCCCTATCTTTCCATCTTCGTATTCTCCTGTGTGAAGATATACTTTATGATCACCAATGCTAGCTTTTTGAATATATCCCTTTCGTCTATCAGGCATTCCAAATCTCTTATTAACACTATCACTAACTTTACTAATTAAATTCGTACTAATATTTTTTTTCTTTTGATTGATATTCTGCTCTGATGGCTTAATTACTGGTTCCTCAAAATTTTCCTTATTTTTAACTAATTTATCAAGGTTTTTTGTTTTTCTGTTATCTAACTTTATATCTAAAATTTCAAACTTACCATCCTCTCTTTGTTCTAGCTTTTCAAGCTCGATCTCGCTTAAGTTATCTAGGTAATGATTTACTTTAAAACTACATGTATAATAGGTTTCAACAAGATATTTTGCCATACTATTCCTTAATTAAATTGTTTGAATCGTAAAGAATTTATTTATATACAAATTCAAAATTTAGTCTAATTTTATTTTTACAATTATTAATTGAAAAAAATTATGTTGACATTAATTAAAGAAATTTTTACTTGGTGGAATCGCCAAACCTTAGGAACAAGAATCTTCACAATGTTCAAAGGTAAGCTTGTAGGAAAAGATAATTACGGAAATAAATATTATCAAGATAAGAGTGGAAAAAGGTGGGTTATTTATAATGGCGAGACTGAAACGACTAAAATTCCCCAGGAGTGGTATTCTTGGATACATTATATGAAAAATAAAATTGAAAATGACCATGAGTTAAAAAAATTTTTTTGGCAAAAAGAGCATCAACCTAACCAGACTGGAACTGAAAAAGCCTATATTCCAAATAAAAATAAAAATGTCACCTCTAAAAAATATAAGACTTGGAAAAATTAAATATTTTATTTTCTTTTTTGTAATATTTTATTTTTTCCAACAAAACCTAACAAATTCTGTTGAGAACGCATCTGATAAATTTATTGAAATAAAAATTTTAGATAAAGTTAATTCAAAAAATTCAACATTGACATTAAATATAGGTGAAGAAGAAAAATTCGAAAATTTATTAATCAAAGCATTAAAGTGTAGTAATTCTGAATTTGACGACAATCCTGAAATCACTGCATATCTTCAAGTCAAAGATATAACTTTTAATGATAAAAATAAGGTCTATATTTTTAACGACTGGACTTTTGCATCTAGCCCAGCTTTAAGACCATTTGACCATCCTATTTACGATATTTGGCTAACAAAATGTTATATTAAATAATTTTTTCATTATCAAGCCAGTTAACATTATAATCTGAGTCAATAAATTTTTTATGATTTAATAGTTTCTTGTGCAAGTCTATCGTAGTTGTAATTCCATCAATTACAAACTCATCTAAAGATCTTTTTGTTCTTTGTATAGCCTCATACCTATCTCTACCATGACATATTAACTTACATATCATGCTATCGTAGTAAGGTGTTACTTTATAACCTTGGTAAATTGAGCTGTCAACTCGTGTTCTAAATCCAGAAGGTTGATGACACATTTTTATAATTCCCGGAGATGGTTGAAAATTTTTACTTGCATCCTCTGCATTAATTCTACATTCTATAGCGTGACCTCTGGGCTCAATATCGCTTTGTTTTAGTGAAGTATCTCCATAATATGCTATTCTTATTTGCTCTTTTATAATATCTATACCGGTAACAACTTCAGTCACTGGATGTTCAACTTGTACCCTTGTATTCATTTCTAAGAAATAATATTTCCCATCTTCGTATATAAATTCAACTGTACCGGCACCTTCGTAACCTATTTTTTCTACCATTTTAACAGTTTTGTTTAACAGATCTTCTCTAATTTCTTTAGTTAAAACAGGGCTTGGAGTTTCTTCAATTAGTTTTTGGTGTCTTCTTTGAACAGAACAATCTCTCTCATAAAGATGTACGGTTCTATTTTTACCCGATAAAATTTGGACTTCTATATGTCTTGGATTTTGGAAAAACTTCTCAATGTAAACTTCATCATTTGCAAAATATTTCTTTGCTTCTAATTTTGCATTATTAAACGAAAACTCAAAGTCTTTTTCTTCATTTACAATTTTAATACCTTTTCCGCCTCCGCCTCCTGATGCTTTAATTAAAACTGGAAACCCAATATTTTTACATATTTTTTTTGCTTCATCGATATCTGATATACCACCATCCGAACCTTTTATAATTGGTAAACCATATTCTTGAGCGATCTTTTTTGCTTGAATTTTGTCACCCATCATTTTAATCACCTTGGATGTCGGTCCAATAAATTTTATATTGTAGTCTTCTAAAATTTTTGCAAATTTAAAATTTTCCGACAAAAATCCATAGCCAGGATGCACTGCATCTGCATTGGTTAGTTCCACAGCTGATAAAATTGCAGGAATATTTAAATAACTATTTATTGGTTTATGTGAACCAATACAAACACTTTCATCCGCTAGCTTTACATGCATACTGTCTTTATCAACATCCGAATGTACTGCAACAGTGGAAATTCCCCATTCTTTACACGCTCTTATTACTCTTACAGAAATTTCTCCTCTGTTAGCAATTAAGATTTTTTTAAACATTAATCTATTATTATTAGTTTCTGCCCAAATTCAACTGGCTCGCCATCTTTTATGAGAATTTTTTTAACCTCACCATCAGTATTGCTTGGCACATGATTCATCGTTTTCATCGCCTCAATAATCATTATAGTATCACCTTTTTTGATTTTTTTTCCTACTGTTACAAAATTTTTCGCACCTGGTTCTGGTGCTAGATAAGCAGTTCCCACAATAGGGCTTGTGATTATATTACCGGTTTCTATATCTTCCTCTATTATTTCTTTATCAATATCTAAATTATTAATATTTTTATCTTTCAAAGATTTTTTTAATTCCTCTAGGGTACTTAAAAGCTTTAAAATAATTTTTTTATCAATTTCCATTTTTTAACAATTCATGCATGGCATTTATGGCCATAATATAACAATTTGAACCAATGCCGAATATGCCCCCTGTTACAACATCACTTATGAGTGATTTTTGTCTGAATTTCTCTCTCTTATAAATATTAGAGATATGAACTTCAATCATTGGAATTTTTAAAATGCTTAAAGCATCTCTAATCGCCACAGATGTATGAGTGAAAGCAGCGGCATTTATAATTATTCCATCGTATTCACTGCGTGCTTGTTGTATAAGGTTAACAATTTCTCCTTCTATATTAGATTGCTCAAATTTAATGTCAATTCCCAATTCATTCGATACTTTTAAACAGTTTTTTTCAACTTGATGAAGAGTGATTTTGCCATATTGTGATTGTTCTCTTTCACCTAATAGATTAAGATTTGGACCATTAATAATTAAAATTTTTATTTTCACAATTGATTTATAATATATGCAAAAAAAAAATAAAATAAAAATCAAAGCTAATGGAAAAAGCTTATATCTTAAAAAGAATTTCTCAGTTAAAAATTTGCTGGATATGCTCAATATACCTACAAAATTGGTTGCAATTGAGTTAAACGAAAAAATATTAGATAAAACAAAATTAAGTAAAGTTTTTTTAAAAAATGGAGATAAAGTAGAGGTAGTTCATTTTATCGGAGGTGGGTGAAAATGATAAAAGATATATTTAAAATAGCCAATAAAAAATATTTATCTAGGCTTATAGTCGGAACTGGAAAATATAAAAACTTTGAGGAATGTGCTAAGGCCGTAGAAATTTCAGGAGCAGAAATCGTAACCGTTGCTGTTAGAAGAGTTAATATAACAGATACATCAAAACCATTATTGATGGATTATTTAGATCCAAAAAAAATTACTTACTTACCAAATACTGCTGGTTGTTTTAATTCCAGTGAAGCCCTTAGAACTTTAAGACTGGCAAGAGAGATCGGCGGGTGGAAACTTGTGAAACTAGAAGTACTTGGTGACAAAAAAACTTTATTTCCCGATATAGTTGAAACATTAAAATCTACTGAAATTTTATCTAAAGAGGGATTTAAGGTAATGGTTTATTGTACTGACGATCCGTTAATGTCAAAAAGATTTGAGAATGCTGGGGCGTCAGCAATAATGCCACTTGCTTCACCCATCGGTTCAGGCTTAGGTATTTTAAATAGTCTAAACATTAAAATCATTAGATTGCAAACAAGACTACCATTGATTATAGATGCCGGGATAGGTGATGCAAAAGATGCAGCTGAAGCTATGCAACTCGGCTGTGATGGTATTTTGGTAAACTCAGCAATAGCAAAAGCTAAAAAACCTTATTTAATGGCTGAGGCTATGCGATTAGCTGTAATAGCAGGTCGCAAATCATATCTTTCTGGCAGAATAAAGAAAAGTATTTTTGGCAAAGCATCATCACCTAAAACAGGAATTATTTAACACTTTTTTTAAAATATTTTTTTTTATAAAATTTTCTTTTTTTGAATTTAATTATTTTGTTTTCGTTTTGATTAATTATTAAATTTTTATTTTTTTTCATATCGGATAAATTATCAATTTTTTCCAATTGCTTCCCGGTTTTTGAGTTAAATTCAATTATATATTCATTGATATCATAGTCATTATTTGAAATAAAATTTAATTCTAGTTTATTTTTATTTCTAAAATAATCGATATTTTCTTTAAAATTTTTTTCCATAAAATCTTTTATACTTTCATTAATTTTTAAGGTAATAATTTTAGCTTTATTTTCTACTGTTTTTAATTCTAATAATTTTAAAGTTTTAAGGCAAAACGACTCTTTTGTTAATTTCATCTGCCACTTAACACTACTTTCTCTAAGTCTTTGTCTTGACATTTCTAAAAGTCCAAAGTTACTTATCCTTCCTATCTGAATTCTTGCTCTATCCTTTCGGCATCTCTCCTTAAGTTTTCTTTCTACGAGTTTTTTATTGTTAAAACTCATCATGTCTATAAAATCTATTATTATAAGTCCTGACAAGTCTCTTATTTTTACTTGTCTTGAAATTTCTTCAGCAGCTTCCAAGTTTGTATCTAATGCTGTACTCTCGACATTTCTTTGTTTAATTGATTTACCTGAATTTACATCAATAGAGACCAATGCTTCAGTTGGATTTATTACTAAATATCCCCCAGAAGAAAGTTTTACCTCGGTCTTAAAAATCTCGTAAAGTTTGGTTTCGATTTTCTCTTTAAAAAATAGTGGTGTCTTTTCTCTATACTTTTTAACTTTTTTTAAATGCTTAGGTAGTAATGTTTTGACGTAATTTTTTGTTTTTTGATATCCATCATTTCCCTCAACAATTATATTCTGTGTTTCATCATCAAACATATCTCTTAAGCTTCTCCTTATAATATCGCTTTCTTGGTGTATAAGGGACGGTGCTATTGAATTTAGGGCATTCTCTTTTATTTTTTCCCATATAATAATAAGATTTTTTAAATCATTACTAATTTCATTTTTAGTTTTATTTGAACCCGCCGTTCTTACAATTACACCCATTTCTTTTGGAATATAAATATCGTTTAAAATAGTTCTTATTTTTTTTCTATCACCGGGGTTAAAAATTTTTCTAGAAATCCCTCCTCCTTTTGGAGTATTGGGCATTAAAACTAAATACTTTCCAGCAATTGAAATAAAGGTGCTTAATGCTGCACCTTTCAATCCCCTTTCATCTTTTAATACTTGAACTAAAATTACTTGATTTGGTTTTATCACTTCTTGTATTTTATATCTTTTAGACGGATAACTTCTTTTTACATGTTTTTCTGAATTATCATTTTCAATAGATTTATTATCTTCATCATTTACATTGCTTTCTGTATTTTTTTCAAAATCTGCTAATTCTTTTTTTTCACTTTCTTCTAATAATTTTAGTCTTGCTTCTTCCTCTTCTTTTTTGATTTTTTCTAAATCATCTTTGGGAAGCTGATAATAGTCACTTTGAATATCGTTAAAAGACAAGAAACCATGCCTATCTCTTCCAAAATCAACAAAAGCTGCTTGAAGAGAGGGCTCTATTCTACTTACTTTACCAAGATAAATATTATTTTTTATTAATGTATTATTAATACTCTCGTACTCATAATCTTCAATATTTTGATCTGATTTAAGCACAACTCTAGTTTCATTTGGATGCGATGCATCAATATATAAATTTTTTGGCATAATTTTTGGTTTTTTTGTTTCATTCTTTTTTAAATTCTATGCCATAACTTTAACAAATTCGTAAAATAATTGATACTAAAATGAATAATATTTTGAAAAGAATAATTATAACCTCATCTTTTTTGTTGCTATTATTGACAATTTCCACAGTTTCAATTTTATGGATATATTCAAATAAATTACCTGACTATAAATTTTTAAATAGCTATAAACCACCTGTTTCTAGTAAATTATATTCAGGAAATGGAGAATTGGTAATTGATTTTTCATCTGAGAAAAGAATATTTATTCCATACGAATCAATCCCTGAAAAAATTATTAATTCTTTTTTATCAGCTGAGGATAAGAATTTTTTTACTCATCCAGGCGTTGATGCAAAAGGAGTAATAAGAGCAATTTATAATAATATTTTTAATTTACTTTCCTCAAAAAGACTTGAGGGAGCCTCAACAATAACACAACAAGTTGCAAAAAACTTTTTATTAACAAATGAGATAAGCATTGATAGAAAAATTAAAGAAGCAATATTAGCTTTTAGAATAGAAAGATCATTATCAAAGAAAAGAATTTTAGAATTATACCTTAATCAAATATATTTAGGCGAAGGTAGCTATGGAATAGCGTCAGCAAGTTTAAAATATTTTGATAAACCCATAAGTGATTTAGATTATGCAGAGGCATCTTTGTTAGCCGCTTTACCAAAAGCACCAAGTAGATACAATCCATATAAAAATTTAGAACTAGCTCAATATAGAAGAAATTTAGTATTAAATAACCTATTTGAAAATGGTTTTATAAACCAAAACCAATATAATATTTTTAAAAAATCAAAAATTTTTCTTAATAAGAGGAAAAGAATTTATTTAGAGGATGCAAGATATTATGTTGAAGATGTAAGAAAATTTATAGTAAATAAATATGGATTTGATAAAGTTTATAAACAAGGTTTCAATATTAAAACACCGCTTGATTTAAAATTACAAAAAATTGCAACAAATTCTTTGAGAAAAGGATTAATTGAATACGATCAAAGAAAAGGTTGGAGGGGCCCATTAACAAATATTAAAAGTAATAATTGGACCAATGATTTGGATAATTATAAAATTGAAAAATCAATAAATTGGAACCTGGCTATAGTTCGAAAATTAGAGAAGTTTTCAGCAAGTATTGAACTATCGACAAGAAAAAAAGGTAAAATTCTTTATAAAGATATAAGCTGGACTAAAAAGGAATTTGATGAAATTTTAAAAATTGGAGATGTGGTATATGTAAAAAGTGTAGGAGACGGAAACTATCAACTAAAACAACTTCCAGATGTTAACGGTGCAATAGTTGTTATAGATCCATTTACTGGTAGATTAAAAGCCATGTCTGGTGGCTTTAGTTTTAAAAAAAGTGAATTTAACAGAGCTTCTCAAGCAAATAGGCAGCCTGGATCTGCTTTTAAACCATTTATTTACGCACTTGCTCTTGAAAATAATTTTAAACCAAACACACTCATTCTTGATGCTCCGATAGTATTAGATCAAGGTGAAGATTTAAAAATGTGGAAACCTGAAAATTATGGAAAAAAATTTTATGGTTTGTCAACATTAAGAACTGGTATAGAGAAGTCTAGAAATCTGATGACAGTTAGAATTGCCCAAGAGCTAGGTTTAAAAAAAATTACGGAACTAACAAAAAAGATGAATATCTATGAAAATCCTGAGGAACTAATGTCTTTATCTCTAGGATCTGCAGAAACTACACTTTTAAAAATTTCATCTGCATATTGTTCTTTTGTAAATGGAGGAAAGCTTGTAAATCCAATACTAATTGACAGAATTCAAGATACAGAGGGAACAACAATTTATAATTCAGAAAAAAGATTTTGTAGAAATTGTGATAACATTTCATATTTAAGTAAAAACTTACCGAAAGTTGAAGATAATTTTGTTGAGATTTTCAGCCCACAATCTGCATACCAAATAACTTCAATGCTTGAAGGAGTAATAAAAAGAGGAACTGGTAAAAAACTCAAGAGTTTGAATCTAGATCTTGCTGGAAAAACTGGAACAACTAATAAAAATACAGATACTTGGTTTATAGGATATACATCAAATCTTGTTATTGGAGTATATGTTGGTTTCGATGAGCCAAAAAGTTTAGGAAAATATGAAACAGGTTCTAAAACAGCTATGCCAATATTTAAATATTTTGTAGAGAACGCTGTAAGCAAAAAAAATGCAAGACCTTTTAAAGTTTCAAATGATATAAATATGATGGTTATAGACGCAAAAACAGGGAAAAAAGCTGCTTATGGTTCAAAAGATGTAATTATTGAATCATTTAAAAAAAAAAGTTTCTATAAAAAGGATTTTGAAAATGAACAAAATTTGAATTATAAGCTTAATGAAAGGAATATATTTAATTTTTATTAATGGAAGACAACTTCTTAAATAAGATAGATAAAATAAAAAAAATAAATCAAAGAATTAAGGAGTATCTTTGACAAAAATAATATTCAATATAGACTTACATCTATCAATTCTAAAATCGAAAAACCAAATTTTTGGGAAGATACTAAAACTGCAGGAAAAATAATTAAAGAAAAAAATAATCTCAATATCTTACTTGATACATATAAAGATACGGTGAAGGATTGCGACGAGATTCAAGAGCTTTATGATCTAGCTACACAAGATGAAAACCAAAACTTAATTAAAGAACTAGAAATCAACCTATTTAATGTGGAGAAATTAGTTAAAAAAAATGAAATAAAGTGTTTTTTGTCAAAAGAAAGTGATTTTTTAGATGCATATCTTGAAATTCATGCAGGGGCAGGTGGAACTGAAAGTCAAGATTGGGCCGAAATGCTAAGAAGAATGTATATGAAGTGGTCAAATAATAAAAAAAATGGCTTTGAAATAATAAGTGAACATAGGGGAGATGAAGCGGGAATTAAATCCACAACTGTTAAAATTGAAGGTGAATATGCCTATGGATTACTTAAATCTGAGTCAGGTATACATCGTTTAGTAAGAATTTCACCATTTGACTCCGGTGCAAGAAGACATACTAGTTTTGCAAGTGTATGGGTGTATCCTGTGGTAGATGAAAATATAAATATAGAAATTTTTGATAAAGATTTAAGGGTAGACACTTATAGATCAAGCGGAGCTGGTGGGCAGCATGTTAATACAACGGATAGCGCTGTAAGGATAACGCATTTACCATCTAAAATTGTAGTACAATGTCAAAATGAGCGATCACAACACAAAAATAAAGAAACATGTATTAACATGTTAAAAGCTAGACTTTTTGAATTTGAATTACAAAAAAAAGAGAAAAAGGAGGAAATTCTTCAGAAAGGGAAATCTGATATTGGTTGGGGGCATCAAATTAGATCTTATATTTTACATCCATATAGGTTAGTCAAGGATAACAGAACAAATTTTGAACATACTGACCCTGAAAAAATTCTGGATGGAGAAATTGACTTATTTTTAGAAAACTCGTTATACAAACTTAATGCTTAAAAAAATTTATACATCTTTTGTAATATTTTTACTTATTATATTATTTTTGATTTTCTACCTTAGTGCATTTGGTTTTAAAACTAATAAATTTAACAATACGATTTATGATAGTTTAAACAAACGTTTTCAAAATATTACTATTGACCTCGGTGATATATATTTAAAATTAAAACCTTTCGATTTGAATTTACTTATAAACACAAAGAATTCAGTTGTTAAACATGATAATAAAAATATCAAATTAAAAAATCTTGATATTCAAATTCCTTTAGTATCTTTCATTATAAAAAAAAATAGAATTGATAATATAAAAATATTAAGTGAAAAAAATAACATCAATGAAGTTATAGACTTAGCAAGAGTTTTTAAAAATAATTTTCAAATCACATTAATTAATAAACTAATTAAAAGTGGAGAGATTGAATTCAATGCAAATTTAAGTTTTGATGATAATGGTAAACTAAAAGAAAACTATTTAATAAGTTCAAATATTTACAATTTAAAATTTGATTTACTAAATAAAAAAAATTTTAATACTGATTTTAAATTAGTTATCAAAAAAAACCTTTTTAATATCAAAAAAGCAAAATTAGAACATAATAATTTAATATTTAACTTAGACGATGTAGAAATTGATAATTACAAAAAAAATAAATATAAAATAAAAGGAAATATTAAAAATGATTATTTAAAAATTAAACTAAATCAGATTTTCGAAATACTCGATTTCAAAGTTGATAATATCATTAATGAAGAAATTGAATTTAGCTCGGAAAATACTTTCTCATTTGAAATTAACAACAAATTTAAAATTTTAGATTTTAAAAGCAATACTTTATCAAAAATAAAATCTATTGAGTACGAAATCGAGGAAAAAAATACAAAGAGTATTTTAGATATTGATAAAAATTTAATTTTTTCAGATCATAATATTAGTATTGACTTTCAAGGTAACCCATTAAGAAGTATACCGAGTAATCATTTATCCATCGAAGGATCTGGAAGCTTCACAAATGGAACTATAAAAGACAAATTTCAATATAACTTTGTAAAGCATAATGAAACAAATGAATTACAAGGAATAGTTAATGCTAAAAATAACTCATTAAACATAAATATAATAAATTATTTTAAACCTAAAAATGAAGATTTCTTACTTAAGTTTAAATTATATAAGCAAAAAAATTTGCCATATATTTTAAGAAATTTTAATATTCAAAATTTAAGTAATCAAATATCTGGTGAAAATTTAACTTTTTCGAATCAATATAAGTTTAATAGCTTAGATAAGTTAAATATTAATTTTGTAAATAACCGACAAATTAAAAATAACTTAAATATTAGAAGACTAGAAAACAAAAATTATGAAATTTTAGGTGAGACGTTCGATGCTTCAGAAATTATTGATATAATGATGTCCAGCGGGGATAACAATAGTATTTTAGAAAATTTTAATGATGGAATAAAAATAAATATTAACAAATTTTATTTTGATAAGAACCTATTTGTGAATAATTTAGAGGGAAATTTGAAGTTTAAAAATAACAAAATTTATAAATCAAGCATTAACTCTAAATTTTCTAATAATGAAAATTTGATTTTAAAGATTGATACAAAAGATGAAAAACAATTTACCCAAATGTATACAAATTATCCTGAACCATTAATCAAAAGATACAAATTCATAAAAGGATTTAAGGAAGGAACCTTGGATTACCAATCTACTAAAATAAATAATAAATCAGAGTCTATTTTAATTATAGACAATTTTAAGGTTAAAGAAGTTCCTGTGTTAGCAAAGATACTTACACTGGCATCACTTCAAGGAATTGCAGATCTTTTAACAGGAGAAGGGATAAGATTTACAGATTTTGAGATGAAATATAAAAAAAATAAAAATCTAACAGAAATTAATGAAATCTACGCGATTGGTCCTGCAATATCCCTGATGATGAGTGGGTATATAGAAAAAGATAAGGTCGTAAGTTTAAGAGGTACATTGGTACCAGCGACTACTATTAATAGAACAATTTCTTCTATTCCTGTGTTAGGTGATATATTGGTTGGAAAGAAAGTGGGCGAAGGTGTTTTTGGTGTTAGTTTTAAAATAAAAGGTCATCCAGATAACTTAAAAACAACAGTCAATCCTATTAAAACTTTAACGCCAAGATTTATAACAAGGACTTTAGAAAAAATCAAAAATTAACGATTATATTCAACAAATTTTTTAAGAGATTTATTTAAAAAATCTCCATAATCTTTACCACTAGCTTTATTGTAATTTTCATTTAAGAATGATTTATTCATTTTAAAATCAAAAGATGGTTCAAAAAAGAACGGAATAGACATTCTTTTTTTTTTATTCCAAAGAACTCTATGATTAGTAGCTTTAAACTTACCTTTACTTAAATACTCTAATGCCCTACCTGTATTTACAACAAAAGCTTTTTTATTAAAGGGAACATCATACCATTTTCTATTTAATCTGTTTTGAACTTGCAAACCTCCAATTTTGTCTTGATAAAGTATAGTAAAAATCCCACTGTCAACGTGTGTTTCACATCCAAGATAAACACCATCTTGTTTTGAAATTTCAACCGGTTTATTCTGTTTTGGATAATAATTAAACCTCAAAGTGCTTAAAGTCTTATATCTCGAAAAAGCATATTTAGATAACTCTGTATCCTTATTATAAAGTTTGATTATTCCTTTAAATATTATTTCGCTAAGTTCGAAAATATTATCAAAGTAATCTGATAAAATTTTTATTGAGTTTTTATTAAAACATTTATTTAAATTAATAAATTCTATATATTTATTTTGTATTTTTTTTGAATAAGATTTTGTTACTTTAAGGTCACCAATATCTAATCCCTCTTTACCGTTTACATAACTTGGAAAATAACCTCTATATGAATTACTATTTTTTTTGTTCCATTTTTTTGGTGATAATTTAAGTTTTGTGTTATTCTCCAAATTAAAAAAACCATTGCCAACTTTATTTATTTTTTTTATTTTGTTTAACTTAATACCATGACCAATAATTTGGAAAAAACCTACATTTATGCATGCTTTTTCTATTTGTTTCAAAATACTCAAAGAATTTTTATTTTCGAAACCATTCTTTAATATTGGGGATATGTCGATTGTAGGAATATAACTTTTTCTAATCATCTATTAACCGTTGGTGTATCTGTTGCAATCATTCGACCTTTTATTTTTTCTCTATAATAAATATAAAAACCAGCAGCTATAATTATCGTAGCACCCACAAAAGTTCTTGGCAAAGGCACAGTTTCAAATAAAATATATCCTGCAAGCATCGCCCAAATAATATAAGAATACTCAAATAAAGATATGATTGACGGTGATGCAATACTATAAGCTGAAAAAACACATAGAAATGATATAAAAGCAACGATACCCATCACAACTACGTACGGCCACGCTACATAGGGATTTGTAAACCATTCTCTTGTTATAAATTGAAAAGTTGGATCGGAAAATGTATTAAATTTACCGTCACCGCTAACTAAGAAAATTACTATGCCCGCAGAAATTGCGAATACATACAACCAGGACATTTGTGTATAGATATCATCTTTATCAGATGTATATTTAGTTATAGTCATCGAAATGGCATAACAAATAGCACAAGCTACTGGCGCCAATTTAAGAAAATTAAATTCCTCTAGTGTTGGATTTAAAACTATAATCACACCAATAAAACCTACAACGATCGCTGACCATCTTCTAATACCAATTTGCTCTTTTAGAAAGAATTTTGCAAACATAGACATAAAAAATGGGCAAGAGAAAAACAAAGCACTTGTCATTGCAAGTGTCATAAAGGTCAAAGAGATATAAAAAAAACTAAAACCAAAAAAGAAACATACAACTCTTAAAAGTGTTAACAAAGGATAGTGTGTTTTAAAAGAAACTTTACGCTTTGTTATTAACACTAAAGCTAAAAGTAGACTTGCTTGTATTATTGTTCTTATTAAGTACAGCTCAAATAACGCAATATCGTTATATATAAATTTTATTAAAGAGTCTTGAATGGAAAAAAAAGCCATTCCAGTCATTATGTATAAAATACCTTTTGTATTTTGATCTTTAACCATTGGCGACATATACCAAAGTTCTTTTGAACTTTATATCAATTTAAAATGATGTCCGAAGCTTTTTCTGCTACCATGATTACTGGTGCATTCAAATTTCCGCTAGTAATTTCAGGAAGAACTGATGCATCAGCAACTCTTATGCCTTCAAGTCCATGAATTTTCAGCTTCTGGTCTACAACCGCTGTTTTATCTGTACCCATTTTAAGTGTACATGAGGGATGATAAGCTGTCTCAGCTTTTGATCTTATATACTCAACAATAGTTTCATCAGATGTAGCATCCTCACCAGGTCCTATTTCTTTTCCTGCATACTCCTTAAGAGAATTCTGTTTGAGTATATTTCTTGCAACTTTCACGCATTCAATTGTCTGCCTCATATCATCTTCATGCTCTAAATAATTAAATTTAATAGTTGGAGCGTCGAAAATATTTGAACTTTTTAATTTTATATTTCCTCTACTTTTTGGATGATTTGGACTTGCATGTAATTGAAAACCGTGTCTATCAGGGTCAACTAAACCATGTTCAATTACAAAAGCAGGAAAAAAATGAAATTGAATATTAGGATATTCCTGTTCTGGCGAGGATTTACAAAAACCTCCTGCTTCTAAGAATGAATAAGAGCAAGGTCCTTTTTTTGATAAGAACCATTGAATTCCGATTCTAACCATATTAATTTTATTAACATAAGAGTAAAGTGTTAAAGGTTTTTTACATTCTTGTTGTATATAAACCTCAAGGTG
>MDTB01199940.1_pt1 | contig 47240 bp, 42 predicted proteins | sample 811161 | NCBI WGS metagenome assembly MDTB01 (sample SAMN05326650, study PRJNA326480) | marine metagenome | isolation source: seawater | place: Mediterranean Sea | collected 2009 | reverse complement strand
CTTTTCCGTAGGGAGGGTCTATTATAATTAAGTCAAAGGGGCTAAGTGCGCTCATAAAAGAGAGGGAATCACCATAATATATTTGACACTTATTAAGTAAATTTAATGACTCTATATTTTTTTTTAATACACTTAAATGCTTTTTATTGATTTCAAAGAAAGAAACGTGAGATGCTCCTTTGCTAATAGCCTCTATACCCATTGCCCCGCTACCAGCAAAGAAATCTGCAACTGTAGAACTGAAAATATTAAAATCAGATGCACCAAGCCCATGTTCAAGAGTGTTGTAAATTGCTTGACGTACCTTTTCAATAGTGGGTCTAAGTTGCAATCCATTAGGTGCATTTATCTTTTTATTCTTAAGTGTTCCTGACGTGATTCTCATTATACTATGTCTTTTACACCTATAAATAATTGATATTTTTTCCAAGCTGTTCTTTTATAACTTTGTAAGATATTTCTTCTAAGTTACCATTTTTTAAATTACCAAGCTGGAATGGTCCATAAGAGGTTCTTATCAGTCTACTAACTTTTAATCCAAAGTTTTGCATTATTATCCTTAATTCTCGATTTTTTCCCTCTTTAATTTTTGCTGTTAGCCAGCTATTTGATGAGTCATTATTTTCTTTAATTTCATCAATTATTATAGGAGCGTAATATATACCTTTTATTTTTATTCCTTTTTTTAATATTTTGATCATATCTTTATTAATTCTTCCATGAACTCGGAGTCTATATCTTCTTATCCATCCACTAGAGGGGTGTTCTAGTAATCTTCCTAGATCACCGTTATTTGTTAGTAAAAGTAATCCCTCCGAATTTAAATCAAGTCTTCCTACTGATATAACTCTTGGCAAATGAGAGGGCATATTATTAAATACTGTTGGCCTTCTATTTTCATCCTTATGAGTAGTAATTAATCCGCTGGGTTTATAATATTTCCACAATCTTGGTTTTTCTTGCTTTGGAAGTTTTTCGCCATCAACTAATATTAGGTCCTTTTCTACAGTTTTAGTACTGCATTCTTTAATTACTTCATTATTTACCGTTACTCTTCCAGTTTTAATTAGTTGCTCAGCATCTCTTCTTGAACATAGACCAGAGTGAGCAATTACTTTTGCTATGCGTCTTGGTTTTTTATCTAACAAATTAGCACTCATTTGCATGCACTAATAAAAGAGTTATATATTTTCTCATCATGACTTGATATTAAAAACTCGGGATGCCATTGAACTCCCATACACCATTTGTATTTATGATCTTCAATTCCTTCAATTATCCCATCCGGTGCGATTGCGTTAATAGTTATATTTTTGGGAGTCTTATTTACTGATTGATGGTGAGCGCTATTTACATTCATTTTATCTGTTTTCACAATATCATAAAGTTTTGTGTTTTTTTTGATATTTATATAATGCCCAGCTTCATGTCTCGGGTTGGGTTGCTCATGATTCATTGCCCCCTCAACATCAGCTGGAATATGTTGCCATAAAGTACAACCTAAAATTACTGCTAATAATTGTTGTCCCCCACAAATTCCAAATACAGGCTTATTTAGCTCTAAGAATCTTTGTGTTATTTTTATCTCAAACTCAGTTCGAGCTGATTTAGTTTTTACTGAGCTATAGTTGATTTTTTCCCCAAAATATTCAGGATTTATATCAAAATCACCACCAGAAATGATCAAACCATCCAATAATTCGGAATACTGATCTACTAAGTGTATTTCATTTACAAGAATAATCGGTAGACCTCCTGACTTGGTTACGGAAGAACAGTAGTTTTGCCTAAGTGCATACCAGGGATATTTAGAATACCCACCATTATTTTCTAAATCTGATGTTATACCAATTATAGGTAGAGACATTATTTATCTTTCAATAAGTATTATTTTTATATTATATAATTACTTTAACAGATAATTAAAATTTGATCAGGTTTTTTCAATGGATGATTTTATGTCATTAGCTCTGGGTGAAGCTAATTTAGCTTTAAAAAAAGGTGAAATACCTGTTGGTGCTTTAATTGTTGATCCCATTAAAAAAGTCGTCCTTGCTTCATCAGGTAACAGGGTTATTACAGACTCAGATCCCACAGCTCATGCTGAGATATTAGTTATAAGAGAGGCGGCAAAGATTTATGGTTCTTCTAAGCTAATAGGTTTAGATATTTATGTAACTCTTGAGCCATGTGCAATGTGTGCGTCTGCAATAAGTATGTCAAGGTTAAGAAAGTTAGTATTTGGTGCATATGACCCTAAAACAGGAGCAGTTGATCACGGTCCAAAGATTTTTTCCCAAAAAACCACTCATCATAAACCTGAAGTTATTGGAGGTGTAAGGGAAGAAGAATCTTCAGAATATCTCAAGGTTTTTTTTAAACTGATGAGATCGTAATTACATTTTATTTACTTAAATCTAGGGATCTATTTTTCTAGTTTAATTGCACGCCAGCCTATATCTTTCCTATAGAAGCCTTCTGGCCAGTCTATTTCACTTATGGCCTCATAAACATTTTTGTTTGCTTCCGTTACAGTTTTTCCTGTTGCTGTTATGCCAAGTACCCTTCCGCCTGAAGCTATGAGCTCTTCATTTTTGAGTAGAGTTCCTGAGTGAAATATTTCAATTCCATCTTTTTTTTCAGCAAGAAAAGTATTATTTATAATGCTTCCTTTTTTATAATTTCCAGGGTACCCATCTGATGCCATTATTACAACTATGGCTTTTTCATCATGCCATTTTAAAGTAATATTATCTAGTTGACCATCGCATGCAGCAATTAGGGCTGATAGCAAATCAGATTTTAACCTTCTCATTAATACTTGGCACTCGGGATCTCCAAATCTTATATTATATTCTAGAAGTTTGGGGCCTTCTTGTGTAATCATTAATCCTGCAAATAAGACCCCTTGATAGGGAGATTCTTGATTAATTAAAGCATTAGTTGTTGGTAAAATAATTTCATTTATTATCTTTTCCTCCAAGGAACTAGTCATTATTGGCGCAGGAGAATATGCACCCATCCCACCTGTATTTGGACCAGTGTCACCATCCCCAACAGCTTTGTGGTCTTGGGCGGATGCAAGAGGTAAAATTGAATTCCCATTTACAAGTGCAAAGAAACTAACTTCTTCTCCTTCAAGAAATTCCTCTATTATAATCTCTTCGCCGGATAAGCCAAAAATTTTTTCATCCATTAATTTGTCAACAGCATTTATAGCTTCATTAACAGTATTGCAAATGAAAACACCTTTTCCTGCAGCAAGGCCACTGGTTTTAACTACAATGGGGGCACCATGTTTATGAATATATTGTTTTGCTTCATTAATATCAGAAAAGCAGCCATAGGATGCGGTTGGTATGTTGTTTCTATAAACAATATCTTTCATAAAAGCTTTTGATCCCTCAAGCTGTGATGCAGATGCAGAAGGGCCAAAGGTTTTTACATTTTTTTTATTTAATTCGTCAGTTATTCCTAAAACTAATGGCTCTTCAGGGCCGATTACTGCAAAATCAATCGATTCTCTCTCTGCAAAACTTACTATGCCTTCTATATCATTGACTTTAATATCTACACATTCTGCATACGATCTAATACCTGCATTCCCTGGTGCACAATAAATTTTTTCACACAATGGTGATTTGGATATTGCCCAACATAAAGCATGTTCTCTACCACCAGACCCAACTACTAAGACTTTCATTTTAAATTAATTTCTCACAAGATTTTAATGTTAACTTTAACTATAAAGTTTGAATGGTTTATTCTATTATGCAAAATATATTTTTTCAATTTTTTAGTCCAATTTAATTTTGAATATACAGCTATGCAAAGTAATAAAAAAGACAACGCTTCCGAGTATTCCGTTTCTGAGTTATCAAATGCTATAAAAAGCCAAATAGAAGAGCATTTTGGTTATGTCAGAGTTAGAGGTGAAATTTTACAACCTAAGATAGCCGCATCTGGACATTGTTATATGCGGTTGAAAGATGAAAATTCAGCTATAGATGCAATAATCTGGCGTGGGAGTATGAACAAACTTAGTCATCAACCTGAAGAGGGTATGGAGATAATTGCTTCAGGTAGGATTACTACTTACCCACTCAGGTCTACTTATCAGATAATTATTGATAGTTTTGAGTTGGCAGGTGAGGGGGCCTTATTAAAATTATTGGAAGATAGAAAGAAAATGTTTCTTACAGAAGGTCTATTTGAGGAAGGTTTAAAACAGGATTTACCACTTATACCTGAAGTCATTGGAGTAATTACTTCTGAAACAGGTGCTGTTATTAAAGATATACTTCATAGAGTCAAAGAAAGGTTTCCATCAAGGATAGTTCTTTGGCCTGTGAGTGTTCAAGGAAAAACTGCTTCTGAAGAAATTTCAAATGCTATTAGAGGTTTTAATAGTCTTTCTAAAAATAGTAAAATCCCATCACCAGATATTATTATAGTTGCTAGAGGTGGAGGGTCTCTTGAAGATTTATGGGCTTTTAATGAAGAGAATGTTGTTCGAGCGGTATCCAAATCATCAATTCCAATCATATCAGCAATCGGACACGAGACGGATACGACTCTAATTGATTATGTTTCTGATAAGAGGGCACCCACACCAACTGCAGCTGCTGAGATGGCGTTGCCGGTTAGATTAGATTTACTTGATCAGCTTAAGCAATCTGAATTAATTCTTACAAGGAGCATAACTCAGAAATTATTATCATATAAAAATAATATTAAAGGTTTATCCAGAGGTTTACCAAAACTTTCTTTCATAATTGACCAAAAGCAACTGCAATTGGATAGTTTCTATGAGAGAATTAGTCTCGGGCCAAAGAGGTTATTAGATCACAAAAAAAATGAACTTAGTCATGTAAGTTCTAATTTTGAAAAAAATAACTTTGATGTAGCCTTAAATGTATATAAAGAGCAACTTAATAATATTAATAAAACATTAACTTTTCTAAATATCCAGAATTTCAAAATGGTTGAAAATAATTTATATAATTTATCAAAAAGATTAATCTCTGTTTCTCCAGAAAAGGTTTTGATGAGAGGTTATGCTATAATTAAAAATAATAATGATGAGGTTTTAACGGACTCTGTGAGTGCCCAGAAGTATAAAAATATTAAGATTCAGTTTAAAGATAGTGAGATACCTGTTTCGACTGTTCAGAAAAAAGTTAAACATGAAGATAAAAGGCAGAAAAGTTTATTATGACAAGATATATTTTTTTTTATTTTATAACAATATTTTCCGTAAATAGTTTAGCTTCTGATTTGCAAATTAATGGAAAGTTAGAGCAAGGTGGATTAGCTTATGGGTGGGTCCCCAAAGATACCTCTCTGAGCTTAGGTGTTACTGAAATTGATATTTCTCCAGAAGGGTACTTTATTTTTGGAATATCTCGCAATTCTCCTTCTACTCTAGAGCTTAAGGTTACGAAGAATAAAATAGTTTCAAAAAAAATTATAAATATTAAAAAGAGGGACTGGATTATTGAGAGAATTAACGGTCTTCCTAGCAATACAGTCTCTCCCGATAATAAAACCTTAAAAAGGATTAGAAATGAGGGTGCCTTAATATCCCAAAGACGAAAGATTTCAGCAAGTTCTATATACTTTAAAAATGGGTTTATATTGCCTAGTGAAGGGAGAGTATCGGGGGTTTTTGGGAGTCAAAGGGTGTTAAATGGAAAACCTCGCTCTCCTCATTCTGGACTTGATCTTGCAGCCCCAATTGGAACAAAGGTAATAGCGACAGCCGATGGAATAGTCTCGTTAGTGCATAAAGATATGATTCTAACAGGTAAAACCGTCATGATTGATCATGGTTTTGGTTTACAATCAATCTATATTCACTTGAATGATATTTTTGTAAAAGAGGGAGAGCTTGTTAAGCAAGGGCAATTGATTGCGGAAATAGGTGTAACTGGAAGAACAAGTGGACCGCATCTTCACTTTGGAATTACCTGGTATGGAGTGAAACTTGATCCGCAAAGCGTCCTAAAGGTATTACCTATTAAGGATGTTATTAATTAAAAATTTTCTAAATTCGTTATTTCTCCATTCTAATTTAATTTTTAATACAGATATTTTTTCATGATACTCTTTCTTTATTTTTGTAATATCTTTTTCTGTAGTTATTGCAACTAAATTAAGCTTTGATGAAGCTTTCAACATATTATCTATCTCAGTGTCTTTGTATGTATGGTGATCTTGAAAGATCTTTTTTTTTACTACTTTTACGCCATTATCTTCTAGGGTTTTAAAGAATCTTCTTGGATTACCTATGCCGCAGAAAGCATACATATTAAAGTTCTTGAACTTTTCTAAGTTTGTTTCTGGAATAAATTGATTGTAAAAAATAGGTTTATTGGAATTTATAATTTCACTATGTAGGGCTTCACTCTTACCACAAATAATTATTCCGTCTGCTCTTCTTAATCCACTCTTTATATCTTCTCTAAGTGGCCCTGAGGGAAGTAAACATTCATTTGCGAACATTTCTGTTGCGTCTACAACAATAAGTGAGATGTCCTTTTGCAAGGAAAAATTTTGGTGAGCATCATCTAGAATGATCACTTCAGCACCATCCTTTATGGCTTCTTGAGCACCTAAGTATCTATTTGGAGAAACCCAAGTATTTCCATCAATTGAGTGAAGGATAGCTTCATCTCCAACATCTTCAGCTTTATGTATTGAGGAATCAACTTTGATAGTATGCTTAATTTTTCCTTTATAGCCACGAAGTATTGTTGCTGTTTCAACACCATGCTCCTGAAAAAAATTTACAATGTATCTTACTATAGGAGTTTTTCCTGTGCCCCCTACTGATAAATTACCAACAGAAATGACAGGAATAGATACCTTTTTTGGACGGGTTGAAATAAATCTAATTCTTATAATAATTCTATATAAATAACTTATTGGGTACAGAGCATATGTTATAAAATTTTTAGTATTCCATATATCATTTAATCTAAGCATTATTTTGTTTCACTACGATCTAAGTGTTTCTCAGTTTTTGAAATTAAATTATTAAGGCTATTTTCTAGATTTTGTATATAAGTTAATTTTTCATTCTCTTTTAGGTGTCTTGGAATAATTATTGGTTCACCCCAAATACATATACCCTTAGAAAATGGCAAAGGAAATACAAGTTTATCCCAGGTATTGATTGTTTTCTTTCTAGAAACGGAAGCCGAGACAGGTATAATTTTAACACCTGAAAGTTGCGATAAAGTTATTGAACCTTTGTTAGCTTTAAATAAGGGCCCTCTTGGTCCATCTGGAGTTATTCCAACTGAAGAACTACTTTTTATTACTTCCAAAAGTTTTCTTATGGCCATACTTCCACCGGATGAGCTAGACCCTCTTATAGATGATATACCAAAGAAATTAATGATATTTGAAATAATGTTCCCATCAGAGTGTTTAGAAATTAACATGTGAAAAGGAGATTTTGATTTCCAGCAAAATGGCATTAATAGTAGTCTATTGTGCCAGAATGCAACAATTACTGGCTCTTCTCCTGTCCAGGATTTTGAGATAATATCCGTATTTTCATGCTTCCAACTTGATGTAATTTTAACTACAAACAGATATGCTACAGATATCGATACAATAATGGCTTGTATAGTCGAATATCGGAAAATTTTCTTTCTAAATTTTTTCATTTATTTTATAGTTTATTGTAATATAAAAAACATTATGTAAAATGCTTATAACATTAAATAGCGTATCAATCTTTCGTTAAGTAGTTTTTATTACATTCTTATGTTTGGAGGGAAGTTATGGTTAGTAACAAAGGTCCAGTATATGCAGTGTTTGGAGGAATAGTTCTTTTAGTTTTGGTATCTATCTTTGCAGATAATTTAGTTGCCAGTAACAATTCTAATGCTGAAAAACAATCAGATTACCAAAGTGACGATTCGAATGAAGCATCAAGTACTGAAGAATCTGAATCAGCAAATACTGAAGACTCTACAGAAACTAAATAATAAAGATATTAAATCGTTAAATTATCTATGAGCCTGCTATACTCATACTCTCAATCATAATTGTGGGGCTATCGATGCCGTAAGATAATTCTAGGTCATTTGCAGGAATTAGGTTTTTAAACATGTCCTTTAAGTTTCCTGCAATTGTAATCTCATTTACAGGAAAAGCAATTTCGCCTTTATCTATCCAGAAGCCAGCAATTCCTCTGCTATAATTCCCTGTGATATAATTTACTCCCTGTCCAAAAGTATCTGTAACATATAATCCGGACTTTATTCCTGAAATCAGTTTTGCTGGTGTTAAAGTTCCTCTATCTAGATACACATTAGTCACTGATGGTGAAGGTTGAGAGGCGACACCTCTGCTTGCATGCCCTGTTGGTCTAAGACTTAACTTTCGAGATGAGTAAAGGTCTAACAACCAAGTTTTTAGAATGCCTGCTTCAATAAGATCTCCCTTTTTATTCTGTATACCTTCTGAGTCACATGATTTTGACCTAAGCCCTCTTTTTCTATGTGGATCCTCTATCACGGATATTTCTTTATTAAATATTTGCTTACCCATTTTATCTCTTAAGAAACTAGTATCTTTTGATACTAAGTTTCCATTTATTGCTGTGATAAAATGTCCAAGAATACCCCTTGCTACCCTAGGCTCATATATAACTGGGAATTTTCCACTTTTAATTTTTTTTGCACCTAATCTTTTTTTTGCTCTATTGGCGGCAGATCTTCCAATTTTTTCTGGGTCTTTGAGGTCTTCCCAATAAACTGATGTGGAGTAATCATAATCAACTTCCATACCACTTGAGTTTTGACCAGCAAGTACAGAAACGGATAAAGATCCACCTGAGCTTTGATAGGATCTATTAAAGCCATTACTTGCAACTAGGCTAATACTTGATTTTCCCCAACCTGCTGATGCTCCCTCTGAATTAGTAATCCCGCTAACAGATCGGGCAGAATCTTCACATGACATAGCTGAATCAATAAGCTCATCGGTTGAGATATTTTTTTTATCAAACGTATCTATATCAGGGATATTTGTTACTAAATCAGCTTTATCAGCAATACCTACAAATGGGTCTTCAGGTAAAGTTTTGGCCATCATAAGTGATTTATCAATTATCTCCTTAAAGGCTTTAGGTGAGCAATCTGATGAGGAAACAATGGATTGTCTCTTCCCAATAAAAACTCTAAGCCCTAACTGTTCTTCATCAGAGTCATTAAGTTTTTCTAATTTACCCATTCTACATGTTGTAGTAGTTGAAGTATTTTTTACCCATATAGCATCAGCTGCGTCTGCCCCCTGGTTAAGAGCATCTGATATTAAATCTCCAAGTAGTTCTCTCGAATTATTGATATTAATAAATTTACCCATTTAGTTATAAACCTTTTATTGTTTTGACCCTTAGATATTCAGTCCATATTTTTCCCATTTATCTGTAACAAGCTTTTTAGTTTTTGTATCCATTACTATCTTTTCACCCCATTCTCTAGTTGTTTCTGGAAAGACTTTATTGGTTGCATCAATGCCCATTTTACCACCCAATCCAGGAAGAGGTGATGCAAAGTCTAAATAATCAATGGGTGTATTATCAATAACAGTAATATCCTTTGATGGGTCAGATTTAGTTGATACAGCCCACATGACATCTTCCCACGACCTTGCATTGATATCATCATCAACAATTATGACATATTTTGTGTATATAAATTGCCTCAGAAAACTCCATATTCCCATCATTATCCTTTTTGCATGACCAGGATACTGTTTTTTTATACTCACTATAGCAATTCTATAGCTGCAACCCTCTGGTGGAAGCCAGAAGTCAACTATTTCTGGAAATTGTTGCTGGATTAATGGAATGAATATCTCATTCAAAGCTTCACCAAGTATGCTTGGCTCATCTGGAGGTCTTCCAGTAAATGTACTAAGATAAACCGGTTTTTTTCGCATTGTAATAGCCGATATTTTGAATATGGGAAACTTTTCTACAGAATTATAGTATCCAGTGTGATCTCCATAGGGACCTTCGTCTTTTTGTTGATCAACGAGAGTATGTCCCTCTAACACTATTTCTGCATTAGCAGGGACTTCTAGGGGAATTGTTTTGCATTTTACAGTTGGTAGCCTATTTCCACTTAAAATACCCGAGAATTGAAACTCAGATACATTATCTGGGATTGGCATTACTGCCGAAATTATTGTTGCGGGATCTGCACCTATTACCACTGCGGTTGGGAATGGTTTAAGATATTTTTTTTTCCACCGATCAAACTGACCAGCCCCACCTCTATGCTTCAGCCATCTCATCAGAGTGGTATTTTTATTTATGACTTGCATCCTATAAATACCAAGATTTGTTTTATCTCTTTGGTCTTCACCGGAGCCTTTAGTAATCACAATAGGCCAGCTTATCAGTGGGCCTGGTTCTCCAGGCCAGCAATGTTGTAAAGGAAAGTTTCTCAAGTCTATTTTGTCGCCTTCTATTACGACTTCTTGACAAGCAGCTTTTTTCACTTGGCGAGGTTTCATTGCAATTGCACTTTTTATTAGTGGGAGCATCTTGAAAGTTTCTTTAATACCTTCTGGAGGTTTTGGCTGCCTTAAAAATGCAAGCATTTTGCCTAATTCTCTCAGTTCACTTTGTTTTTTATTTATACCTAAAGCAACTCTCTCTACAGTACCAAATAAATTAGTTAGTAAAGGAAAATTATAATTCTTATTTATTCCATCATTTACATTTTCAAAAAGAAGCGCAGGGCCACTTTTTTTAATTACTCTCGAATGTATCTCCGTTATTTCTAGGTTTGAAGATACAGGTGTTTTAATTCTTTTTAATTGACCTATTTTCTCTAGATATTGAGTGAATTCCTGAAGAGATGAAAAGCTCATTGTTTATTACTCTTTAGTGTTTAAGTTTTAAAAAATTGATTTAGTTTATTATGATTGCAAAAGCTACAATAAAACCTATTTCACGATTTGATTTAAACCTTTTTTGGCAATTGTCTGGGTTATTTAAGTCTAATGTCAAAACTTGCCATAAAAAATGACAGGCGGCTAATCCCAGTATAATAAAAGAAATAAATGAATAACCTTTATTGTAGAATAATATTGATAAAAGAAAGATTGTAAATAGGTATGAGAGGACAATTAAGGTTTTTATATTTTGACCTAGAGAAACAGCTGTAGAATAGATACCTATTTCTTGGTCGTATTTTGAGTCCTGTTGAGCATATATAGTGTCATAACCAAGTGTCCAAAAAAAACAAGATCCATAAATTAAAAATAATTCCCAATCAATTGAATTTGTTACCGATGTCCAAGCCATAATTGCGCCTATATTAAAAGTCATTGATAACCAAAGTTGAGGCCAATTTATCAAACGCTTCATGTAGGGGTATAAAATTATTAAAGGGATAGATAATATCCCTATTAGGATTGTGATTTGATTCAGTTGTAGCAATATAATTAAGCCAAAAAAAGACTGTAAAAATAGGAAAATAAAAGCTTCGAGATTAGAAACTTCTCCCGAAGAAATTGGCCTTTTAGCAGTTCGTGGGATCTTTGCATCCACCTCCTGATCGATAATATCATTAAGAGTACAACCTGCTCCTCTCATTAGAATTGTTCCAATTGAAAAAAACATAATTAGTTTTATTTTATTTACAGAATACTCACTAGAAAAAACAATTAATAATGACCAAAGACATGGAAAAAAAAGTAGCCAGCTTCCTATTGGTTTATCTAAACGTGCAAGTCTGAAATATTTATTCATTTTTTTATATCTGTTTTTATTAATTTATATTAATATTTTCTAAGATTTATAATACTTTTTCCTATTCCAATAAAATAATTTTAGGTTAATTGATAGTAAAATTATAGTTTTATGATTGAAAATCTATCCCATCCACGTGTGTATTTAGAATCATCATTTAAGTTAGGTAAGAAAATACTACTTAGTCCTGATAAGTCTTACCATTTAATAAAGGTAATTAAGTTAAGACTTAATGATATAATGTTTGTCTTCAACGGTTATGAAGGTGAGTGGGCTGCATATATTTCAAATATATCGCGAGGTATTGTTGAGATAAGTCTAAAGAGTCAAATAAAAGTTCAAGATAGTATGAATCCCTTAATACTTTTATTTTCACCAATAAAAAAAAATCTAACCTCTTTTATGGTCCAAAAGGCAACTGAATTAGGAGCAACAGAAATATGGCCAGTTATTACAGAGAGAACTAACATAACTGAGGGAAATATAGCAAAACTTGTAAATGTTTCTATTGGTGCATCAGAGCAATCTGGAAGATTATCTTTACCTTTAATTAAAGAACCTGTAGATTTAGATACGTCTTTAGGAAATTGGTTTTTCGAAAGACCTTTGTATTTTGCAGATAAAAACTTTCGATCAAGCCCTATATCTAATTTTATTGCAAATGAAAGTTTCAAAGATACCTTAGGGGCTGGTTTTCTAGTGGGCCCTGAAGGTGGTTTTTCTGATAAGGAGATCGAGCAGTTGCTTTCATATTCATTTGTTAAAAAAATCTATTTGGGTTCAAGGATCCTCCGATCAGAAACAGCATCCATTTCAGTGCTATCAATTTGGCAGGCTTTAAATGGCGATTGGAAAAATTAATTTTTTTTTACGGAAATTAGAGTAATGTTTTTTGAAAGATTTAGAGACTTAGAATGAATTCCATTTCCGAAATAGATTCTGAACCTATAACAAGTAAAGATAAGCTTATAGAATATTTAGCATCTGGTTGTAAAACTCCTGATAAATGGAGAATTGGTACAGAGCACGAAAAATTTTTATACTTATTAGAAGATTATTCCCCCCTTAGATATGATGGTCCCAGGGGGGTGGAAGTATTTCTAAAAGAAATGCAGCGATTTGGATGGAAGCCAATTAGAGAAGAAGGAAACATAATAGCTCTTAACTCAAAAAATAAAGGAGCGGTTACACTTGAGCCAGGAGGGCAATTGGAACTTTCAGGCGCGCAACTTAAAACTGTACATGAAACATGTTCAGAAGTTCATGAGCATAGATTGCAGATTGGTGAAGTAGCAAAAGAACTCAATATTGGCGTTTTGGGTATAGGCATGATCCCAAATTGGAAAAGAGAGGATGTTAACTGGGTGCCCAAAGAACGTTATAGAATTATGCGCTCATATATGCCAAAGGTTGGAAAGCTTGGATTGGATATGATGACACGAACTTGCACAGTCCAAGTTAACCTTGATTATGAATCTGAGGTTGATATGGTAAAAAAATTACGTGTTTCAACATCTCTTCAGCCTATTTCTACAGCCTTATGGTCAAATTCCCCATTTACAGAAAACAAGCCCAATGGAGCTATGAGTCAAAGAGCCATTTGTTGGCAAAATACTGACTCTGATAGAACGGGAATGATACCATTTATTTTTAATGACAACATGTCTTTCGAAAAATATGTTGATTATGCTCTTGATGTTCCAATGTACTTTATAAGAAGAAAAAAATATATTGACGTCAGTGGTCAATCCTTTAGATCTTTTCTCAATGGTAAAATTTCTGGTTTTGAAGGTGAGCTTCCTTCATTGACTGATTGGGAAGACCATTTATCTACTATATTTCCTGAAGTAAGATTAAAACGTTTTCTTGAAATGAGAGGAGCAGACTCTGGTTCGTGGAGCAGTTTATGCGCTTTGCCAGCTTTTTGGACAGGGATTCTATATGACAGGTCTTCTATTGATGCCGCATGGGATATTGCAAAGAATTGGAAAGATAACGAAAGACAAAAACTTTACCTGAGTGTTCCAAGGGAGGGTTTAAATACTATTATACAAGGGACAAAAGTTATTGATATCGCTAAAGAGCTTTTAAATATCTCAATATATGGTCTAAAATCAAGAGCGAGACTTGACCATAACTCTAATGATGAGTCAATTTTTTTAGAACCGATATTGGAAATACTTCAGACGGGTAAAACGCCAGCAGAAAAGTTGTTAGATAAGTTTAGTAATAGTCGGAATAATAATATAGATTATATTTTTAAAGAATATGGATATTAATAATGGTTAAAAGAAAAGATGGTGACCCTCTCAAGGTAAATAAAGAAATTATTATGGAAGAGTGTGAAAACCTAGAACAAGTTAGAAAACATATCGACCGTATTGATGAAAATATCGTCCCACTACTTGTTGAAAGAAACCATTATGTTATGCAAGCTGCTAAGCTTAAGGGTGATATAAATGCTGCAAGAGTACCAAGTAGAATAGAGGAGGTTGTCAATAAAGTAAGACAAGTCGCTAACGAGAGAAACTCCAGCCCTGAAATTGTAGAAGCGATTTATAGAGCAATGATTGAGATAAATATTGAGCTAGAGCGGAAGAATATATCTGAAAGGGAACAAAAAAAATAAATTTAATAAAATAATTATTTATTAAATTTATACATTCTTTTGTCACCTTTATGAGAAATGATTTTTCCAGCTGTCGTTCCCCCAAAATGGGCTGGTAAAAGTGTAATATCCTCATCGGTTAGATCATTTACTAATGAAACTCTTGTAGAATTTGATTTAATTTTATCTTCACAAAAAACAGTACTCCACTCAGGAAAAATAATCCCAATTGGGCTATGTAGTATATCTCCAGTAAGGATACCCTTTTTATTTCCAGAATTTATTTTAATGCAATAATGCCCCGGGGTATGCCCATGGGTGGGTAAAATAGTTAAGGAATCATCAAGCGAAAAATCAGTATCAATTATCTGTGCTTGGCCATACTCAATAATAGGCAATATGCTCTCATTAAATGAAGGAGCAATATAGGCGGTTTGTGGATTCTTTGATCGTTCTCTGGAGGAGTCTAGGTCATTTCGTGAGAAAATATACTTTGCTCTTGGAAAGGTAGGAACCCATCTGCCATCTTTTAGCACTGTGTTCCATCCAACATGATCTGCATGTAAATGCGTACACATGACATAGTCAATTTCTTCGGGGCTAATTCCCTCATTGGCTAAATTTTCTAGAAAAGGGCCCTCACGATTATTCCAATGTTTTAGCATTCCACCAAACGTTTTATGATTCCCGATACATGTATCAACTAGAATATTATGATAAGGTGTTTGTATTAGAAAACTATGAAAATTTAGATCTATAATTTTTTTTTCATGATTATAAAAATATGGCTCAAGCCAGTCTCTGTGTTCTGATAATTTCTCAAAGTCAGCGTCAGGGTAGGCCACCGAAGCATCAAATGGCTCGATCATATCTTGAATTCTTTTTACAACCACTTTTCCAAATAATTGAGGTTTCAAAATATACCTCCTTTAATCATGAATCTCTACAAGGTGGTACATAAATCTATCATTCATTGGTTTCCAAACTTTTACCCTTTTATGAATACCCTCTAACCCTATTAGTGGAAAAAGAAAAAGAGATTGAGCTACATCTCTATAATATTTAACAATATTTTTTGTTAGCATTATTCTTTTATCTAGGTCAAAAGTTTTATCTGCCTCATTAATGACCTGTTGGATTGACTCCTCACAAAACCATGGACCAGCACCTCTGCAACTATGGTTGGTATTTATAATAGGTTTTAGTGCGTCAGCGTATCTATTAGTAAAATCCATAATAAAACCATGACCGCCCATTTCTCCTAAAGTTGAATTTCTGGCTAATTGAGGATAAGTAATTAATCGAACCTCCATATTCATTCCTACTTTTGCAACATCAGATGCAATTTTTTGCAAAATTGCAGTATCATTTGGAATAAAACCAGATACTGTTTCAATAATAAATGATACTCCATTTTTGTATCCAGCTTCATTAAGTAGTTGTATAGCCCTTTCTGGATCATAAGGATAAGGATTTAATGTTTCATCATATCCGATAGCAAAAGGAAGAGCTGGTTGGCTTGCTGGTTTAACTAAGTCAGAAAGTAAAATTTTAGCAATTGTTTCTTTATCCACTGCATAATTAAAAGCTTGTCTTACTTTTACATTACTAAATGGGGACTTTGCATCATTTGACTTTAGGACAAGAACTAGAGTCCGAATGGGATTTCTCATTTCTGCTCTATGTCCATTCATTTCAAGTATATCGATCTGATCTGTACTTATTGCGACAGCAACATCTATTTGCCCAGTAACAAGTGCTTGATAGCGTGCAGAGGAGTCAGGAACAATAAGTGCTTCCATTTTATCAATTTTTGGTTTTCTCCAAGAATCTTTATACGCCGAGAGGATTATTCTTTCTGGTTCCCAACTATCTAATTTAAATGGACCGCTACCAATTGGATTGTTAACTAAACCCTCTAGTCCAACTTTATTAAGGTGTCCATGAGGTACTACCCATAATGCTGAAAGGTATGCGGGAGCTAAGGGGCTTGGGTAGAGAGTAAATATATCAACTGTAAGTTCATCTACAATTTCAACTCTTGGATAATTTGGTGCTTCTCTATACCAAGATCTTGCATTAATTGCTTCACCCCGAACCGTATCAAAAACTGTTTTAATTGTTTCTGATGTAAATTTTTCACCATTAGAAAATTTGACACCAGGACGAAGCTTAAATCTCCATTGATTTTGGTTAACTGATTTCCAGGATAAAGCTAATTCAGGTACCACATTACCATTATTATCTATATCTGTTATACGGTCATAGATTGAAGTATAAAATAATGTAGGAGTTGTGCCTGATGCACCAAAAGGGTTCCCTTTTGTTGGGGAAGCTGCCGGATGGGCAACACGAAGGATTGTCTCAGAACTCAATGAAAATGAGAGCAATGAGACATAAAAAAATACAAATAGCCTAATTACAGACTTCATAGCTAGATTTTAACTAGATGTTAATTCAGATACAAGCATTTCATCTAGTTTTTCTAGAAATTGATTTGTAGTCATCCATGGTTGATTTGGGCTTATTAAAATAGCCAAATCTTTAGTCATGAACCCTTTTTCAACTGCAGAAATGCAAACATCTTCTAATTTTTTTGCAAAATCACTTACATCAGGAGTATTGTCAAATTCACCTCTGTATCTCAACCCTCGTGTCCAGGCAAAAATAGAAGCAATTGGGTTTGTTGAAGTATCTTTTCCTTCTTGATGTAATCTATAGTGTCTAGTTACTGTGCCATGTGCAGCTTCAGCTTCTATTGTCTCTCCATCAGGCGTCATTAGAACAGAGCTCATAAGTCCCAGTGATCCAAAACCTTGAGCTACAGTATCTGACTGAACATCTCCATCATAATTCTTACATGCCCAAACGTAACCTCCACTCCATTTGATTGCACAAGCAACCATATCATCAATTAGTCTATGTTCATAAGTAAGATTATTTTCTTCAAACTTTGCTTTAAATTCTTTTTCATAAACTTCCTGAAAAAGATCTTTGAATCTTCCGTCATAGGCTTTCATAATTGTATTTTTAGTTGATAGATAAACGGGATAATTTCTGCTTAAGCCATAGTTCATGCAGGCCTTTGCAAAACCACGGATAGACTCATCTGTATTAAACATTCCCATGGCAATACCAGAGTCCTGAAATTTATAAACTTCAAATTCCATATCACTTTCATTGTTTTCAGGGCTGAAGATTAGCTTTAATGTTCCTGCACCAGGAACTTTAAAGTCCGTTGCTTTATATTGATCACCAAATGCATGACGTCCAACAACAACTGGTTCAGTCCAGCCTGGAACAAATCCTGGAACATTTGAACACAAAATCGGTTCACGAAAAACTGTTCCTCCTAATAGATTTCTAATAGTACCATTTGGTGATCTCCACATTTCTTTAAGATTAAATTCTTCAACTCTATCTTCATCTGGAGTAATTGTGGCACATTTGACTCCAACTCCAAATTTTTTTATTGCTTCAGCGGCATCAATGGTAATTTGATCATTACTACTGTCTCGTGACATAATTCCAAGGTCATAGTATTTAAGATCAATATCAAGATATGGAAGAATAAGTTTATTTTTAATGAAATCCCAAATAATTCTTGTCATTTCGTCGCCATCGATTTCAACAACTGGTGTTTTAACTTTAATTTTTGCCACTTCAATCTCCCAAATATTTTAATTTTGTTGTTTAAAAAAATTTTATGATTTTAAATTTAAATTGTTTACTTCTATTTACTCATTTAGCTAATAAATTCATAGCTCTTATTACGTAGGATTTATTTATAAATTATTTCTTTTGAAACTACTGGAAGAATTTCGTATGTCATTTCAACAGTTGTAAAAAGATTTCTTATGGGTATATGGAAAAATCCACTTTTTTCAAGAAAAATCATACTATCCATTAATTTATTCCAATAACCCTTCCAATTAACTAAAATTATGGGCTTATTATGAATTTTTAGCTGTTTTTGAGTTATGATCTCAAAAAATTCGTCTAATGTTCCTATTCCGCCTGGTAAAATACAAAATGCATCTGAAATTCCAATAAATTTATCTTTTCTTTCTGACATGTTTTTTACAACAGTTAATTTGAAAAGTTGAGACTGAAAAGATGGTTTAGGAAAAAAGCTTGGGAGAATTCCCTCAACAGTTCCCCCATTATACAAAACAGAATTAGCAAGAACTCCCATAAGACCTTCTTCTCCGCCACCATAAATAAGTTTTATATTATTTTTGGCAATTATTTTACCAAGTTCAATAGACATTTTCTCGTAATCTGAGGAAATACCTTTTTTTGAACCACAAAAAACACATAAGTTTATATCTTTAAAATTCTTTATCATTTTTATCCTACTGTTGTTTGATTTTATAATGTATATTGAAGTTTCAGTTAAAGCTCATTTATTAATTAGTGAGGGTATATTAAGATGAGAATTATTGTATTTAAGTTAATTTTTATTGTTTTATTTTCCTTTTCAGGAGTTGTTCAGTCAAAAGATAGTGATGTAATAAAGTATAGGCAAAACTTGATGAAGTCACTGCAATATCATGCAGGTGCATTAGGCTCTATTATGAGAAAAAAAGTGGAGTTTACTGATAATTTTGCTTATCATGCAGATGCCATTGAAGCTATCTCGAGGTCTGCACAAAATGCCTTTAAGCCAAAAGTTATAGGTGGTACATCTTCTCCAGACATATGGACAAATTGGGAAGATTTTAATCAAAAATTCTTTAACCTAGCAAACTCAGCTTCCGAAGTTGCAAAGATAGCAAGAGCCGAGGGAGTAGATAAAGCTTCAAAACAAGTTTCAAGTTTATTTGTTTGTAAATCTTGCCATGATATATATAGAATAGAAAAATAAAATTAATCAGTTTCTTTCTATGAATATATTTAAATGTATTTTAAATTTATAATTATTATAATTATTGATAATGCAATTGTTAATAAGGTAATAGCTAGTTTTGTAGAACCAAATTTCAATGTTTTATAATTTGCTGTTCTTGGTAATTTTTTTTTGCCATTAAATAGCGGTAAAATTAAGTTTTGTTTTTTTATTATTAAGTAAAACAAACTTGCTGTAATATGTATCCCTATTACAAAGATTACTATGTACTCCCACCAAAGCTTATGAAAGTTGGTAATGGCAATGCTATTTTCAACGCTAATAAAGTGTGATAATGGACCTTCAGTTGGAAAAAATGAGTCATCTTGAGCAAAAAGACCAGAAGAAGCTTGAACTAATAAAACTGTAATAATGACGAAAACTGAAATTGCTCCTGCAGGGTTATGCCCAATGTGTAATTGCGTCTTCTTTTTGGACAAATTACTAATGTATGAAAAAAAATGTTTTGCACTTTTAATCATCATTAAAAAACTTGATGAATCTGAGCCAAAGAAACCCCACAAAATCCTAAAAATTAGAATTATAAGTATAGACAACCCACTGAACAAATGGATTTCCATATTTACTATCATTATGTCTAACATCGGAATTCTAAAGTTTAGCCCTCCGATTTCTGCAGTGTAATAGCATAATGATACTAAAATAAGCAGAAGCCAGTGGGACAGTCTAATCCAGATATCCCAAACTGGAACTTTTGCTAATGATTCGTCTTTATTGCCTATAGTTATATTATCTATGTTCATAAAAGATTATTTTGAAATAGTAAAATTAAGTATGATTTTAAATTAAAATTAAGATTTCTTTCTAAATATCATTTATATTAATGAATTATCACCTTATTTGTAAAAAATTAGTGTATATGGCACTCAAAATATTGCTTAAGACCTCGTAATCGCTTACTAAGATAGTAGGTCAAGCAAAGATAAGCCGTGAGGCAATGTGAATCGTCCCCTTATAGTTGCTATTATTGGTGTAATTTTCGTTATAGTGGTAATAGTTTTAAATTATACTTCTGGAGATAACTCCTCTGTTGGGGATTCTCCTTCTCAATTAGAGAATAAAGAAGATGAGACCAGCGATGTTAACAAAATCCCGATTGTAAACTCAATTAAACCAAGTTTTGACGTAGTTAGAATCGATCAAGAGGGAAACACTGTAATGGCTGGGAGATCAGGTCCTTCTGAGACTGTGATCATTCTAGACCGGGCAAGGGAAATAGGACGAGTTGTTGCAGATGGGCGTGGGGAATGGGTTTTTATTCCACTTGAAAAACTTCCATCTGGAACGCGAGAGCTATCTCTTTTAGTCGAAACAGAAAATGGTGATTTCTTAAATTCTGATAACATAGTTATCATGTCAATTCCTGAGAAAGAAGGCGATGTGCTTATATTTGAAACTTCAAGAGATGGAGGAAATACAAGATTACTTCAGTCTCCTGAGCAAAGCGGTGCCATTAGTCTGTCAATTGAAACAATTGATTATGATTTTGAGAATAGTTTATATCTTAGTGGCAGAGCAAATCCAGACAATGAGGTTTATGTTTATCTCAATAATAATTTTGTGGGTAAAGTAAAAGCTGATGAAAATGGATATTGGTCTCTCGAATCTAGTCTGCCTGCTGTAATTGGAAAGCATATACTTCGTGCTGACGAAATAAATCCTGAAGATAATGTTATTTCAAGAGTCGAGATACCTTTTACTAAACAAGAATCATCAGTTAGATTAAAACCTGGTCAGATAACTGTTGTAAAAGGTAATAGTTTATGGCGTATTGCACGACGAGTGTATGGGGAAGGAGTAATGTATACTTTGATTTATGATGCTAATCAGGGAAAAATTATAGACCCTGACCTTATATACCCTGGTCAGATTTTCAATATTCCTGACATGAATTAATCAAAATAGTAATTACTGATAGAAAGATTATGCAAGAAGGTCAAAAAATTTCATTAAGAGACTACGTTTTACCTCCAATTCATCCTGAGGGTGTAGGTTTTTTATTAATATTTGTTTTCATTACTTTTGTTTTGTGGATTATTTGGACACCCTTAGGTCTTTTGGGTCTAGTTTTGTCAGTATGGTGTTTTTATTTCTTTAGGGATCCAGATAGATTTACACCTACCCAGGAGGGTTTAATTATTAGTCCGGCAGATGGAATTGTTCAGGCAATAACTGAGACAATTGGTCCAAAAGAGTTAGATTTAGATCAGGAAAATTTTATAAGAGTTAGTATTTTTATGAGTGTCTTTGATTGTCACGTTAATCGAACTCCAGTATCGGGAAAGATCCTTAAATCAGTTTACGTACCAGGACTTTTTCTCAATGCAAGTCTTGATAAAGCAAGTGAGGACAATGAAAGACAGTATTTATTAATTGAAACTGAAGATATTTCAAACATAGTTGTTGTTCAAATTGCTGGTCTTGTAGCTAGAAGAATTAGATCTGATGTGAGTAAGGGCCAACAGTTAGAGACAGGGGAAAGAATTGGAATGATTAGGTTTGGAAGCAGGGTTGATGTTTATTTACCAAATACATTCAAACCCCTAGTCTCAATGGGCCAAAAGATGATAGCCGGAGAAACAGTAATTTCTGATAAGAGAATTACTGAAGAAAGCCGAAAAGCTGAAATTCGATAATTACTTCAATTAGGGATTTCAAATCAATGGTTAATCATAATTCAAAAAAGAGTATGTCATTTAATAGGTTATTGCCTAATATACTTACAGTCTTAGCCTTATGTAGTGGTCTTACCGCAATCAGATTTGCGTTAAATGAAAAATGGGAAGAGGCTGTAATATCACTTGTAATTGCATGTTTTTTGGATGGTATTGACGGGTTAGTAGCCAGAATACTAAGAGGTGCAACTAAATTTGGTGCTGAATTAGATTCATTGTCTGATGCAGTGAGTTTTGGTGTTGTACCATCTATTTTGGTCTATTTATGGGCAATGAACACAGCAGGTACAATTGGTTGGGCATTATCTTTGTTCTATACTGTCTGTTGTATTTTAAGGTTAGCAAGATTCAATACTATGGAAGTCGACCCATCTGTACCAGGTTGGTCAAAAAATTATTTTATAGGCGTTCCCTCACCTGCAGCTGCAGGTCTCATAGTACTTCCTTTAATCTATTCATTCTACTTTGAAGCAGGTGTTTTTAATAACCCAACCATAGTTGGTTTTTTTCTTATAATAGTTTCTTTATTAATGGTTAGCAGGGTGCCAACGTTTTCCATTAAGAGGTCAAGGATCCCAAATAAGTTAGTGTTACCACTAATGCTTTTAGTTGCACTTTTAACAGTATTTCTTGTAACAGATACATGGGCTACCTTAGGCCTCTTGGGCCTGTTATATATAATAAGCATTCCTTTTAGTTGTATAAGTTTTTATAATTCTGCAAAAAAAAGTACTGAATAGAATTTTATTATACTATTTCAATTTTGTAATTTTCAAGTTTTTGGATTTTATCTCTATACTGTGCAGCTTTTTCAAACTCTAGATCAGATGCAGCTTTAAACATTTTCTTTTTAAGATCATCTAAAGTTTTTTGAAGGTTATTACCTATCAGTATATCAGGCTTATTATCTAATTTATTCTTATCTTGATTGCCTACTTTTTCTTTATCTTCAACCTTAATTGCATCAGATATCTTTTTAACTATACTTTTGGGAGTTATATTGTTTTCCTTATTGTGTTTGATTTGTTTTTCTCTCCGTCTATTTGTTTCAGAAATTGCTTTTGAAATACTATTTGTTATTCGGTCTGCATAGAGAATTACTTTACCATTTATATTTCTTGCTGCTCTTCCAATAGTCTGTATTAATGATCTTTCGGAACGAAGAAAGCCTTCTTTATCAGCATCAAGTATCGCAACTAGTTCGCACTCAGGTATATCTAGGCCTTCCCGAAGGAGATTGATACCTACCAGTACTTTAAAAACACCTGATCTTAAATCTCTAATAATTTCAATTCGTTCAAGAGTATCGATATCTGAGTGCATATACCTGACTGAGATACCTTGTTCAGAAATATATTCGGTCAAGTCCTCTGCCATTTTTTTGGTTAAAGTAGTTATTAGTGCTCTTGATTTATTTTCAACAATAGTTTTTAATTCATGAATTAAATCGTCAACTTGTGAAACAGCAGGGCGTATTGTGCATTCTGGGTCTATTAATCCTGTTGGGCGAATAACTTGTTCTATAAAAGTACCTTTTGATGAGACTAACTCCCAATCTCCGGGTGTTGCTGAAACAAATATAGTGTCAGGTCTAATTTTATCCCATTCTTGAAACTTTAAGGGTCTATTATCACAACAAGAAGGTAGCCTGAACCCATGGTCTGACAATGTAGTTTTTCTTTGAAAATCTCCTTTATACATTCCATTTATTTGAGGAATTGTTGCATGACTCTCGTCAACAAATAGTATTGCATTTTTAGGTAAGTATTCAAACAATGTTGGAGGTGGTTCACCTGATCTTCTTCCTGTCAGGTACCGCGAATAATTTTCAATTCCTTTACAGTGACCTGTAGTTTCTATCATTTCTAAATCAAAAGATGTTCTTTGTTCTAATCTTTGAGCTTCTAAAAGTTTGTTTTGTTTTTCTAATTCAAGAATTCTCTCTTTTAGTTCTATTTTAATTTTTTTCACAGCCTGAGATAATGTTGGTGCAGGAGTTACATAGTGGCTGTTTGGAAATATTTTAATTTGATTTAGTTTATCAGTTTTTTCACCCGTTAACGGGTCAAACTCACTAATTGATTCAATAGTATCACCGAATAATGAGATTCTCCATGCCCTGTCAATGCAGTGAGCCGGAAAGATTTCAATAATATCACCTCTCACTCTGAAATTTCCTCTTGCAAATCCTATATCATTTCTTTCGTACTGAAGAGAAACAAGTTCTCTTACAAAATCATTTCTTGGAAATAAATCACCCAAGCTGGCAGTAAATGTCATCTTCATGTATGATTCAGCTGACCCAAGTCCATAAATACATGAAACGGATGAAACAATAATTACATCTTTTCTTTCAAGTATTGCTCTAGTAGCAGAGTGCCTCATCCTGTCAATTTGCTCATTAATACTTGCATCTTTTTCGATATATGTATCTGTTTTTGGGACATAAGCTTCAGGTTGATAGTAGTCATAGTATGAAACAAAATACTCTACAGAGTTGCGTGGAAAGAAAGATTTAAATTCCCCATATAATTGCGCTGCAAGAGTCTTATTATGAGCTAAAATCAAAGCAGGACGATTAGTTTCTGAAATAATTTTTGCCATTGTAAAGGTTTTTCCTGAGCCAGTTACTCCAAGAAGGACTTGATTGTGTTCCTTATTTGAAATCCCATCTTTCAAAAGGTTTATTGCTGCTGGTTGATCGCCAGCTGGTTCAAATTCGCTTTCAAGAGAAAAAAGATGGCTATTTGAATCTTTACAAGTATTATTTTTTTGGTATGAGGCAGTCATAATTACGTTATAATATAAATCTTTTAGAACTAATCGCTAGACTAATAAGTTTATGTTATCATTTTTTATATCTAAAAATATATATTTTATTATTTGGAGAGTATTAAGGTGTCAATTGTAGCTGATAGAATGAAATCGATTAAACCGTCACCCACCATGGCTGTAACGGCTAAGGCAGCAGAACTGAAGTCTCAGGGGGTTGATATAATTGGTTTAGGTGCTGGTGAACCTGATTTTGATACACCTGATCACATTAAATTTGCAGCAAAATTAGCTATAGACAATGGAAAGACTAAATATACTCCAACAAATGGAATTATTGAATTAAGAGAAGCTATTGTAAAAAAGTTTAAAAGAGAAAATCAACTAGATTACCAAATGGATCAGGTTCACATAGGTGTTGGGGGTAAACAAGTTCTGTTTAATGCATTGATGTCATCGATTAATCCTGGTGATGAAGTTTTAATACCGGCCCCATATTGGGTAAGTTATCCCGACATGGTTCTATTGGCGGGAGGAAAACCTATTTTTATTAATTGTGATGAAAGTAATAAATTTAAGCTAACTGCTGAAGCACTCATGGGGTCTATAACAAAAAAAACAAAGTGGCTCATAATAAATTCTCCTTCAAACCCAACAGGGGTTGCTTATACTCGTGATGATCTCAAACTGATAGGACAGATTTTAGAAGATTTTCCAAATATTTGGATTATGACGGATGATATGTATGAGCATTTAGTTTATGATAATTTTGAATATTCAACTATAGCGCAGGTTAATCCAAATCTTTTCGAAAGAACACTCACAGTTAATGGTATAAGTAAGTCGTTTGCAATGACTGGTTGGCGATTAGGATATTCATGTGGTCCATCAAAGCTAATAAATGCGATGAATAAAATTCAGTCTCAAAGTGCATCACACCCAAGTTCGATTACTCAATGGGCAGGAGTTGAAGCACTGAACGGGCCTATAGATTTTCTTGTTAGTAGAAATAAAGTTTATAAGGAACGTAGAGATTTAGTAGTAAAGAGTTTAAACGAATGTAAAGGAATAAGTTGCATTAGACCAGAGGGGGCTTTCTATGTTTACCCATCTATAAATGGATGCATTGGTAAAAGTACTAAAGCAGGTAATAAGATCAATAATGATACTGATTTCGTAAGTTGTTTACTAGAAGAAGCTGGAGTTGCAGCAGTCCAGGGAGAAGCATTTGGTTTGTCCCCATTTTTTAGAATCTCCTACGCAACTTCTACTGAGGTTCTGAAAAGTGCTTGCGAAAGAATTTTTGATTTCTGTGAAAATTTAAATTAAGTATAAATTAATTACATATTATCAGAAATGTGTTTAAGATCTTACTGCTGTTGATTGGCTAAAAATCTTTAGACTTCAGGCAAATATTATAGCGTGCACAATTTAGTTTAAAATTATTTTTTGTTTTTGTTATATATATTCTGAAGATTATTTGAGGAACTGCTTATAGATTTGTTCTGAATTTAATTATATTCTTGCTCAGAAAGATATTTATCCACCTCAAGAGCTGCCATGCAACCAGTTCCAGCCGCAGTAACAGCTTGTCTATAAATTTTATCTTGCACATCCCCGCAAGCAAAAACACCATTAATATTTGTTTTGGTAGAGTCCTCTTTTGTGATGATATAATTCTCTTCGTCCATTATAACTTTATCTTTAAATAATTTAGTATTTGGTGAATGTCCTATAGCTACAAAGACCCCATCAATGCTTAGTTTTACGATCTTGCTATCTATTAAGTTTTCTAGCTCAACCCCAGTAACTTTTTGTGGGTTGTTTTCACCTAGTATTTTATTCACTTTTGAGTTCCAGATTATCTCAATCTTATTATTATCAAATAATCTTTTTTGAAGAATCTTTTCAGCTCTTAGTTTTTCCCTTCTGTGGATCAGGTAAACCTTTTTAGCATGATTTGTTAAGTAAAGCGCTTCTTCAACGGCTGTATTGCCTCCACCAATTACACATACTTCTTGGTCTCTAAAGAAAAAACCATCACAAGTAGCGCATGCTGAAACTCCAAACCCCATAAAATTCTTTTCAGACTCAAGCCCTAACCATTTAGCAGATGCCCCAGTTGAGATAATTACGGAGTCACTTTTGTATATTTTACCGCTATCACCAACGCATTCGAATGGTTTGGAGTTTAATTTAATATCAATAATTATATCCTGAATAACTTCGGTTCCAACGCTCTCTGCTTGTTTTTGCATTTGATCCATAAGCCAAGGTCCTTGGATAATATCAGCAAAGCCAGGATAATTTTCTACATCAGTTGTAATTGTCATTTGCCCACCTGGTTGGTTTCCACAAATCATTAGAGGTTTCAGGTTCGCTCTTGCAGCATATATTGCAGCTGTTAGTCCAGCTGGCCCTGAACCCAGAATTATTACTTTATGATGATTTGGTTCCATAGTATAAGTTTCTCATGAATTTGTATGTTAAAACGAATTTTTTAATATCAGAATATTATAATTAATTCTTATATTCTCTTTATAAAATAATTAATTAATAAAGCACGAAAAATTAAGTGATTTTTATCAGATAATTTGTAATATCATGCTTATATCCACTTTATCTATTTGTTTATTATGAGTTGTTTATGCAGAAAGTAAAACTTGATAGGATAGATAAGCAGATTCTTAAGAATTTACAAGAAGACGGAAGAATCACTAATGTTGATCTTGCAAATAAGGCTGGGATTTCTGCCCCGCCTTGTCTTAGGAGGGTTAGAGCCCTCGAAGAGTCAGGTTTTATTCGTAGCTACAGTGCTGATCTTGATCCTATTTTATTAGGATTTAATGTTTCTGTTTTTGCAAACGTGGGTTTGACAAGTCAGGCTAAGGCTGACCTTACAGCATTTGAACAAATGGTGAATGAATGGCCAGAGGTTAGAGAATGCCATATGCTTGCAGGAGAAGCTGATTTTCTTCTACGAATCGTAGCGAGAGACTGGGATGAATATCAAAAGTTTGTCACATCAAAACTTACTTCTGCTCCAAACGTTGCACAAGTAAAATCCTCTTTGGCGATAAGAAGCTCAAAGCGACTTCAAGGAGTTCCTTTTGATTGAATAAATTAATTTGATTATTTCCATTTTATTTTAATTACTTCATAACTCTTAATACCACCAGGGGCTTTTACCTCAGTTGAGTCTCCTATACTCCTACCAATAAGAGCTCTAGCAATCGGTGACTGAATTGAAATGCGTTTATTTTCTAGATTTGCTTCATACGGACCAACAATTTGATAGGTTAATTCCTCATCAGTATCCTCATCAGCTAATGTTACTGTAGCCCCAAATTTGATAATATTACCTGATAGTTTTGAAACATCAATAATATCAGCTCTACTTATTATATCTTCTAGCTCCTGAATTCTTCCCTCTATGAAACCCTGTTTTTCCTTTGCAGCATGATATTCAGCATTTTCTGACAAATCTCCATGCTCTCTAGCTTCAGAGATAGCTCTAATTACAGAGGGACGCTCTTCTGTTTTTAGTTTCTTTAGCTCTTCTTCTAAGTTTTGAATTCCACCCGCAGTCATAGGAATTTTTTCCATAAAGCTATCCTATAATTAAAAAATATTTGCTATAACTTATCATTATTTAAAGTAAGATTGTAATGAAAAAACTTCAATATCATTATCTTGCAATGCTTCAATAGAATCAACACCTGCTTTTGCACCTGAGAGTGTAGTATAATGACATATTTGTCGATTTAATGCTGTTCTTCTTATGTCAAAGCTATCTCTTAACGACTGGTTTCCATCTGTTGTATTAATTACTAATTGAATATCCCCAGAGATCATTGCATCGACACAGTGTGGACGCCCTTGCCTGACTTTATTTACGTATTTTACATCAAGGCCTTTACTTGATAAATAGTCAGCAGTTCCTTTTGTTGCAATTAGATTAAAACCAATTTCATTTAATTTTTTCGCAATGAGTAATGCTTCAGCCTTATCAGTATCTTTAAGTGATAAGAAGGCTCCACCTTTGAAAGGTAAAGATATACTAGCTCCTAATTGGGACTTTGCAAATGCCCTTGAAAAACTTTTATCAATTCCCATAACCTCACCTGTAGATTTCATTTCAGGTCCTAAAACTATATCTGATCCCGGGAAACGTGAAAATGGAAACACCGCCTCTTTTACCGACACATGATTATGAGGTTTGTATTCGTTATATGGTTTATCAATTGGTAAATTAAAATTCGCTAGACTTTCATCTGCCATAACTCTTGAGGCAATTTTTGCAATAGGTACCCCTGTTGACTTTGCAACGAAGGGCACAGTTCGACTCGCCCTAGGGTTCACCTCTAAAATATAAATATCACTATCTTTTATTGCAAACTGAACATTCATGAGACCTTTGACATTTAAGGAATATGCCAAAGTTTTAGTTTGTTTTTCAATTTCATCAATTATTTGATTAGAGAGTGAATAGGGAGGAAGAGAACACGCTGAGTCACCAGAGTGTATACCTGCTTCCTCAATATGTTCCATGATACCTGCAATATATATATTTTTTCCATCACATAATGCGTCTACATCTACTTCTATAGCACCCGATAAGTATGAGTCTATAAGAAGAGGGTTTTTGCCACTAACCTCTACAGCTTCACTAATATATTTTTTTAAAGAAAAATCATCATGAATAATCTGCATTGCTCTTCCACCAAGTACATATGATGGCCTTATTACAACTGGATACCCAATTATATTTGCAATTTTAAGAGCATCAGACTCATCTGAAATAGTAACATTTTCAGGTTGTTTAAGATCAAGTTTATCAAGTAATTTTTTAAATCTTTCTCTATCTTCAGCTAAGTCAATTGCATCGCTAGAGGTTCCTAGGATTGGTACGCCTAAATTTTCTAGCTCATTTGCAATCTTTAAGGGAGTTTGACCTCCGAGTTGAACAATAATTCCAAGAAGTGTACCTTTACTTTTTTCAACATCAATTAATTCATAAACATCTTCGACAGTTAGGGGCTCGAAGTATAACCTATCAGAAGTATCATAGTCGGTAGAGACGGTTTCTGGGTTACAATTTACCATTACTGTCTCATATCCAGCTTCTGAAAGGGCAAATGATGCGTGACAACAACAATAATCGAATTCAATACCTTGACCAATCCTATTGGGCCCTCCTCCGAGAATAATTATTTTCTTATTACCACTTGGTTCTGACTCACAATCTCTATTAAAATAAGCATTCGCCTCATAGGTTGAATATAAATAGGGAGTATTAGATTTAAATTCACCAGCACATGTATCAATTCTTTTATAAGTTGGAAGTACTTTTAGTTCTCTCCTTTTTAATGAGACATTTTTTTCCTTCAATCCTGCTAGGTCGGCTAATCGAGAGTCGGAGAATCCTAACGTTTTAAAATTTAAAAATTCTTCAGGTTCTGTTGGTATGCCATTATCAATAATTTCTCTCTCTTTATTAATAATTATTTCAATTTGTTCAAGAAACCAGGGATCAAATTTAGTGATATTATTTATTTCATTTAAGCTAATTCCTTCTCTGAATGCTTGTGCAATAAGTATAAGTCTATCTGGACGAGGGCTACTAAGCGCAACTTTTAAACTTTCTAATCTTATTTCTTCATTTCCTTCAAAAGAAATATCATTAAAGCCATTTAATCCTGTTTCAATCGACCTTAACCCTTTTTGAATGCTTTCGCAGAAACTTCTCCCTATTGACATTACTTCTCCAACTGATTTCATTGAAGTTGTTAATAGCGCTTCTGTATCAGGAAATTTCTCAAAGGTGAATCTTGGTATTTTTGTCACAACATAGTCAATAGTGGGCTCAAATGACGCCGGGGTTGAACCAGTTATATCATTCTTTAATTCATCTAATGTGTAGCCAATTGCAAGTTTTGCAGCGATTTTAGCAATCGGAAAACCCGTGGCTTTTGATGCAAGGGCAGATGATCGAGATACTCTTGGGTTCATTTCAATAATTACCAGTCGACCATCAGCTGGGTTTACAGCAAATTGAACATTTGACCCACCCGTGTCAACACCAATTTCACGAAGGCAAGAAATTGATGCATCTCTCATTATTTGAAATTCTTTATCAGTGAGAGTAAGTGCGGGCGCTACAGTTACTGAGTCACCAGTATGAATACCCATAGGGTCAACATTTTCAATAGAGCAGACAATTATGCAATTATCCATTCTATCTCTAACAACCTCCATTTCATATTCTTTCCAGCCTGTTACGGACTCCTCTACGAGAACTTCATCGACAGGAGATGCATCTAAGCCACTCTGAACTATTTGTTTAAATTCATCAGTATTATAGGCAATTCCTCCTCCTTGACCTCCTAAGGTAAAAGAGGGTCTAATAATGGATGGAAGTTTAATTGTTGTTAAAGCCTCTAAGGCTTCGTCAAGAGAATGCACAATTTGGCTTTTTGGACTTTCTAGCCCAATTTTTGTCATTGCTTCCCTAAATAGGAGTCTATCTTCAGCTTTTTCTATTACGGTTTTTTTTGCTCCAATTAATTCAATTCCAAGCTCGCTAAGTATTCCATCGTTTGATAGTTCAATGGCAATATTAAGAGCAGTTTGGCCACCCATAGTTGGGAGAATTGCGTCTGGTTTTTCTTTTCTTAATATTTTACATAGAACTTCAAGATTTATTGGTTCGATATATGTTGCATCTGCCATTTCTGGATCAGTCATTATTGTAGCTGGATTAGAATTAACCAGTACTACCCTGTAACCCTCTTCTTTGAGAGCTTTACATGCTTGGGCACCTGAATAGTCAAATTCGCATGCTTGCCCAATCACAATTGGGCCTGCTCCAATAATCAGGATGCTCTTAAGATCATTTCTTTTTGGCATTTTTCACCAATTCTATAAATTTCACAAATAGGTAGGAGCTATCTTTTGGTCCAGGAGAAGCCTCAGGGTGGTACTGTACCGAAAAATAGGGCTTATCACTAACCTCTAATCCTTCTAAAACTCCGTCAAAAAGTGATCGATGAGTTTCAACAACACCTTCGGGAAGGCTATTCCTCTCAACACAAAATCCATGGTTTTGTGAGGTGATTTCAACACGATCATTTTTTAGATTTTTTACTGGTTGATTGCTACCATGGTGTCCAAATTTTAATTTAAAAGTTTTCGCTCCCAAAGCCAGTGCTAATATCTGATGACCGAGACATATTCCAAAAATAGGAAGATTCGTTTCTAATAATTGTTTTACTATTGGAATTGCATACTTTCCTGTAGCTTGTGGATCTCCTGGACCATTAGAAAGTAATATGCCATCAGGATTGTAACTCAGAATTTCTTTAAAAGTGGAATTTGCAGGCACAACAATTACATTACATTTCAAGTCGACTAATGATCGTAAAATACTATTCTTTACTCCATAATCAATGACAAGAATGTTAATATTACTAGAGTAATTTTTCCCCTCAGAGGTGTTAATTCTGCTCCAGCTTTTATTTGACCATCTATAAGCTTTCTTGCAGGTAACTTCTTTGGCAAGGTCATTACCCAAAATTCCCGGCCAATTTTGCGATATAGATAATAGATTACCTAAATTAAATTCTCCATCAGGATTAAATGAGATAGTAGCATTTTGAGCTCCATTATCTCTTAAATGGGCAGTAACTTGACGTGTATCTATACATGAAATACCAGTGAGATTATTAATTTCTAACCAGTTTTGGAACTTATCCACAGATCTCCAATTTGAAGGGGCTGAAATGTCCATTCTAGTTATGCATCCGACTGCGAAGGGTTTTAAACTTTCAGTGTCATCAGGGTTTACTCCAACGTTCCCAATGTGGGGGAAAGTAAAAGTAATTATCTGTGAGGCATATGAAGGATCTGAGATTATTTCCTGATAACCAGAAATAGCAGTATTAAAAACTAACTCTCCCGTGCTAGTTCCGATTTTTCCAAAACCTTTTCCCCAAAAAATACTTCCATCTTCAAGAACTAATATCCCTGTAGCTTTCTTGGGTTTTTGAGGAAAATTTTCAACCCTCGCCTTCAACATATCACCTATTTCTTGAGACCCTAAAACCTAAAATGAGCAAATTTAGAATTTCATTTTTCTAAAAATGAGTATATTTATTATCAATAGTGGAGCATTTTATCTATCTATAATTGTATAATTTTTGAAATTTTTGGTTTCTTTTTTTTTTGATAAGAATTTTAGAAGTTTTTTGTTTATGTTTTAATTGATATTTTTCAAGAAACTACTGATTATAATACTTTTTATTGCTATTTTTTATTCTTAACTTAATATTTTGATTTCATCCTTAAAATAAGTTAGCTTTCGAATTATTAATAAAAAAGGTGAATTCAATGCTGCGAAATAAACTAAACTCAGCAATGAAGGATGCTCTGAAGAAAAAAGAGCAAAAAACTCTTGCCACAATCAGACTGATTCTTGCTGCCCTTAAGGACAGAGATATAGTAGCAAGGGGTAAGGGTAATTCTGATGGTATTTCGGACGATGAGGTGCTTTCAATGCTTCAGTCAATGATTAAGCAGAGAAGGGATAGCATCTCGATGTATGAACAGGCAGGCAGGTGTGACCTAGCAGAAGGTGAAGAATCAGAAATTAAGGTTATTACCAGTTTTATGCCTAAACAATTATCTGACGAAGAAATTAATACTTGTGTTAAAGAAGCTATAGCTGAGTTAAACGCTTCCAGTCTAAAAGATATGGGTAAAATTATGTCTCTTTTGAAAGAGAAATATTTAGGAAGAATGGACTTTGGAAAAGCTAGTTTGTTGGTTAAAAAAAATTTCGTTTAATTTAATAGATAATTAATACTTAATTGATTGGTTTATAAAAGTGCCTTTTCCTAAAGAATATTTAAATGAAATTAGAAATCGTCTAAGTGTTTCATCAGTTGTTTCGAAAAAAGTTAAGCTTAATAAAAGAGGTAAAGAGTATTTAGGGCTTAGCCCTTTTAATGTTGAAAAGACACCGTCATTTACTGTTAATGATAATGAAGGTTTTTACAAATGTTTTTCATCTGGTGAATTCGGTGATATTTTCACATTTATTATGAAAACTGAGGGTCTTAGTTTTCCCGAAGCAGTTGAAAAGCTGGCATTAGAGGCAGGGCTTGAGGTTTTCAAAAACACTCAAGAAGATAATAGAATCTTAAACCACAGGAAATTACTATATAATGCTCTTGAATGCGCAACTACTTTTTTTCAAAATGAACTATTTGGTTTTTCTGGAAAATATGCAAAAAAATACCTCTTAGACAGAGGTATAACTGAAGAGGTTATCAAAAAATTTAGGCTAGGTTTTGCCCCAAAGGGGAATAATCTAAAGTTTGAGTTGATAAAAAAGTTCCCAGAAAAAATTCTAGTTGAAGCAAAGCTTTTGGGTATACCAACTGATGGTAGAGATAGTTTTGATTTCTTTAGGAATAGAATAATGTTTCCAATATTTGACTTTAATGGAAAGCCTATAGCTTTTGGAGGGAGGGTTATAGATAATGGGCAGCCAAAGTATCTTAACTCTCCAGAGACACCACTTTTCAGTAAAGGTTCTCTTTTGTATGGATATAATTTAGCAAGAGAGACTGCATTTAATCAAAAAGAATTTATTGTTACTGAGGGTTACATGGATGTTTTATCTATGGTTTCAAAGGGTAAATCTAATGTTGTGGCATCTTTAGGTACAGCTTTAACTGAGATGCAGATAAAAAGACTATGGAAAACAGTACCAGAACCCACATTATGTTTTGATGGAGACAAAGCTGGGAGAAAAGCAGCCTTAAGAGTTGCTGAGAGAATATTACCCGTTTTAAAGCCAGGTTATTCTATTAATTTTACCTTACTTCCTTTAGGTAAAGACCCAGATGATATTGTTAAAGAAGGTGGTGTTGGAGAGATTAACAATCTTATTTCTAATTCTTTATCTCTATGTGAGATAATTTGGAACAATAAAGTTGAAGGGAGATCTCTTGATACTCCAGAAAGAAGGGCTGCAGTGAAATCTGAATTAAAGAATTTAATCGATACGATTGAAAATAAAGATGTACATTCCGAATATAAATGGTACATGAATGAACAATATTATAATTACTTTAGAAATAACAAAAAGAATGTTTCTCAAGGTGAAATACCTCCAAATTCAGTAATGCCAGTTGACTCTGTTAGAGATATTAGACATAGAATTCTTATTTCTACTTTGATAAATCATCCAGAACTATTAGATTATATTGAGGAGAGAATTGGAGTTATGCATTTTCAAAATTCTATTCTTAATCACATAAGGCAAGAAATTCTTAAGATTATATCAAAAAATAATAAAGTTGATAGGTTATTCATCAGAGAATATTTTATTAGTTCAGATTTAGGGACTGAATTTGATAAATTAATTTCTAAAGACCTTTATGTTCATGCAGCTTTTGCAAGACCTGAGGCAACCTTAGAAGAAGCAAAAGAGGGGTGGGATGATACGCATCATTTATGTCAGATTGAGGGTCTTAAGTCACATATAAAAGATGCTTCGGGAGATTTTGTTGAGGACCCATCTATTGCAAGTTTCGAGAGATTTAGGCAATTATTTGATGAAGGAAAAAACTCATTTGATAATTAAAAAATATAAAGAGTATTGGATTAAATTTGATTTTCTCTCAAAGTTACCAAAAATAATTAATATTTAGATTAGGAAAGGTATGCGTTTATGGCTCCCAAGGCCGCAGCTAAAACCACAAATAAATCGGATGAAAGTCCTTTGATTGATTCTTCTAATGAGTTGGTTAAAGAATTAATACAACGGGGTAAAACAAAAGGTTATTTAACCTATGAGCAGCTTAATGAGGCATTACCCTCGGAGAAAATGTCATCTGAGCAAATAGAAGATGTTTTGTCCCTTTTATCTGAAATGGGAATTAATGTCGTTGATGAAGATGACCAAGAAGATATTGAGGGTCAGGAAAATAAATCAACTGCTGTTTCACCTGAAGTTGCTGAAAAAGGTAATTTGTCAGCAACTGATGTTGGTAGGACTGATGATCCTGTAAGGATGTATTTGAGAGAAATGGGTTCCGTTGAGCTTTTATCTCGAGAAGGAGAGATAGCGATAGCCAAGAGGATAGAAGCAGGAAGAAAGATGATGATTGGTGGTATTTTTAATTATCCACTTACCATAGAATCACTTGTAAATTGGTATCAGGCTCTTGATGATGGTAAAATGTTACTTAGAGATATAGTTGACCTTGAAGCTTGCTATACATTCGTTTCAGATACTCCTAGTAAACCATCTATTATTGACAATATTTCTTCAACAATTGGGTTTAAACGTTCAAAGCAGAAGTCAGTAGTTGATGATAGTAAAATAAAGAAGAATTCTGAGGAGTTGAATGGCGATTCTGATAATAAAGATAACAATGATGAAGGCTTGGGGGATAGTTTGTCAGATGAAATTTCTGACGATGAGAATGAGGAGGCTGGTGTCTCATTAGCTACTATGGAGGCTGAATTATTACCAAAGCTTACAACATCTTTTGCAAAAATCTCTAAAATTTATTCAAAAATGAGCCGATTACAAGACCAACGATTAGATGAAATAAAATTGGGAGGCCAAGTAAGTGCTTCTTTAGATAAGAAATATATAAAATATAAATCAGATTTAATTGATTTAATGTCAGGTATCTATCTTAATAATTCAAAGATAGATTTCTTAGTTGAGCAAATGGGAGATTTAAATAGATCATTGCTAAAAATGGAAGGTTCACTGTTTAAATTAGCAACTAAATCTAAGATTAAGAGAGATAGTTTTTTAAAAGAATATTATGGAAGTGAGCTTGATCCTAAATGGTTTGATAAAGTAAAGAAAATTTCTCTTAAGGGGTGGAAAGAATTTACCAATAATTATTCAGAAGAAATAAATGATGTTAGATCTGGTGTTGGAGATATATCCAGGGTTTCGGGTCTTTCAATAACTGAATTAAGAGCAGTTGTATCAACAGTACAAAAAGGTGAGAGAGAAGCTTCAAAAGCAAAACAAGAGATGATTGAAGCAAATCTAAGGTTAGTCATTTCCATAGCAAAAAAATATACCAATAGGGGCCTTCAATTTCTTGATCTTATTCAGGAGGGAAATATTGGATTAATGAAGGCTGTTGATAAATTTGAATATCGAAGAGGTTATAAATTTTCAACATATGCAACGTGGTGGATTAGGCAAGCTATTACTCGGTCTATAGCTGACCAAGCTAGGACTATCAGAATTCCTGTGCATATGATTGAAACTATAAATAAGCTAGTGAGAACCTCAAGACAAATGCTCCATGAAATTGGAAGAGAGCCAACACCAGAGGAATTATCTGCTAAACTTCAAATGCCATTAGATAAAGTTAGGAAAGTATTAAAAATCGCCAAGGAGCCAATTTCTCTTGAAACGCCTGTTGGAGATGAAGATGATAGTCACTTAGGTGATTTTATTGAAGATAAAAATGCAGTTCAACCCATTGATGCAGCAATACATGGTAATCTTAGAGAGACAACAACAAGAGTTTTAGCAAGTTTGACTGCTAGGGAAGAGAGAGTTCTCAGGATGAGGTTTGGTATTGGAATGAATACCGATCATACTCTAGAAGAAGTTGGTCAACAATTTTCTGTAACCAGAGAGAGGATTCGGCAAATTGAGGCAAAGGCATTAAGGAAATTAAAGCATCCCAGTAGGTCGAGAAAACTTAGAAGCTTTTTGGATAGTTAGAGCTAATTATCCAAAAAATCTCTTACAATAACTGCCATTTCTTGGGTATAAGCATCTAAATGACCGTGAGTCCAGCCAGGTAAATCATGTATATGTCCGTTGTTTAGAAATGGTTTTGCTTGGGGTGTGAGTTCCCACAAATCATCTTCAGGATTCAAAATCAAGATGGGCTGTTCTATTTTTGGTAAAGTTTCTTTTAGGTTATAAGCAAAAGCAGCTCTAAACCCCCAGTTGCTTGTTCTGTAGTGTCTAATACGTTCAATGCTAAAGTCTGCGTACCTATCGTCTGTTGGTACATCTCTAAACATATCTTTACCTTTTTCTTTTATATTTTTTGAAGTTTGATCAAGTATATCGACAAAGGAAGGGGCGGGATTGTAAATCCTTTTGCTATATTCATTTATAATCTTTTCATTAAAAATAGGTGCAGAGATCATTATTATTTTTCTAATTCTATCAGGATATCTTAGTGCCAAGTCAGCTGAAGTAAGTGAGCCGGTATGATAACCCATGATATCTACCTGATCTAAACCAAGATAATCAAAAAATGCAATCATTGAGTCTGCAAGGTCTTCAATTTTTGGAGGTTCATTTGGAGTGTAAGACCCGCCATAACCTGGCGTGTCAGGTGCAATGGCAGAACGATCCTTTCCCATTTCTAAAAGCCAATTATCGTAAACAATGCTGGATATGGGACTTGGATGAAGGCAAACTAGAGGTAGCTTATCTTTTTTATTTGAATCAACATAACGATAGTGTATTTGACCATTTGATCCATCTCCGTAACCTTTTTTTAATTTTAATGATAAATTATTCCCCATATTATTTTTCCCTAAATGATTTTTGCCCAATGTATCTTTTGTTCCAAATATACCTAAAAAAAAGATAAACTTTGAGAATAAGAGAATAGTCCGTCTTGAAATTGTATTTTTATTCATGATGGTTGATTTGTTTGTTAATCTCATCTAAAGACAAAATATATCCTATTACTTTCAATGATTTATACTTGTATAAAGTAATGTTACACGATAAATATATTTTGTCATTAATCTATAGATTCGTTTTGAATTATTTTAATTGATACCATAAAGTATCTGTAAATCAGTGGGGCCTGTAGCTCAGTTGGTTAGAGCAGGCCGCTCATAACGGTCTGGTCGCAGGTTCGAGTCCTGCCGGGCCCACCATCATCTATTTTGGATTATTTAATCCAAAAAAAGGATTAAATATGTATTTTTGTTTATCAAAAGTTGAGTTTGAGAGTAAAAAATCTATGGAAGTGCTCTCCTCATATTCAGATACCCTTGCTAAGGAAAAAGGTGATGAACTTGGCATATTGATGAGATATAGAGTTGATATAAGTGAAAATACAGGAATAGTCGTTTTTATTTATGAAAATAAAAAAGATTTTGAAAAGCACTATAATGAATCCATCAAAGAATCTATTGATATGCTGAAAACTCAAGGTCATTGGATTCAATTAAACCATGGAGACATTAAATCTTTTACTGTCAATAATAATAAAATTAAACTTGATTTTATCGACCAATAAGTAATTATTTTTCTTGGAAAAATAAATATTTTATTTATTGAGTGTATCTCATTTTTCTTACACCTAAGAAAAATGAGATACACTCAATAGAATACCTAAATGATACTAATCTTCTACTAAAATCTAGGGAAAACTAGGTATAAGTTTCGCATGGTGAAGTTAGTGTATTTAGAGTAAATAATAACAAAATGAAAATTGATTTTGTCAAATAATAACAATAATTTGGCCTAAATCATGAAATTTATCGAAAATTTACCTTCTTTATTTGCTGAAATTATCCTAATAATGGATATGAATTAGAATCTGACGAATTAAATAATTTTTCGTTGTTACTTCCTATTTATTATATAAATATCTGAAAGAATTAAAAATGACTAAAGCATCAGACCTTTTAATATCCTGTTTAGAAGAGGAAGGCGTGGAATATGTGTTCGGAGTGCCTGGGGAGGAAAACCTAGATTTTTTAGATAGCTTATCAAGGTCAAAAAAAATCAAACTTATATTAACTCGTCATGAACAAGGCGCAGGCTTCATGGCGGCAACTTACGGAAGACATACAGGAAAAGCGGGCGTGTGTCTTGCAACACTTGGTCCAGGGGCTACAAATCTTGTTACTGCAGCGGCATATGCTCAACTAGGCGGAATGCCGATGTTGATGATAACTGGTCAAAAACCAATAAAAAGTTCCAAGCAAGGTCGATTCCAGATCTTAGATGTTGTCGATATGATGTTACCAATCACGAAATATACTCATCAGCTAGCCTCTGCAGATAATATACCCTCAAGAGTAAGAGAGGCTTTTCGTTTGGCAGAGGAAGAAAAGCCAGGTGCAGTTCACCTGGAGTTACCTGAAGATATTGCTGATGAGCAAACAAACAGTTCTCCTCTTTCAAGAAGCATGGTGAGAAGGCCCGTGGCGGAATTTAAATCAGTCAAGGAGGCTGTAAAACTTCTTGAAAAAGGTATTTCGCCATTACTTGTCATTGGAGCTGGAGCAAATCGAACAATGACTAGTAGAATGCTTATGCAGTTTATTGAGAAGACAAATATTCCTTTTGTTACCACACAATTAGGTAAGGGAGTTGTTGATGAATTACATCCTGGTTTCCTTGGATGTGCTGCATTATCTAAGGGTGACTTTGTACATAGAGCGATTGAAACTGCTGATGTAATAGTTAATGTGGGACACGATGTAATTGAGAAACCACCTTTCTTCATGGAAAAAGACAGTGCAAAAGTAATTCATGTCAGTACAAAATCTGCAGAAGTTGATCCAGTTTATTTTCCACATGTTGAAGTAATAGGCGATATAGCTAATGCAATTTGGCAAATGAAAGAAGAAATTATCCCCCAAGGTCATTGGGAATTTGATAAGCTACATTCGTATCACCAAGCAGAATTGGCTCATACAATTTCCATTGAAGAAGATAAGAGATTCCCTATTTTTCCGCCTTTTCTGGTAAGCCTTATAAGGCAGGCTATGCCATCAAATGGGATAATAGCATTGGATAATGGTGTCTATAAGATATGGTTTGCAAGAAACTATCCTGGAAACATGCCAAATACCGTATTATTAGATAATGCTCTTGCTACCATGGGGGCAGGTCTGCCTTCAGCAATGGCTTCAGCAATGCTTTATCCTGATAGAAAGGTTATCGCAATCTGTGGTGATGGCGGTTTCATGATGAATAGTCAGGAAATGGAGACGGCAGTTAGACTTAAGTTAAATATGGTTGTCCTAATATTAAATGATTCGAGTTATGGCATGATAAGATGGAAGCAAGCAAATATGGGCTTTAACGACTGGGGTCTAGAATTCGGAAACCCTGATTTTGTTAAATATGCTGAAAGTTATGGTGCAGTTGGTCACAGGGTAGATAGTGCTGAAAGTTTAAAATCTATTATTGATAAAAGCTTGAATACCCCAGGTGTACATCTAATTGATTGTCCAGTTGACTATTCTGAAAATGATAAGATTTTAAACATTGATATTAAAGAATTGAGTGCAAAACTTTAATTAATTTATTTGGTTATTAAAAAAGAAATTTATATGGAAAGTCTTCAGAAAAAATATCCACTTTATCTTGCAAATGAGGCTTATCAACCAAATGCTGATTTAGCTGTTATTGATAAATTTACAGGCGAGGTGGCTACAAAAGTCGCTTTAGCCAATAGCATTATAATTGAACAGGCAATTGAAGCTGCAGATGCTGCCACAGAGCCAATGGCTGCTATGGCATCTTTCGAAAAACAAGAAGTATTAATGCATTGTGTAAAAAGATTTCAAGAAAGATTTGATGAATTGGCATTATCTTTATGTATAGAAGCAGGAAAACCAATAAAAGATTCAAGAGGAGAGGTTACAAGATTAATTGATACTTTCAGAATCGCAGCTGAAGAGTCAGTCAGAATGACTGGTGAGGTTCAGCCCCTTGATATTAGCCCAAGGGCTAGAGGATATAAAGGAATTTGGAAAAGAGTTCCAATTGGTGCTTGCTCATTTATCTCACCATTTAATTTCCCTTTAAATTTAGCTGCACATAAAATTGCTCCTGCAATTGCCGTTGGTTGTCCATTTGTAATGAAACCTGCATCCAGAACTCCTCTAGGAGCAATTATTATGGGTGAGGTTCTGTCAGAAACAAATCTTCCAAAAGGTGCTTTTTCAATTTTACCTGCTTCGAGAGATGGCGCTGATTTATTTACCGTTGATGAAAGGCTTAAGCTTTTATCATTTACAGGCTCTCCAGGTGTTGGTTGGAGACTTAAAGCTCAAGCAGGAAAGAAAAAAGTTGTGCTAGAGTTGGGTGGAAATGCTGCTGTTATAGTAGATCATGATACAGACATAAATGATGCTGTAGAAAGAGTAATATTTGGTGCATTTTATCAATCAGGTCAATCATGCATTGGGGTTCAAAGGATTATTGTCCACCAAGAAATTTATGAATCCTTTAAGAAACTTTTAGTTGAGAAGACTAAAAAGTTGGTTTCGGGAGACCCAAGAAAAGAAGATACTTTTGTAGGGCCAATGATTGACGTAAAAGAGTCAACTCGATTGCATGGATGGGTTCAAGAGGCAATTGATCTTGGTGCTACACTTTTATGTGGAGGTGAAATTGATGGTGCAATGCTTGATGCAACCCTCCTAGAAGGTGTTGATACAAAAGCCAAGATTTGCACAGAGGAAGCATTTGGCCCTGTTGCTGTGTTAAGTAAGTTTTCTGAATTTAATGAAGCTCTGGCAAGCGTTAATGACTCAAAATTTGGTCTACAAGCCGGGGTGTTTACTCGTGATCTATATAAAATGTTTTCAGCCTGGGATCATTTAGATGTTGGTGGAGTAGTTATAGGTGATGTACCGAGTTATAGAGTTGATAACATGCCTTATGGAGGAGTTAAAGATTCTGGTCTTGGAAGGGAAGGGATTAGGTTTGCGATGGAAGATATGACTGAAATTCGTAACCTGGTTATAAGAACCCCATAATTTTCTCTAAATTAATTTTTTATAATTAAATTGCATAGAATTTAATCACCTAAAAGTTAAAACCTTTATGTGGCTCTTTCTTGTTCAATTAACTTAGCTTACAAGCCTTTTGTATTTGCCTATTTTTTAGACATCAAAATAAATATGCATAAAAAATATGCAGATATAAATTGCTATAAAGAAATTTTGATTTCGCAAGCATAGATTATTTTATTAAATCATTGATATATATAGTTAAATATTTTTTAAAGAATATTTTTAAATATTTCTACTGGCATAGTTTTTGCTTTTACTATTTGAGCTAATTTTTTAACAAAAAACGTTCTAGGAGAGCTGAATATGTTTCGTAGGCCTATTTATAAGTTTCTTATATCATTTATATTTTTTACCAACTCCATAACTGCAATGGCAGACAACCATTTGGTGGGAGATTTTTCTGGTAATGTAACTCTAACAAGTGACTATAGTTTTAGAGGTATTTCACAAACTGGCGAAGAGCCAGCCATTCAAGGAGGATTAGACTGGGACTCAGGCACAGGTTTTTATCTAGGGGCATGGGGTTCTAATGTTAATTTTGGAGATGGTGATGAAACTAGTATGGAATTGGATGTATATGCCGGTTATGCAGGCTCTCTTGACGGATTAGATTACGATGTTGGGTTCATATATTACATCTATCCTGGTGCAAATAGTAATTTGAACTATGATTTCTGGGAAATTTATGGGTCTCTCGGTTATGACTTTGAAGTGGCCTCATTTTCCGCAGGCCTAGCATATACCTCAGATAATTTTGGTGATACCGGTGATGGGTTATATTTAATGAGTAGCCTTTCAATACCAGTAAGTGACATGATCAGTCTTGATGCAAGCCTAAATTATTATGATGTAGAGCCTGGTTTTGGTGATGATTATTGGGATTGGATAATAGGCGCAACTCTAAGTATCGATTGGTTTGATGCAAATATAAGTTATATCGATACAGACCTTTCAAACTTTGATGCTGCTGATAGTCGTGTTGTCTTTTCAATATCAAGAAGCTTCTAATTCAATCTCAAGAAGTTTCTAACCAATATTAATTTAACTTAAAATTTTCGGAGATAATTTTATGAAAATGATAACTGCGATTATCAAACCAGGTAAGCTAGAGCAAGTACATGATGCCCTCATAAAGAATGGAGTGCAAGGAATGACCGTTTCAGAGGTTAAAGGATTTGGTCGTCAGAAAGGGCATAAGGAGATTTATCGAGGTGCAGAATATGAAGTGACTTACATACCAAAAGTTAAGATTGAGGTAGTAGTCAATGATGACCAAGAAGGTATCATAATTGAAGCGATATCCTTGACAGCAAATACAGATAGCATTGGAGACGGAAAAATATTTGTCTCTCCTATAGGTAATGCAGTTCGTATACGTACCGGCGAGGCCGGTAGTGAAGCTCTATAAATTTTTTTTAAGAGGAAAATAACAGTGAAGAAATTAATTTTATCAATAACATTATTTTTATATTCAATAATTATAATCAATACTCCTGCCTTCGCGTCTGTTTCAGATGAAACAGCGTATGTTCTCAACACTTTCTCTTTTTTGGTTCATGGTTTTCTGGTCATGCTTATGGCGGCTGGTTTTGCAATGCTTGAGTCAGGCCTAGTAAGAAGTAAGAATACTGCTGCAATTTGTCTAAAGAATATTGCTCTTTATTCTACAGCTGGTTTAGTTTTCTATTTAATAGGATACAATGTGATGTATGTAGATGTTGGGAGTTACTTTGGATCCTTTAGCTTCTTATATAATCCTTCCGCGGACGAATTAGCCTTAATTAATGCAGAAGATGCTACAGCTGAACAAGTTAATGCAGTTGTAAGTAGTGGATACTCAGTTGCCTCAGACTGGTTCTTCCAAATGGTATTTGTGGCAACTGCTGCATCGATTGTTTCGGGGACAATTGCAGAAAGAATTAAAGTGTGGCCTTTCATAATTTTTGTGGTTTTCTTAAGTGCAATTATTTATCCGGTACAGGCTTCCTGGACATGGGGTGGGGGCTTTTTAGCTGAAATGGGTTTTTCTGATTTTGCAGGTTCCACATTAGTGCATAGTTGTGGAGGATGGGCTGCGTTAATGGGAGCTATTATCATAGGTTCAAGGAAAGGAAGATTCACAGATGAGGGGTCCAAACCGATGCCCGGTGCTAATCTTCCGCTCGCAACCTTGGGAACATTTATCTTATGGTTTGGATGGTTTGGCTTTAATGGTGGGTCTCAATTAGCACTTGGAAGTGCACTTGATGCGACTGCTATTTCTATTGTTTACGTAAACACAAACCTAGCCGCTGCTGCAGGAGTGATTACAGCAATGATTTTGTCTCAGGTTTTTTACGGTAAAATGGACCTCACTATGTGCTTAAATGGTGCTTTGGCAGGATTGGTAGCAATTACTGCTGGCCCTGACCTGCAGAACCATCTCACATCTATTATTGTCGGTGCTATTGGATCAGCATTAGCTGTCTTTGCAGTTCCCATTCTCGATAAATTTAAGATTGATGATGTTGTAGGGGCTATTCCTGTTCATTTGGTTGCAGGTATATGGGGTACTCTTGCAGTGGGTATATTTGGTGCAGGTAGCTTCATGACCCAGCTTTATGGGATTATCGCAGTTGGTATTTTTGTCTCTATAGCAAGTGGAATAGTTTGGTACGGATTATCCTTAACAATTGGACTTCGCCCAACTGAAGAGGAAGAAGAGCTTGGCTTGGATAAATCTGAGCTTGGATTAGAAGCATACCCAGATTTTACTAGATAAATATTCTGGAGAGTTTTTTAATCTTGTTTTACCCTCAACTGGTTCAGTTTCTTAATTTTCCCCTCAATTATTAAGTTGCTGAACCAGCCCTTTTTAACCTATTTTTTTTATCTATCAATTCTGTAGGGTAATGGGTCGATAGATGGTTTTTTTCCTTCTATTAAATCAGAAATTAAAATAGCTGATCCTGAACTCATGGTCCAACCAAGATGACCATGACCAGAATTTATCCATAGCCCTTTAATATTTTTTACTTTACCAATAAATGGAAGACTATCTGCACTCATTGGTCTTAACCCTGCCCAAGGTTTTACATTTGCCCAGTTTACTGTTTCATTTAGGTCTGGGTATAGCCTTTTAAAAAGGTACTTTAGGTTGTCTATTCTTTCATTAGGTATAGACTTATCAAAACCTGCGAGTTCTGCTGTTCCTACCGCCCTTAATCTTTTGCCTAGAGGGACAATAGCAGCGTGCATACTATCATCTATGACTGGTATACGAGGTAGTTGGTTTTTTCCATTTAATTCAAAAGTGAGTGAATATCCTTTCACCGGTTTTATACTTGGGTTTAAGCCAAAACGTTTCGTCAAAATAGGAGTATTATTTCCTGCCGCGATTATAATATTAGATGTACTAATAAATTTATTAGCTGTTTCTAATCCAGTTATTTTATTTTTATGTCTTGTTATTTTCTCAACTTTTGTTTTTGTAAAAATTTTAGCTCCTAATTTTACTGACTCATTTGCTAATTTTTTGGTAAATAACCTTGCATCTCCAGAGCAGTCATCTTCATAATAAATTGAACCAATTATTTTTTCCTTGGTATTTGACAAAAGGGGTTCTACTTTAATTGTTTCATGGTTATTAAGCGGACTATAATTAAGTCCCAGCTCTGATAGCATTTTTGCTATTTTTATTTGATTTGAGAAAGATTGATTGTTTGTAAAAACCTTCATAGTCCCTTTTTTATTATGATCATTTTGTATATTAAGTTCTTCAATTAGTTCATTTATTCTATTCAAAGAAAATTTTGCTAGTTCAAAACTAGCTTTAGTAGCAGCATAATATCTTTTCTTTGTTGAATTTCTTAAAAACTTAAGACCCCAGAATGCCATTCCTGGTAAGGCGCTTAGATGAAGTTTCATAGCAGAGTGTTGATTGTTTAATGATTTTATCAAATGCTTTGCAATTCCTGGACTATTCCAGGGGTCTGCCATTGATGGTGTAAGCATTCCTCCATTAGCATAACTTGTCTCAAGTGCTACATCATCTTTCTCTTCTAAAAGAACAACTTCATGTCCCCGAATTGTAAGTTCATAAAGTGTAGAGATGCCTGCTAAGCCACCTCCAATAATTACATAATCACTTTTCATTAGTTCAATTCAGTTAAAATTAATATTCTTTTTTATAAGGTATTTTAATTTATCAAAATATTATCTAACACAATAATAAAGAATTATAAAATTTTTATTTCTTTAAATGAAATTAGATAAAATTTGATAAAGAAGCTAAGGTTATTAGAAAAATATATTTAGCAGTGTAAGAATATTTTGTTTGGACTGGTTTGCTTGAGCAAGCATAGCTGTACTTGCTTGTTGCATTATTTTAGCTTTTGTTAATCTTGTGGTCTCTAAAGCATAGTCAGCGTCTACTATTCTAGATCTTGCTTCTTCAGTAGAAGTAACGGTTGTTGTAAGTCTATTAATAGTTCTTTCAAGTCTATTTTGAAGAGCCCCAAGTTCTGATCTTGCAGACAGTATTCTCTCAAGTGCTCCATCAATCGTATCGATTGCTGAAGAAGCACCAGTTACAGTTTTAATGTCTACGTTAGATACTGCAGATAAACTTGCTGAACCAGTTGTGAAGTAACCTGTTGTTCCAGACTGAGT
>MDTB01223654.1_pt1 | contig 47287 bp, 33 predicted proteins | sample 811161 | NCBI WGS metagenome assembly MDTB01 (sample SAMN05326650, study PRJNA326480) | marine metagenome | isolation source: seawater | place: Mediterranean Sea | collected 2009 | reverse complement strand
AATTTTTCAGTCCCCTTAATTTGTTTGTTTAGTTCTGCTACTTGATCATCAACTTCTTGTAGGTCATATTTCGCTTTAAGGCGGGTATATTCTTTTTGTTTGTCATCATGCATGTCATTTAATCTTTCTATTTTTTGGCCATATTCACTAATTTTAATGCGCACGTCAGAAACGTCTGTTATTAATTCTGATTTTCTTTGAATTAATTTATTATATTTGCCAATCTTGACGTCTAAATTGTCTTTACTGTATACCTGAAATGATTCTGCGATATCGTCTAATTTTACGCTTAAAAGTGTTACTTTCTTTTCTTGAGTTTCTAATTTTTTCTTATTTTGATGAGATTCTTTAATAAACTTGCATGATGGAAATTGATCGCCACAAGGAACTTCTGACAATTTAGAAACAGACTTTTTAATAATTTCTAATTCTCTTTTTTCTAAATTATATAAACCACGCAGTTCAGCTAAGTCTCTTTCAATTTTATTTTTTGCATCGCGCTTTGACCTAAGTTCATCAATGTCAATTGTTTTTAAAAAGTCTTCAATTTTTTTAATTTTGTTTTCTTTTTCTAAAATGCTGTCAACTGCTTCTTTTTGCAACTTACTTAATTTTTTTGATTTATCAAATACTGATATTAATTCTTTGTGTAATGCATCAACTGTTTTTTCATCGATTAAATCATCTGTGTCTTTTTTGTGATATTCTTTATTTAATTCTTTTAATCGTTTTTTAGTGTCAACAATATCTAACTCTTTGAATGCTTTCTTTTTAAGATAATCATCAATTCTTTCTTGACTTTTTTCTATTTTCTTTCCCCAGTTTTCAACTGAGAGTGCATTTGCTTTAGATCTGGTTTCGTTAGAGTCTTTTTTGACAATCTCATATAATTTATCAAATACACCTAAATCAAGAAAGTTTGACAAGTGTAATTTTCTTGCTGCTGCCTTTTCCTTGACAAAGGTGTTCATTGCTCCTTGAGACGCAAGGGATGTCATTAAAAACTCTTCTGCTGTTCCTATCTTTCTTCTTACTATCTTCTCTGTTTCACGACGTTGTTCATCAGTAAGGTCTTCTTGTATTTCACCATATTTATCTAAACGATAAAATTTAAGCGTTGTAGGAGCCCACACGTTCTTTTTTGTAGTCTTTTTTACAGTTTGTCTAACAATTCTGTGTGGTACTCCGTTAATTGTAATATCAATCTCTGCCTTGCAACTATTATATCTTGTGTTGATCAGGTGAAGATTTTTTATTGAGCCACGATCAGAAGTATTAAATAGAGAATAGGCAATTGTTCCAATAATAGATGACTTTCCTCTTGCATTTCTGCCAAATATACCTGTAATGCCAGGCAATGATTTAAAATTAATGTAGTTATCTTTTCCGTATGAAAATGCATTGTCAAACCTTAAACTATCTATTGTCCATTTTACGTTTCTACCTTCTTCTGCTCCGCCTAATTGATCAACATATGATTCGATTAAATCATCTATTTGTTGCCATATATCATTATTGAAATTTTGTGTGCTGTAATAATTTCTTAATAGCTCTTTGTGTGTGGATGCATCTCTTAGGTTTAAGTTGTTTTTGTTTTCTTCAACAATCTGATCAGTTTCAAACTTTGAATCGATTTTATAAACAACTTCTGCAGCATTAATTGATTTTTTCAGAATCTTTCGCAATCTTCTCGTGTCTGATTGCGAAATAAAATTGTCTGCCCTTACTCTAACTTTTGATTGCCGTGGAAGTTTTTTACAATAGTCAGCTGTCTCTTCAACTGTTCCTAACCATTCAACAGTATGAAAAGGATGTACTGGTTGGACGCTGTGAAACTCTACATCAAAGTCCCCTTTACCTCTTATATCCCAAAGCAAAAACCCTTTATCGATACTTTCTCCATAATTCTGCTGTATTGTAGAACCACAGTAGGCAATTGTTTTTTGTTCATTGAGGAATTGTCTTTTATGTATATCGCCTAATAGCGCAAAATCATAACCTTTAAAAAAACCTGTTTTAATTTCACCTTCAAGTTGCCAATCAGAGTCTGTGAGCGAATTTCTTGCGGCACCATGATAAAGCGCAATATTGACACCATCTTCTGTTGGTGCAACAACATGCCAATTTTCTTCATCAAAACAAGAAAAAATATTCCAATAAAACCCAGGATGACCCTTTATTTCATAATTACCGCTGTTTTTATATAGATGTATACTAGGATTATTTAATGCTTTAATAATGGGTGTAATAGCATCTTGCCTGTCCTTGTTTAAGATCAAACCATCATGATTCCCTAAAATAACATGAGTCGGTGCAACCTTTGCCATTTCATTAAACCACCATGCAAGACACTGTATCAGCTCAGGCGATATACCTTGCGTTTTTGAATGTACAATATCACCACCGATGTAAATAACATCAGGTTTAAGTTTTTTTGCTTTTTTGAAAAAGTCATTAAACGCTACAATGTATTCTTCATGGCGAGATAATCCTCGCCAATGAACATCTGCTATGTGGATTATTTTCATATATGCACTATCCTTTTGTTAAGTCCATTTTTATTATTGCATCTCTTGCATCAGCTTTGAAATGTAGGTCGTAACCAGGTAATAATACCCAACATCTTTTAGAAATACAACCTTTTGGTTTTGGTGCACATCCATCTGTCATGATAATGTAACCATCGTATTCTGCAGCATGCTTCCTAAAGTGGTCCTCTACTGACTGAAAACATGTACCGCCAGACAAAGTGCGCATAGGTAGGTTGTATTTTTGACCTTTTCGCCAGGAATATGCGTTCTTTACATCAACTCTTGTGTCAAAATGAAACACCTTAAATGCCACATTTCTTGCTAATTCATTTAATGCACCGAAGAAGCCAGCAATACCATCATCACCTACAGAACCTGATTGGTCAATATAGATGGCAAGATTAGATGTGTGCTTAACCTTTGTACCTGGATGTATATAAGGATATTTCCTGTTGATCCTACGGAAAGTCCTAGATTTGTTTGCTTTCTGCTTTGTACCACAAAAATAAGCTAGCGCTTTTTTCCAATTAACAGCATCGTCCAAAGCAGTCATTATTTGCTTTTTAACATCTGCTGATACGCTACCCCAACCATTATTTTTTTGAGCGCGATTTGCGGATTCTTTAATAATTTGTTTGATTTTACCTTCAAGCAGTTCTTTGTCAGAATCTGACATGCCTTCACAGTCAAAGTGTACATCAAAACCACCCTCCATGCCATCGCCAGGATCGAATGCTTTAGCTATAGCTTCTTCCATGTCTGGTTCTTGTCTTAGTTTTTCCATGTACCATTCAGCAGCTTTTCTTGGAGGTAATTTTGCGATAAAATTGGATATTTTCTTTGCCGCCTCTAAAGTTTTTTTATCTGGAAAATTAGGGTCAATATGAGACATTGGGCGCCCAGGAATTAGCCCACCTTTTGGTAGTTCATCAACAGGAATAATGCTGTTGATTGCCAAGTCTGTTGCTATATTCCACATTTGATGTGGATCTTGCTTTCTTGATGTAACATGTTTAAATATAAGGTGATAACATTCATGCTTAAGCAATCCAAAGAATTCTTTTGTTGAAAGGTTACTAACAAATTTTGGATTCCAATAAAGATTTATAGAGTCATCTGTTACAGCAACACCTGCTGTTGGTATTTCTTCTGTTTTTATTTTTCTCATATGCCTAACAATTGAACTAAAGAAAGGCTCAGTAAGTAGAAACTTAACTAATAATTTATCAAAACGATATTGATCAATGTTGCCGATTGTACTTGTCATTTTTACTCCTAATGAACAATACTATTATATACTAAGCTATTAATTTTTGCACGAGTTTACACCACACCGCAGGTTGCATTCTAATACCATCATCAAATAGTATTTTAGCCATTATACTGATTGCATGATTTCGAGACTTTGTGCTTTTGAATTCTGTAATCTCTAAAACAACGCCGTATGAACAGTGATCTGGTTGATATAAGACTTCAACCAGATCACCAATGTTTAAGTTTAGTTTAGTATTTGCCTGATTCATTGATAATGTCCGTTACAAGTTTACCAATTTGCTTGTGAAACTTTCTAATTGTTTCTAAATCTTGAGTTTCCATAATGAGGTTAAAGAAATTAACAATCATTTCATCAGAGCAAGTCTTGATAAAAGATGTAGCATTTTTTGTTTGACTGACTGTTATTTTATTATCTTTATTCTGCGTCCAGGTTACAATGAGCTGTAGTAACTCGTTCTTCTTATCATTACTAATTTGTGTAATTAGTTTTGATTTTGTATTCCAGTTGTCTAAGACATCTTCGGCGTAAAATTTAACGACGTAATTTTTAACAAAGTCTGAGTATGCAACTGATGCTTCAACGCCAATAAAACCTGTACACATTGCGTAAAATAAGCCAGGAAGAGATTTGCCTGAGCATTTATCCGGATCCATTTGCGCATGAAGCAATGATTGATTTAGGCGATGCCAAGAAGCAGGGTTTGGATATACCTTACCAGGCTCAAGTTGACCTGCATATCGTAAGTGAGAAGGATACTTTTCAATGAATTTTCTTGTAATGGATGAAATGTCATTTCTACCTGCTGACCAATCTAACCAGTCTTGAGTTGTTGGCTCAATTTTCATAGTCCAAAAACGACGAAGAAGCGCCGGGTCCATATCCAGTACTTGATATTCTGAACCTTCATTAATTGCTGCATAAACACGCGTATCTTTGTGAAGTTTATGTCCATTGAGTTCACGATCCAAAACAATTTGAAAAGCACATTGTTGAACTTCTAGAGTTGCACGGTTTAATTCATCAAAGAATAAAACAACAGGTTCTTTGCAAGCACGAATAAACCAATCAACTGGTGCAAAACGAGTTACACCATCAACCAATTCAGGAAGGCCAATAATGTCACCTTCAGTCATTTGAGAGAGCCGACGGTCAATGACTGGTAAATTAAGATTTTTACCAATCTGGTGAAAAATGTGTGATTTACCGATACCAGTAGGTCCTTTAGCAAGAACTGATATATCGTTGGGGAGAGCTGTTACTACCTGTACAAATGTTTTGATATCCATTTAATTTTTTCCTTTTTTGTTTTGTGTGTGTGTTTTTTAATTTGTTCCACATTTTTATTATAAAATGTATTTTAATATTTTGCATGAGTTTTGCATTTTGTGTGCCTATAGTTTTTCAAGAGCTCGCGGTTGATAAAAGTTATAGCCAATTGGCGACATAACTCTAATATTACCAGCATATGAACCTAGTGATTTTTTATCATATCTTGGTGTTCGTTGCTTCACTTCTTTTTGGCCCCAGGTTACCAAACCAATTATGTGTTTACCAGTCGGAGAATACCTTGCTTTTATTTTTACTAAGTCACCTGGATTATAGTTCCATATTACTTTAATTTGTTTCTCAGCAACCTTAGTTCTTATTTCTCTTCGTTGTGCATTTGTAAGTTTTGCTTGAATCTTGTTTTCGTCATCAGAGTTTTCTCTCTCCTCTTTTTCTTCAAGTTTCATTGCTTTAGCTGCCTTTCGAACAGAAGCTAATGCTTTTTTATCGAACCTTCTCCGTGCCATACATGCCTCTTTTAAATAATTACAATTATATTATACTACAATTATAATTATTTTGCACAAATTTTACAACTTACTTTTATTAAAAAAGATCATTCATGTTGGCATGACTTTCTACGAAATTAACTATTCTTGATACGTACTTGTCATCAATAAAATCCATTATTTTATCAAAATCAAAATCTGTATCTGCAGCAAGCATAATCCTCCCTGATCTTCCGTTACCGTCGGCAAACGGGTGCACCCATTCATAAATAATGTGCCTAACCCAAGGATTCTTAAAGTCATTTAATTTATGCATGTAATCAAACACATGGCCAGGGTTGGCATATTTTGACCCTGAATTTGCATAATTCTTAAAATTTCTTAAAGATCCAGGCTTATCACGTTCTATGACGTCAGGGTGAAACTTTTCATGTATCCTCATAATCTTATAAGGATTATCTATTGGCATTAGTTTGTGTGCCATTGTCATGCCATCTAAGTGTGATATTAAATGAGGATTATCAGTAATGTGTTCTGTCGGAAAACCCATTAAGAAGTGTAAAGCAACATCATAGCACTCATCATAAGGAATATGATAGCGCTCTATTTGATTTGATCTGTGCAAGAACCCGGCTAGATCATGCCCGTACTTTTTTAAACACTCTTTTTCGCTTAAATTCGGGTATTTCTTTTTTGCTAAATCAAATAAGTGATTGCTAAAATTCTTATAATGCTTTGAATTCAAATCTACTTTACCAACGTTTTGATATTTATCATCATTAATAAATAGATCAGCTAGCATTTCGCCAATAAACTTTCCATATAAAACATCTGATGGATAGTGTACACCATTTTCAATTCGGGATTGCCCTATAAGTTCAGCAAAAGTTTTAAGGTCACCAGAATAATCAGGGAAAGCATCTGATAATAAACCGGCTAAAAAATAAGCTATAGCTGTATGTCCGCTTGGGAAAGAATGCGATTTCATATCTTTTATGTTTGAGCAATCATAACCTTCATCTTGCAGCAAAAGCTTAGGCCGCGGCCGAGCATATTTATACTTCATGTGCATAACAATTGTATCAACATCATCAGATATTTTTTTAATAAACTTCCAGTTTACAGGTAAGCCATGTTGTTTACAAAAAATTTTAAATGAGTCAGATACAGAATCGTCAGATTGCTGTAAAAAATTCTTTGACAATGAAGGATTTTCATGATAATGCTTAACCGCATCCAAATCTTCTTTGGATGTTTTATCACTTATTTGCGGACATGGAATATCAGGTAATTTGTTACTGCACTTAATGTATTTGCAAGCTCTGGCCATTTTCTTTTGATGTTTCTTTGGTATATCATGATCGGCTGTTTCTTGAAAAAGACTCTGAAGCAAATACATATTACACATCACCTTTGTGTATGTCATGATCTAAAGCATGATAAACTTCACCAATGTCATCAGCAATTTGCGCCAATTTCGTTCGCATCCAGTCTTCAAGATTATGACCGTCTGGTATCATCTTGTAAAGCTTTTGTGCATATTTTGCAACTTTGTGCATCTGGCTCTTTGCCATGTACGAACCCTTGTAGTGATTATGGTTTCCTATTTTTACATCATCATCAAACTCACCTGATTGACCGGTCATAAAACCTATGCCATAAGCACTATCAGGATCTAACTCAGTAATGTCATCAACTAAAATGTGACCTTGAGATGGGTGTGTATATTCTAAATCTGGTATAAAATCATTATCCGCGTCATGATCGGTTACTGCTCTTGAACAGCCACAATCTTCCGCAAGTATTGCTTCGACAGAAGAAATATGACCTCCACACTTATTGTATTCATCATGATATCCACCACATTCAGGACAACCATGCACGTCTCCGCAAACTTTACATGCTAGTTGAGGCGTACGCGGAATTTTTCTACCAATGTAACCAGGTTCATCATGTTTTGCTAATAAGGCTTCTTCATCCATAAGTTCATCTAATTCTTCTTTTATTAATTGCGATATTTTAATTTTTGTCAATTTAGACATTATTGTAGCTCCTAAAACATTGATCCAGACTTTATTTCATTTATTAAATATGTCATTCGATTAACATTATCATAGCATTTTGCAGAATCTATCCAATATTTTACTTCGCTTTTTGTCATGTCGCTAAAATCTTTATTTGATTTATTTTGTGATATTTTCACATCAATGCAATATTCATGCAATAATTTACTTATTTTTTGAGTTTTCAATAAAGCATCTGCATCTAAGCAGAGCGTAACAGGTGTTTTATTCCTAACAATTTTTGTAAATAGTTTATAACTTTGATCTAACCAGCTACCTAACAGACATGTCGAATTTTCTGGGCAATTTACTAAATCAAACACACCTTCTACAATTATCATAGGTTGACTAAAATCCAATTCAAATTCATTAAAAATGACTTCTTTTCTAGACGTTTTGCAATTCTTGTACCTTCTTTTATTGTTAGGATCAACACTACGCGCAGTAAAAAAGTTTAAATTTTGGTCGTGGTCAAACGAAGGAAATATTACTCTATTTTTATAACCATACTCATCGCTTATTCCAATTTTAAATCGCCAGATATCTTTTTGCGTAAATCCTCTAGCCTCAAGGTAAGCTCTTGCAACCTTTGCTCCATGTCCTCTATCTGCTGTAACAAGTCTAAAGTCCTCAGGGAGTGTAATAACTTCTTCTTCGTCAATTCGTAATCGCTCATCGCCCTTATCCTTTTTGTAATAAGTATAAAGATCTTTTGCTGATTTCTTTTGCATTGAATGTTTTAATGCAAGACTGCCGATATTTTTACCTTTTGCTTCACAAACCCAGCAATGATACATTCCTTTTTCAATGCCTATTGCAAGTTTAAACTTATCTTTTCCTTGCGCTTTGCATAATGGACAAAAAACAACAATATTTTTATTGTCATTAGATATTTTTGATTTTCCGAAGCATGCTTCAATTAGTCTTATTTTTTCTTTAACAGTAATCATACTGTTATTTTACGTTGTAATACTCTTTTTTTCAAGAAAATGTGCCCTACCAATTACAAATGCATCAGCAATATCATAACAACAATCATCAAATATTTCTAAACCTTTTCTCGGTCCACTTTTCAATATTCTTTTTTTCCAAATAATGCCAGAAGCTAGCTTTTGAACTTGTTCTAAAACTTGTTCTTTAGTATTTTTGTCAGATTTTTTTACTATTTTAATACCGACGAGCTTTCTAGCATTGTTGACGTTAATCACTGTGGGTTTCAAACCTAAGGTATATACAATATATTGGATGATACCGTTAAATTTAGCCAGTGTAAACAGAGTCTTAGCAGAAGATAAACCGCGTGCAAAGGATTGCAGTGGCTCCTCAATTGCAACTTCTTCAAATTTATACTTTTCATTTAGCTCTAAAATTTTTTCTTTTACTAAATCTATTTTCTTAAAAAAATCTTTTTCTTTTCTTAGGTCAACATGACCGACTTGAACGGGATCACCAAACTTATGGAAAACGCAAAACCCAGTTATAGATGTTGATATATCTAGCGCAAGTATCATTTAAAAATCCTGTTTTAATCTTATAATAAATTCGTCTTCATCGGTTTTAGGTATTGGTTGTGCGAAGTTTGCCTTCATTATAATATTAAAATTATCATCATGAATGTTAACAGAAGTTATGTAAATTGTTTCTAAATGATCATCATTAACATTGCTTGACGGTTTAATAGATTTAAATGTTTTGTTTGATGATGAATTAAACATGCCTGCTTCACAAGGAATATTGAACATTAATGTGTGTATATTTTGTTCGCCTTTGAAACTAAGGTCTGTCCTATCTTTGCAAAAATAAAATAAGTGAGGTGTCTTGACAAGTGCTAAACCTTCATTATACAATATGTCACCTACGTTATTCCATTTAGCATGTTGTGTCAAAGCGTCTGCGCGGTATAGACTTCCTAACTCGTTATCTTTCAAGCAAATACTTATTCTCTTTTCTGAACCTGTTAGGTTTGAATCCAATGCTTTAAAAGTACCAGGGCAGATTTTGTTCCCATAATAAAGGTTTGATATGTCAAAAACTGTTATTTCATTACTGCTAACGTCTCTGGTTCTTTGCGCGATAGTTAAAACTGATCCTGGCGCAACACCAGGATTTTCAGGACTAGTCCCAACTATATCTTCAAAAATAGAGCCAGACTGAAACACTAGTCCGGGATACAAGGAGCCTGTTGGGATTAAATTCTCTAAGCTTATCATAGAATAATCAAACAAGTCTCCTGTGTTTCTATATGATAGACTTTTAGAATGTTCAGATATTGCAATCACATGATAATCTGGCTGAAATAAACCGTTGTCGTTAGGGAGTATTGTTAAATTTCTTTTTGTTACAGAACCAGAGTGGAAACCTGGGTAAGCTGAGTTATAAACAAATTGATCTGCTGTAATATTTTGTATTGTCTCAGATATAACAGAGGCTGTTAAAGCTTGCAGGCGTGGATATTCTCCTCTTATAAATTCTCTTGTGAAGTTTTCTAAATTTATAAATTTACCACCTACACCAAAAGAAAATTGTACATTGAAAGGATCATTTGTTGAAGAGTTTGCTATTTTTTGAAACGGTGTAACTAACACATCTCTGAGTCTAGTTTCAGGATAGAAATAAGGAGGTACAAAAAACAACAACCTGTCAAATGTATTGGTTTCTCTATCACTACAGCCTATTTTTTCTGTGTTAACACCTTTCTTCTTAATAAACTCTATTTCTGAATCACCTAAATAATCATCAAAAAGCTTAACGTCATGTATTTCTGCTTTTAATGGGTTTTGCAAGCTACCTGCTTGATTTGTCGGTTCAACGCTAACTGCTAACAGTTTTGTTAAGCCTTGAGAGCGACTACCATCAGATGCTACATCCTGATTAAAATATCGCGATGCATTAACACGCTCAGTGTTTAAGTAATTACCTAAAACAATAATAGGTTCTGACTGTCCGCTTTTAATTGAGCTAGACGGAACGTAAAATATTGTTTCTTTTTCATCAATATGCATAGATCCAGAGTTATTTCTTTGCGATCCCCATCTCACTGTAACGTGGTGCCAGTGATTTTTATGCAATACGTCAGATGATGTGAATATTAAATCATTTGGGTATGATGAATTAGGTGAACTTAAATTAATGCTGCTAGGCGCTGTATCCGCGCTTTGTGATAGTTGTAATAAAAGCTTGTAAGAATCGACCAGACCATTTTCATCAGTCGTTGAACCACTAACAAGTGTTAACGCGATGGAAGAGGACATGTGAAATATCGTGCCGGCTGTGTATTCCTCACCTGGCGTGTAGTTATCATACCTAGGATTAATCCAAAAGTCTAATGTAAAACCATTGTTAGGAGTATACACATCGTTTCTATTAGGATACATTAAACAACTATTATTAGGTGTGTTAGGACTGGTATAAAAATTTAAAGTATTGTAATTGCTATAGTGAAAACCAATATCGCTATAAGTGTGTTGATAAAATGGATAAAGTACGTTTCTTATTACATTTTTAATTGTTGTATTTTTTGTAAATTTAAAAGGCGGGTCGAACCTAAATACATCTAATGATTTTGTATATCTTGGTCCGTTGCTGGCAGATTCTACAGACCTAAAATATTTTGTCATATACCTTGATATATTTGTGTTTCCTGCATCTAAAAGACGGACTGCATCTTTTAATATTAGCTCAGAGTTATAATCATTTGGGTTAAAACTTCTATCTAAACCACGTGCATTATGACTTATTTTATTAGGGTCAAATAAATCTTTTAAGCATTTTGACCTGACCGGTGAAACAAATGTTGAACCAGTTACACCACCGCCGATAGAAGAAGAAATAAAATTAACTTTTGGCTTAAGTGTAACTGTTGTATGTTCAAAAAGAGATTCTGACAGTTTAATAAACGACATTTTTAATTAAAAATCCAGCCTAACTCTAAACGTCAAGTCTTTTTCGTCATTTTTCTCAATAGGCCTGCTGAGTTTTGATACTGCTAATAATTGTTCATTTGCATCGTACAACCCTACTGTTGTAACGAAAGTGAAGGCTTTTTGCAAACCTTGCTGACTTTCATCAATTACCCTAATGCGACCTTCTGTGTCTGTATAGGTTGGATTCGATGAGAAATTAAATTCATCAGCTGTTGCACGACAGAAGATTAATGTTGAATTAATTTGCGTATTGTTTTGAAATGCTATACAAGTTTGTGCTGCACTTCCAAATCTAACTGATGCAATGTGATCAAGTATGTCATCCATAGAAGCTGATGTAATAAAATCAGGTATGAATTTTGCTCTTGCATTTCCTGACCTAAAGCCGTTATCTGTTGTTGTATGTTGAATGTCACCGATTCTTACTTTGCCAGCAGAATTACCAACACCATCTATTGCGCCTGTTACGTACTGCGATGCTGAAGTAATTTTTGACAAATCAAACAACGCGATGCCTTGTTGATAAAATAAAAGTCCAACTGTTTCTGATGTGTTAGCTGAATTAACAATATTACCAACGTCGCCGCCTGCATTAGATCTTTCAATGCTGGTGGCAGACCCTAAATCTGTAAATATAACAGATCCTGATGTCGTGATTTTTCTTAAGTTATCTTCTCCAACAGGTGACTCACACCCGTCTATGCCTGTCCCTATACCAGGTTCTCCTGCTGACATACTCTGGAAAAACCTCATTGCGAAAGTTTCTCTTTTAATGCCATCTCTTACGAAGAGTCTTTTAAAGTTTAAAAAGAAACATTCATTAATCTGGTTTGTAGTTGCAGTACTGCTGAAAGGCGCGAAAAACTTACCTTCTGCATCACCTAATAATAATTGTGCATATTGTCTGTATATATTGACTTTTTCTCTCATCATTAGCGACGTAGAAGGAAACAGTAGTTTTCCGTTTGTATCTTCACCTGTTGAGCAATTAGCAACAGTATCAGAGCCTGAAAAAATACCTACAGTCATATCAAACAATTCGTTTGCGGTTTGCAGTGTGTGATCTTGATCAAAAACGGTATGAAATATACTTGACGTAACACCTGGGTCATCAGAAGTACCTGTCACAAAAACTTGATATCGCTTCCTTTGATTTTGAGAACCTGATACGTCTTCTTCAATAAAGTCTACTAGCTGATTTAGTATAGATCTTGTTGTTTTAATATCAGCACTTGAAATTGTTTTATAAGTTGCCATTTAATTTATCTCCTACTATTATGATATCTGGACTTCAATTGTTTTTGAAAGGCCTGAATTGACACCTAATATTTTTACAAATGTTTTAACAAACGATGCCCCTGATACTGAATAATTACTAAATGTTGTAGTTGAAAATGATTTTAATCTTATCGGGATAGTTGCCCTTATTGTTTCACCTGTTGTTTCTTGATTTGTAGGATATCGGTATACTGCAATGTTATCAGTATAAATGATATCAGGTGATTCGCCTACAACTGCTAAAAATAAATGATTGACTTCAACTAGTACTTCTGCATCTAACAGGTCAAACTCTATTGAAACACCTGTTTTGTTTTCTATGTCAACAGTAATATTTTGTATTGACGTGTTGCTTTTTCTGTCGAAAGTAACAGGTGTACTCTTTGTTGTTAATGTCATAACAGGCAAGTGTGTTAAAAATTGATTTGAAACGCTTATTAAAGGGTATTTTAATCCTAAACTACCTTGTGTTACAGCTTCAAGTACCGGTGTGTTCTTTTCAATTTTTTCTTTTCCAACAGTTCTTCCGAATTGTTGTATTATATTATAATCTACTTCATCGTCACCTAACGAAAACTGGTATATGCTAAATGATCCATCATTTCTTGCCAGTGCCTGTCTGCCAGCATCTGTTAGAACAGCATCAACGATTATGTTGTTTGTTGAATGATCTAAAAATCCCATTTTAATTCTCCTTCTTTAATATAAATATAGACTGTTAAAAATAATAGTAAAAAATTAATCAACACCAAATTCAAAACTTAAATTTTTCTCCGAAAAGTTAGCAACAGGTGCCCTGATCGATTGATTTCTAGTTTTGTCACCAATCTGAATCTCTATTTTTTCAGATTTTTGATTGTCAATGTTTAACATTTGTATGAAATACGTAGGTTCGTTAGGATTTGCTGCAATGAAACGGGCGTCTTCCTCTCTAACAGCAACTTTTCCCGGATTTGTTGAATTTCTTTTTCTTTCGACGTCACCCTTATTGTTTTGAAGCACTTTATAATATTCCGGATCAAAAAAAACAGTCATTCTTTCATAACCACTTACTTTCATGACATCTTTAAATGTGTCTTGCTCTAAATATAAATTAGGATAAGGTTTGGGAGCTTGCTCTCTACTTACAAGCTTAAAACTAAATTTATTTTGTGCGCTATTGTACTTAACTTGTATTTGTGTGCTTAAATTAGATGAATATCCGTGAGCATCAACGCTAGCGATTGCATAAATTGGTGTACTGCCAGGCTTAAATTTGTTGTCTATGTAATCAATTTTAGGTCTGCGCAACCTGTACACGTTTTTAGATTGTGCGATTTCATTAACAGATGTTCTTATAATTGAATCGTCAAAATCATACTCAGCGCAGAGCGTAAATGGCAATTTTACATTTTCTCTTTTGAATATTTGGAATCTTTTTATGTCTCTTTGCTTATTTAGCGGGAACTGCCATGTAACTATTGGCATTTTATTTTTAAAATCAAATCGGGCCCTGACACCTGCTGGCGGGGGAGGCGCAATTCTTTCTTCACAGTGCAATGATGCTGTCACACCTTCAGATGCAATTAAAAATTTTGCATATACTAATTCGTCTAATAACGGGTTGTCTTGATTGTAATTAATAACAGGAGCAACAACTTCACAGACTGTCCTTATTTTATATACATAATTGCCGCCGTATCTTACATTGTTGTCTATGGCGTACAAGCTATTAATGTTACCTACAAATATATTTTCTAATTTTTCAGTAGCTTCATTTTTTAATATTTCATACTTTTGTATGACATAACCTAATATTCTGATTCTATATTTTGAATTAATGCCATTGTTTTCATTAGGGTTAATATTGAATATTTCTATTGCTTCAACTTTGTTAGCGTATTCTTGTTCATTAATCTTAGTTGGGTCTTTGTCCAAAGTATCTAACGTCTCATATTGGAATTTCTTACTTATGTTATTTAATGCGCGAATTTCATCTTGGAAAACGCCTAAAGGAATACGTGATGCCCTAGCAATAATATCATTGAAAAACAAATTGTTGCATTTTAATGAAAAAGATTGCCTAGAAACTGGATCTAGGCCGGCTAGTGCCATATCTTTTGGCATGTCGCTTTTTGCGAATGTTACACCTTCACTTCTATTGACAGACATTGCCTCTAATAATAATTTTTTGCTTTCACCTGTTAAACCACCATCTTCTCGTAGTGCATCTGCTAATTTATCAACAGCGCTTTTTGGAGAATCTAATTCTGTTTTTATTTCCAGCAGCTCTAATGAAGACAGCAAGCCTTTGTAAAGATTATTTTCTAATCCTGTATCTATTATTTCAAAACCTGTGAACACGTTAGAAGAGCTCGCGCCTTCGACCAGTAGTCTGTCTATGTTTTCTTTAACAGTTTGTATGTCTGCTACTTCTTGATTATTGTATCTATTCGATTCACCTGGCAGTGCACCGTTCATAAAATGTGAATTGTTGGCCGGTTTAAATGTAAATTTAACAAACCTAGGCAACTGATCATTTTTTATCTGGTATTCTATATCTGCTGTATTTGTTGAGTCTAAATCTAGTATTTGATCATTTTTATTTTTAACTGTTCTTACTCTTTCATCTTTCGTAAAAAAATTATAGACAAACTCAGCTTTAAAATCTTTTACCTCTGGTATATCGTAAGAAAAAGCCGGTTTCGATATTATAGTTGATCCACCAGAACCATCAGGATTTTTAAACATTGCATTTTCTAAATTAGACTTCGGTATGCTTTTTATGCCTGTTCCTTTTTTGTCATTTAATTCATCTACAAGCTTTGCAATTGCTTCTGATTTATTATCCAGCAGTTCCTTATACGCTATTTTCATTTGTTTTTTAATCATAATATCACCACTTCCTTAACAGGCTCACACTTACAGAATAACCTGCAATGTGAACTGTGTCGTCATTTAAACTTTGCATATAGTCTTTAATCGGTTGTGCATATGCTTTTTGCTCTAGTTTTATTGCTGGTACCACTATTCTTGGATCTGGTGTAATTACAGGATCAGATCTATATATATCATTATAGTCGATACTGTAATGCTCTGCATCAATAAGAAAATCTCTTTCAGCTATTGGTATTGACAAAACTCGATCAAAACAATTGACAGACATGATAGAGTTAAGACGTCTTTCCGATGATAAAAACACTGAATTTTTAAGTGCAAAATTAAACCTATATAAAGTTGATGCCAGTGCAGGATCACTTTCAATATCTGGGAATTTTGATAATGTAAAATTAATAATATCTTGGTACAAGCTTTTTGATTGACCGTCTACAGCACCCTTGTATAGGTTTCTACTATTTACTACAAAACTCTCTTCTTTAAAATCTAATCCTAACGTTGCCTCATAATAAAGTTTCAAGTAATAATCGTATATATGATTAATTGCCATTGATGTCGCTAAAGGTTCTGCTGTATCAGCATATGTTTTAAGCACTTCCCCGTCACGATTTTTAATTATACCTGCGACTCCTACGCCACATGACTGAATTTTTTTATTATTAAACATCATAAATTCTGTATTTTCAACAATGCTATTTAAGTTCCACGCATCAGAATAATTTAATAAATGTTTTGCAATTTTAAACCCTGAATTTCCTGTGTTATCACCTATCGGATATGTACCCATAATATATTTACTCATATCAAAAACATACGGCTTAGGATAAGTTTTTTCATAAACGTTTAAGTCATTTTGTTTATGAATGTATACAGCAATCAAATTAGATTTTAAGTAAGCTTTGTCGCCTGTTTTTCTATACGCCAGAGTTTGCAATTTCTTTATAGTCTTTATGGGTATGCCCACATGAAGAACTGTCTTTTTACCTCTTTTTTCTGACGATGTCAAACCATAACCCGGTTCAGATAGAACCTTATACATTAGTTTGTATTCTTCTAAATTTTTATCATCATTTTCAGGCAAAGGGAAAGAATCAGGACCGGTTGTAAAATTATTGTGTTTTGCGATGGCAATATTTGCACTCATATTGTCAGAATATAAGAAAGATGTTGTATCAAAAAAACCTAATTTTTTTAATTTATCAAATGCTAGCCTGGATGAATCATTAGGACTGTTGACTCCTGTCAAATAATTTTGCAAATTAGTTCTAGCGCTTTTAATGCTTTTAATGTTATTGTTAATAGCAGCCAATTTTTTTAAAATTAAATCTCTTCTTGTTGTAATTTTTCTTAGTAAAGTTTGAATTAATTGATTTGCAACACCATAAGAAGTTTGATTTTGCCTATCCAAATTTTTTGATGACTGCATTCTTAAGGCTGCTATAATTCCTTGAAACTGGTGATTATTAACGCCAATACTTACTCTTGCATTTCGTCCGCCACCTGACTTGAATGTTAGTGAGACGCATTTTTGCAAGAATTCAATTGCCCACAAGAAAAACACAACTGCTCTTTGGATGTTTGTTGTTTTAAAAATACCTCCAAATTCAGGTAGGAATACTTTTTCAACATGTTCTATAAAGTTAGTGAACTCTGTTATGTCTTCTATTTTGTGGCCTCGAAAAAAATATGAATTATTTATCGAGCCTTGTCTTATTTTTTCTACATCTTCACTCGATTTTATTACGTTTGGATTGACCTTATAAACATTTTTAATTTTTGCATCGACAGTAAATATACTGTCATTCATTACGCTTTTAACAAAATTACTTTCGCTGGTAAGCATTATACCCATCGGGCTCGCTTCATTCCTAGGCCTAAATTTTCGTCTTTCGCTAGGCAGGTTGAGCCCAGTCGGGCCTTTCCACACATTTTTTATACCACTTGTATTGGCAGAATAAAAATTTTCTTCCTTTGGTTTAAAATTACCTCTTTGGTTGCCTAATCGAGTTGTTTTTTCGTTGCTAAATTCTGCATGTGGTTTGTTGGTGTGTGAATCTAAACCCAGGTATGCATTGAATCTTTGCATTTTGTGTGCGACACCTCCGGCGACGCTGTGCAGGTGTGTCACTCCTGTTACATCTTGACTAGAAATCGTACCACCTGATACTTTCCTTACAAATCTTATGAGTTGCTCATTAATTATTCTAAAATGTGATAAAAAAGTATTTTCTACAAGTTTATTAGTAGCATCATTACCAGACAAATAAGCTTCATTAGGATCTTTTCCTCGTGTAAGTACCTCGTCTGATTTGGCGTACAACATTTCGTTTTCTTCTGCCTCTACAAGTAAATTGCTCATAATCATAGACTTGATAATCGCTGCTTTCGATTCATAATCTGTTGCATTTAATATTAAACCTAATTGTATGAGACCAGCATCATTATCTGATGCTACCCAAGATTCCAAATCTTTGGCAAGCGCATCAAGATAAAATTTAACGTAAGAAACAGGATTAAGTTCACCATGTACAGTAAATTTGTCGTCTGTTTTATTGCCATTTTTTTCAAAATCTAAACTTAAAGTTTTAATTATGTCTTTAGAAACCGTACTGAATACATCTTCATATTCTGAAATGAAATTATCCAGCTCTTTAAAATCAACATCATCATTAACAAGCGCTGTTGTAAAAAAATACTCTTCCATAGGGAAAATAGTTTCGTTTGATTGGTCATAATACCTATTGTCGATGTTTTCACTAAACTCAAGAGGTGCAAATTTTTCACTAAAGCCTGCTGAAAACGCAAAAGCTGACCGCGGTTTAAACAACTTATTTACTAGTAAGCTACTTGTATTGTTAACATTGAATTCTGATGTTGATGTTCCTACGATTGTTGCTGGTAATAGTGTTGCATTTAAATAATTTTTAAAACTGTTGTCACTATTTTCTGTAGCATCATCGCTAGCTTCGTTATCTGATCGTGTTGGATCTGCTACATTGTACTTTCTCAACGCTGAAAATACTTGTTCTTCGTAAGCGGCAATATTAGCACCTGACACTGCATCATATGATATTGCTGACAGTAATTCAGACACACAATCAAAATCTGTTTGTGTTTGATTATCTATTGCCTTTATTTTACTCAACAGCGCACCTATGAAAGTACTACCTAAATCAGAAAATAAAAAAGAAGTAACGTCATTGTATGATCCGTAAATTACATTATTAAAACCAGTAGGGCTTATTCTGCCATTAGGGTGCATGATACTGGCAGGCCGTATCGTTTTTAGTAAATCTATTGCTTTTTTAAGTCCGCCTTGACTAAATTTAATTTCGCCATTTATTTTCTTTAGATCAATTTCAAAGCTTGTTCCTGCTGCTCGAGTCGAAGGTGTATTAATGATATTATTGTTAGAGTTTTCGTACAAACAAACTGATGCTAGCGTTGATAATATATTTAAAAAAGCGTCTAGGTTAGCAATGTCCCTGTCAAAAGAATTAGCATCGATAATTGAACCAAAGTAATTTTCGCTACTTGAAACGTTGCCTCTGTTTATTATTGCATCAATATCTAAACTTACGCCTTCTTCTGCAGTTGGCAAAGATATATCAAATACTTCCCTGTCAACAGAACTGTCTCTGTAGTAGCTTTCAAGCGAAGTATGGAATTTTGTAAAGTCTATGGACTCACTGAGTTCTCTTTTTAAATCGAATAAAACTGACATGTAATCTATTGATTTGCCTGCAATGTATTCATTTATTACATATTTTGCAATTTCTTTTATGTATTTTGATTTTTTATTGCTTTTAATTAAAGTTGTTATGTCTTTCATTTATTTTTAAAACCTTTTAAAAAATTTAAACAATTATTTATTTCTTTAACTGTTAGGTGTTTTCGCTTGACCGTATTTTTCGAGTGTATTTCGAGCAAGTGCACTCTGCCCTCGCTGTGGATTAAACGCAGCGGTATTTGTTGACATTTCAACAGTAGACTCCCAGGACGCATATTCTACTTCTTTTTCAACTGTTGCGAATTGAGAAGCAGCTGCTGGTACCGCTCCTTTTGTCTTAAGCAGATCTTCAGTGCTAGCCGGGATTGAATATTCTGATGCTGCTTGTGCTTGCGTATTGCGAGGAGCTGACTTTGATTCTTGTTTCGTAGGTGCACCTAGATCATTTGAAATTGACGGATCAATACTTTCTTCAATCAAAAGATTTGCTAGTTTATCAATGGATATATTATTATGATACATTTCATCTATGCTGTTGTGAAGTACATATTTCATATGATTGGCAATGTTATTTAAATCGTAAATATTCATGCCTGACTGGAACTGTATCATTGACTTTGTCAAGCTAGTTATATTGTTCTTTAGTAGTCTTTGCATCTCTATTAATCTGACAATTTGATTTACTTCATTGCTAGATTTTTCACCAAAGTTTATATTGATACTATATTTGCTTTGAGATTCTGATTCAGTGTCTCCTTTCGCAATTGGTATGAATTCAGAAGTAGCGACAATTTCGCATCTTGTTGTTGACAGACCTCTTGAGACCAAAGTTTTATTGTCAGGTAATTTTCTTTCTCTCATTACTCCAATTGTAGCATTTGCAAACAGGGTAGGGTCAAAAGAAGCAGCCCCAGCAGCAACAATATCTAATTTAAATCCTGATTCCGCTTCTAAGATTGCCTTTGCAGCGCTAGGTTGAGCTCTGACTTTCTCTAATTTTAATGCTTGCATGTCTATCACAGGCATTAATTTTTCTAACTTAAACGACATTATTAATTACCCCATCTGTTTCTTTTGTTACAGCCCCTATAAGTTCAGGTACACCTACTTTACCACCGCTAAAGACAGGTACACAATAAAAAGAAATTAATCCTATCGCTCCTGTTATTTTATAAATATACGTGTGACTAGTTCTACCTTTTACATTTAGTGGTTTAGCAATCCCATCAAAAGTAAGCATGTTGTTTTGAATGTAAAACATTGCGAAATAATCTACTGCCTCTAGTGTATCATCAACTACGAAATAAGATTCGTATATGTCTGTGCTGATTTCTGCACTGGATAAAAGAACACTATTTCTCCTTATTTTCGAGCTAGCCACTCTTTGATTTAAATCAACATAGGTAACATTAGAATTAATAAAAGGTAATTCAGATCTCATCTGGTATTTGTTTGACCTTTCATTGGCAAACAAATAAAGAATATCCCCTGTGCTACCATCGTAATATAATTCTAAATCATTGTTTTCACCTGTGTAACCGTTATTGGCCTCTAATCTTCCTTTAAATCTTGCTTTTCTGCTTGAATATTTATTACCTACACCGGAGGTGCGATTTGCAGGTACATCTAATTGCTTTTTTGCTGCTGCAGTGCTATACCTATTAAATTCTTTAAAATGATTCTTTTTCGCTAACAATTCAGTTGTTTTTTCAAGATTACTTATTACGTCTGTCGGTAGCATCACTCTTGGCGATATTTTAAAAATATGATTGTGATCTGCATCTACATTTAATTGAAACGTCGATGTCAGGTCATTACTCACAGGAAAACTTCCATGATATATCGTTTCAGAAGTATCTTCATTAATTGTATGAACTGACAATGAATATGTTATACCATTAATATCTTTTATTTGTTTTAAATCATCTTCAAAAAGGTTGTAATAATCACCAAACAAGCTGTTAAAAAATTTTTCGACATCATCTTCTATTCTTTCAATTTTAACTTTTACTTCATATGCATTAGTGCCAATTGTCTTGTCAAAGCCAGGAACTTTATTATAAAAACCTCTCATTTTTAAAATATTAGATCTTCTTTCATATTTCTCTATAAAACATGTTGATGATTCTTTCTTGTTACCGTTTTCATCGTAAAGCAAAGCTTTGTATTCATAAGCTTCATCATATTCAACATCGTCGTCTACAAACTCTACATTTCCATTCCGTTTAACTAAAACAGGCATCTGATCAATCAAGTCATTAGCACCTAGCGTTTTTATGCGATTATAGTGTTTTGAATTTCTAGAAAGATTTTTTTTAACAATATTTATTTTTTTGACGTCGTAAGGTATATTTTTGACTTTTAAACTTATTCTTTCATCATTTATTATTCCGCTAACACCAACAAAGCAAGATTTAAAATATTCATTTTTAATGCCTTTTACGTAAGTAAATTGGCAATTAGCATATTCTGTGTTGTTATGCACCATGGTAACTCTAAAATGAACAGGGTAGCTAGATCGCATTGAATCGTCTCTAAAAATTGTCACACCGCTCATGGCCGGCACTCTCACATTTTTTTTAATTGTTTTAAATTTTTCGTATTCTGGAGACGTTACACTATTTAATTTTCTTGCATAAACATTAAAGTAACGATCAATTTTTTCATTGTTTTTTATTTTTAGTAGAACTTTTCTGCCTACTCTAATTGCACCTATTTCGTAATCCATGGCAGGATATTCTGATTTAAGGACAGCTGTATCGTGATTTAATGTTGACTGCACTAAATCTATTTTTCGCATATCCCTAGTAATAGCAATGAACAGTATATTAAAATTATTATTCATGTCTGTAATGAATTGCTCAGACAACTTTATTTCTTGTGGTATAAGTGATATCCTATTGTCAACTTCTATGCTGATTATTTCTTTTTCTGAATACAAATTTAAATTATTCTTAACTGCATCTTGCAATAAAAAACCAATGCTATTTTTTTTATACCCAAGGTTTTTTGCTTTTTTTCGAAAAGGAATAATTCCTTTTTTTAATTCAGCAAAATTTTGTGAGCTATCGAGGGCAGTGTCGTCTACTATCGCAGCAGGGTCATTTCCTGTGTACAATAATTTGTTGTGCGCTTTTTCATACGCTTTTACTTGATTGTTTTGATTAGGTAAATTTGAAACAACGGAAATTTTTTTGTTGCGTCCGGATCTTTCTTTGAAAACTTTTCTTGTACCAAAGGCTTCTTTATCATTTAACACTTTATATTTTGAAGCTGTGGTGCTGTCAATTAGTGAATCAATATTAATTTCACCTATTTTTTTTAACCTTAGATCGTCAAATTTATTACCTGCATCTTTTCGCTTTATTACTTCATAGTTCTCTATTACACCATTGACTACGTCTTTGTTGTTTGTATCAATATTGTCAAAAACACTTTGCCTTACGTTTATCTGATTAATATCTTCTGAAGACGCATATATGAGTATTTTTTCTACATTGTTGTCAAGTGTTACACGTTTGTCTATACGACAGAAAACTTCATATGTATATATATTTTGGCTTATTTCTCCTATTACTTCGTCAATAAAAGATTCAACTCTTTTAATTTGCGGATTAAGTTTTTCGCCTACAAATATTCGTGTATTATTTGTCACAATGTACATGATTCTTTCCTAATCAAAAATGATTGTAAATAAATTTATAAAAGTTGGCGTTCCAAAATCATCTATGTATATTTTACCTACATAGAAAATATGTTTTTCGTTTCTATTGTTTTCATCATCAACATTAAAAATACCTGCATCTATTATATCTAACTTTTTAATTCTGTTTTTATCCTTTTCGAACATCTGTATTAATAAATTATTGTCATATGATGTTTTTAAAAAATTTATTGTCTTAAACTCTTTCTTAACATATTTTGTTACATTGGTAGTGTATATTGGTTCTTTTAGTTTAATATCACCAATTTTATCAATTCTGATATTGCTTTTTTCACTGACGTCTAACTGCTCTACTTTAAATGCTGTATCACCTATTTTCTTGATTATGTCACGATACGTAACTTTTGTCATATTTCTTAAGTCTTTATAGTTACCATAAGCACTTCCGTTTTCATTAACTGGCGGCAAATATTCAAAATTAGGCAAGTGAGTAAGTTTAGGATCTAATAAAAAAGGTTCAGCATCATTTACGTTGATGACTTCTCTTTGTGGCCCTTTTAAAAATGGCGTTTTTTGTGTAATTTTATAAATTATTAATTTATCGCTCACAATAAATTCATTATTGTCTTGTTCCGCAAAATTTGTACCTAAAAAATAATTTCTTTCAAAGTGGCGCAAAAAAGCTTTTTCTAAGCTTTTTGACGTGCTAGCAAATTGAGAACCTGTGGCAACTGTATATTTTCTTAAATCTTCACCTGTTGCCTCTTTGTTGAATATTGCTTCCCCTACGATACTGCCTGTTGGCGAAAAATCAAAATACAGTAACTTGCCACTGTCGTCTTTTTCCATTACAATTGCGTTTTCTGGGCGCTCCATTGCTTGAAAATATATTCTATCACCTGCCTCTTTTGTAGATTCGCTCTTGTCATAAAATGCATTCATGTCTGACAATGATATAAATTCTGCCCTTAGCTTGCCATCAGCAATTTGTCTTCTACCCTCGCTAGTAACAACAAAGTCTATAAAACGCGATTTTTTGTCTAAAATTCCTGCCATGTTTTTAATTATCTCTTTACTAAAATTTACGAATTAAATTATTATTAAGTATCTGGAAATGCAACCAAATCTGCACTTTGATATGTTCTATTCCTGGGTTCAGGTTTAGCATCGCCATTTTCATCTGTATCGAAATAAGGTATCGACGAAGTTGCAAATAGGTCAACATTTGAACTTTGAGAATTAGGATCTTCTAATAATTCTGACACTTTGATTTTCTTATAAGCAGTTCCTAATACAGGAACTGTTTCTTTTCCTACGAATCTAACTTCAACAGGAGACTTAATAGTTACTAATTCTTGCAATTCTTGTGACCTTAGTGTGTCAACATACTTACCGTCAAGGCCTTGCTTGATCATATCACTTAAATATCCGTAGTGTTTGTAATTAAAATTGTACTTAGGTCTTTGGCTAGTTACTTGAAATGTAGCATCATGTGTTTGACGTGATTGTACATTGAAAAGACCATAAGAAGTTTCAGAGTCACTTTGTTGCAGTGAAGAGTCATCTGTTGCCAATACTTCACCTGAAGTTGCATAAAAGCTGTCATTGTATACTCTTGTTTGATCTCTAAGTGAAAAGAATCTTGCCAAAGAGCCGTCATTAATGCCGGATGTATCTGAAACCCCTACGAATACCATACCGATCCGTGCAGTCGGATCAGAAGGGTACGAATTCATATTAGCGTTATATAAGTCTAGTGTACTACCTGTGAATTCATGTCTAAGTTGTACTTGAAATTCATCTAGTATTGTTTCAGCCCCAATATGTTCAAACAATGCGTCTGATGACAGATTTTGATTTACATGTTCGTGAATTTCTCTATTATTTTTAATTAATGAACCATACAGGGTCAATTTAGTATTACCATGCAGAGTCATTGAATTATGAGGATTGTTTGCCGCAAGACCGTCATTAGAGTTGGGCGCAGTTTTAAATAAGTTTGTTATTAAAGGATATTGCCACCCTAATATTATTTCATCACCAGGTATAAGCAAATATGGCGATATCTTATCAATTTCTTGAGAGTCAGGCAACGGGACTCTTAGATCATTTTCTAAATTGTCACAATTTAAAATATTATATTCTTTTGTTTTGCCTCTACCTACCATTGCATTACCAACTGACCTACCAGCACCTTCAATTCTTTTGTGGCCGCGGCCAGTCATATTGTTGCCGCACATGACATTGCATATCTCATTAGAAAAATTTGTATTATTAGTATCAACATTTCCAAATTTTATTTGAAATGATGATGCACCATGATTATTGACAGGAATTCTACACGGGAATTCCATTTTAAAACTACCTGTCATTTTCGCGCCGTGACCAAAAAAGAAAGATCCTGTGCCTGGATTAATCACATTTAAATCTCTACTTAATCCGCCTTCTAAAATTTCATCAATGTCAGGTTGCGTAGTAAATTTTGACGTACCTGAATACACCAATAACATTTGACCGTATGTTATTAATTCTCTGGTTTTTTTAATTACGCTGTCATTTATAGTTACATCCGGATCAATGGTTACACTTGATGAAATGAAAACTTGAGATCCGTCTGCTATTGTTCTTTGATATAGTACATCGTGATGAATAGGTGATGCATTTTCAAATTGACGGAGCATGAAAAATGTAGGCATTCTTAAATTTAAATTTTCTACAACATTAAAACCAGTATCCGTTGATCCTGCATCTTCAGCTATGGCTGTATGTGCAAAAGCTGCATGCGAATCCGCGCCGACCTTTGCAACTACATTGTCTGTTGTACCTCCTGCGTGTGCAGGTGTTTGCACTCTTAGTGGAAACTCAATTACTGCTTTTTCTAGTAAAAATGGTTTTGTGATGCCAAAATCTTCTGGTCTCAAAAATAAACTACCTGTTGCAAGAAAAGGCGCAGCATGTGGAAATGCAAAAGCATCTGTGGGCCTACCGTAAAGAGATAACACATCTCTATGCTGTATTCTTAAATTTTCGGCAGAGCCTGTAAATATTCTACCTATCGGTGAAAAACCAACAGCAGCATTATTTGCCATATTATTAAATGCCGCGACAGTTTTTGTTGATACGTTCATAGCATGAACACCAAGTTGACCATTAGGAGAGCTGACTTTTTGCCATTTTTTTGCGCCGTTATTCCAGTATGCCATTAATGCCTGCGTCTTACCAGAAGTATCGTCTTCCACATTTGCATCGCTTAAACTACTCGTGTAGCCTAAAATTGTTTCTGCACTCGTGTTTAACTCTATAGAGAATTTACTTTTGTCCTGTGCAGGGTTTTCAAAACCTGGATATACACTGTTTGGTGTGCCTTGTGAATAGAAAACAGTACCATAGTCTTCTATTGCATTAGTTTCATTAAACGGTGTAATGTCTTCGTTCTTCTGATAATATATAAAAGAATCGCTAACTCCTTTAAGTGCGCGCCCAACAATTTCTAAATGCGATCTTGTATGAGGGGTTACTATTGCTTTGTTTTGAGCACGTTGCCCGGCGGTATGTGCGTCATTAATTAACGTTGGTGCGCGGAGAGTTTGGTTAATTGATTCAATTTGAATATATGATATGGCCCAAACCGCTTTAAACGGTTCTGCAAAAACTGTCTGTACAAATCTTATATAAAAAGGTTCACCTTGATCCGGGAAATTTGATTGATCTAATATAATCCGTTTGACGGGTAAGCCTCTTTCAGCTAACTCGTAACCAGGATTATCTTGACCATCAAAGAAACCTAGCTGGCTCGAGTCAGGTGTATACGTCGCGATTGTTATCCAAGAACTCCCGGTGGTACTTATTTGAACATTTAATGTTTCTGCTGCTGCCCCTATGTTACCTTGTTTTAAATTTAAATGCTGAAAAGGATCATTACCTACACTGTATGGACCTTGTATTAAATCAAATACTACATACGGGTTTCTCACTTTTTCTGCTGTCCTTATAAATCGCTCGCCTCTTGTCCCTCTACCATTAAATACAACCGCTCTACGCCTCAATACTACGCCACCAGGGCCTGCAGATTTTTCTTGCCTTATCACCAGACCAAGCGATTTTTGCCATTTTTGTGAATTTAAAAGTGTATCAGTAGCTACTCCTGAATGCTCAAAGGCATCTTTTATTACTTTCCCAAAAAATAAAGTATCCTGATCATCAAATTTTATATTAAACTTTCCTGACCTATCTTTGTCGCCACTTCTATGTACGGTAGGTCTTTTACCACCAAGATTATCGATATCTCTAAGACGTATTCGTGGAGGCATATTCAAGTAACCAGAGTTAACTTTATATCGATCATATGTGTTATAGTAAATCGCTTTAATTTCTGATTGTGACAATGCTTTTGCAAATATAGCGAATTCCGCCATGCGTCCTTCAATACGATTTAACTTGTTTTGATGTCCAATGTCCAACACGTTTGATACTTTTTCCATGCCACCATAATTAGATGCATTTTGAGATGTATCAGTAATTGTTTTAGAAACTCCATCAACATATATTTTTATACCAGACGTGTCTTTGTCAGTTACTCCATTGCCATCATATGTAAACACAACGTGGTGCCACGTGCCTTGTGCGAGTTCACAACCGCTAGCTTTCGCCCTTAACGTCGTTGTTGTTCCTGATTCTGTGATTGAATTATCATTGAGTGTTAATTCAAGATAGGGTGCTCCTGCGTCCCTATATAACGCTCGATATTCAATATTGTCAGTATGACCTTTTGTAAATAAATAATCATATCCGCCGGCGTCGATATTCCTATTTATCCAAAATGAAACAGAAAACGGTAAATCTGTTCCTGACCCATCTGTAAATGTTATTCCTGTATCGATTGGATTTGTTGTGTCAGAATACGTACCTGTTACAAAAGAATCTATTCCGTCTGCAAAATTAGCAACATTAAAAACTTTACCAAATACATTTGATTCACTAACGTCTTTATTGCCGTACACTAAGACAGGAGCGTCTGAATATTCAGATTTTTCCTCAATGGTATCACTAAATCTTACCCACAGTCTTAGGTCATCACCTGGCGCTTTGTATCGATATTCTTGTAAATTTGTTGTATCGTAACCAACAAAGTCACCTTTTAAATTAGGTGGATCAACATTTTTCAACTTAACAATTTTCATTTTTAACCCTTTAACAAACCACTGAACGCTATTGAATCTACCCCAAATGACTTTTGTTCTGTATTTTTATAGAATGGTGTCATTATAAATCCGTTTTGTTGACTTTTAAAACGTTCTCCAATTTCTGATACATTTCTATTCGATCCTGTTAAATTTGACATCTTTTGCAAATCTGTCATATGATCATAATCTTTGAAATTTGGACGATGATCGTCCCTAAAAGAAGAAATTAAATATTTACCATCAGAAACATAACCTGGCAGTGAATATTTTTTTCTGGCATCAAGTTCACCACCACCAACAATACTTATAACACTACCCGTTATAGCGGTTGAAAATACCAAATCCTGTGCATCTTCAAACCAATCATTTTCACCTTGTCTAATTTCTTTTTTTGTATCTACTAACGCACAACCTTTCTTCTCAGAAACAGTGTAACTAGGTAAATCCCAATCTCCTGTTGATAAAGATGCTCTAATTCCTTTTATTTGCATATCTGATACATTTGTATTTGCTCTTTGTCCTCTTATTTCAAAAACTTCGATAGCGCCGTCAAGTGATATACTGTCAGGGTTCAAATAATGGTCTATAGATCGCCTTTGATTATTAACGACTGGATAAGAATCAAAATAATTACCGTTTCTAACATATTCAACAGGATTCAATCTGCCTGGGTAATCAACAAAAGGTATAAATTCTTGTGTGTAGTCATCGAAAGATTTAAATTTACTATTGTGCCCAAAGTTGTAAGGTTCATATGTATTGACAATCCTACCGAATCTATCAAATATTGCATATGCATTAATTGTCAAATGAGGTACCATGTCGCAGCATACAAACTGTATTAATTCTTTCAAATCTTTACCGTATCTAAAAGAATTAAAATCACAATCAACGAATGAATCACCTATAATGGTTACGCCATTTACTTTTGTACCGTTTAGTGATTCATCATCTGTTACAATGTTTTGTGTGTACGAAGCTCTATCAATTGTCAAGCCAACGGATTGCATAGCTGGCGTGGTTTGTCCTTCATAGTTGACGCCATCACCAGTGTCTTGAGTAGTTTGAAAAGAATGACTTTCTGTTGTATTCATCATGTGGTGAGACGATGCAGCTGCTGATGCATCATTAAAAACATTTAATTGTTCTGTAACTGCTTTGTCAATTTTTCTTGACCTTACAATAACCTGCTTAACTCCCATACGTCATCCCTTAACAAAGTTTCTTTAGTTTAGTGCTAAATAGTGATAATAGTAAATTACCTCTATGCGGATCTCTAGGTAATGATTTCAAATAGATTTCGTCATAAAGATATTTAAATTTGTTTCTTTCCAAAACATGTGATTCATATACAAAATTAATCCCAAGAAACGTAGTAGATCTCGGAATCAAAGAAAAAATAATATCAGTGTATGTATTATCTATCCACTTAAACAATTCTCTATACTTTCCTAAATCTAATCTTTCTATTACATTATTAAAATACACCTTTCTTAAGTTAACCAAATCTTGATATCTGTCTGCAAAAACGGCATTTGGTTGCCCTAAGGCATTGTCCAGCGGTTCAAAATTTGAAAATATTGTCATAATATTTTCGTTAAGACCTCTCATTGATGACATGTCAATTGAAAATCTTGTATCGTCAAATACTTCCTCGCTAGGTAATACTTCATAAATTGGGGCTGTCGTAGCAAATTCGTGTTGCTTGACAATGTCTAAATCTTGTATAGACCTAATTCTTATTTTGTTTTCTGATGAATTTAAATCAAAATTTGTAGACAATATTTCATTTACAACATAATGCGATTTAAATAATTTTTTATTGTTTTCAAAACCAGAGCCATCTAAATGAAAATTATTTTGAGAGAAGTCAAAAAGCCTAAATTCACCGCTACTGTTAGAAGCAGTCGTTGCTTGATTTCCGTTTGTTTGAACCCTTATTCTTTCAAAGCTACCAGAATCTACCTTGTTAAAGTTATAATTTTTAATAGGATCTACTGAGCCGATGCTGTTTGGGTTTTTAGCGTATGCTTCAAAATCGCTTATTTCGTTTGCATTCGACCAAAAATTAAGATATGAAAACATTCCACTAAAATAAGTCGTTTTTTTGTCAGTAGTGCCATTATTTATAAACTTTGAAGTTGAATTTAAACTTTGAGATCCAACACAAAGAAAAGATCCAGATGTGTTATAGGTTGAAATGTTAGCAAGTACAGAATCTGATTCATCGTTAAAGAAAGAAGATGTGTAATAATTGTTAACAATATTGCCACCTACACATTTTGCTGCCCTTAAAAAGTATGAACTAGTCAAATCTGATGATATCTGTTCAGATGTTTCTTTACCAAATGATACTGCCCAAGGATTATTGTCAAATATATTGACACCCGTTAAATACATTTCTTTAATGCTAGTATTCGAGACACCATCTGACAATAAAAACCTTATTTTGTTTTCAGTATTGTTATATAATAAATTAATGATGCATGATTCATTTGTAGATGGCGCAGCAGTACCCGTTACATGGAGTCTGGCTAAGCTTTGGGTCACACTATGTTTTACACCTCTCCCAAACATATAAGTACATTGAAAAGTAAAAGATCCGCTTGTCAATAAGCCATCTGATGCATTGTTACTAATACCATGAGGCGTATAACCTGACTTGTCTGTGTATGTTCCTCTTATTTTTGGGTGACCAATTTCTATTCTTGAGCTCGATAAAAATTTACTTGAAATATAAGGTGACGAACTACTTTTACCTTGAGCATCAACGGTTTCATCTTGATGATCAAGTGAGCCTGACATGTTTAATAAATGTAAAACATCTTTGATATTCTGCTTCGAACCCTCAAGACTTCTTCTTTTTGCGCCTCCATACTCTCTTAGGTGAAAGATATTATCAGGTTCTATGCCTGATGATCTAAATATGCTTTTAATGACCCCTAACGTTCCTTTTGATGTAATTATATTGGTAGAATCTGATAAAATTCTTCGCCATATAAAATTTTGTATTTCATTTAAAGATTTGACAGATTTTAAATCGTTGCCTAGTAAATTAACTCCATTAAAAACTTGACTAATGTTGGCACTTCTGAATAGATCAGGTAATTTTATTCCTAAACTCCTGCCTAAATGCGCTAAAAATTTATCTGCGATTGTATTTTTATCATCATAACTTATAGCCTTGAATAAAGAAAAATTATCTACAAAAAGCTTTATTTCATCAAAATGTTTTGCCCATATAAATAAAAATTTCAATAGCGTTTGTACGCTAGACTCTGCAGATGTGTTAGACCTAGGAGTACTGACTGTTGTGTAAGTGTCTGATATTTTTTCTAAAGAATGTTTAAAGTTTTCAAACTCATTACCTTCATCTAAGTAGTGTGGAGGTATTAATTTTGTAATTAAGTTTGGATTAAAAGTATCATAGTCACTTCCTGATGTTGTCATATCAGTATATATTGTTTCAACACCATCAAATCCTGAGAACAAAACAGGAGAGTGATCAATTATTTCTGCAGAAACTGGCGCATCTGAGCCTGTGTTTCTGTTGACAAGGTAGTTAAAATTTTTAATTGACGTGTTAAAAGAATTACCAGATGAATCTAGAACGATATTATTTCCACTATAGTCACCAAATGGCTCATTGAATTTATAATATAATATTAAATTATCGTCACCAGAAACAGACATGTTCCTGTTCTTTTTAATTTCTTCTAGCTTCTTATCTCGCCTGTAATACCTAAAATCATCAATTGAACCTGAAAATGATTCTTGTGGTTCGAAAAGCACGTTGTTTAATCGACAATCGACACCATACCCAATTGTCAAATCTGAGCCTAAGTAATCTAAACCGTCAAAAACCGAAGTGTTGCTTGAACTTACTATAGTATTAGTAGATGTTGTTCCTTTGTCATCAAAAATTATTAATTTAAGCCTTTTTTCACAACCTCTGTTGTAAAGTGCAGATAAGTGGAAAAACCTGCCTTTTGGAACAGGTGTCGAGGCAAACACGTAATTTGACCCAGAAGTAATTCCAAATATAGCATTACAACTAGTAGCACTAGATGATTGGGACAATGCCAACGTTACATTATTTGCTAAGGACGATCGTTTTTGTAATATTATTTGATTGTCATTAGCATTTTCAGGCAATTTAATGTACATTTCAAACGTAACTGGATCTTGCCTGGGGTCTATTAATCTATCACCAGATTTGTTTTTTGATATCGATTTATATTCAATGCCTGCTGCATCTTTAATTGACAAGTATGTTCCGTTCGTGATTGTCTCACCTTTTTGCGTGCCAGAAAATATCAAATAACCTACATTTTTTGGAAACCTATCTAAAACATGTTTTTCATAACCTGTCAACGAATCTTCAAATGCTTCTATGTTTTTTAACGAACCATCAAAAGGATATTCATTGATTATTTTTACAAAAGCTTCGTTAGTTTTAGCTTCTGCTGAGTGGAAGAACGTGTGATTTTCAAAAAAACTGTAATCAATATTCAATTCCTGGGTAGAAACCATACCTAACTTATCATTGTACCTAAACGATGACGTGCTCATTATATTAGTATTTTTTATATCATCAAAAGAGTATTCTTTTGTTGAATTTTTCAATAAATAACTTCGAGAATTTGTCGACCTGTTCCGGTATTTAGATTCAAAAAGTTTACCTTTATTTCTCGTTAATAATTTTTTAGACATTCTTACTCTACTCTACTATAAATTTCGATGCTGCATTTGTAACGACAGTGTCAAAATTATTTTGCCTTATTAGGAAATCAAAGACATAAGCTCTTCCTCTAGGTAGCGAACTCATGTAAAAATCAAAATACATTCCTGTAGAATCTGCTGATAACTTGGTAGAATTGTCAGAACTATCAAAATCTATTATTATGTCTCCTGATTCGAAATCCCTAACGCGATAAAACATGTTGGGGAATATTTCACTATTTTTTTCAAACGGTGTTTTTTTGAAAACAATTTCTCTATCGGAATTTTCTGCAAAAACTCTTAACCTGACAAATTCAGAGGGCTTATACCGATGTCTTAAATTTAACATTGATACAAATATTCTTCTTTCTCTATAATTTATTGCATATCTTTCTGGTGCTGTTACTTTAAGCGTTGATGACAAATAAGTTACTGTTTCGTTTGCATTTGACCATATTTCAGCAAATTGAATACTACCAGACGCTAATACATGGTCATAGAGATTACTGTCAAAGCTACTTATTGCAAAAGAAGCAGAATATATACCCGTTAGCCCATCATAGTCACCACCAGTAAATGCTGACGGGACAGGAACAGAAAGTGCTGCCTCCGTAAAGTTATTTGTAATAGCTATATTGCCAAGAGCTCCGGCAGTGTCTTGAGTAAGTGTTACTTTATTGCCATCTCTGACTGCTGTTATATTTATATTGGCTGAGTTAATTTTTGCAGCAAGATCAATAGCAGTACCTGTTGCGCCACCGCCGTTGCCTGCGATTTGATTAACAGCAACGTCTCCAACTCCGCCAGTAAATGCTGCAGGCACGTTAACACTTGTTGTCGTGTTCCAATGTGTAGAATTATTTACTGCTATGGCTGTGTTTCCGCTTCGTCCGCCTGTGCCTTGTGTAAGCAACACAACAGCCCCAGAAGGATTTGTTGCAACAATGTCTAGAGATGATTGGGCATTAATTTTTGCAACAAGATCAACGGCGGTTCCAGTTGCACCTCCGCCAGATGATTGTATGTTATTTACCGCTATGTTGCCAGTTGTTACACCGTCACCTTCATTATCAATTTCAAATGTACTTGATGTTCCATCGCTATCTATAATTGTTATTGTAGAAGCTTCATTAGGTTTGTCTGTAAATGTAAATGTTGCAGTTGATTTTTTTAATCCATTATTTTCATTGTCAATTTCAAAGCTAACAACATTTTCATCTGTGTCTTTTATTTGTATAAAAGTTTCTTCATTAGGTTTGTCTGATAACGTAAATGTTGCAGTTGATTTAGTAGCAGAACCTCTTAAGGCTTGTGATACATTAAACTGTTTTGAAAAACTACCTGATTGTATTTTTAATATCATGCATTTTTCACCTGTCAGCTCAGTTGCTGATGAACCTGACACTATGTTTGACAAAACGCCTCTAGAAAAATTATTAAGATATAAACTACCAGACGTATCAAATTCAAAATTTTCATGATTGTCTTGTATAGCATCGTCAAATTTAACAATCATCTTAGGTCGCAAAGCAGTATTTGATACATTTCTAGATGCAAATCTTTTTACAAAATATGACTTGTTATCTTTTTCATACGATCCAGAAAATGCTATTAAAAAACCATAATCTGTCACAAGTGACTTAACTGATGCTGATACAAAATTAGTCACGTCAACTAACAAATCTTCTTCACCTGTTTTGAAATATTGAATCGCATTCAATGCTATAGCATCATCTTGACCTGCAATTGTACCGCTAGTAATTACATCTATGTTTGCTCCACCAAGTGAACCTGACTTCATTGCTCCTTGCAAATTCCAAAGAGAGACATTATTTGATGTCATTGATGCTGTTACAAAATTAGCTGCATCTATATCGCTAAAATTAACAATATCTTTTCCTATTCCTTCGTCAAATTTTTGTGCTAGAGGAAAAACTACAACGTGGAAATTGTTAGGCGTAGTTTGACCGCCGTAGACGTCATGAAGTTTTAGTAGTGATTTAAATGAAGCATCTCCTACATCTATGAGGTTTTCATCATGCATTTTTTTTACTTCACTTAAATCAAATTTAATTAAAAGTCTAGTTAATTCAGTTAAATTTTTAAAAGATCCGGATGTATTTTCATCGTGCAGCTTAAACAAATCTAAGGTACCAGCCTGTCCTACATTTGCATCTGTGCATCTAAAATCATTGTTTGTTATTTTATTCGTGATGTAAGTATCACTACTTGCAGAAATTATTCTATGCATTATCCAATCCTTCCAATTATGTTGTCATTAGGATACTTTACTTCAAATATACCACCGCGTGGTGGGAAAATCATTCCCCTATCAATGTTCCTCTTGATAGGATGAATTTCCAAAGAATAGTTTTTACCTCCAATGGCACCATACAAATTATTAAAAGATAACGACATTATGGATTGAACGCCCAGTGTATTTAATATTATATTTTCAACTTCACCAATTATTATTGGTTGATCTATTTGAAAATTTTCTATTTTAAAATAGTCAATTAAAGCGCCGTTGATTTTTTGCAGAACTGTGTCAGGTAAAAACTTATTTGATACGTTAACAATGTACTTTACTTCTATATTAATTATTCTACCGTCAAGAATGTCAACAGCGTCAGATACAAGCCTAAATTGGCTTAAGTATATCGATAAATTTTCTTTAAGCGTGTCAGAAGCTAAAACTAATTTTTTTTCTGAATTTCTTGTCAATACATGTAATTGTGCTGCTAATTGATTGTTAGGATTGTCTCTAACAGAAACTCTGTATACACGCCCTAGGTTGGCAGGCATATTATGAACTCTTGCAATTAAATCTTCTCGAGTAACGATTCTAGACTGCGCAGTCTTTCCTAGAATTGCTGCGACTTTCAATTCTTCTAGCGTTGGTTCATCTTCTCCACCTGAAGAAGGCATTTTATTATTGACAACTGTAGAGAGCCTTATGTCACCTGCAATATTAAAAGGTACAGTTTCGCCAAAAGTTGTAATTAAAGTCTTGACAGTATTAATTTGTCCTGCTGATACATTGGTCCTTAATCCACCACCGTGCCTATATAATATTGTTAAATCTGTGTTTCTTGGCATGATCCCTAGGGTGTTTGTTTCTAAAAAGCTGTTAGGGTCTATTGAAACTTTTGTAAATGTTTTTCTATCCCCAAATAAAGAGATTGCATGCAAACTCGGATCAGGTATTATGTCTTCATCAAATATCTCTTCGTTTCCTGCTCCAAAACGTATGGTTGTTTTTCCATTTGTTGACGATCTAGAAGATGTGTATCTTTTAGGTGCAGGAATAATTTGCAATCGTTCCGGTACAGCTTCAAAGTCTGTTCTTGTATTTTCAAATCTTTTAAAAACAACATCTTGGGTAAGTGATTCCACTTCAAAATATTCGTCGCCATCGGCATCAATTACAGAAATAATTTCAGTAACATCAGTTTTTGAAAGTGAAATTGTCCTAAAGGGGACAACGTTATTTGCTATGCCAATCACCTCAGAAAAAGTCTTAGCACTAGTACATATTCCTGTTCTTGTCATAACAAAATCTAATATTTTTCTGCCTGACGCCACATTGCCGACTTGTATGTCTGCCATAAATGCACCTACATCATTCTTCTTTTTAAGGTCAATGTCATCTAATAAAGTAAATTCAACACCAGGTGTTGAAGAAAAAATAGTGCCGGATTTAATGACAGGCATAAAATTTTCATTTGGGACGTAATCTCCATTTTGAAAAACAGCAGGTATGCGCATTGAAATAGAAACTTCAACTAATGAAGGTGAAGGGCCTCTTATCTTTATACCTGCTAACCTTATTAACCTCTCAACGTTAATATCTTCAACAGCTGTATCGATAAAAAGTTCGTTAAACTGGTGATCTAAGTAAAAAGAAAGCGAATCACCGACATAAGCAGCCATATCAACAAACAGACCTGCTAAACTGGCTTCTGAAAAATCTACTATTTTATTTGCATAATGTTGCCTAGCATAGTTTATTAATTCATTTCGAAAAGCTTCAAAGTCTTTTTGCAAATATGAAAAATTCTTATGTTTTTTAATTTCCTTTTTAATATTTCTTGGCAAAATTAACCTCCTGCATATATGAGTACTTCGATTCCTTGATTACCTATCCTCATTTGCGGTATATCAAAAAATACACGTATTTTTATTAAGGCCAAACCGACAGAATCTTGCCCGCTTGTTTCTACATTTTCATCAATATTGATTGGTACAACCTCAACGTTTGTAACAGATATTGCAGGCATGTATTGCCTTATTGCGCTTATTATTCTTCTGTTTGCTTCTGCTTCATACTCTTTAATGGCAGTTAAATCAAAAGTTAATTCATTTAAACTGGCACCAAATTCATATCTGCCTAACCTTTCCCCTCTATTCGTCAATATTAAATTTTTTAAATTATCTTTCAATTGATCAGCAGGATTTTTATGTGTTTTGTAAACATCATTTGTATCATCTACTATCTCAAGTGGCGTTTTAAGACCGATGGATCTTTCGATGACATTTATGTTTGTAAATTTTCTTGAGTCCTTTCTTGTTCCTGAACTTTTAAAATTGAATTTGCTAGCTGACATGATAATTCCTACGTGCTTGTAGATAATTATCCCCTAATAGATAATTTCGTATAAATTTTATTTCTTTCCGTAGATCTTGTCTGATCCTAATGTACCAGGTGTACTTCTATGCCCAAATGCTGTTGTAAATATTGTAGGAAATCTTCGGATAGTAATTTTAGCATTTTCACCGAACAACAAAGTAGGTCGATTTAGCACATCGAGCGCGTCGAGTGCCCTAAGATCGATTTGCGCGGTTTCTATGGCGGCTCCCAAAGGCGGTGCCAGGCTTTCGAGGGCCTCGGCAGCTTTACCGAAAAGAAAAGCCATGCGATTTAAAGCAGTAAGATCATAACAAATATCAGTCAATAAATCAACTAATGCTGAATATATTACGAATGGTTCGTCTGCACTTTCAATTAACTTTAGGCACTTCCTTGATTTGTCAGAATGCAATATTACATTGCCGTCTTTTAATAATTTTAAATACGCATTTTCATCATTTTCTAATAATACTTGTTCTACTGCATGCTCTTTGATATTTCTTGACTGCATTGACGTTAAGCCATCTTCATCGAGACTAACATACGATTCACCTATAAAATTTGTTAGTCTTATGTCGTTGTTTGCAACAATTCTATTGTTGTTTGCGTATGTAACAATGGAAGAGCCGCCTAAATTAGGTAACGGTGTAGAAAATGATTCTGCATCTGGTAAGGTTGTTTTAAAGACAGAATCAACATTACAATCATTGCTCATATACATTCTTGCACCACAATTTAGCGGATCTTCATCGATGCCTTCTAGATTGCTGTAGGGTGTATTCATTAACTCGGTTGTTTTATTTCTTTCGTATGTTTCAAACAACTCGTAATTATCACCTCTTGAATTTAAAACGGCAGCAACAGAACCATTTGATGATTCTAAAATGTCATTTGAAGATGCTTCTATTATTTCTAGCAACTCTGTTTTTTTCCTTGCAACACATATATCAATTGCAGGTGAAAATGGGTCGCGACTGGTCAAAACTTCGCTTTCTGCTATTTTTTGAAAAGCATTTGTAGGTATTCCACCTGTTTTCTCAAATTTTTCTGTTGTTAGGTGAATTAACGTATTGTTTGAACCTTGTAAGGATGTGTCGCCACATTTTTTTATAAAACTAGGTACGACTTCTTGTGTAAAATTATTTGAATATGCTATTGAATTAGCGATAATCGTGTTTAAATCTTCTCTATTGTCATTGTCTTTTGGTAAGTTAGGATCTGCTGTTTCATTGAAATTATGTGCTGTCCTTGCTTGCAAATCAGATATTGTTGTAATTTTCCCTTCTATTTTTTGTTTAAGAAAAAAATCAACTTGACCAGCTCGGTCTGCAATCGTATAGTTAACATCATCAACATGCTTTGTCCCATGCTTTCTGCAAAGCCAATAATAATTATCAATGCCTGCTGATGCTTCCCTTAATATCCAAACATGTTCACCTGGCTTAAGTGGTAATGAAATATGAGGCGGAAAGAAAGGAAAACATATAAAGGGCTTCGCGCCTTTTTTTGATTGAGACTTATCTATAATATACACAACAGCACTGTTTCTTGGCATGACACTGATTAATGCTGGATTACTGGTGTTTTTACTTAAGAATGTCAACAAAGATTGAGGTTCAGTTTCTGTTGCACCTGGTGTACGGATTTGAAAATTTGATAACGCATCTAAGTCAGGATCATTAATCACTTCTTTTACAATACCAGTCAAGTATTCGTAACCTTCTGGTGCACTATTAATATCATATTCGCCAGACTCACTATTTTTTCCGCGGCCGGCCATGATTGACTTAATAGACTTGCTTGTCTCAGATGATACTGCCATACTAACTCCCTATTTTGTCAAATATATCATCAGGTGTCATTGTCTCATTTTTTTCTTCTTCTTTTGCAATAAGTTCAGCTAGTTTCAATATTTGATCATTTGACTTTGCCATTCGCTCTAAATATTTATTCATGAGCTGGCCAAATTGAATGTGGTTTGCTGAGTTACCTTGCGATTGTATTAACAAATCTGTAAACAATATTCCTGCATTTGATCGATCATCAAGTGCATTTTGATAAGCTTCTTTCCACAGGAGCTTTTTTTTGTCTTCTGTTTTTTGCAAAGAATCAAGCAAATCAGAAAATTCACTTATTTTTTTCTCTACTTTGTTTTCTTTTTTTGACATCTTCTTCCTATATTGTGGCAAATAAAATAAATTCTTCGTTATTTTTTGACAAATCCTTGTAATGCTTTCTTATGCTTGACATCGCAACAGATAATTGTTTCGCATTCAAACCTGACAATTCTCTTAAATAAACAAAGATTGCTCTTTTATTTAAAAAATCTAAATCATCTATTTTTTTAAATAGCGTAATAATTGCATTCAAGCACTGTATTTCATTTGGGTTGCTAATTTTTTTCATTATTTCTTGCAACAATTCCAACAATAATTTTTTATCTTCGTGATATATAGCTATGTCCTCTTGAGATTTCAAAACTTGTGAATGTTCTATGATTTTTTTCTCATTTGAACTTAGTCCGTATTCGTCATCGATACTAACATGCCTTATTTTATTTTTAGTTCTTTTTTTGCTTTGTATTATTAAGAAATTTTTAGCGCAAACATTAAAATAAGAAAAAGCTTTTGACCCTCTAGCAGGATCAAATTTTTCTAATATTTCATATAAAAAAGAAACGCAATCAGATTTTAATATCCTAAAGTGTTCTTTATCGCTAGAAAAACCATGTATGAAAATTAAATTTTCTGCCAATTTATCAAATGATTTTTTAATTTTATCGTCATAAATTTTGGACCTTTCTTTTCTATCTGCAGCATTCTGGTATTCAACAATTGCTAAATGTGCATCTTTTCCAAAATACTGGCTCTTTTTCCTACGTGTCTTTCTTTTTATTACTTTTTTCTTCAATTTCATTAAGCATCTCCATGTCATTTGTAAGCCTATTAGCAACATCTAATATCGCAACTCTGCTTTCTTTAATATTGCTAATAACCTGCCTGACTTCAACTGAATCAAAAAAAACCGGTTTTTCTATAATTTTAGTCATACTTTTGTATCTTTCATCCAATATGTCAAGGCAACTTTCTATTGATTCTTCTATCTGTAAAATAATAATAGAGAATCTATACAACTTATAACCCAACGCGCAACACAAAACTAACAAAATAAAAATACTTAGTATATATATAACATCCATTGTCAAACTCACAAATTTTCGAAAATATTATCATACATTTTTTTAATTTCTTTTTTATTAAAAGATTTTCTTACTTTATTTTTTAATTTTTCTGATTTTTCTTTTGCTTCTTCATAATTTCTGTAAACTCTCAATACTTGCTTTATGAAGCTTTCCCGCTTAGGATTGGCCCAGCGAAAACCTTCAAAGAAAACTCTATTGTCAATTCTTGACGGCTTAATTTTTTCTAAATTGTAATCCACAGCATAAAAAAGATCTTCGTCTAAAAATTCTAAATGACCTGACCATCCTGTTGCAACTATTGGCATGCCCACTACAGCTGCATCGATGATAGGCAAACCATAGCCTTCGCCTCTTGTAGCACTAACGTAACAATTGATGCTGTCTTTGTGATATAAAGATGCAATTTCTTTTGATGTCATTGTTCCATGCACTAAATTAATTTTTGGATATTTTCCTTTCCGAGATGCTCTTATAATATTACTGACTGCCTCTATTGATAATTGTCTATCAATTGTTGTGCCTTTCCCCATATTTGTTTTCAAGACAATACCAACGTCAGGATTGCCTTCAAAAGTTTCACACAACCACTTGATACAATTATATAAATTTTTTCTATCATTTTCTGGTTCTAACGCAGTTAATTGTGATATCACTAAAAAATTAAAACTAGAGCTAAATTTTAATTCTTCGACAGATGGTTCTATTTTCACAAAATCATTATCAAGCATAATAATGTCATGATTAAACCACTCAGGTACAACAGAGATTTTTGTCTTTGTTATACCGGTGTTTTTAATTACATTTTTTGTAAAAGTTGATGGTACTATAATGTGATCCATTTTATTACAATTTTCAACCCAAGCAGGATTGCATTTGTCTGTCTCTACGAAAGCAGATATACCTATATTTTTCTTCCCTAAAGAATTGTCCCATTCATCAGGTAGCTGTACTTGTATTGTGACATCATAAGGTGGCTGTTTTTGTTTTGATTTTCTCATAATCTTGCCGACTAAACCATTGTCAGTTTTTTCGTCAAGAAGCCAAGAAGTCCTTCCCCAATTTAAACATTCTACGCTTAAATCAATGTTGTTCTTGCTGTCTAACCATTCAAATATCTGTCTTGAATGTACACCATAACCGCTATTTGTGAGCAAAGGTGCCCTTAATAAAACTTTCAACTATTTCTCCTAAAGTTCAATTTTTCTCCACTTAACCTTATTGTTATTAAACTCTTCCAACGTAGACAACATTGTTTCGTGCCAAGCGTTGACTGTTTTTTCATGGCCGAATTCTTCATGAGCATATTTTAATACTTTATCACTTAATTTTTTTCTTTCATTGCTGTTAAGTTTGTACAATTTGTAAATTGCTCGAGCAACATTTTTGTTGTCAACATAGTCTTCATATATGTAAGGAACAGTTTGTGACCCTACAAGCGTTTTTAAGTCTATTTTTAATCCGACACCGTTTTGGCCGCCGTCTCTGCAGTTTTCAACTTGCCTTGTCAATCCTCCTGTTTTAGGCACAATAATTGGTGTACCTGTCATCATTGCCTCTAGTGTTGACAAGCCAAATCCTTCTGCATATGACATGCTCATACAAAAATCTGATATATTATACAGTACATTCATCTTTTCAAATTCTAAGCGTTCTTTTGAAAAGAAAACATTGTTTTGTATTCCTAACATTTCTGCTGCTCTAAATAGATTAGGCCCTTCATTGTCGTTAGGGTCAGTGTGCATTATTAACGTTGCTTTCTTGTGTCCTTTTTTTGCTTCCAAATCTTTTAGGAATAAACGCCATGAATCAAGAACGTCATTAGGTCTTTTTCTTTTTGCATTCCTATTGACCCATATACCTACAAAGTGATCAGTCCTATCACTACCTAGTAAAGACCTTTTATACTCTGCTATTTTTTGTTCTTTCATCCTGTAAAATATATTAGGCGGTAGTGAATGAGGCACAAAATTAGTTTTATTAGGATATCTGTCTTTTAACATTGTGTAAGTCATGTGTGAATGACAATTAATTAAATCTGTTGCTTGATAAAAAGGATTATTAAACTCAGGAAAAGGATAGTTATCCCAAACATGCCACCAGACAATTGGACATATTTGATGAATTTCATCTTCCATTTCAAAAAGCCAAACAAAAAAGCGAGGGTCTGTAAAAATAAATAACAAATCAGGTTTTTCAGTTGCAAGGGTCACTCTTAGCAATTCTGGTGTACCAAAACCATCAATTGGTTTTATTACTAAATCATCATTAACGACCACAGTTCTGTAATCAACGTGCTTCATCGCAGCGCCAAATTGCCTGAATGTCCAACAACCTTTTTCTATTAAACCAAATAATAAGTGCCTAGTTTGTGTACCTACTCCGCTTGTCGATAATGCATGGTCAGAAAGAACTAAGACTTTCAATTTTTTATTCATTTTTCCTCTTAACTTGATAATTTTTTTTATTATACACCATGCAATCAAGAGGTTTACTTATTTTTTATTCTTCTCCGTCATCGCCGATTGCATAGACAGGGCATTGCTCTAATGCTTCTTGGCATTCATCTTCTTCTTCTTCTGTTTCTGGCTGCTTGTAAACTACGTCATGTGTACCATCATCGCTTATTTTAAAATTATTAGGAGCGGCATAGACGCAAACATTGCAGAAAATACATTCTCGATCAACATAATATTTTCCTGGAACATTATCAGGATATTTATCATTTTTATCTGCCAATTACCACTCCTCTTTTTGACCTACCCAATCTTGGAATTGATCTTTTCCGCCTCGCACACCCCAGTCAGAATCAACTGTTAACTTTGATGATATTCCTCCTCTAGGGTTGCAGATCATAACCAACCTAAGCCTTGTTGGTTCATATGCCGCCATCATGTCGTCATATATAACATTAATTATTCGCTCATATGAGTAAATTTGTGATCTAAAAGCAAAAAAGTATTCTTTGAGTGATTTAAGTTCAATAACTTTATTACCTGGGTAGAAAGTAATGTAGAGATGTGCAAAGTCAGGTTGTCCGCGCACTCCTTCAAAAGTCAGTTCAGGTATTTTCATTTTTATTTCGTAAGACTCTTTTGACGGATTTGGAATTGATTTAAGTATATTTCTGTTTTTAGCCCAATTTCTTCGTTTTTTCATGTGCAATGCTCCGTATTTTTAAATTGACAAAATTTACAACTATTCCTATTTTTCAAAAAAAATTCTTTTTTTACATTTTTTATCATATTCCTCATTAATTTTAATCCTTTTTCATAAGTCTTAGGACCAACAGATACTTTGACGATATCACACACTTTTCCCTTCTTCCCACCTCTTTTTAGTAAAATAAATGCACAGCGTATATCTTTTAGATCAATATTATGCTTTTTTGCCCAAAAGTGCTTGTACAGAATCAATTGTGCCGTCATTCCTAGGTCTTGTTTTTTATCTCTTCTCCAGCCCCAAGCGCCTGCTGTTTTCCAGTCAATAATCCAGTACTCATGTCCCTTTCCACGTTTTTTAGGAACTTTAAGTACACCGTCTATGAAGCCTTTAAATGACAAATCGATATCCAAATCTTCTATTTTTTCATAGAGTTCTTCTTCTGCTTTAATGCATTCCCAACCAGGAAGCTCAGCATCTAAAAAATTTATTACTTCATCCCACATATTATTTGCCCATGTTTCCCACGTTGAAACAGGCTCGTGTTTATACCAACTAGGTTGTTTAGAATACCACGCCGGGTTTTCAAATCCAGCATTCTGCCAACTTTCTTTCATTTCTCCTATGATTTTATTACGATCAAGGTTCTTACCCTCTATTAACATCTCACAACCTTCGTGAACTGCTGTTCCAAAATGAAGATAAGGTGATTCTTCAAAAGTATCGATTTTATCAACGTAAGTTAACTTATGTCTGTATGCACATTCTTTCCATATTTTTATTTCAGAAAAAGAAATGTGTTGTTTTCCAGTTGGAAATTGTACATTTTTACTCATATTAAACTCCTAATATGATTATAACAAATTTGACAACTTTTTACATTATATGTAAAACTTCCTCTCAGATGTTTTAAGTTTGAATATATTGGGATCTTGATAAACCGAATCACCCACATAATGTGTTGTTGAAATTTCTTCGATAATACAACCATTTTTTGTACTAAATGAATGATCAACACCCTGTGGTATTAAGATCGGTTTTCCAGGTTTCATTTTTACAGCCTTACTGTTTAAAACTAAAACACAGTCGCCAGACAATAATTCAAAAGTTTCTTCCTTTTTAATATGATGATGAGTTGGATGTGACTGCTGTGGCTTCATTAATAGTATTTTTTTACAATACGCTCTATTTATCTTGTTAATAATAACACAACCTGTTTTGTCAAAATTCTCTAAACCGTAATGTGCAGAAATTTCAAATTTTGTTCCGTCTTCTATGGGGATGCCTGCTTCTAAGAGTGCGTTTGTGGCATTGCGCCTAATATTTTTCATTATTTTCAATTGTTCATGCGTAAAGCAATCAGATAACATTATCTTGTCATCTTTTTGCATATTACATGATATCCTTTTTCCTATGACTTGATCAATTTCAGCAACTGAGGCTTGTCCTTCCTGTAAAGGCATTGCATAATATAGGTCTGCCTCAGTTATCCTATGATCTTCTTTTAAGTCTTGCTTAAGGTAAATGCCACGCTTCAGATTTCTCAAAGACGCTTTTTGTTTTTCAGACTTTCCTGCCATTACTATTGAAACAAATTTTACTTCATCTATAACTTTTTGCATGTCAATGGATTTGCAAGAATATGCATTTAAAGAAATTATATCTGTTTCAACACCAACATGTTTTTCGATTATCTTGCAACCAATTGCTACTGCATACGGTACGATTGATTTTTGTAATGGGCTTTCATGAGTCGATATACCAATAGGTATGTCTTCATATCGTTCCATCATTTCTTTGATTCTATCTAAGTTAGAATATTCTAATGGAGTTGGGTAATCACCAACACAATGCATAAAAGATATATCTCTTGAATTTTTTTTAAAAAGTTCATAAACTCTATCTGTTGTATCAAAATCAGCGCCTGCTGTTGATATAATTATTCGCCTGTTGATTTTTGCCACTGCATTCAGCAAAGGCCAATCATCAACAGAGCAGCTAGCTATCTTAACAATGTCTATATCTAAATCTTTTAACCACATTAAAGATTCATTGTCAAATGGTGTTGCCATTGTTTTTAGGCCATTCGTTTTCGCAAACGATATTAGGTCAGCAAACTGTGCCTTACTAAGCCTAGTGCTATTAAACCGCTTAACATATTTTAAATCTGATTTTTGAAAATCCTTGTGTATAAAAGTGTCTAATTGTCTGAATTGAAATTTAATTGCTGCTACAATTTTATTTTTCTTTGCCAAATTAGCAAACTCTCTAATTATTTTTTTACCATGTTCTACAGAACCTTGATGATTATTTGCCATTTCAAATACGTAAAGCATTAATTGCCTCCTCTAAATCTTTTTTTGTATCTATGTCAATATTATATTCTTTTTCCATTATGAAAGGAATGCATTTATCTCCTACCATACAATGCTTGTTAACGATAGTTTCTTTTTTTACAATGTCAACGCATGCGTTTTGAGCATAAACTTGTTGTATCATTTGCCTAGGCATACTGTGATAAATGCTATCGCTGACTACATTTTTTGCAAATTTGCCATCAATTTGCCACATTTTAAAAGGATTAACTGATGTCTTAATCATGGATCTTAGTGAATCACATTCGTTGTAATTTTTTAAAAAGACATTATGCGCTGACATTATAATATCTTTTGTTATCATCGGAAATGTGGCCCTTAAATGAATTGCGTAATCATATTTTTCATAATTTTTAAAAAAATGAGCAAATGAATCAATATCAGGAGATAAATCTTGCGCAATATTACTTGGCCTAAGTATAGGAATTGCATTGTAATTTTTAGAAAAATCAAGAATTTCACTACAATCTGATGACACATAGACAGGTATACCTGTTTTTTCTGTAGCACTCAACACGTAATGTATTAATGGTTGACCACACACGTCAACCATGTTTTTGTTTTTAATTCCTTTGCTGCCTTTCCTGGCTAAAATTAATATGCAACCTTTATAAGAACTCAATTATTTTTTCCCAGATTAAATTTGAAACACTACTATTTAAAAAATGTTTTTTATTTTGTTCTGGTTGAGTATACTTCATTTGTTTTAAATGTTCAATATGGTCAAATAAATTATTACTAAAATACTTTTCTTTTGCCCAGCTGTATTTATTTTTCATGCAATGGATTGATTGTGAAAATGATTGTTGTTTGTCTAATTCTATATTGTAATATGGTATTTCAAGATTGTGACATTCAACAGCAGCAGTTGTGTATCCACCTATGCAAAAAATAGACTT
>MDTB01144057.1_pt1 | contig 47296 bp, 42 predicted proteins | sample 811161 | NCBI WGS metagenome assembly MDTB01 (sample SAMN05326650, study PRJNA326480) | marine metagenome | isolation source: seawater | place: Mediterranean Sea | collected 2009 | reverse complement strand
GCATATGTCTCACCTTTTTAAATTATGAAAAAATTTTTAATTTTAATATTTTGTTTTTTTACATTTGCTAAAAGCTTCGCTCTAGCCGATAGAATTAAAGATATGGCATCTATTGCTGGGGTTAGAACAAACCAACTTGTTGGATACGGACTTGTGGTTGGTTTAGCAAAGACTGGTGATGGAAGTGTTGAATTAACTAAACAAAGCATTGCATCTATGATCAAACAATTTGGTGTAATTGCATCAAATGCTGATATCAATGCATCAAACGCAGCTAATGTTATGGTTACGGCAACTTTACCACCTTTTGCTAAACCAGGACAAACCATAGACGTAACGGTCTCTACAATCGGAAAAGCTAAATCATTAAAAGGTGGTACTTTACTTATGACAGCAATGAAAGGTGCAGACGGTCAAGTATATGCTATTGCTCAAGGAAATTTAGTGGTTGGTGGATTAGGTGTTGAAGGAGCTGATGGCTCCAGTACCATTCAAGGAACACCTACTGTTGGACGAATTCCAAGTGGAGCAACCGTTGAAAAAATGGTAGCAACCACTTTCTTGGAAAAAAATAATATTGTTTTAAATTTACATCAAGCTGATTTTTCTCAAGCTGACAAAATCGCAGAAACAATAAATGATACATTTGGTCCTGAGGTTGCAACACCTTTAGACTCAACATCTATTAAAGTAAGAACACCAGAGAAACCATCTCAAAAAGTATCTTTTATAGGTTTATTAGAAAATTTAAATTTTGAACCGGTAACTCCTAAAGCAAAGGTCGTTGTAAACTCAAGAACGGGAACAGTTGTAATTGGTGGAGATGTTAGAATTTCTCCTGCAGCTGTTGCTCACGGAAGCTTGTCGGTGAAAATTCAAGAAGATACTAAACTTTTATCTGAGGGTACAGGTACTGTTGTTGGAACATCTGCGACTGTTGCAGGAACCACCGCTACAACCGCTCAAGAAACAAATATTGATGTTGATGAACAACCTGCAAGAGCATTTGTTTTTGACCCAGGAATTGAACTTCAAACTCTTGTGGATGCTTTAAATGAAACAGGAACAACTGCTACAGATATGGTAGCAATACTTGAGGCATTGAGAGAGGCAGGAGCATTAAGGGCAGAATTAATAGTGATCTAGGAATTTAATATGAAAAATAATGTCATAAGTAATATGAAATTCAAATTTGAAGATCAACTTAATACCCCTAAAAGTAATCTCAACAAAAACTCATCTTTACATGATGTTGCACAAGAATTTGAATCATTGTTTGTTTTTCAGATGTTAAAAAATGCAAGACAAGCCAAACTTGCCGACAATATACTTTCAAACAAAGGTTCGGAAACCTATCAATCTCTTTTGGATCAAGAGTTTTCAAAAATAATTGCTAAGGGACAAAATTTTGGAGTTGCAGAAGCGTTAGTTCGACAATTCGGAAAACACTGGAGTGCTAAGTAATGCCAAGTTTATTTGATATAGGTAAAAGTGGTCTTCAAGCATACAGACAGTCTTTAGCAGTAACAGGGCAAAACATTGCAAACATCAACACTGATGGCTACAAAAAAAGAGAAGCTTCTCTTGAAGAGGTGACTGGTGCTGGTGGTGGTGTTACAGAAATATCTGATCAAACTGGTCTAGGTGTCCGCGTTGAAAACATAAAAAGAGCCTTTGACGAATTCTTAATTGATAAGGTAAGACAAACATCTTCACTTTATGAAAAAACTGACACTTTTTTACAAGAGGTAAAAGATCTTGAAAACTTGCTTCTTCCAAGTGAAGCCAATTTAAGTAACTCAATAGGAGAGTTTTTTGGTTCATTGCAGCAAATAGCAGCAGCTCCCGATGATCAAGCACCCAGAGTTATTGCTATCGAAAAAGGTAAAGACTTAGCTGGACAATTCAATCTTTATGCAGACAGAATTGATGGATTAAAAGAAAAAATTTTTGATAAATCTAAAAATGCGGTTATCTCTGTAAATTTATTTTCTGAACAAATTTCCAGAATTAATGCAAAATTATTAGCATCTGGTGGTGCAGGAGACAGTTCAAACGCCTTGTTAGATCAAAGAGATCTTCTTATCGACCAATTATCTCAAGTTTGTCAAATATCAGTTAATTATATCAATAAAGGAGCAGCAGAAATACGACTAGGAAACACAGGATCAGGTCCTGTTATTGTTGAAGCAGATTCCTCACCTTCAAAAGGGAGTAATACAACTATTCCTGTAAATGTTATCGAACAAGGACCAAGATTACAACCGGTTGTAGGTTCTGGTAATGTAGCGACTAACCAAGTCCAAGGAGGAATTATTGCAGGTTTAGTTGATGCTTATGCCTTAGCCGACGATACACTAAAAGAGATTGATAATTTAGCAAGTATACTTTCACAAGAATTTAACCAAATTAATATGATAGGCCTAAATTTAGATGGAAACAAGGGAGAACAAATGTTCTCTGTTTCAAGTTTAGAAGCTGTCGAAAACCCAACAAATAGATCAAATGTTGGTGTTGCAATTTTTGTTACTGACCCCAGTAAAATAACTAGTGATGATTACAATGTTATTTACGACCAAAAAAATGATATTTGGACATTAACTTCTGAGTCACTTAAAACAACGGTTACTGGAACACAGTTAATTGAAACTGAAGGATTTAAACTTTCATTCTTTGGAAACGCTCTAGATGGCGATGAATTTAGTATTGTTCCAACTAGTGCATCTAAAGGTATGAATTTTTTACTTTCAAGGCCACAAGACTTTGCCGCAGCTTCTGCAACTTTAATTAGTTCTAGTTCGAGTAATCTTGGCACAGCAAAACTTGATGAAGTAGCACTTATAAATAAAGAAAATAAAACACAACTTTTAAATATCAATTCAGTTTTATCCAATGGTTTGAATCCAGTGACTGCAACTGAATTTTCAAAAGATGGAGGAGCTTTAATAATACCTACAGGAATGTCCTCAGTAAATATGAGCTCATACAAAACTCAACCCGAGATTCAGTTTGGTTTATCTTCATCAGATGTAACAGCAGCTACAAGTTTTACTGTTACCCTAGCTGATTCGACTTCTTTGACTGTTGATCTAACAGGAGTTACAACAATCGAAGAAATTGCTGATGTTCTAAATAGAAGTAGCGATGTATCAGGGAATGCACATAATTTTCGTTCGTTAGGTCTTTTTGCATCGGGTGGTGGTTCAACACTTACGATTGCAAGCAACAACCAAAACTTTTCAACTGGTGCTGTAAGCGCTGGTACAGTAATAAATGGAAATGTTAGTAACCCATCAATAACAGACGCTAGTCAAATTCAAATTTTTACAAGAGAAGGAAGACACCTTGCGGGGACAGTACTATCAACATCTGAAATTGCAGAATTTCTTACTGAAGAAAACGGTTTTAATTCTCAAGTTGAATATAGGGCTGATTACTTGAATGGAACTGACTCAGAAAAATACAGAAACATAGATATAGAAAGATCAACAACAAATGGTAATTATTTAATAAGCTACGGAGCAAATGGGGCGGCTGCTAGTGCTCAAAGAGCAGCTACAACTGTTCCTGCAAGTCATGTTAATGCAGCTTATACATTAACCGTAAATTCTACTTCAACAGGAAAGTCAGAAAATATCACCGTTCCTATTGAGTCATCAGCAGGATATGTAGCAGGGTTAATTAATACTAATGCAACAACTCTTGGAGTTGAAGCCAGTGCAATTACTAGAGTAAAGTTTCCTCCTCCAAAAAAAAATGGAGATATTTCTTTTACTCTTAAAAGTAAACCAGGCATAAATAATAGTGCTCCGATTTCAGCATCAGTGCTATCAACAAATTTAACAAATTTGGCTAATACTATAAATAATTATTCTGGAAGAACAGGTGTTACTGCTAATCTTTCAAGTGACAAAAAACACATTATTTTAGAAAATAAAGATGGCGAAGATATTGATCTATCAAATTTTTCAGGACCGGATACATTAACAACAAACACAACAGCCCTTGGCGCATCAGCTGGAACAACAATTACACACAACTCTCATGGACTTAGTACGGGAGATAAAATTATTTACACTGCGGGCGGAACAGCATTGAATAATCTCACTAGTGGTCAGACATATTACGCTATCAAAGTTAATGACAATAGTTTTAGACTTGCAAGCTCTGCCTCCAATGCATCAGGCGGAACAGCTTTGACAGTAGGTGGCGCAGGTGGAAGTGCAACAGATAAATTCACTCCTCCATTTAGTTTAGAAGTTTTAAAAAACGATTTTACAAGTTTTTCATCCCCAATTTCAATAGACATTGATGGTAATAGTTATAAAGCAGTAAAGCTTAGTGGTGAATTACAAATTGAATCTTCATCTGCTGTAAGCACTTCTAATGACGGAGGCTCAACAACAGTTACAGGTAGTCAAAATTCATTTAGAGATGGGTTTTATAATATTAAAGATTCTTCAACTGGTGAAGTGAAAACTTTAACACCTGTAGTTCTTGACGGAGACTTTTCAGCCAGCCATCCTAATGGTTTAACTTCATCTAGTTCGATTTTATCTTTTGGACTTTCACTTCCAGCGACAGGAACAGGAACTTCTTTTTCAACAACTCTTAATGCTTCAGGATTTGATAATCTTTCAACTGCAGAAGTCTCAAAAAAATTAGCTGAAGGTTTAAGAACAAACAGTCCATCAATAGAAGTGTTGGGAAAATCACTTACTAATGTTCCCGATGATGGCTCAAGTTTTAAAATTAATCATGATGGATTAACATACACATTAACAATGGAAAATGGTGAAGTTATTGTATCAGGAGGAGAAAAAGACCTTTTAACTGCCTACTTTGAAGATGCGGACCCTATTACAGTAAACACTACATCCTTAAACGGAGCTCAAACAATTACTTCCACAGAGCATGGTTTAGAAACAGGTGACGCTGTGACTTATAATGCTGCTGAAAAAGTTACGGTTGATACAACACAATTTAATTCAACAATAACAATTACTGCTAATGATCATGGTTTCTCAACAGCTGACCCAATTGTTTATAAGGCAGGAGGTAGTATACCCATATCAGGACTCACGGACGGAACAACTTACTTTGCAATTAGGGTTGATGCAAATAATTTTAAGCTTGCTACCACTGGTGGAAATGCATCTGGGGGAACAGCATTAACAATTACTGGTGGAACCGGCGGAAGTGTATCTGATACTTTCTCAAGTCCACGAGCAGGATTGACAGATGGTCAAACTTATTTTGCTATTAAAGTTGATGATCACAACTTTAAAATAGCATCTACATATTCATTAGCTACTAATTCCTCTCCTTCCCCTCTTACAATTGGAACAGGAAACATAGGGGGTAATAGTGCTGATACATTTGATCCTGGAAAAAACCTTTATATATCTGCCGGAAAAACTATTTCAGCATCTCAATTTTCATTCCCGGTTGACTCAACAAATGATACTAACGCTCTCAAATTTGGAATGGAGCCTTCACAAGTTGAAACGACGATAACAGGCTCAGAAATTACAACACCGTCGGGGAGTGACTCAACTCATTTTCACATCACAATAGATGAGAACACAGCTCCAATAGGTGTTTTTGTAAGATCTAACTCGAAGACAATTAACACTTCAGGTGTTGGTGGATCATCAACAACATTAACATCTACAAATCATGGTTTTAAAACTGGTGATAAAATTAAATATACAGCAGGTGGCACTGCACTAAATGGTTTAACAAATGGAACTTCCTATTATGCAAAAGTAATTGATGCCAATACATTCAGCCTTGCATCATCATTTGTTAATGCAACAGAATCACCAGAAACATTACTAAGCTTTGGTGGAGGTAATGGACATACCGGAGATACTTTTGCAACGGTTTATGCTAATGCTTACTTAAATGATGATTTTACAACTCCTGCCTCATCCGTTGGAATCTCTGCTGAAATTAATCAAGTAGACGACACCAAAGCACAAATTTCAATTATTAAAGAAGCAGATAAAAATAATATCACAATTAATACGGTCAGTTTTGGTGATGGAGCAAGTGCAGAAAACTTTGGTTTTAAAACTAACCAGATGCGTCTTAATGTTATTGGTGACGATATTAAAGTTCAATCATTTAGTACAGATTATAATGCCTCTTCAGCCGTAAGTATTGATATTCCTAGTAACAGCACAAAATCGCTTATAGGAAATAACTTATCAATTTCTAATCTTCCTCCAGAAGAAGATTTAATCATATTAATGACAGGAAATGGTTCACGTAAAGTCGCAGCAAACTATGGTGAGATTCTTTCTAACCCTACAGAATCTGAATATAAACTCGTAATTGATTCAACAAATAATAAAAAAGTTGAAATTCTTGATGCTACTACTAATCACTCGATCGCAACTAGACTAATTCCTGATGATGGAATAATAACAGCAGTTGGTAAATCTTTAAGATTTACAGGTGAGGCATCTTTAAACGACACTTTTAACATAAGTAACAATAACAAAGGTATTGGTGATAACAGGAATATACTGAAGATGATTGATCTTCAAGAATCGGATGTAAATGGATTAAATTCTGGAAGTTTCCAAGATATTTTTAATACAACTGCTGCTCAAATTGGATCAGAAGTTAGGAGTGGACAATTAGCTGTTGAGGATGCTGAAGCATCAAGAGATGAAGCAAAGTCATTAGAGGATGAAAGAGCTGGTGTCTCTTTAGATGAAGAAGCTGCTGCTTTAATTCAATTTCAACAAGCATTTTCTGCTAATGCAAGAATAATTCAAACGGCAAGAGAACTTTTTGAATCATTGATGGTAGTAGTATCAAAATAGGAGGATGAATAATGACTTATACTAGAATGAGAAACCAAGAACTTTCAATAAAAATCAAACCCATCAACTCTGCCTCGAATATTTTATATGAACCCGACTTTATATTTAAAGATGTAAAACAATATTTAGAAAAAAAATATCCCCATGAATTATTAATTGATTCACAAGAAAAAGTAGGAATTGATTTTTTTACAAAAAAAATGTTGAACAATGAAAATTTCACATTTGTTAAATATGGTGACGGAGAAATTTTATGTATGATTGGTGGAAAAGGAGAAAATTGTGACCATCATCCCTACTCTGAAAAACTAAAAAAAGAATTAGAAAAATCATTTGTGAAATTATTACGGCTTTATGATGATGTTTATTTAGCTGAATGGGTTGATAACTTAGTCAAAACTAGAGAAAGTTATGTTAATGTGAATGGGTTAAAACCAAAGTTTGCTGATTACGAATGCTTTCTAACTTTGAAAGAAAACTTAAATGATAAAAAGTTACTTAACTTTTATACATTACTCAAAAAAACCAAAAGAAAAAAAATATTTGTTGGACCCAAGAAATTAAAAAGAGTAACAACAATGTTAGGAATAGATAACTTCGTAGAAGTACCTATTATTAATGCTTTTTCAGACTATGATAGAGTGATGGATGAATTAGTACACATAGAGGTAAATGACAACAATATATACATATTGTGTTGTTCCATGATGTCATGCTTAATTTGTAGTGATCTAAAAGAAATAAACAAAAAAATTACGTTATTAGACGTGGGAAGCGGTTTAGATCCTATTTTTGGAGAAAGAACAAGACCTAAGCAGCCTTCAGAGGAAGAATGTTTTGAATACTTTAGAGATTTACTACCGAAAAACCATAATTTTGAAAAAAAACAAAAAGCAGTTACGATGTTAAATAATTCAGCCCCTGGTTTTTAACATTTTCTCTTTTTTATGAGTAGGCATAAATATTGCTAATATATATTTATGAAAATCAGTAATAGATTATTTAACGATCAACAGATTAAACAATTCTCTAAGCAAATGGAGAATATTCAGAATGTTCAAAGTAGAATTTCTTCAGGTAAAAACATAATTTTTGCCTCTGACGATCCTGTTGGTGCAGTTGAGTTATCTGGCTTGAATGATGTAACCACTAGAATTGATCAATTTTTAAAAAATAGTGATTTAGCTTACGATAGACTTCAGTTAATGGACAGCACGCTTGAAGGAGCTAAAGATATTTTCATGAGGTGTAATGAACTATCGATTCAAGCTTCAAATGATATTCTAAGCGTTGGAGATAGAGAGGCAATCGCACTTGAATTCGATGAACTAAAAAAAGAACTATTGTCTCTTGCAAACATTCAAGATTCAGGTGGCAGTTTTATATTTTCAGGATATAAAACACAAACACAACCATTTCAAATAAATTCATCTGGTTTAATTGAATATAAAGGTGATAGAGGAGTTTTAAACCTACAACTTTCTGAGAGTCGTTTAGTTGAATCAACAATTGATGGAGGAACAGTGTTTCAAGACATCGTTACAAGTGCAGGTGTAAGTACAGATTTATTTGCTGCTATCGATAATGTTAGTCGTTCAATTAGGACTGCAACAGGTGGAGTTGAGACAGCAAAAACTGACTCCGGTTTAGCTAAAATCACTCTAACCAACCAAAATAGAGGAACATATGCTTTTACCATAACATCAGGAAGTAAGTCAGCTGATATTTCAGTTGATATTACCGGTAATGATTTATCGGATGTAGCAACCTTAATAAATGCAGCTGATTTGGATATTACAGCAACACTTGAAGATTCAAACACAACATTAAAACTAGTCAACAATTTTGGTTATGACATTGAAATGGGTAGTGTACAAATCCCTGATATCGATAAATCACAAGAATCTCCAACATCTTTTTTTAATTTTCAACCAGTTGATGCATCGAGCAATCCTCTAGGTAATTCTCAAACAGTTTATGATTTTGATCAAACTATTGCGAGTAGACTTGATGAATTAGTTGTTATTCAAAACCATCTGGCTAATCAAAGGGCAAAGGTGGGGGCTAGACTAAACTCTGTAGAACGTCAGCAAGATATAATGAACGAAAGAAAAATACTAGTAGAAAAAGATGTAAGTGAACTTGCTGATGCCGATCTTTCTCAACTTGTTACAGAACTCCAGACGATGCTAACTTCACAGCAAGCTTCTCAAAAAGCTTTTGTAAGAATCTCACAATTAAATTTATTTGATATGATTTCTTAAAGTAGATTATCTATTGAAAGATCTTGAGCTATAATTTCACCTAAACACATTAACTCTTCCTGATCTTCATTTTTAATTGTCCATCCTACAGGAGCCTTATCAACAGTCCCTGCCCTCATGGCAAAGACAAAAGCTTTAAAATTTTTAACTGTTTCTTCTACGGAATAATTCTTTTTTTTATCGCCTGTGAAAGCATTACCAAAAATTCCTTTTAATTTTCTTTCACCTCTAATACCATCAAATTTTAGGCGATTATAAATAAAAAAATTAGCTTTATCATGAGCTTCATACTGTGGTTTTTTTTGTTCAGATAAGAATCTTAAAATTTCCTCAGTGGGGTGACTAATCTCTACTTCAGAAACTTGTCTATAATGTTCAGTCAATCCTTTACTGTAACGGTCGGAAAGTATTTGTAAAGGTAGGTCTTTCATTAAGAAATCATGAATTGCTAAACCTACGCAAATTTCGTATACAAATTCAGGAGCAAAAAGTTTATCGTCAGTCATTTCAACACTAAAAATTTTTTCAATAATATCCTTTTTTTTCTTTTTATCAATAACTTCTAAACATCTTTAATATATTGATATGATTTTAGCGCCTTTTATTATTTTCGTCTATCTAAACAAATTTTCAATATGTCGTTTAGTAATATAACTTTTACGTTTTTGGAAAATTACAAAAAAGTTAATGGATAAATAATAAGGTAATTAATTAAAAAAGGAGATGGATAATGCCTTCAGTTTCTAATATCGCCGTTGGTGCTGCTATGGCGGGTGCTGCCGCTTCAAAGGCACGCCACCAAATGAATGAATCTATTGCACGATTATCTACCGGAATCAGATCTATGTATGGTGGTGATGCCGCTGGTCAATCAGTTGCGAATTCATTAGGTGCCAAAGGTGCAAGTTTTGCCGTTGCTGCTCGTAATGCAGAGGACGGTATTTCCTATCTACAAGCTGCTGAATCTTTACTTTTAGAAATGGCTGCTTTAACTACTAGACTTCGTGAGTTAGGTATTCAATACGGTAACAGAGCTTTATTAACCTTAACTGACCAAGCTGCCTTAAATGCTGAGGCTTCGGCTATTGGTGATGCGATTGATGGAATCGCAGATAATATTAAGTTTAATGGTGTTGCTTTAGTTGGTACTGCGACAGCTATTGAAATTGGTATCAACGATGCAGGTGATACTGCTACAGTTGGTACTGCAACTACCATTGCAGTTACAAACACTGACCAAATTACTGGTGCAAATGGTGTTGATGGTAGTGCTGATTCTGCTCTTGGACAAATTGCAGAGTCACTTGGTAATGTTGCTGCCGGTATGGTTTCGTTAAAAGGATATCAAGCGTCGGCTTCTTCATCTGCGGCCAACTTAAAAGCTGCTGCTGCTAGAATACAAGACACTGACTATGCTCTTGAAACAGCTAATCTTACGAAAGCTGCAATATTAAATCAGTCTGCGATGGCTATGGTTGCCCAAGCTAACCAAGCTCAACAGGCAATATTAACCGTTATACAATAACATTGAAAAGGAGATAAATAATGCCTTCAGTTTCTAATATTGCAATTGGGTCTAACATGGCCGCTTCCGCTGCTAACAAAGCGCGTCACGGAATGAACGAGTCAATTGCACGACTATCAACTGGTATAAGAGCTATGTATGGTGGTGATGCTGCCGGTCATTCGGTAGGTACTGTTCACAGTGCTCAATCTAAATCTTACTCGGCTGCTTCCAGAAACATTGAAAATGCTATTTCATACTTACAAACCGGGGAATCTATTCTTTTAGAAGTTGCTAATTTGGGACAAAGAATGAGAGAATTAGGTATCCAAGCTGATAATGCTGAATTACTAAGTACTTCTAATAAACAGATTGCTGCCATGAATGCAGAAGCTAATTTACTTGGTGATTCTGCTACTAAAATTGTTGACTCAATTAAATTCAACGGTGTTGAAGTTGTCGGAAGTGCCAGTGCCACAGAGGCAAAACTTGATATTGTCTATACTGGTGATGCATACGATACAACATACGAAACGGGTCCAGCGACAAGTATAACTGATACTGCTGACCTTGCAACTGCGGCTGCTGCTACTGCCGAAGCGGATACTCTTCTTGGAGAGGTTGCTACGGCCTTAGGTAATATTGCTGCAGATCTAACAGCTCTAAAAGCCTTCCAAGGTGCTGTTAGTTCAACGTCAGCAAACTTAGCTGCGGCTGGTGCCAGAGTAATGGACACTGACTATGCTACAGAAACTGCTAGTTTAACTAAAAATGCAATTTTAAACCAAGCAGCTTTGTCAATGGCAGCTCAGGCTAATAATGCTCAGTCAGCTATATTGTCAGTTTTACAATAATAGTAAATCTAAGCAAAAAAATATAATGGGGAGTTACCTTAATTGGTTTCTCCTCATTTTTTTTATATAAAAAAGCTTCAAAAACTTCATTTTTTTCAATAAAACTTAATTTATACCCAATTGTTGTGTGAAAAAAAACTCAATTAAGTATTACTAAACCTTCTATATTGTTAGTCATCTAAAGCAATAATACAACATATTGTATGTTTTTTGGTTAAGGGATTTTTTTACCTTCTAGCTTTATTTTTGGCATTCAAATTGCAGAATTTCCTTTGGAAAATTATATGAACAAAACGGAGAGAATATAAGATGCCGGGAATAAATACAAGCATGGGGACTTCAGCTTCAATGAAGAGTCTCCTAAAAACAGAAAGGGAAATGCTCTCAGCAATGGAGAGAATCTCTTCTGGTAAAAGAATTAATAATGCAGGCGATGATGCTGCTGGTGCAGCCATCAGTGATAGAATGTCTGCTACAATTAGAGCACTCGATATGTCAATTAGAAACGCTGCTGATGTTTTATCAATGGCGCAAGTTGCCGAAGGTGCATTAGATGAACACTCCTCAGCTCTCCAAAGAATTCGTGAATTATCTATCCAGGCCGCAACCGACATCTTAAATGCAGAACAAAGAGTTTATTTACAAACAGAAGTTAATCAATTACTAAGCGAAATGGACAGAGTATCAAGAGATACAACTTTTAACGAAATTGCTGTTCTTGATGGTACATTTGCTGATAGACGCTTTCAAATTGGGTCTCATGAAAGAGAAAAGGCAGTTATTTCTGTTGCCAATATGAGAAATGATATGCTTGGTGCATACCAGGCATCAACAGAACACACAGCAGGAGAAACTAACCTTGCAGCTAATGTGACTGCTGGAGCTAGTGCAGCAGGTATTGCCAGTAAAGTTGCAGATGCTGATAATTTTAATATTACAGGATTATTAGGTACAGCAACAGTAGATGTATTAGCTGGTCATACTGCTAAAGATATTGTTGAATTAACAAATGACAAATTTGATAATACTGGTGTATCAGCTACTGCAACAACAACAGTTAAGTTACAAGTGACATCTTCTGTTGGAGGCATGCAAGGAACTGGAAAAGTTGTTAGTATGAATATTTATGGAAAAAATTCAACTGCACAGTCAATTACAGCACAAATTGGTATAGGAGCTTCACTTGCTACATCAGATTTGACTGATTTAAGAGATCAGTTTAATGCGTATAGTGCAACTACTGGAATTTCAGCTCAATTAAGTGCTGACAAAGCATCATTGATGCTTGTACAAGATGAAGGCTTAGATATTGTTATTGAAAATGTTGATTTTGCTGGTGTTACAACTAACGTTAATACTACTAAATTTGTTGCAACATCATTTGATCAAGCTCAGGCAGTTGCAGGCTCAGCAATTGACATTACTGATTCATCATATTCAACAGCTGCAACTGACAGTTTCAGAGCAAGTGGAATTGTTACATTTCACTCATCACAATCATTTTCAATTGTCCCAGCTAATGCTAATGGTGGTGTTTTTGAATCAACAGCAATTGCGTCAAGTTTGAACAAAATTTCCACGATTAATGTCACAACAATGGCTGGTGCTGTTGATGCATTAAAGGTTGTTGATAGAGCTCTTGATAGAGTTCACATGGAAAGAGCAAAATTTGGAGCTTTAATGAGTAGAATGAATGTAGTAATTGATAACTTAACAACAATTTCACAGAGTCAGAGAGCTTCTAAATCAAGAATACTTGATGCTGATTTTGCAAAAGAATCTTCTAGACTTGCTAAGTCTCAGATTCTTCAACAATCAGCTATGAATATGATCGCTCAAGCGTCTAGAACAATGCAAAACGTCCTTGTTTTATTTCAAGGATAAATGAAGTTATTCTCTGGTCGTTTATATTGAAGAGGTTAAATGACTAAAACTGAAATTTTATCGAATATAGGTGTTGGATCAGGAATCAACACAACCGAACTAATAAAAGCTCTTGTTGACGCTGACACCGCCCCTCAAAAAGAAAATCTAGATAATCTTGAAGAAAAAACCAAAGATAAAATTTCAACTTTTGGAATTTTAAAAAGTAATCTACAGGATTTTAAAAATATCTTAAAAGATATACAGTCTCAACAAGAATTTGGGTATGTTGGAAGCTCATCAGATACAACTGTAGCAACACTAACTGCTAGTGGGAGCGCAGCAGGCTCAGATATTAATTCAAGTTTAACAGTCACTACATTAGCAACAAGCCATACTTTAACTGGTCCCTCTCTTGCTTCCCCCTCCTCTACAGTTGGGCAAAGAAATATAACAATTGATTTTGGAACCTGGTCTGCTGATCCAACGGCAAGTGGTGGACAAAGTTTTACATCAAATGGACAAAGTCAAATTTCTGTTGCAGCAACTTCATCCACTACACTTACTGATTTAAGAGATGCAATTAATAGTGCAGCTACTGATTCTGATAGTGATGGAACTAAGGATGTACAAGCCTCAATTATTTATGACGGATCAAATTACATGCTTATGTTAAAAAGTGAATCTGGTGCAAGTAATGAAATGAAGGTCACTGATAGCCATGCAACTCCAGCCTACGCTTACGATACCACTGATGGTGCTCAACTAACACAAAGAGTGGCAGGGGTGAACTCTGCTTTTACTGTTGATGGAATATCAATGACAAGGTCATCAAATCGTGTGGATGATCTGTTTTCCGGTTTTACTTTGGATCTTAAAAAAACTTCAGGTAGCCCTATAACAATTTCTAGCAGTGTCGATTTGGATGGCGTAACAAATCTTTTGACTGGGTATGTCGAAACTTATAACCAACTCATGCTTAATTTAACCGCAATGGGATCAGATGATCCTACTGATAGTGAAAATGATGGTGCTTTAATAGGTGACAGTACATTAAGAGAGATAAGAAGTGAACTTAGAGAAATGTCATCAACAGCTATAAAAGGCTATGAAGGCGGGCCCTACTATCTTTCGTTCCTTGGGGTGAAAACTAATAGAGATGGTACCCTTAATTTTGATAAAAGCCAAATGGAGAATCAATTTAAAGCCAGACCCGAAACAGTTAGAGCTTTTTTTACTAACAACTATTCCACAAGTAACAGCAATATAGACATCACAGCCTTTGACTTTACCACTACAAAACCTGGATCATATGCTTTCGCAACAAATGGTTCCACACACACAATAGGAGGTGTATCAGCTACAAAAAGTGGCGATAACTATAGTGTTGCTAGTGGTGATCCTCAAGGACTTCAAATTACTGTCGCTAATGGAAGTGGTGTAACATCGGGAACAATATATTATGGTAAAAGTTTTATTAATCAAGTCACAGATAAATTAGATGTTTACTTAAAATTTAATAGTATTCTAGATCAAAGAGTTAATAATTTAAATGATACTCTTACTACAGTTGCTGATAAAAGATCAGCTTTAGAGGGCAGAATAGAAAGTCTCACACAAAGATATGCCCGTCAGTATTCAGCGATGGAATCAACGGTAGCTTCTTTTCAAGAAACTGGCAATATGTTGACCGCAATGCTTGAAAAGAAAGACTAATCTCCTAAAATCTTTTTAATTATATCTTTTCTTATTTTTTGCAAATATGACGTTGGAAATAAGGCTCTATCTCTATTAAAGTCATCCATAGGATTATCAGAAAAAGACGAATGGAGGCCTTTTTCATCTTTGTCTCTTGCAAAATGCTCCAAATAAGATGTTTTGGTTTGAAGAAAAGGAATTCCTAAAGACGCAGGCCAGTAATAGTCAAAACCATAAAGTGTTTCATAAACAGGATTTTCATCAATAAATTTTACCATACGAGATATCATTGATCTATCAAAACATTGGCTTACTCCTGGACAAGTTTTTCGAATAGATATTACATCATTATCATGAATAATATTTTTTGGCTGATTATGAAAAATGCTGTTAAAAAGGCCAATGGGTAACTTTTCGTGTTTTTTTTTACTGGAAGTTTCGTAAATAGTCCTTAAAATTTGTAAAAAAGTAGGGTCATGTATGGTATCATTATCAGTCATATAAAAAAGATCAAAGTTCTTATAAATATGCTCAAAATCCCTGATAGCTCTTGCTCGCGATCTTTCAATCCCCCCATTAATCCTAAACCTTAAAACATTTTCAGAATATTTTTTTAAAAATTTTTCATCATAAGTTGTTGAGGCGTCATCATAAATTGACAAAAAAGTTGAGCCATCATTATCAATAATATTTTTTAGGTTTTCTAAACAAAGAGTGGTGATTTTTTTTCTATTGTAAGTGGACAATGCAATGAAAATTTTTAGCATTAAACAAATCCTCTATAAGTCGTTGAATATAGTGTAACTTTATTAAAGGATAATGTAATGGAAAAAAATGAAAATACTTTAGTTAGTAGTAAGCAAAAAAAAGCGGTTAAAGTCGTTGAAAAACTATTAGCTGCAATGCATAAGGACATTAAAGAGCTAAATGAATTAAAAGATATTGAAAATAATCTTGAAACAATCAAAGAGAAAACAGTAAGAATATCTAAAATTTGCATTGCTTTACAAAGTTCTTTGGATCTGAAACAAGGTGGTCAAGTGGCTTCAAACCTTAATCATCTTTATCAACATATAAGGTTTTCAGTTGCAAGGGTTATCGATGATAATGATTTTTCATATCTTCAGAGTGCACAAAAAGTAACAGCTGAGCTCACAGAAGGTTGGTCAAAAGTTTCAACTGCGGCTGCTTAAAGAACTATTAATAATCTTTTGGCAATCCTCTATTGGTTTTTTCCAATCATCAAATTTTTCCTGCCTAAGAAGGCTAACAGATGGATACCATTCTTGATTATTCTTTAATCCCCATCTGTAGTCAGGAACCTTAGGTAGGAATAAAAATGTTTTCTTATTCATTGTTCCAGCTATATGAACAAGCGATGTGTCCACTGTAAAGATCATATCCATTTTATCTATAAAATATGCCGTATGCATAAAATCTTTCAAATGATCTGTACAATCGTGTACGTTTTTAAGTTTTTTCAAAAATTTTATATCATTTTCTTTGTAAACCTTTTGAATGACAAAAAATTCTACGTTTGACGTTTCAAAAATATTTTTAAGTAATTTAAGATCAATACTTCTGTTTAAATCTCTGAGATGCTTTGGACTCCCGCTCCAGGCTAATCCAATCTTTAATTTTTTTGTGTTAACCAGTTTTTTTACACTACTTTTAATTTGTAAATCTTTTTCTTTAAATCTACTAAAATCAACTCTTAGTGGATCATTTAGTCTTAGTTTCTGAAAATCTGACATTAGCCAAGGTAAACTCATTAGAAAGGCTCTATAGTCAAATATTTTAGTATCAGGAATTGAACTTGTAAGCTCAATATCATCAAGATCTGGTGATAACCTAAAAAAACCTTTTAATTCTGGTGAACAAGCAAATGTAATATCGTATCCAAGGTTTTTTAATGGTTTTAAATATCGGCTAAACATAATATCATCACCAAAACCCTGCTCTCTTAAAATAACAATCTTTTGATTTGAGTTTCTGGAAATATTTTCTTTAAATATTTCTTGTATAGCTGACCCACCGTAATGACTAAGATATTGATCTTTATCCCTTTCTTCAAAGGATTTCCAGCCTATTGCATCATCACCTTCAAGAAGATTTAAAAGTGCAATATTAAAGTTTCCCCAATAAGAAGCTTTATCAATGGTTAGAGCTTTTTCATAATATTTTCTAGCTTCTTTAAACTTAGCCTGTTCAAATTTAATAACACCAATTCCTAGAATTGAAGTTGTATTTTCGGAATTAATGGCTAATGAGGTTTCAAAAGATTTAAGAGCCATATCAAACTCTCTATTCAAAAGATAGGCAGTTCCTAGACCAGACCAAGCCGTATCAACCATTGGAAGTTTCTGAACACATTTTGCAAATAGCTCTAAGCCTTCTTCTTTTTCACCGGTTTTAAAGGTCATTAAATTTGCTAAATCAAACATTATTAAGTAATGATCAGGAAATTGCTTGTTAGCTTTTAATAAGAGTTTGTACTCAAGGTTTCTGTCTATTTCTCTATAAATTTTAGCTAGCATTAGGTAAGGCTCAACAAAATTAGGGTCCATCTTAATTATTTTTTTAAAAGCCTCAATTGGTCTTTCATAATTAACTTGAGGAGCAGTTCTATTGGCTAATGCTAATTCGTGAAGACCCATGGCATAATTGGCGTAATTACTTGTTTTATTAATTGTAATAATCTGCTCAGCGATCTGAACAGCTTTTTCTAAATTATTACTTGAGTGAGGGTTACCTAATATTTGTTTTAACTCTTCTTCCAAAGAGTGATGTGATCTAACTTTCATATAAAATCCTTTATTTTGGTAATAAATCTTACAATTTTTATGCCAATTAAACAAAATTGAAAGTTTGTCGTTATATAGTCTTTTGGAGGATTAATTTTGTCAAATATTTCTGTGCCAGCCTCAAGTGCTATTCCTATCGGTAGCCTTCGCAGGTTAACAAGAACCCTTCATGATTCTATATCAAGAGTAGCCACAGGTTTGAGAGTACTTGGAGGTAATGATGCCGCATCTGAATCACTAGCCAATACATTGAATGCAAGAGCAAAAAGCTTCAAAGCAGTTGAAACTAACACTGCATCAGGTTTAACTCTGTTAAATCTTGCAGAGTCTGCTTTATTAGAATTAAATGATTTAGCAACAAGGCTTAAAGAAGTAGGTATTGCTGATACGCAAACCTATAATACAGCCTCTGATACAGCTGCCCTTAATTCTGAAGCCATTTATATTAGTGATACCATAGATTCAATAGTTAGCTCTTTGACTTACAATGGAATAAATATTTTGGGTACGTCAGCAAAAACATTTAATATTGGGATAAGCGATGCTGGCGATACTCAGCAAATTAAATCAACAATTGGAATAGCAGCAACCGATATTAATGATGCAACCAATGCTAATAATTCTATGGACACAACAATAGGTGAGATTACTGAATCATTAGGATCAGTTGCAGGAGGTTTTGCATCATTACGAGCCTATCAAAATGTAGCAACTACCACTGCCGCTCATTTATTAAAAGCAGCCTCAAATTTACAAGACACTGATTTTGCTGAAGAAACAGCAAAAATTACGAAGCAATCACTTTTCAAAAATTATGCAACAGCAATGGTTGCAACAGCTAATGCTGAAGAAATGGAAAAACTTAAATTATTAGCCTAAACAAATGATTATAAGGTCGTTAATTATGGTAGAAATTATAATAAAGAAAGGTTAATGGATAATGGATAATTATAACGATATAGCAGTTAAGGAAACCAAGCTTGAAAAAAAGCAAACTCTTGTGGATGATACCATTAAAGTTGGTAAACTTTCGCAATATGAAATAATTAAAAAAATGCTTGATGGGTTGGTCTTAGAAATCGAAGAACTGAAAAAAATTCTTTTTACAGATCTTGCTGTAACAAATGTCTCCAAAGAAAAAGCAGAAAAAATATCTAAAATAGCCTTCACACTTCAAAGTTGTTTAGATCTTGAGAACAAAAATGAAATAGCTGAAAATTTAAATTGGCTTTACAGATTTATTAGATACATGAGCAAAAGAATTCAAGATAATGAAGACATGAATTATGTTCAACCGGCTTTTAAAGTTGCTACTGAATTAAAGGAAGCCTGGGACGATATTCCTCAAGAGTATCGAAAAAACTAATTACAAATTTATTAATTTAAAAATAGAAAAACTCCCCTCTAAAGTTATACTTTACTGGGGAGTTTTATGTTTTTATCAATAATTATAACTCTTGTTTTAGGTTCAATAATTGGAATCATTACTTCCATGAGCGTATACGGGTTTATAAGCTTGGTGAAATTTCTCACCAACGTTTTTAGAAACCCTGAACGAAATTTTGAAACTATTAACGCCTTATTTACCAATACAAGTGAATTTATACTTTTTATAATTCTGATTCCTTTTGCAATAGGTTTAATAGTTGGAATTTTAAGAGAAATTGCCTTAGGTGATCGATGGCACGGTCCTCCAGATGTAATATTAGCAACCCATTCTGAAAAAAAACCCCTTGATATTAAATCTGGTTTTATAAGTTCATTTGCCTCAATTCTTTCAATCTCTGCAGGAGGGTCAGTTGGGCAATATGGCCCATTAGTTCATTTTGGGGCAACAATTGGAGCAGAAATTAACAATTTATTTCCGAAAAAAACACAGTATGACATTGTAGTTGGTGCAGGAGTAGCATCTGCAATTTCATCAGGTTTTGGGGCTCCTTTAGCAGGATTAATTTTTGCACGAGAGGTCATTCTTCGTCATCAATCAATGGCATCATTTGCTCCAATACTTGTCGCCTCAATTGTTTCGTATGTTTTTACTAAAAGTGTATTTGGAATAGAGCCTATATTTTTAGGAAGCATTGGTGATATTGAATCTTTATATGACTTTCCTTTCTTTATAGCGGCAGGTATAATCTGTGGTTTTATCTCTATAATTTATATGAAAGGATTAACACACCAAAATTTTTTTCCAGATATTTCAAAAATTAAACCAGTTTTACAACCAGCAATTGCTGGGTTAATTTGTGGATTTGTTTCTTTATATCTTCCTCAAGTAATTGGACTGGGAACAGAATCAATAAGAGAAATGATTGAAGGTAAAATTAATTTACAATATGCAGTTTATTTTCTATTTTTTAAATTACTCTTAACGGTAATTTGTTTGAGAATGGGATTAATTGGCGGTGTATTTGCGCCTGCCCTTTTTATCGGCGCCAGTATTGGAGTCATTTTAGGTTTTTTCTTTCAACAAATTAATCCTGAATTAGATCTGAACCTACTAACTGTAGCTTCAATGTCAGCATTTGCTAGCTGTGTAATTGGGGGACCCGTTGCAAATATGATGATAATTTTAGAACTTACATCAGATTATGAAGCAACACTTGTAGCTGGATTAAGTATAGTTTTTGCCTCTTTAATTTCCTATAAAGTAATTGGACAATCGGTTTTTGATAGAGTTCTGTTAAATAAAAAAGTTGATTTAAAAGTTGGAAGAGAAAATATAAAGCTTCAACAAATTGAAGTTTCAGAAATTTCCCATAAAGATTATTGTTCATTATCTTTAAAAATGAATGTAAATGAAGCAATTAAAAAAATGGTGAAATTACAAAAATCGGAAGGCTATCTAGTTGATGATAAAAAAATATTAATTAATAAATTTGAATTACATTTTTTGTTAAATCAAAAAAATAAAAAGAAAATTTTAAAAGATTTAAAATTAAACCAATATTTAAAACTTAAGACTTCAAGTAGCGTTCTTCAATCAATTGAAAAGTGTAAAACTTTTGTGGGAGAGTCAATACCAGTTTTGGAGGGAGATAAAGAGATTTTGGGTGTGGTGACAGAAGGTGATTTACTTAATATTTATTTAAAGGTCTCAAAAGAGGAAAAAGATCATGAAAATGAAGACTAGGCTACCCTAAGCATATTGATTTTAATATCATTACTGGAAGAAAAAATCCTTGAGATATTCTGGTATTTAATCGCTGCTTCATTGTGAAAAAACACGGGACCGAATAGAATCCTGGACTTGAAGAATGCCTCTGTCAAAATTCCAGAGGGAGCAAGGTTCTTACTATATCGTCTAGAGCTATTATGAGAGGGGTTATATTCGTATGTGTTGTTTACATTAGTTATAGGTGCGTTTTTTCTCGTACTAAAGCTTATTGGTGGCATACCAATTGCAGTACCATTATCAAACTCAGTCCTCTGATTAATATTCTCAGGGTTATGAGGCGAATGTAAAGGATTAACCATAAAAGAAAGATATCACTTTGCGAAATTTTAATAAAGCAAAAAATTTTTACCGAAATACAGAGAAGTCTTCTCTTCAATCACAAGACTCAATTGCCATTGTCAAAACCATGGTTGGTGAATTAAAAAAGTCAATGGACAAAGTGATTACTTCAACAGGTGTAGATAGTCAAAGACAATTTAGAGCTAAATATTTTAGCCGTTCGCTCGTTATTATTTATACCTTACAAACAACATTGGATTTTGAGAAGGGAGAAAATCTTGCAACTAAGCTTTTTCAGCTTTATGAGTTTTGCAGACAACAACTCATTAAATGTTTTAAAGAACAAGTTGTTGAAGGGGTTAAGAAAGCAATGAATGCCTTGGAGGAAATTTTTGTAATAAATAATATGAGAAATAATGAAAGATAAAATTTCCCAGTCAATAAAGTCTCAATTAGATAAATTGGAAAAAATATCTAACCAAATTTCTTTATTAATTTCAGCAGGTGAATACGGAAAAATAAGTCATCTTGATCAAATAAGAAAAAAAATTATTAATGATATGAATTCATGTAATTATTCTTATGACAACGATAATAAAAAAAGTGTTCTAAAACTAATCTCGCAAAATCAACAAATTATTTCCAAATTTAAAAAGTCACAAAGAGATAATCTTGCCAATATTTCCAAACATAAAAAGTGTACCCAGGCCTATCTAGCAACTTTTTAATTTATCTAAGTTAACTTAAATTTTTAGTTTAAATTTTCACACTAATGTTAATTTACTAAACTATAAATTAAATGCACATTAAAATAAAAAACTTAATTTGAAAAAATTACAATTCCGAAGGTTTGATAAAAAAATTTAATACGGCATTAGATTTTAAAATTTGGTGCCATTTCTCACAGTTAAAACTCACGTTAAATAAAGCGGATGTGTTATAAGACGTAATTGCATTATAGTAATATTTATTTTTACTACCACTAAAAAAACTGTTTATGGAATTAGATAGTAAAGGTTGATGAGAAACTATTAGGACTTTTTTTTTTTTGGCTTCTAACATCACGGTATCAAATATATCTACGTTTGATGTATGGTAAAGGTTGTCTAAAAAATTAACCAAAGGTTTATTAGGTAAATATTTTTCTATTATATTGAGTGTTTCTTTGGTTCTCTTAGATGGTGAACAGAATACCTCATCAAATGATTTTTTTTTTTTTCAGAAATTCACAAACTTTTTTTGTTTCATCAATACCTTGTAATGAAATAGGCCTACTCATATCATCACGAATAGAATTATCTAGATCAGTTCTAGCATGCCTTATTAAGGAAAGATTTAACATGTGAAAATTTTTAATTAAAATATTTATAATGTAATTTTTAAGTAATGTTAATGTCAAAAAAAAATTAAGCTCCCACTATGATAAAGGAGACTTCCAAGCCAATTTGTATTTAGAAGATGCAAAGAGAAAACCTAGTGTGGCGAAAAGTAAAAGATTTGGTGATGACGCTAGAAAACTAGTCAAACAAAAGGATGGAATAGATACATTCTTTGGGAGTGTCCATATTAACGATATTACAACTTGAATGATGAGGAAATACATTGACTATTTAAATTCAAATCGTAAAACGCTATTATTTTTTTCTTCTTTGAATAAACACTTAAAGTGTATCAATAAGATTTTGAGTTAGCATTTGAGTAAAGATATATTACTGAAATTCTAATCTTCATTTGAAATTTTTAAGTTGTACAGCTAAATCAACTAATTCTTTATTAAAACCATACATATGGGTATATTGAATTACTTGTTTCCCTATTAAGTTAAGTCGCTCTTTAAAATTAGGTATATTGCACGGTTTAATAAGTGGATCGTTAAATGAGTTTACATCTGATCGTTGAAACTCAAAGGCTAAACTAATTCTTGGACCAATTTCATGATTTTTCTTAGAAGTTGATCCCCAATGAACAACTCTTTGATTCCATATTAAAACGTCATTTGGCTCAGATGGAAGTGCTTGTATATCCGATAAATTTCCAGGAAAACCAAATTTTAGATCAGGTTGAACTTTATCATGATAAAATAAATCTTTATTAGCAGGCAGTACATACATACAACTATTCTCAGGAGTGGCTTTTGTCAAAGGTATCCATAAAGTTAGACTTTGAGGAGTAAAGTCGTCAAATAAAGACAATGGCCTATCTCTGTGTGGTTTCCATCCCGATTCTCCAGGAGATACATGCCATGCCCAAAAATCTGGAAGTAACAGATAGTTGTCGTCGAGAAGTCCTTTTAAAATATTTTTAATTTGACCCGGGATAGACCAAGGTTGATCGTAAATAAAAATAAAAACTGGAGGCAATCCCATTTTTACAATTGAACAAATAGCTTGATTTATTTGACATGTAGGGGTTTCAAGTCCAGGTTGTTTTAAGTGTAAAAAACCATCATCAATAATTTTTTTACTGAATAACTTTTTGTCATTATTTAAAAAGCCAATAGTTTTGGAATTCTCTTCTTTTTCAATACATAAGTTTGGAGATAATTGTTGCCAAAACTTTTTACTGAAATAATCTTTTGTTAATTGCTTTGGGGAAGTTTTTAACATTTTTTTCACTGAATATTGAATTTCTTGTTGATTTTGCATTAAAAACTTCTCGTATATTAATGATCTAGTAAGATCTTTTTAATATCAAGACACTTCAAATATTATGCCAGATGACTTTATAGTTTAAATTTGAAAATACTAGAAATTTTATTGGCATATAATTTGCTGTTTTCATCATATGAATCAATTAGTTCCAAAATACTATGATAAATTTAAATGTATTGGTTCAGAATGTCCTGAAACATGCTGCCAAGGTTGGCAAATCACAATTGACAAAGAAACATTTAATAAATACCAAAAAATAGATAATTTCAACCTTAAAAAAAAAGCTAATAAATTTGTTAAAAAATTACCGCAGGAGATAAAAGGTTTCTTTGCTGAAATAAAAATGCAAGAGGGAACTTGCCCTTTTCTTGGAAGTGATAAACTATGTTCGGTTCAGAAAGAATATGGAAATAGCTATTTATCATCTGCTTGCTCTCAATATCCAAGAAAAATTTCAGTTTATAATGAAAAAAAAATAAAAACTCTGGGATTGGGCTGTCCAGAATCCACTCGCTTAATTTTATTTAGTGAAGATTCCATGAATATCATTGAAGACAAATTTTACTCGGTAAAAAGATTTATAAAATTATATGATGATCGAAATATTAGTGAAATAAAGATTTTAGGTGAAAAAATTTTCAATCTCTGTTTTTCACTTATGAAAAATAAGGAATTTCCAATTATCTCAACGTTGTGTGTTGTAAAAAAACTTTTAGAGGAAAAGAAAAACTTAGAATTTTTTCCAGAAAAGCTTGAAACAATCTATAATTATTTATTTAGTCATTTTAAAAATGATAATTTTTTACAATTTGACAATGCTGGTTTAATTTTAGAATTCCTAAGAGAGTTTTATGTATTTGCAAATGAACAAAATAATAATGCTAAAGAGTCTTATGAAAAATTGTCTAAAAACTTTATGAATGTTTTACAAACAACTTTTGAAACATTAATTGATAAATCTAAAAAACTTGAGGATCAATATGGAGAATTTGGTAATACGAGAACTAGCTGTTTGCAGTTTCTAAGAAATGAATATCCTCAATTGTTTAGGAATTATTTTCTAAATGAAATTCTTTCTAATTGTACAATGTTTACAAGTAGAAAAGCATTTACAGAAAATAGGCTTGAGGTGAGTCTACTGGGTGCAATAATACCTCAACTATTAATAATAGGACAATTTTCTAAAAACAATCACACAATATCGCAAGATGATATTTCAAGAGCATTTTATCTTACCCATAAAAATATTGGTTTTTTTACAAAATTTACTGGAAATTTTGAGTTTACATTCAGAAAAAAGTTAAGTGATATTCTTAAAAAAATTGATGATAACAGTTCTTTCAATTCTTTATTATTTTTATTTGCTTAAAAATTCTTGGTTTAGAGAAGATATTTTAGATGCCAATAATCCAAGAATGAAATAGAAGCTAGCTTACCACAAACCCAACCAAAATGAAAAGTTCACTGGAGAAGATATCCAAAAGTATGAATAAAAAAATGAGAAATATTTTTGTTTGAATAGAATTATAAATCTTGAAAAAATGTATATTTATCATTGTTAAAAATAAAATAAAAAAAGTTAATCCAATTACTCAGGTCTCTAGCAGCAACTCTATAACAAAGTTATGAAAAAAATTGCAAAGAATTAGTTCTTAAAATAATTTCCTAATTTATTTCCATTTAATAGAACAGCCAGCACTGGCAATTTGATTTTTAGGTCCCATCTGTGTCCTTGATATTTGAATCATAGCATCAAGTAAATCATTTTTATCATTTACAAATTTTAAATTATTCATTTCGGCAATTCTTCCTCGGTATTGAAGTTCATTTTTTGAGTTATAACCGAAAAAATCAGGAGTGCAAACTGCTCCAAAATTCCTTGCAACACTCTGATCCAAATCAATTAAATAAGGAAAATTAAGTTTATTATCGTTAAAAAACTTCTTCATATTCTCAAAATTATCTTCTGGATATTTAATGGTATCATTAGGCATTATACCAACAGATGCAATTCCAAATTCAGTCATCTCGTTGACTGTGTAAACTAATTTTTTGGTAATAGCTTTGACATAAGGACAATGATTGCAAATAAAAAAAATTAATGTTCCATTTTTTCCTTTAATCATTTCCTGATCTATAAAACATTCATCAACATTCTTAAGTTTAAAGTTCGGCATTTTCTCTCCGTAATTACATAATGGTGATGATAATAGGGCCATATTATTCTCCTAATATGTGAAAAAATAATTCTCTACTTTTGGGATGATATCTATGTTCAAGAAGGAAAATCCCTTGCCAAGTACCAAGAAGCATTTCTTTATTTTTAATACTTATTGTTAAATTTGATTGTGTGATTAAACTTTTCAAATGAGCAGGCATATCATCCCTACCCTCTGTATCATGTAAATAATTACCTTCCGGAGCAATTTTTTTTAGGAAATTTTTAATATCCAACATTACTGTAGGATCAGCGTTTTCTTGAATCATTAAGGAACAACTTGTATGAAGAATTGAAAGATTCAGAAGACCATAATTAATGGCACTTTTCTTAATTATATCGTCAACTATTTTTGTAATATTAAAAATCTCAGATCCTTTGGTTTTTAAAACTATTTTTTCAATAAATTGTTTCATTTCAGTGACTTTATTGCTAATATTAGCTTACTCTAAATATATATCATTAAAGGGGATGTTAGAATGGCAAAAAAAGAAACTTTAAAAATTGATCCAAAAAAAATTAAAAAAGAAGATCTTCAAAGCGTGTTCTCAAATGTTTTAAATAAACTTAAATCTAAATAGTTAATGGAAAAAATATGGATTGAGTGTCAGAGATGTGGCTCAGTCTTTTGGGTATTTGCTGATGAACTAAATGCAATTTATCCCAAAAATAGAATTGACTACAAGATATGCACATCTTGTGAACGTCAACTTAATTCAAAAAAATAGTGTTAGATTATTTAACTTCTCTCTTAGATCAGATAAGCCTCTATTACACAATTGTTAAATTTCTGTTTTACTTTCTTGTGGGATCAATTCTTTTACTAATTTTGAAAAAAATTATTTCTTTTATAGGATTTTTATTAAACAAATTTGACAAAACAACTTTATTGGAAAACTTAAGATTTTTTTTTAATATCATAATTTTTGTTATAATTTCTATACTTATCGGATGGATAGTTGTTATGATTACTACAAAAAAAATACTTTAAATAAAATGCGTCTGGCACTTCAATTTTCATATATTCTAATTGGATTAAGCTATTCCTTTTTATTATTAAATAAAATTTATTTTGGTATTTCTTTGTTAACAGGGATTATTTTAATGATGATTCTGAATCGTCCAAATAAAATTTGTTTTCACTTTTCCAATACGAAGATTAATTATTTTTTTTATACCTTTTTGTTTTTCTTAAGTTGTTCAACATTTAATTCAATAATATTTGCCAGATCAATCAGTGTAGCAATTTATTTAATCTTATTTATACTTTTGGGATTAAATCTATTTTTTTATATTCAGAAAAAGCCTGAGGTTTTTGAAAAAATCATAAACATTCTAATAATTTCAATTATCCTAAATATATTAATTATTTTCTTATATTACTTAATAAATTTCGAAACTTATACATTAAGGTTTAAAGGAATATTAAACATCATAACAATCCTTGTGTTAATTTTGACTTTTTTCCGTAATAAACTTTACCTCTATTTGCCTATAATTTTTCTTATCCCATCACTTATTTTAAGTGATTCTAATGCCCCTCTTTTAGGAATTTTATGTGGATTATTTTTAAATTTATTTTTTTTCTTTACCAATAAAATCCAGTTTTTCAAAAAAACAGCTGTTTTTTCTCTCTTTACATTTTTTTTCGTTTTCTCATTTTACAATCTCAATAATTTACCTACCAAATTTGATGAAGAATCGATTAATAACATTGAATTTAAAATTCCAACTTCATTAATTGATCCCCATCGCCAATTTATCTGGGGGTTTAGTTTAGAAAAATTTAAAAATAATCCATTATTTGGTTATGGAGCTGATACTTCAAACTTTATAGATGACAGTCAAAAAATTATTGGACATCAAGCAACAGGTGATATGACATTTATTCCAAGTCACCCTCATAATTTTTTTATTGAAATACTACTAGAGCTAGGAATATTGGGATTTTTTTCATTTATACTTTTTATATTTTTTGTAAATTACGAGATTTTCAAAAAAGCTAATAACAGAGAAAAATTTTATTTAATTTTTTTTAATGGTTACTTTTGGGGGTCGTCTCTTGTAAACTTTTCTTTCTGGTTAGGTTGGTGGCAAGGAAGTTATTTTTTCATTTTAAGTCTGATTGCTACACAAATATTCTTAACAAAAAAAGATTATAAAAACTCTTAGTAATTTTTGAAGTCATTCTATTTGATATTTTGGCACATAAAATGCTTATTTAGATTAACTTTGAAAATTTTTATAATGTTATCTGTTGTTATTCCATCATACAATGATGCCAAAAATATTTCTTTAGCTATTGCTTCAGCCGACCAAATTAAATATGTAAACGAAATTATTGTGGTTGATGATTGTTCGACTGATAACACAAAGTCTTTAATCAAAGAAATATCTATTAACTGTAAAAAAATTAAATATTTTAAAAATTCAGTAAATAAAGGCTCTGGTCTTACTTTTTTAAAGGGACTTAAAAATATCACTAATAATTATGTTATTATGCTTAATTCTGATGATTTTTTTTTACCTAAAGCAATTGAAAAATTATTTGAATATACAATGAATAATAGGCTTGATTTGGGTTATGGAAAAATGGCTATTAAAAAAAAAACCGGAATTCATCAGTACTACCACCCAGGATACAAAAATAATAACTACATTAAAAATAAAAATGAACTAATAGATTTATTAGTCTTTGATATGTATATTCCTTCTTTTGGAGCAATAATGAATTATGGTGAAATTAAAAAATTTTATAATAAAAGTTATTATCAAAAACTTAATAATAATTATGGAAAATCCTTTAAGGCACATGATTATGACCTTTTTTTAAACCTAGCTAAAAGAAAAAAAAAAATTGGATTCTATAACGAGATAGTATGTGTATGGTGTAAAAGTCAAAACTCTCAATCTGGTTTAAAATATTTTGAGTCGGGTGATGCATGTTTTGAAAGTGCTTTTTTGTTTAACAAATATTTTCGAAAAGAACCTTTTTCCAACGAAACTCTATCATCAATAGAATTAAGAATTAAAGGAAAATACAAACATATAAAAAAAAATCCTAAATCTATGAATTTATATAAGCATTATGAAAATTTTCTTTTAAATATAGCAAGCATGAAAAAGTTAAATTCTTAAAAAAAATAATCTTTAGCATTCTCGACTTCTTGAATTAGTTCTATTGTTTATTTTTTTTAAAAATTAAATACATTATGTCTTTGGGCAAAAAAAATTGTAAGAAAAAGAACATAGAAATAAAAATTGTAAAAATGAAACTTAAAAATATACTTTTATACAAATTACGAAATCTTTTAAAGTTATTAAATTCAAATGTTTCCAAACTTCCTGCCTCCAGCAAACTAAATCGGTTTTTTAAAAATAATTTAGTAAGGTTTGACTTATTAAAATAACTTAAATGCGGTGAACTAGTGTTTTTTTGCCAAAGCCTATCATAAAACTTATTTATTTTAAATCTCAACAAAAACCTTGAGATCTTAAATATTATTCCATCTGACGTTGGGAGGTTCAGTACTATCAATCCATCATCTTTAAGAACTAGGCTTACTTCTCTAATCACATCATTTATCATTTCTAAATGTTCAAAGACATCGTTAAAAACTATAATATCAAAAATCAAATTAGTATTGATTGGTTTGGGTAAGTGAACTTTTAAAATCTTTTCTCCATAATTTGATTTTAATCTTAAAAAACTTTTATGATATGCCTCAGAACCAGTTATATCTATATTAGCAATATTACACTCTTCTATGAAATAACCGTCACCTGAACCAATTTCTAAAATTTTAGGGTTAGGATTGTATTTCAATAATTCTTTGATAAGTTTTTTAAAATTTTTTCTTCGTAAATTTTCTATTCCTTCAATATCTTGTCCTGCTGAAGAATTCAAATTTGAGAAAAAATAATTACAACTTCTACATTTGAATGAATAAAAATTAATTTTTTTAAGTTTTCCATTACAAACCTGACAAAACATAATTAGTCAAAGCCTTTCAATATTATTCAAATTCAATTGTACCAGGTGGTTTTGATGTATAATCGTAACACACTCTATTAATTCCCTTAACCTTATTAATAATTTCATTAGAGCAGGTTTCTAAGAAATTATTTGAAAATTTATATGATTCAGCAGTCATTCCATCTACTGAAGTAACAGCTCTTAATACACAAATCTGCTCATAAGAACGACCATCACCCATTACCCCTACAGTTTTGGTTGGAAGTAAAACACAAAAGGCTTGCCAAATTTTGTCATAAAGACCATGTTCCGTTATTAAATTTAAAAAAATAGAATCAGCTTCTTGTAATATCTTTATTTTTTTTTTACTTATTTCTCCTAAAATTCTTATGCCTAAGCCAGGACCAGGAAAAGGGTGTCTGTTTACAAATTCTTTTGATATTTCAAGCTCCTTACCAAGTTTTCTAACCTCATCCTTGAAAAGTTCTTTTAGGGGTTCCAATAACTTAAATTTAATTTTTTTTGGGAGTCCTCCTACATTATGGTGAGATTTGATAGTTACTTTTGAGTCACCAACCTGAGATAAAGACTCAATAACATCTGGGTATAAAGTTCCCTGAGCAAGAAATTTAATATCAGTCTTTTTTTTTGAATAATTTTCAAAAACTTTAATAAATTGCTTACCAATAATTTTTCTTTTTTTTTCAGGATCAGACACACCTTTGAGTTTTTTTAAAAAAATCTTTGAAGCATCTATTACATCTAAAGAAATATTATAATTTTTTGTAAATAACTTTTTTATAAACTCAACTTCATTCTTTCTCATCAAACCAGTGTCAACAAACACACATTGAAGTTTATCCTTAATGGCCTTGTGGACAAGAACAGCAGTAACGGTGGAGTCAACACCACCAGACAAGGCACATAAAACTCTATCTGACCCAACTTCATTTTTAATTGACTTAACAACCTTAGTCTTGAATTTATTCATGGTCCAATTTTGTTTGCTTCCACATATATCTATAACAAAGTTTCTTAAAAACTTACTTCCATTTTGTGTATGCACTACTTCAGGATGAAACTGAACTCCAAAAATTTTATTTTTTAAATTTTGAATAATCACTGAACTACAATTTTTACTACTTGCTAAAATTTCAAACCCATCTGGCAATTTAATGACTTTATCACTGTGACTCATCCATACTCTATACTGATGAGAAATATTGTAAGCATTCTTAAGTAATGGTGAACCTTTAAGGATTTTTATTTTAGTTTTACCAAATTCTCTTTCATTTGATAACTTAACTTCACCACCAAAATCTCTACAGATTAATTGCAGTCCATAACAGACCCCCAAAATAGGTATATTCAGTTTGTAAACAAATTTTCTAATTTCAGGTGCATTTTCGTTACCTACTGAACTTGGTCCACCAGAAAAAATTAGTCCTTTCACATTGTTGTTTTCAAATGTTTCTTTTTTTAAATTCTGAAAAGGAATTATCTGGCTAAAAACTCCAAAATCTCTTATTCTTCTTGCAATAAGCTTTGTAACTTGTGAACCAAAGTCTACAATAATTATATTTTCATTCATTTATTAATTTGATAATTTGGTGACTCTCGAGTTATAGATATTCCATGTACATGACTCTCATTGAGCCCTGCTGATGTAATTCGAACCAGTTCTGTATTTTTTTTAAAATCTTTAATATTTTTATTTCCAGTATATCCCATAGAGGCTCGCAAACCTCCGGTAAGTTGCTCAATAACTTTTTCAACAGGACCGCGATAAGGTACTCTTCCCTCAACACCTTCTGGAACAAACTTCTCATTATTTATTACTTCCTCCTGAAAATATCTGTCAGCCGACCCTCTTCCCATTGCAGACAATGATCCCATACCTCTATAAGATTTATACGTTCTACCATTAGAAAGAAATATTTCACCTGGTGATTCATCAGTTCCTGCAAACAAGGACCCTATCATTACAACATCTGCTCCAAAAGCAATGGCTTTTGCGATATCTCCTGAAAATTTTATTCCACCATCAGATATAATTGGTATTTTGTATTTTTTAGCAACTTTAAAAGTTTCAGATATAGCATGAAGCTGAGGAACACCAATACCAGCTATTATTCTTGTGGTACATATAGAACCGGGACCTATCCCAACTTTAATTGAATCTGCCCCCCCTCTTATTAAATCATTAGCTGCTTCGGATGTAGCTACATTTCCAACAATAACTGGTAGATGAGGATAGTTTTTTTTAATTTTCTTCAAAGTATCAATCACATTTTTTGTATGACCATGGGCTGTATCAATTACAACAACATCAACACCTGCTTTAACTAAGTATTGAACTCTATCTAACCCTTGTTCATTTCCAACACCAACCGCTGCCCCAACAAGAAGTCTACCCATTTTATCTTTTGAAGCGTTGGGAAATTTCTGAGCCTTTTCTATATCTTTAACTGTAATCAATCCAATACATTTGTAATTTTTATCTACAACTAATAGCTTTTCAATTCTATGTTGATGAAGTAGTTTTTTAGCATTTGCCATTGATATATTCTGCTGAACGGTAACTAAGTTCTCTTTAGTCATTAATGATTCAACTTTTTGATTCATATTTTTTGCAAATCTTATATCTCTGTTAGTAATAATGCCTGCGAGCTTTTTACTTCCAGTTTCAACAACTGGAATACCAGAAATGTTATATTTTTCTTTAATTTTAAATGCGTCAGAAAGTAAACTTTCAGGATTAATAGTGTAGGGGTTTATCACCATTCCTGATTCAAACCTTTTTACAACGTTAACTTCCTCTGACTGTTTTTTTATATCAAAGTTTTTATGAATTATTCCAAGTCCACCCATTTGAGCCATTTTGATGGCTAAAGAAGATTCTGTAACAGTATCCATTGCTGCAGAAATAAGAGGAATCTTTAATTTTATGGATTTGGTCAAGTTGGTAGACAAATCTGCATCTGAAGGCTTGATTGATGATTTAGCGGGAACAATTAAAACATCATCAAAAGTTAGTGCCTCTTTTAAATATTTCATAGAATAATTTAAACTAATCAATAATATTTTAAAACTACTTATTTTTAAATTATTTTTTCTGAGCTATCAAATACATTTCAGGAGACTCTTTACGTGAAGCTTTTGGTTTAAAATTTTTAATATTTTTAAGTGATCCTTTCATACTATTCATTAAATCACCTTGCATTCCTCCCTGAAAAATTTTTATTACAATAAAACCATCATTTTGAAGTAACTGATTTGAAATAAAAATGACTCTCTCAACTAATGATAAAATTCTTAGATGATCAACTTTTTTATTTCCAGTTGAGTTTGGTGACATATCACTCATGATCAAATCTATTTTTTTTTTAAAAAAAGTTTCAATGTAATTTATTACTTTATCTTCAAAAATATCACCTTGATAAAAACATACTCCTGGAATAGCTTCAATGTTAAGTTTATCAACACCTAAAATCTTTGTTTCAACTAAACTAAATTTTTTAGATACTTGCAACCATCCTCCTGGCGCACATCCTAAATCTAAAATATTTTTACTAGAATTTAAAAAGTCAAATTTTTCATTTATCTGAATCAATTTATATGAGGATCTGGAACGAAATCCTTCTTTTTTTGATTTTAATACAAATTCATCATTGATATGCCTGTTAAGCCACTTACTACTTTCTTTTTTATGTTTCTTTTTTAATTTTAACTTCATAATTCATCAACTATAGCATCTCTTAACCCTTTACTTGTTGTTATGATTTTTTTTATTGGAATATTCTTTATTATGAAGAGTAAAATTTCAATACCACTTTTAAGTAATTTATGCTTATCCTTTATACAAGGATGACTTTTTAAATCACTAACACTTAATTTTTTGACATAGTTTATAGTATTTATCACTTCTTCAGATGACATCTCAAAACCTTCAATCTTTAAAGGGTTATAAAAAGGAAGGTTTTGAAAAATTGAGCATAAAGTCGTCATTGTACTGCAGGATCCAATCGAGATAAATTTATCAGAAAGACTTTTGTTTATATTATAAAAGTGAGAAAAATGATCAGATAGCTTTTTTTTAACAAAATCCTCTCCATAAATGTGAATTTTTTCTTCTAAATTAATTACTCCATATGAAATTGAGGTTGTTTTTAAATAAGATGAATCAGGTTTAAAAAAAGTTATTTCTGTACTTCCACCTCCAATATCAAATAATACTCCACATTGTCTTATTTTTTTTTTATACATTCTACAACTTTTCAAACAAAGTCTAGCCTCTTCTTCTGATGAAATAATATCAACATTAAGGCCTGATGATTCTTTTACTTTATTTATAAAAAATTCTGGATTAATAACTACCCTGCAAGCCTCAGTTGCAACACATCGGTAATCTGAAATTTTTAGTTCGTCAATTTTTCTTTTAAAAAAAACTAAACAACTCAACGTTTTTGATATATTTTCATTATTAAACTCATTATTGAAAGATAGATTTTTAATTAAATTAGTTGGTTTTGATTGGTTAAAAATAACTTTTTTTCTAACTAAATCTTTTTCAACAACCGTCAACCTGCAGTTATGACTCCCAATATCAATTGCGGCTATTTTTTTGTTTTTTTTCAATACAGCAAGACTTTAAAGAATTTATTTCTATATTATTAACTATAATATATTAAATCAACAAAGTAACTTTCATAACTAAAATGAAGATATTAATAATAAGTTTTTTTCTTTTACTAACTTCGGTGTTTCTATTTTTGAAAGATGACGATGTAAGTGATGAATTAATTCTAGAAGAAACAAAAAAAGAAGTCGTAGTAAAAAAATTAGTAAAAAAAAACTTTGAAATAAAACTTAAGTTTAGTGGATTCACAGAAGCTTCGAGAATAGTAATTTTAAAATCACAGGTTGAAGGTAAGATAAGCAGTAAATTTTTTGACAAAGGCAAAGCCTATAAAGCCGGAACACAGTTAATACTTATAGACCCTGAAGATAAAATTGCTAAGCTCAAAGAGATGGAAGCTTTATTAAATCAAAGAAAAAAAGAATATGAGGTTGCTGAAAATTTATTTAAAAAAGGCTTTAGATCTGAGGTCAAACTTAGCGAGTCGAGAACAAACTTTGAAAAAGCTCTTGCACTTTATGAAAATAGTCAAGTAAAGCTGAATAACACAAAAATATTTGTTCCTTTTGATAGTATTGTTGAGGAAAGTTATGTCGAACTTGGTGATTATTTAAAAAAAGGAGACCCAATTGCTAAAGTTGTAGATTTGAACCCAATTTTCATATCAATTAATGTAACAGAAAAAGAAATTGATAAAATTAAAAAGGGACAAAAAGCGTCAGTAAAAATTTTAGATAGTTTTTATGAGGGAAAAGTTAACTACGTCTCTCGGACAGCAGACAAACTTACAAGAAACTTCAAGGTACAAATTAAACTTTCCAATCCAAACAATATAATAATTAGTGGTTTATCATCAGAGATAGAAATTGGAACAAAAAATGATAGTGCTTTCTTCATCTCCTCATCTCTAATTAGTCTTGACAGTCAGGGAATTTTGGGAATAAAAATAATTCTAGATTATAAGGTATCTTTTCTTCCGATTGAGGTTTTAAGTGATGTTGGTAGTGGTTATTGGATAAAAATAAAAAAACTTATTGCTCAAGATATTTTAATTATAACTCAGGGAAATGAGTATGTAAAAGAGGGTGATTTAATAAGTTTTACATTCGAAGAAGATGCTCAATAAATTTTTAAAATCATCTAAGTTAATTCTAACAATTCTATTCTTTTTCGTTATATATGGACTTTATCAATATAATACTTTACCAAAAGAATCAGATCCAGATATTAGTTTACCAGTAATATATATATCTTTAACCCATAAAGGAATTTCTCCCAAGGATTCCGAGAGGCTTCTTGTAAAACCTATTGAAAAGGAATTAAAAAACATTGAGGGATTAAAGAAAATAACATCTACCTCTTATCAGGGAGGAGGAAATGTTGTTTTAGAATTTGATGCTGGTTTTGACTCAGTAAAAGCAATGTCAGACACAAGAGAAAAGGTTGACTTAATTAAAAACAAGCTACCTAATGATTCTGAAGAACCAAGAATTTTTGAGGTAAATTTATCTAGATTTCCAGTTTTAGCTATTGGTATTTCCGGAGATGTGGAAAATCGTTCACTAAATAATATTGCCAAGAGATTAAAAGAAGATATTGAAACAATCTCTGAAGTTTTAGAAGTAAAGGCACTGGGAGAAAACGAAAGAATTATTGAGATAATTGTAAACCCTAGAATTGTTGAGACCTATGGATTAACAAATAAAGATGTAGTTTCCTCAATAGCCAAAAGTAACTTTATGGTAGCTGCTGGAACCTTGAGTAATGAAAAAGGAAGCTTTAATGTTCAAGTCCCAAGTCTAATTGAAAACAGAAAAGACTTGTTAAATATACCTATTAAATCTAATTCTAATTCAGTAATTACTTTGGGTGATGTTGCTGAGGTAAGAGATACATTCAGAGAAAAAGTTGGATATGCAAGAAACAATGGTGAGTCAGCTATAATTTTAGAAATATCAAAAAGAACAGGAGAGAATATAATTGATGTAATAGAAAAAATAAAAAAACTTGTTCTTCAAAAGAATTATATTCCAGACTTTGTGCGCATAGACTTTTTTCAAGATGAGTCAGAAAAAATTGTATCAATGGTCAATGATCTAGAAAATAATGTGATTCTCGCAACATTAATAGTTTTTTTAGTCATTTATTCTTTTATGGGAAAAAAATCATCAATCCTTGTTAGTCTTTCTATTCCTTTTTCTTTTTTAATGTCGATGATCATATTGTCATTTTTTAATGTCACAATTAACGTTGTAGTGCTATTTGCTTTAATACTGTCTGTAGGGATCTTGATTGATGGGGCTATCATTGTTGTTGAATATGCAAATCGAAGGTCCAGCGAAGGACTTAGTAAAAAAGAAGTTTTTATACTATCGGCTAAACAGATGTCAATTCCAGTAATTGCATCAACATCAACAACATTAGCAGCATTTTTCCCATTAATATTTTGGCCTGGAATTGCAGGTGAATTTATGTTTTTTCTTCCTGTAACTTTACTTGCAGTTTTAACATCATCATTAACAATGGCTTTAATCTTTATTCCAGTTGTTGGACAAATAATTGGAAATGATAAAGAACTTTCACAAGAAAAAATAAAAAACCTTAATCTTCTAGAAAAAGGTGACTTATCGAAAATTAAAGGTATTCAAGGAAGATATTTAAACTTTATGGATTACACACTTGAAAATCCAAAAAAATTAATTTTTCTGACAATTACCATACTAATTTTTATTCAAACAGTATATTTAAAGTTAGGTAAGGGTTTTGAATTTTTTCCTCCAATAGAACCAGACTATGCAGAAATTGTTATCCACGCTAGAGGAAACTTCTCTGCCTTAGAAAAGGATGATATTGTAAAAAAAATAGAGAAGGAAGTTTTAAAAAATCAATATATAAAAAATATTTATTCAAGAAGTGGAATTGTTAAAGGAGATACTAGAAATGAATCTGAAGATGTTATTGGCTCAATTAAAATTGAATTAACCAATTGGAAACAAAGACCACAATCAAGATATGTTATTGATGAATTAAAACATTCAACAAAAAAATTTCCTGGAATTTATATAGAATTTATTGAAAAACAAGATGGACCACCTAAAGATAAGGATGTTGAAATAGAAATTGTAAATAATAACTCTCAAAAACTAACCAATGATACCTCAACAATTTATACATTTTTAAAAAAAAAAAATTGGGTTAAGAATATAGATACTGATCTCAATATTCCCGGAGTGGAATGGGAATTGTCAATTGACAGAGTTAAGGCAGAAAAACAAGGGGTAGACATAGAAATGATAAGTAATTCTATCCAAATGTTAACTCATGGTTTAAAAGTTACAGATTTCATGCCTGGTGACAGCAATGAAGAGGTAGATATAGTAATTAGATTTGAAAAAGCCTTTAGAACTCTTGACGAATTAGATAAAATATTTATTGAAGGAAAAAATGGTTCAGTTTCACTAAGTTCATTTATAAAAAGAAGTGCAAAAAAAAAAATCGGTAATATTTCGAGATATAATTTACAAAGATCTAAAAACATTAAATTTGATGTTATAGAAGGTGAATTACCTAGTAATAAAATTTATGAATTAAGGCAATGGTTAGTAAAACAAAAATTATCATCTAAAGTTATATTTACTGGTCAAGAAGAGGATCAGATTGAGGCGAAGATTTTTTTAACAAAGGCCTTTTTTATAGCAATTTTTTTAATAACCATAATATTGATAGCTACATTTAACAGTTTTTATTTTTGCTTTATTATTTTATCCGCAATAATTTTTTCTACAATTGGTGTAATGATAGGTCTTTTATTATCTGGAAAACCGTTTGGTATAATAATGAGCGGTATAGGAGTAATTGCATTAGCAGGTATTGTAGTTAATAACAATATTGTGTTATTAGATACTTACAAAGAACTTAGAAAAAAAGGTGAAAACATTAAAAATGCAATACTTAGAACAGGTGCTCAAAGGTTACGACCAGTGCTATTAACTACATTAACTACATTTTTTGGGTTAATACCGATGGCCATAGGTTTAAATATTAATTTTATTGAACTTGAATTAAATTTTAATAGCCCAAGTTCACAATGGTGGCTTCAACTTTCTAATGCAATTGTTTTTGGTGTCATGTTTTCATTTGTTCTTACTTTAGTGATAACGCCTTGTTTAATTATGATAGGTGAAACAAGTAAGTTTTTTAAATCTTTTTAAAGTCATAAATAGCTAGAGGAATACTCATATAATACGTAGTTATTAAAATTATCATAGCCAACCAAAAATCAGTAAGAAGTAATGAGAGAAAACTAGCCAATAATATTATAACAAAAGGTAGAAGCTTTTTTTCAAATTTAATCCCTTTTAAAGAATATGTTGGTACATTAGAGATCATTAATATTGATGGAATAATTAAATAAAATTTAATAAAATATGCGTTTATAAAAAAATCAATATTAAATCTAAAATTAAACATTAATGGGAGAAGTGTTAACCCAGCTGCAGCAGGTGTTGAAATACCTGAGAAGAACTTTATTTTTTTTGAATCCGATTGAGTTTCATGTGAAGAAATATTAAACCTTGCTAATCTAGAAGTTGAACATATGGCATAAAAAATAACCATTGCCCACATACCTTGAATAGACATAGACTCAGACCATAGATAAACAATGATAGCGGGAGTAACACCAAAGCTTATTAAATCAGATAAAGAATCAAGTTCAATACCAAAATTTGAGTTAGACTTAAGTAATCGTGCAATTTTTCCATCAATATTATCAAGAAAAGAAGCAAAGATTACTAACGATACTGAAATTTCCCATTTATTCTCAATAGCAAACTTGAGAGCTGTAAGGCCTAAGGTTAATGAAATGAATGTAAATAAGTTGGGAATTAAACTTCTTAAAGATAATTTTTTCATGTCAGTTTATAGGATAGAATTATTTTGACTTTGTTAAATTAAAATCGGCTATAATAGTTTCTCCAGAAATTGAAGTCTGTCCTTCATTCACTAATATATTAAAGTTTTTGGGAAAATAAACATCTACCCTACTTCCAAAACGAATTAGCCCATATCTTTGTCCCATTGTGACTGATTCATTTTCAGTCAAGTCGCATTTGATTCTTCTTGCAATAAGCCCTGCAATTTGGACAACGTAAATAAACACTCCTTTTGAAACCTCAACTTTTACAATCATTCTTTCATTATTTTCACTCGATTTGTCCAATGATGCATTTAAGAAAGTTCCTGGAACATATTTCAACCATATTACTTTTCCTGACATTGGAATTCTGTTAACATGAACATCAAAAACATTCATGAATATAGAGACTTTATTTAAATCTAATTGTTTATTGTCAATTAAATTCTCCGGGCTTTTTGACAAACCAGAAAATACTATTTTACCATCTGCAGGTGAAATAAGTACATTTGTTTTTTTAGGAGTAACTCTTTCAGGATCTCTAAAAAAATAAACACACCACAGTGTCAAAATGAAACCAATCCACCCTAAAAAATCGGAAATTAAAGACAGAATAAATGCAACTAAAGCAAATAAAATTATAAATGGGTATCCAGCAGAATTTATTGGAGGTAAAAAATTTTTTAAATCCTCTAACTGACTAATTAAGCTTTCAAAACTAGATTTTTTTTTTTCATTCATTTTCAATTATTTTTTAGGTTGGGTATATTAAAAACTTGACCAGGGAAAATAAGATCAGGGTTTTTAATTTCTTTAATATTATTCTTATAAATTTCGGAATAGTAAATTCCTCCACCTAATGTTTTTCTTGCAATTCTCCAAAGACTATTACCATCTTTCACAGTAATTTCTTTTTCAAGAATGAAGTCTGGATCAATTTTTTCATCAAAAATTCTCGTTTTCAACTTAATTTTTTGTCCTTCAATTTCTGTAGTTATCATTAAATGATTATCAATAAGCTTAAATTTTTTCAATTCCATTTTCCAATTACCATTTTTATCTGATAGAGAATCTTCAACAAAATTATTAGAAAAAAATAAGCTTACAGTAGAGTTCGGTTTAGTTCTTCCAGTCAATGTTAGACTGTTATTGTCAAGTTGTTCAACAATATCTAGTGTTAAACCAAGAATTTTTTCATTATTATTAATAATTTCAATAGTGCTATTTTTCGAGAATTTAAGAATTTTAGATGATGAATCATGATTTTTTTCCCTTAATATAATAATGTTCTGTTTAGAAAAAAATTCATCCTCTCCGTTATAGTGCTTTAAATTAAATCTTTTTATTCCTTCAGTTAAAGGAGTATCACTGATCCATACCCAATCACCGTTTGAGTCAGAAAAAACTGATGCTAAAGTTTCATTCCCATCTAAAATATCAACTTTAATATTTGGAATTGTTTTACCAGCCATAACAACATCACCATTTTTGTCTAGTCTTACTATGTCAAATGTTAGATCAATATTATCTTTATTTGAAGAGAATTGATTGAACTCTGATCTATCTTTGCTATCTGATTCAGAAATATTATGCTTATCTATTTGTCTTAAATTTGAAATAGGATAAATTAAATAAACAAAAATTGCAGAACTAATAAGTACTGACAACAATAAAAATTCTTTTTTCATTTTAATAATATTTTTAATTTAATAATATAACTAAATTCTTATATTCCACCATCTTTATTTTTATGAATTTAAATGTAGCAGTTTTTTTAGGATCTAAATTAGGTAAGGACTCAACAAATCTTAAATTAATAAAGGACTTTTCAGAATGGTTTGGTTCAGAAAACCATAATTTAATCTTTGGGGGTACGGAAACCGGTTTAATGCTTGAACTTGTGAAAAATCTATCAAAAAAAAATTCACAAATTATTAGTATTTTTACCAAAAACCTATATGAAGAGTCTCCTAAATCCAAATATTTCTCTGAAATAATTATTACAAACGATCTCTCTTCTAGAAATGACTTAATAATTGATAAATCTGATGTTTTTATCGCTCTACCCGGAGGAGTGGGAACATTAAATGAAATTCTTGAAGTTATCAATAAAAACCTTCTAAATGAAATTAATAAAAAAATTTATTTAATAAATGATAATTTTTTTTGGACACCTCTTGAAGAATTGTTTAAAAGTCTGATTAAGAACAAGTTATTAGATCAACAGAAACTAAAAAAAAACTTTAAAGTATGTAAACTAAAAGAATTAAAGACTGAATTTAAAAAAATATATGCCAAAGATACAAGTTAAAAACGAAGTTGTCGATATCACTGGTGATGAAATGGCAAATGTTATTTGGGAAAAAATAAAAAATGAATTAATTTTACCTTTTCTCGATATAAAATTAATTACATTCGATCTTGGAATTATCAACAGAGACAAAACATCTGATAAAGTAACTTTTGAAGCTGCAAAAGCAATAAATAAATACAAAACTGGGGTTAAGTGTGCAACTATAACACCAGATGATAAAAGGGTTAAAGAATACAATTTAAAAGAAAAGTATCCTTCACCTAATGGGACAATAAGAAATATAATAAATGGTACAATATTTAGAGAACCTATAATTCTTAAAAATATTCCAAAATTTGTCAATCATTGGAATGAACCAGTTGTTATTGCTAGGCATGCATTTGGAGACATATATAAATCAAAAGAAATTAGTATTAAAAAAAAAGGAAAATTGTATTTAAGATTTGAAAGTTTTGATAAAAAAGAAGTGATAAATGAACATATCTATGATTTTTCATCACCTGGTGTTGCTTTAAGTTATTTTAATATCGATAAATCAATAAACGAATTTGCACTTTCATGTTTTAATTTTGCGTTAAATAGAAAAATTCCCTTGTATCTCTCAACAAAAAATACAATTCTTCAACAATATGATGAAAGATTTAAAAAAATTTTTGACAACCTTTATGAAAAAAAATATAAACAAAAATTTTTAGAAAATAATATTTCTTATCAACATAGATTGATTGATGACATGGTTGCTTGTTTAATGAAATGGAGTGGCGGTTTTTTGTGGGCTTGCAAAAATTATGATGGTGACGTTATGTCAGATCTTGTCGCTCAAGGATATGGTTCTTTAGGGCTAATGAGTTCAGTTTTGTTAAGCCCTGACGGTAAAATTCTAGAAACTGAAGCTGCACATGGAACTGTAACCAGTCATTATTTACAACATAAAAATGGATTAGATACTTCAACAAATCCTATAGCTTCAATTTTCGCATGGTCTAGGGGATTAATTCACAGATCAAATTTAGATAAAAATAAAAGATTAAAAAACTTTGCTAAAAATTTAGAAAAGGTTTGTATTCAAACAATTGAAAGTGGTTACATGACAAAAGATTTGGCTTTAATGGTGGGCCCCGATCAAAAATGGATAAATACTAACCAACTCTTTGAAATTATAAGTAAAAAATTAGCTAAACAATAGTTAAAATAAAACTCTTTAATTCATCAAATTTTTTAGAAAATGGTGCTCCGCCTTGAGCTAAGTCATTTCTTCCTCCCCCTCCTTTTCCACCTAAAAATTCTACAATTTTCTTCAATAGCTCAACTGCATCATATTTTTTTTGAAAACTATTTGTAATTGATACCACTAAAGTAATTTTATCATTTTTTTTACTAACTAATATAATAATACCATTTAAAAAATATTTTTTTATTTCATCAGAAAAGTTTTTTAAATCACCAGGTTCATTAATAGTATTATCAAAGTAAATTTGAGGGTCACTATCAATAATTTCTTTTTCAGAAAAAATAATTTTTTTAGCTGATCCTTTTTTTAACTTATTATAATCAATTTGAATATTTTGAATTTTTTCTTTAATTTTATTTTCAGATGCTTTTAATAGTGTTTTTATATCTTCAATTAGTAATATTTTTTCATTAAAGTGTTTTTCTACCTCCTCTCCTGTAATAGCCTCAATTCTTCTAACTCCTGATGAAACAGATGAGTCTGACAAAATTTTAAAAGCTCCTATTTGTCCTGTAGCATTTACATGAGTTCCTCCACACAATTCTTTTGAAACCAATAAATTATTATTATCAGAGTTAAAGGTTATAACCCTTACCTTTTCCGGATATTTTTCTCCAAATAATGCAATCGCACCATTTTCAATCGCCTCACGAACAGTTGCTAACTCTTCAGTTTGAATTAAATTCAATCTAATAGTTTTATTAACTAACATTTCTATTTCATAGATTTGCTTATTGCTAAGTGATTTATTATATGTAAAGTCAAATCGTAGTTTTTGGTCGCTAACTAATGATCCTTTTTGACTCACATGTTCCCCTAAAATATTTCTTAAAGATTGATGAAGAAGGTGAGTGGCAGAATGATTATTTCTAATTTTTTCTCTTCTTACCTTGTCAATTGAAAGAATATACTTTGTTCCTTTAATAATTTTTTTTTTTTCATTTTTTTCAATTTGATGTAAATAAATTTCTCCTTCTACTTTTTTTGTATCTGAAATATTACATATAAATTCACCATCTTCAGAAAATATCTTACCTGAATCACCAATTTGGCCACCCGATTCTGCATAAAATGGAGTTTTATTAAAAACTAAGAAAATATTATTATTATCAACTAAAATCTCATCTAAAAACTTTTCTTCCATAATGATATACATCAGTTCTGCTTCAGTTTCCGTTTGACTATAACCGACAAAATTTGTTTCCTTGACTACATTTTTAAGTTCAAGGTAAAATTTATTGGACGATTTCTCACCACTACCAGTCCATGAATTCTTTTGTTTCTCCTTATTTTTTTTTACAATTTCAAAATATTGATTGATATCAAGTTTAATATTTTTCTCTGTTAGGATATTTTGAGTTACATCTACAGGAAATCCATATGTGTCATAGAGCTTAAAAGCCAACTCGGCTGAAAGTTGTTTTGGTTTTTTTGTACTTATTTCATCGTTTAAAATTGACAAACCAGTTTGAAGTGTTTCTGAAAATTTAATTTCTTCATTCTTAAGATTTTCTTCTATAAATTTTTGCGATTTTTTTAATTCAAAATAATTCTTTGAATATTTTTCAATTACACCTTTGACAAGCTTGTTAAGGAAAATTTCTCCTGTCTTGATTTTATTACTTTGAACAATTGCTCTTCTAATAATTCTTCTTAATACATATCCTCTTCCTTCATTTGAGGGGATAATACCATCAGACATTAACATACAAATTGATTTGATATGATCAGATATTACTCTAAAAGGAATTTCATTCTGTTTTGTCATTTTAGTGCCAATAATTTTTTCTACATCAGTAAAAACAAAATCAAATAAATCTGTCTCGTAATTATTATTTTTTTTTGCTAATAAAGCAGTTATTCTCTCCAAACCCATTCCTGTATCAACGCATTTTTTATGTAATCTCTTTAAACCAGATTTATTTTTTTGATACTCCATGAAAACTAGATTCCATATTTCAACATAACGATCTCCATCTTGATTTTTTGTTCCAGGAAGACCTCCACTAAGTTTATCTCCGTGGTCAAAAAAAATTTCACTACATGGACCACATGGACCTGTATCCCCCATTGACCAAAAATTGTCATCACTATCGATTGAAATAATTTTGTCATTAGAAAAACCTGAAACTTTTTTCCAAATTTTCTGAGAATCTATATCTTCTTTATGGTGGGTAATGATTAATTTTTTTTTATCAATATTCATTTCTTTGACTAAAAAATTCCATGCCATTTCGATTGCTTCTTTTTTAAAGTATTCACCAAAAGAAAAGTTTCCTAACATTTCAAAAAATGTATGGTGTCTGGGAGTTTTTCCAACGTTTTCTAGATCATTGTGTTTACCACCTGCCCGTAAACATTTTTGAATAGAGATAATATTTTTATTAACTGGACTTTCTTGTCCAGTAAAATAATTTTTAAATTGAACCATACCTGAATTAGTAAATAAAAGTGATGGGTCGTCTTTTGGAATTAAAGAAGACGAGGGAAATTCAACGTGATTCTGGTTTTTAAAAAAATCTCTAAAAGATTTTCTAATATTTTCTGATATGTTTTTTGTGTTTTTCATTATATGTGATCATTATAAGAATAATTACAGTTATTAATCAACTGCGATTTCTTCTTCGACCACATCTACTTTTTCATTTTCTTCCTTTGCCTTATTTTCTTTGCCATGAGATCTTATTTCTTGTTCAATCTTCAATGCAATTTCAGGGTTATCTTTTAAAAAGTTTTTAGCGTTTTCCCTTCCCTGGCCAATTCTATCACCGTTATAAGAATACCATGCTCCAGATTTCTCAACGAGTCCAATATTTGCCCCTAAATCCAAAATTTCTCCTGTCTTTGATATACCCTCACCATACATAATATCAAATTCAACTGTTTTGAATGGTGGAGCAAGTTTATTTTTGACAATTTTTACTCTTGTTTGATTTCCAACAACTTCCTCACGATCCTTAATGGCTCCAATTCTCCTAATATCCATTCTTACTGAAGCGTAAAATTTTAATGCATTGCCCCCTGTTGTAGTTTCAGGGTTTCCAAACATCACTCCAATTTTTTGTCTAATTTGATTTATAAATATAACTAAACATTGTGACCTAGAAATTGAGCCTGTTAATTTTCTCAATGCTTGACTCATTAACCTTGCATGAAGTCCCATGTGAGAGTCACCCATATCACCTTCTATTTCGGCTCTAGGTACCAAAGCTGCAACAGAATCTATAACTAAAACATCAATAGCGCTTGAATTTACTAATGTATCAGCAATTTCCAATGCTTGTTCACCATTATCAGGCTGAGAAATTAGCATTTCGTCAGTATTAACACCTAGTTTTTTTGCATAGATAGGGTCTAAAGCATGTTCAGCGTCAATAAAAGCACAGGTGCCTTTATTTTTTTGAGCTTCAGCTATCACGTGTAAGGCAAGAGTTGTTTTTCCTGAACTTTCAGGACCATATATCTCCACTATTCTTCCTTTAGGTAATCCGCCGATCCCTAAAGCAACATCTAAACTTAGAGAACCTGAGGATATTGCATCAATCTCTACAACATCTCTTTCACCAAGTCTCATGACAGAGCCTTTACCGTAACTTCTTTCTATTTGACTAATTGTTGATTCTAGTGATTTAAGTTTATCCATAATAATGTTCTATTAATGTTCTATTTAATAATAACAACTTAAAATAAGTAATCAACATATATTTTAATATTCTTTTTCTTTGTAAATTTTTTCAAATTTTTCATGCATTTCTTGAGCCTCTAATGATAGCGTAGCAATAGGCCTCGCTTTTAATCGTGCTATAGAGATTGGTTTGTTTGTTTCTTCACAAAAACCATAAGTTCCATCATCTATTTTTCTCAATGCTTTATCGATTTTGTTTAGCAGTTTTCTTTCTCTATCTCTTGTTCTTAATTCTAAACTTCGTTCTGACTCAATAGAAGCTCTATCTGCATTATCTGGCTTATTGGAGGATTCTTCTTTAAGATGATCTAAAGTATTGGAAGATTCTTGAAGGATGTCTTTTCTCCATGCTAATAAAAGATTTTTAAAATATTCAACTTGTTTAGG